>Ga0105048_10008507_pt1 | contig 16416 bp, 13 predicted proteins | sample MAT05_FD_78382 | JGI IMG/M metagenome (GOLD analysis project Ga0105048, IMG submission 78382) | Freshwater microbial communities from Lake Fryxell liftoff mats and glacier meltwater in Antarctica - MAT-05 | ecosystem: Environmental > Aquatic > Freshwater > Ice > Liftoff microbial mat | place...
AAGAGACGCAGGCATCCTTGTCCTCCGTGAACAGGCGACTCCGATGCCAATCCTACGCCTGTCCCCTTGACCCAATCAACTTCCACCCAATAATCCTGGTGGACTTTGATGCGTACGCCCTGCCCCGGACGCCCTATCCCGCAAGTGCGTTGAGGGGTGTTTCGGTGTGCGGTTTTGCCGGGTATCATTGGGTGACAAGCGGTTCCGAGGGCGAGCGATGACGGAAGCGGGATGGCTGGGGGGCCACCGAGCCAAAATCAATGCGGAAATTCTTGAAAGAGAAGGCGAGTGAGAGGGAATCGCACTTGTTCTCTGTCGATGTTGCGGGGTGGGGCCGATGCCGGGGCATGAGCGGTTCTTCAATATTCCCGAATACTTCATCGCTTGGGGAAGAAATCATCAGTGGTCGTGACACACTTCCCAAAGCTCCTTAGCACGGTGATGTCATGGACAGCCTCCTGAATGACTTGGCATACCCATTTATACTCGTATTGTTGCTTGTGAGTTGTTGGTTAGTTGTGCCCACATACATCGCCCTTCGGAAGGGCTATAGCGGATGGTCTTGGTTTTTTGCAGGTGGGATTATTGGAGCATTCGTTTTGCTCTTGGTCCCCACATTACACTCGCCAACTCACGATACCATCTCTGCCAAACGAATTAATATGGTCGGCAAGATCTTCTCATTAGCACAGCTATTACTTCTGTACTGCTGGGGTACGTGCATGAAGCACTTCGCAAACTGATCCGGTTACGGTTTCCTCGGTGAGCCAAGTGATCCCTGCACATGTCTGGTCTGGTCTGGTCTGGTCATCCCACAGTTCCACAGTTCGAGCGGGTTGAATGCACACTATCAGTCGGATGATCTCGTGCGGGTGTTCCGTGAGTTGCACGACGCGATCGCTCAACGGAAAGAGACGGGTTTCACCGATGGCTCCGAGAGTTAAGATTCTCGGTTGCATCCGAACACACTCCGCCGGTTGGGGTCGTAGTTGCAACTCGTCAGGTGCACGCGAATGCCCATGAAACTCCTCCTGATCAACCCCCTGCTCCCCGAGAGCTTCTGGAGTTTCACCTGGGCGTTCCGCACCATTGCACGGGATAAGCGCGCAGCAATTTCTCCGCTTGGCCTGGCAACACTCGCTGCACTTACCCCGCAGGAGTGGGACATCACCATCGTTGATGAAAACGTCGAGGAGATCGATTGGGATGCCGACGCGGATATCGTTGGCGTCTGCGGGATGGCCGTCCAGTTCCCCCGGCAACGAGAGATCGCCTCGCATTTTCGCCGCAAGGGTCGCTACGTTGTCGTGGGTGGGAGTTACGCCTCGTTGTGCCCCGAGGAGTATCGCGATGTCGCGGATACTGTCGTCGCGGGTGAGGCGGAATACATCTGGCCACAGTTCTGCGCCGACTTCGCACGAAACGAACCCCTTCCCTTATACCAGGAAACCGGGACGGTGAACCTGGAGGACAGCCCGGTTCCGCGACACGATTTGCTGAAGCTACACCAGTATCAGTCGGTCGCGGTTCAGTTCTCTCGTGGTTGCCCATTCCGCTGCGAATTCTGCGACATCATCATCACCTTCGGGCGCAAGCCGCGAGCGAAATCACTTCAACAGGTTGAGAGCGAGTTGAATTTGCTTCGCAGCCACGATGTGCGGAATGTCTTTTTCGTGGACGACAATCTGATCGGGCATCTGCCGCGATGCAGGGAGTTACTTCAGTTGCTCGCGGTGTATCAGCGAAAGCACTCATACCGATTCGCGTTTGGTGCTGAAACCTCGGCAAACGTCGCGACACAGCCGAACCTCCTGAGGGAGCTGCGCTCCGCAAACTTCGAGTGGGTCTTCATCGGAATCGAGACACCGAGCCGGGAGGCCCTCCTCGAAACGCTGAAGGTGCAGAACACCCGGGCCGATCTGCTCACATCGCTCCGCACCGTGTACGCACACGGGATTGATGTCTACGGTAGCTTCGTCGTCGGATTCGATGCGGATGATGAAACTGTGTTCGAGCGGCAGCTCCAGTTTATCATCGAGTCTGGGATTGTGGTTGCTTCGATCGCGATGTTACTGGCCTTGCCACGAACCCCGCTCTTCGAACGCTTGCAGCGCGACGGTCGGCTGAAGTCGCCCGGCGATTCACATCATCTCTGGAACAACTTGATCGGGACGAACATCATCCCCAACAAAATGACGTACGCCGAACTGGTGACGGGGTTCCGCGAGTTGATCCAACGCACCACGCAAGATTCCGCGATCAGTCAGCGCATCCGCAACAAGATCCCTCACCTCGAATCGACTCCGATTCCCTTCCAGGTGAGCATTCCACAGATGCTTGCGTACTTCGGGCGGTTCCTCGTTCACGGCCTCATTCTGGCTGGTCCACGGAGATGGTATCACGTACTTCGATCGTTCGTGCCGTTGCTGGCGCGGCCGAAACTCCTCCCCTTCGTGATCCTGAGTTGGGTCCAGGGCATTGCAATTCAAGAGTTCGTCCGCGACCATCTCCGGCGAACGCGAGAGCTTCCTGAGGTGATAACCGAACCAGCGACTCCACTTCCTCAACTTGCCGAGAGGTGATCGAAGCGAGACCATTGCGGCCTCCCCCTCCCCCGTTGACACTGGACATTGGAGAACGCCGTGCGGATACTGGCCGAGTCATCCCCTTCCCCACGAGGCTCTCCGATGCGATTTGCTACAACAGTTGTCATCCTCATGACATCGCTGACCCTGACGACCCTTCTCCCTGCAAGGGCGGAGCCTCCCAAGCCTGAAAAGTTCGACGATACCGGCTTCGTGCAGATCTTTGACGGGAAGTCGCTCGATGGCTGGAAGATCTCGGCGAAGACCGGGCACAGCGGCACGACCAAGAACAAGAGCGGCGGCAAATGGGTGATCGAAAGCAGCGCGATTGTCGGTAGCCAGGATGTGCCCGGCAACGGTGGCATCATCATCACTGAGAAGGAATATGGCGACTTCGAGGTCGTCCTGGAAATGAACAACGACGACGGCCCCGACAGCGGTCTGTTCCTCCGCAGCACCGATACGGGCAAGTGTTATCAGGCGATGATCGACTATCACAAGGGTGGCAACCTGATGGGGATCTACGGCGAAGGGATCGGTGGTAAGCCGCACGTGCGTAACTTCGATTTCGGCAAGGACGTGACGGAGATCGTTGTTCCGAGCAAACAACCGGATGGTGGGTTCAAGTGCCCGGTAACCGCTGCGGATTGGAAGAGCTTCTGGAAGCCGGGCGAGTGGAACGAACTGCGTGCCCGGATCGAGGGGAACCCGCCGAAGCTCACGACCTGGATCAAGGGCGTGAAGTTCATGGAATACCAGGACACGGAGAAGCGCCTGGCCGACAAGGGTGGCATCGCGTTGCAAGTGCACGGTGGCGGCGACTACACCAAGCAGTTCGTTCGCTACCGCAACATCCGCGTGAAGGAACTTGGCAAGAAGTGATGTGATCGAGAACTCACCAGGACCGCGTCGACCTGCCGCGGCCCGGGTGACAACTCGAATCAGTAGGGCAACTTTTCCACGGCTCGCGCCGGCGGGTCAATCCCCAGGCCGCGTGCCAGGATCGGTGCCACGATCAGCGACGACATTCGCTCGGGCTGCTTTCCCAATGCTGGAACCCCGGCACCAGTCGCAATCACGGGAACGTGCGTGTCGTAAGATCGCGGGCTGCCGTGATTCGTTCCGGTTGAGTAGCCCGTAATGAGCACACCTGCTTTCGGAACTGCAATCACATCTCCGCACCGATCCGGGTGGTACGCCAGCTTCACCTTTGCGCCAAAACTGTCTGGCGAGAACGCTTCGAGTTCGACCTGCTGCTTCGTGAATGCGGTCTCAATATACGGCTGTTTGATGAGCCAGTCGCGGACTGCAATCGAGACTGCTTCCGGCGTCAAGCCACGACCCTTGATCGCGGGATAGTTGAGGTAAACCCACGGCCAGACACGATCGAGATCCCGGGGGTCCGATATGTCGAACCACTGCGTCTCGAGGCCAGGGCCGTCCGGAACCTTCGGTTCAAAGGCGACGTTCAGCGATTCGGTCAGGGGCTTGTACACTGCCGTGACAGGGATTCGCTGAGCGTCAGGGAACTGTTTCTGTTCCGGCAATGGACAGACGCCGTGATCAGCGCTGATGACAAGTGAAAAGCGCGAACGCCCGACAGTGGTATCGAGGAACGCGAGCAGATCCGCGATCAACTTGTCGGACCGGAGCGTGATATCGAGCACCTCCCAGGAATCCGGGCCGTACATATGCCCGATCAGGTCGTTCGACGAAAAGCTCAAGCAGAGCAAATCGGCGGTTTCACCTTGCCCAAGTTTCTCGGCCGTGACGGCTTTCTTCGCGAGTTCGAGCAAGATCTCGTTGCCTGCGGGTGAGCACTCGATCGCATCGTAATACGCCTTCGCTCGCGCCGTGAGTTTGCCCTTGTAGCTATGCGGGAACACATTGCCTTGCCCGTTGAAGCCGCCCCCTTCGCCGGGTGCATCGTCGGGGTTGCCAGTGATTTCGGTGTAGTTTAATTCGGGTCGCACTCGCTCCCACTTCAAGTTGAACCACCTGTCCGCTGGGTGTGTAGTGTTGAATTCGCCGACCCAGGGGTGAACCTGATCGCGGTAATATGCCCCGGTGTGGAACAGCCCATCACGTGTGTCGAAGCAATACGCCGCGTCCGGCTTCTGCCCGCCCATCAGTACGGCCGTGCGATCCTTGATTGAGAGCGAAACGACGCGGCCCTTGCCGGCAGTCGCAGCCTTGAGTTTGTCGCCGACTGTCTCGGCAAGGAGTCGTTCAGGGCTGAAGCCGGTGTCGGCCCCACGACTGATTTTGGCCCCATCCGTCGGCGGGGGCGGCACCAGTTCGAACGGGTGCGTCGGCTGACAGCAATACATCCTCTTTGCCGCCGCTCGGTCCCACCACTCGTTCTCGATGATGCCGGTAATTGACGGCGGAGCACCGGAGACGAGGGAAGCGTGGCCAGGTCCGGTTGACGTGCAGGCGTATGGGATGTGGACGTTCGAGTACCAGACGCCTTCTCGCTTGATGCGCTCGAAACCGTTGGATTCGAAGTGTCTGGCCCATTTGGTGAGGTAGTCCCCCCGCATCTGGTCGAACACGACCAGGACAACGAGTTTGCCTGCGGGTTTTTCAGTGCTGGGATCAGTCGGAGGCGGTCCTTCCAGCACGGCGACGACTGGCTGAACCTGTTTGCTGATGTACCAACTCGCCAACAAGCCAACGGCCCCCATCAAAGCAAAGATGACAACCGCAGCGCGACTCATGGCGAACCCTTGTGTGAGCAACCCGACTGATGCATCTGACCTCGTGGTCAAGATACTTCACTCGAGGTTGCCGACCACACCACTGTTGGCGTTCCAGAAGCCACAGAACAAATCCATGTCCACGTTGATTCGCACATTCCGGACCGAGCCATCCGCACATGCAGTTGGGCAGACGCCCGTGTGCGAACTCCCCTGAGTGAAGTCGGATGTCAGGGTCAATCCGCTCGCAACTTTGTTGAAACTTGCCGTATCTGAGTCGGCCTGGATACCGACCCACGCCCGATTGGTCCACCACGGCTGAGCACCGGCATCGCCACCAGTGATCGCGTCAAACATCTGATCATTTCGCCCTCCAGAAGCAATGTTCATTGGCTTCAGCCCACGATGTGCAATCATCCCGGTGTTCGCAGTGCCATTTGCACTTGTGATTTGCGTCATCGTGTATGCCGGCGCCCACTTCGCCTTGTTGTTAACCCATCCACCCATGATCGTGAACCACTGATCCACCCCGCTAACGGCTCCCTGACTTGGGCCACGGTGATTGGTGTCCCATGCGGCCGAGTGAACGCTGGCGTAGTCAACATGGGCTCCGAGCGCGGTCGTGCGCCGGCTTGGGCAAAGGTAGATCGAGACTGGAGCTGCTGAACCAGGGGGCGATGTCAGTGCTGGATTGGTTCCTTGCTCGATGTGAGGAAGGATCACAACGTGCCAGGGTTGTAACGGCTCGCCAGGTGGCAGCTTGGCATTGTCACCACCCGCAGAATACCCAACAGGCAACCGGAGGCGGGAATCGTGGTAGCCGTGAAGGCCGAGAGCGAGCTGTTTCAGGTTGTTAGAACATTTCATGCGCGCCGCTGCTTCGCGAACCTTCTGGACAGCAGGTAAGAGCAAGCCAATGAGGATCGCAATGATCGCGATGACAACCAGCAGTTCAATGAGCGTAAATCCACGTGGGCGAAAGGGCGAGTGCTGCATGATTTTCTCACATGAGGAGGATCAACCACAAGTTGGTGACTCGGCGAGGAGTTCTTCTTGCTGGGGGCTTGCTACGAATCTTCAATGCTCTGATTTTGTCATTGCTCAGATGTTCGGTCAATTACAATTCGCTCCAGGCATGAATCCACTGCGCCAGACGTCATTCTGATGGTTTTTCTTCCAGACGAGGACGGATGGTTCTGAGGAGTTGGCGTTGATTCTGAGGAGTTGGCGATGATTCTGAGGAGTTGGCGATGATTCTGGAGTCTCTGGAGAGGGGTGTACCACCCGTCTGGAACCATTCGGGCATTTGATGCCACACCATAGGGTTCAGTTTTGTGACACGTCCTCGCTTTTTGCCCCACGCCGTGTACCATCAGCACGTCGGTCCCACCGTCCGCTACCACCCATCAACGAGAGGTTCGTCATGCTTCGGCTTTTGCTGCCCGCTGTCACCGTGTTCACGTTGCTTGCAACCAGTCACGCTGCCGACCCCAAGCCGACCGAGTTGTTCAACGGCAAGGATCTGACCGGCTGGAAGGCCAAGGAAGAGAAGAAGAACAAGTGGAAGGCCGTCGCCGTTCAGTTGGACCCCAAGAACGATAAGGTCTTCGTCGAGACGCAACTCAGCCCGGGTGCAGCGGCATTTCTCGCGAATCAGCCTACCGGCGGTGGGACGGACCTTTACACCGAAGAGAAGTTTGGCGATGTCACAGTGGAACTGGAGTTCATGATTCCGAAGGGATCAAACTCGGGCGTCTACATGATGGGCGAATACGAGGTGCAAATCCTCGATAGTTACGGCAAAGAGAAGGTTGGCCCTGGGGATCTCGGTGGCTTGTACCAGGCGGCGGCACCCAAGTCGAATGCGTCAAAGAAGCCGGGCGAATGGCAGAAGTTCGTCATCGAATTTCAGGCCCCGAAGTTCGAGGGCGACAAAAAGATTGCGAACGCCAAGTTCGTGAAAGTCACGTTGAATGATGTCGTGATTCACGAGAACATCGAGATGAAATCGCAGACACCTGGGGGTGTCACCGGGAAGGAAGCGGCGACGGGTCCGCTCATGTTTCAAGGGAACCACGGGCCGGTCGCATTCCGCAACATCAAGATTACGCCCAAGAAGTAACTCTGTGCGGCTTGAAGCGCTGCAAAGTCACCCGTGACGAGGCAACCGGCGACCCAACGGTCGCCGCTTGCCATTCCTGCCATACACTTTCAGAAACCACGCCCTGCACGCTGCCCGGAGCTGTCCCCTCATGAGCAACGAATCCGAGTATAAACCGGGCCTCGAAGATGTTCCGGCCGCGAAATCAGCGGTCAGCTTCCTCGATGGCAAGAAAGCGGTTCTCGAATACCGCGGCATCCCGGTTGAAGTCCTGGCAAAGGAAAGCAGCTTCGAGGAAGTATCCTGGCTTCTCATCAAGGGATCGCTTCCGACACAGAAGGAACTTGCCAACTTCGATCACGACTTACGGCAACGGCGTTCCATCCACTTTCGGCTCAAAGACATCATCAGATGCATGCCTGGCGACGGTCATCCGATGGACGCACTCCATGCGTCGGTCGCGGCTCTTGGCATGTTCTACCCCTGCCCAACTGTGACGGACCCCGCGAAGAACTGGGACGCGACGATGCGGCTCATCGCCGCACTCCCCACGGTCGTAGCCGCGTTTGCTCGCACCCGTCGAGGTGAAGAGATTATCGAACCGCGGGCTGATCTCGATCACGCGGGCAACTTCTACTATCTGCTGTTCGGGAAGGAACCGACGCCGGCGATTCGCAAGGTTCTCGATGCGTGCCTAATCCTGCACGCTGAGCACACGATGAATGCCAGCACGTTCACCGCTCGCGTCACAGGTTCGACACTCGCCAACCCTTACCAGACGATGGCGTCCGCGATCGGTTCGCTGTCGGGGCCGCTGCACGGCGGAGCGAACGAAGAAGCGCTCCGGCAATTCGACGAGATCGGCGGGCCGGAAAAGGTGAAGGGCTGGCTCGACTCGAAGCTCGCCGCCAACCCGAAATACAAGGTGATGGGGATCGGTCACCGCGTCTACAAGGTCAAGGACGCTCGCGCGACGGTGCTGCAAGAGATTGCCGAGCATATGTTCGCCGAATCGAGCCGCCCAACCAGTTACGAAACCGCACTGGAACTCGAAAAGCTCTGTGCCACGATTTACGGCCCGAAGGGGATCTATCCCAACGTCGATTTCTATTCCGGCGTCGTGTATTCCGCGATCGGCATCCCCACCGATGTATTCACCCCAATCTTCGCGATCGCTCGCGTCACGGGATGGCTGGCACACTGGAACGAACAACTTGTGGGGAACCGAATCTTCCGCCCCGAACAGATCTACACGGGCACGAACGACCAGAAGTACATCCCGCTCGATCAGCGACCGTGAGATTTAGCCAGGCTAACTGGACAACCCATGTCACGCTTGACAGAAGCCGTAGACCAAATCGCGTTCGTTCGGCGGTACACCCTCGAACGACTCGCGACCGTGCCGCTTTCCGATTGGTTCACGATCCCGCCTGGTGGTGTCTCTCATATCGCCTGGCAGGTGGGCCACATCACCATGGCCGAGTACAGGCTTTGCCTCGAGCGGCACCGGCCTCGATCCCAGGCGGACGAGGCCATGATCTCGGACGATTTCCTGCGGGTGTTTGGCCGAGAATCGGAGCCGGCGAACGTGACTGGGTTCACGGCGGAAGAGATTCGCAAAGTATTCGAGGCCGTACATGCACGGGTACTGGAAGAAGCCCCAACATTCCTGGATGCAGAGTTGGACCTACCGGTACTGAAGCCGCACCCACTGGTCGCCACGAGAATTGCCAGCCTGCGCTATGCCCCGTTGCACGAGATGCTTCACTGCGGCCAGATCGCTTTGATCCGCCGGATGCTCGGTCAGAAACCAATTTGGTGAACCAAAAGGATTGCGCGGCCATCCTATTGGGTGGCCACTGCATCACACGAGAACGATACGATGCTCGACGCTGCCTATATCCGCGAAAACGCCGACGCTGTGAAAGCCAACTGCCGGAACCGCGGTGTTCCCGAGTTCCCCGTGGATCGTGTCGTCGCGTTCGAGGCCAAGCGAAAAGAGCTTGTTCAGAGCAGAAGCGAAACGGCCGCCAAGAAGAACAGCATCAGCGCCCAATTCGCGAAAGCAACACCTGAACAACGTGTCGCTCTCAAGGAACAGGCTGCGGCGTTCGATCACGAAATTGGCATCATCGATGCAGAACTCAAACTCATCGAGGGCGATCTTCTCTCGAATCAGGTGCAGATCCCGAACATGACCCACCCGGATGCTCCGGTGGGATCTGACGCGGCCGCGAACAAGGTCGTCGCAGAGTTCGGCGAGAAACGCACGTTCGACTTCAAGGCCAAGGACCACGTCGCGCTGTGCGAGTCTCTCGATCTCGCGGATTTCGAGGCGGGCACCAAGGTCGCTGGCCAGAAGTTCTACTACCTCAAGAACGAAGCCGCACTGCTGGAGATCGCCCTCGTCCAGTACGCCATGCAAACAGTGCTCAAGCACGGCTACACGCCGATTATCACGCCGGACCTTGCCAGGGTCGAAGTCCTTGAAGGAATCGGCTTCCAGCCGCGTGACCCGAACCCGGATACTCGCCAGGTCTACAAGGTCACCGATACCGACCTGTGCCTCATCGCGACGGCAGAAATCACACTCGGGGGGATGCACAAGGACCAAATCTTCGACGAAGGCCAGTTGCCACTCCGATATGTTGGCCTGTCCCACTGTTTCCGCACGGAAGCTGGTGCTGCGGGGCGCGACACCCGCGGCTTGTACCGCGTTCATCAGTTCACCAAGGTCGAGATGTTCGTGTTCTGCACACCCGAACAGAGCGAAGCGATCCACCAGGAAATCAAGGGAATCGAGGAGGAGATTTTCAACGGCCTGGGGCTAGCGTTCCACGTGATCGACACCTGCACGGGCGACCTCGGCGGTCCCGCTTATCGCAAGTATGACCTCGAAGCCTGGATGCCAGGACGTGGCGACGGTGGTGATTACGGCGAGATCACCAGCACGTCGAACTGTACCGACTACCAGGCGCGTCGCCTCGGTGTGCGATACAAGGGGAAGGGCTTCAAGGGAACCAAGTTCGTTCACACACTCAACGGCACCGCAGTGGCTTGCACGCGAGCACTGGTCGCAATCCTGGAGAACGGGCAACAGGCTGATGGCACAGTTGTGATCCCCGAGGCGCTCCGACAATGGATCGGTAAGGATGTGATCACCTCGAAGAAGAAATAAAGGTTCTCTGACAATATTGAGGAAAGCAAAGTTTTGGTTTGGTGGGGCAGGCATTCTTGCGTGCCCAAGCTCTAACTGGTAGGCAAGAATGCCTGCCCCACGAATACATCAACCCTTAACAAGAATGGCGAAGTAGAAATAAGCCGCAGAGCCAATTGCGCTGTGCGGTTTTGAACCGGGCAACTGGGACCCTAGGGGCGTGGTGTGGCATGTTGCCAGAACCGTCGCCCCTCGTTCTGCATCGCATTGACCGTCCATCGGTTCATGTTCGCTTACCCCTCATGCAACCACCACAGCATTTGCTTGACTTCACGCCTCGTCACGCCGCACCGACTCCTGACCGATCAACTCCTCCAACTTACGCCGCAATCGGCGATAACTTCATCCCACCGTATGAACCTTCGTATCGTTGAGCTTTGCCAACAATATCGCAAACGCCAGGTTAACCACCAGCACCGCACCCACGCGAACTCTTGCACCTTCGCCGGACAGCGATACTTCAGCGTGCCCCGTGACTTCTCGTGACCCGCGTAACTCATCTCACGACACACTGGCTCCTTGCTCACCGTGTCGTAGCAGTAAACGGTCGTAGCCTCGTCATGCACCACATGCAGCGGAATACGACCGCCGTTCACTTTCTCCTTTTCACCGTCTTTCGGCCAACAATAGCGGTTGTGAATCAGCGGCTTGATGTCCGCGTCTGCGGCTCAATGGCCCAATCTGTGGCGTTGACAATTTAAGCACACGGGTTAATATGCATCCTGACCACGGGCTGTAGCTCAGCTTGGTAGAGCGCTTGGTTCGGGACCAAGAGGTCGCAGGTTCGAATCCTGTCAGCCCGACTTGTAAGTTGCTTCTGCGAAAGGGTTTGCGACGACGGCTTTGGTGCAATTCCCCGGTGTAAAAGCTGGTGTAAATGGCGGTGTAAAATCACCGCCTCAATTCGACCGAGCCGGACACAAGACCCCGCCCTGAATAGGGCGGGGTCTTTGCGTTGGCAGATTGCCCCGCACTTCGCTTGGAATCCCGCCGAGTGACTCCCCACCAGCCGGGGACTCACCCCGCCCTCCTCGCTACCACGAACCACGCCTTCGGCCCACCGTCACTGAAGCTGATGTCCTTCGGATCGGGTCGCACCTCGAACCGGGTCGGCTCGACTGACTCGACCGCCCACCCCTCGGCGAATGCGTCCTCGATCTCCTTCCGACTCACCCGCCGAGGCCCCTGATCGCCCGGCTCGGCATCGCTGAAGCAGAGCAGGAACAGCCGACCGCCCGGCTTCAGCACCGACGCCAGCCCCTCGACGTAACGCCGCCGATCCTCGTCGCTGAAGACGTGGAATAAGCCGCTGTTGATGGCCGAGTCGAAGACCTCCGGCAGTTCCTTCAGGGCAAGGGCGTCCATCACCAGGAACGTGACCGTCAGGCCCCGCTCGGCTGCCTTTTGCTTCGCTATGGTGATCGGCTCGGAGAGGAAGTCGATGCCCGTCACCTTCTGGCCCCGGCTAACGAAGAAGAGGGCGTTCTCCCCCGTGCCGCATCCTACGTCCAAAAGCGAGCCGGTGATCCGGTTGGCCACGTCCAGGATCGCCTGCTGCGGCCTGCCAATCTCCCACCGAGGTTGCCCGGCGTACAGGTTCTCGAAGCTGCTGCGGTCGTGAACGGGCATCGTGTACTCCAGCGAGCAATCGCTCCATGCGGCTTCGCTTGCTCGCCCGGCCTTAACCCCTTGCCCCGTAGAGCGCACCGAGCGTGGCGAACCGTCCCCAGGAATGATAAGATTTACCCGGACCACGGCCAATTCCGAAGGGAAACGTGAGGTACTTACATGGAAGTAAGCACGGTCGAACAGTCGGCGGTGAAAGCCCTCGATTACCACTGCCCCGTCGAGGCGACTCTGGACGTGATCGGCGGGAAGTGGAAGGTGGTGATCCTGTACCACCTGACGCACGACGGCACGCACCGCTTCGCCGTCCTGCGGCGAAAGATTCCCGGCGTGAGCGAACGGATGGTGACGCAGCAGCTTCGGGAACTCGAAGACGACGGCATCGTTCACCGGGAGGTCTACGCCGAAGGGCCGCCGAAGGTCGAGTATTCGCTGACCGACTACGGCAAGACCTTGCGCCCGATCACCGAGGTCATGTGCGAGTGGGGAACGAAGCACATAAGGCGGATCAAGACTGGCACGAAGTAACGCCTGGAGGCACGGTCGTCGCCCGGATGACGCCGACGCCGCAGCATTCAGTCCGCTTCATTCGCCGTTAGAATAGCCGCTCACGCTTCCAAACCCGGCTCCCGCTGGGAGTCCCGAAAATGACGTAGCCGTAAAGAGTGACCGAGTATGACTGATCGACAACAACAAGCGCAGGAGGGCGAGCTTTTCCGGCTGCTTGCGGAGAACGTCAAGGATTACACCATCTTCGTGATCGACTTTCAGGGCCGGGTGCAAAGCTGGAACCCAGGGGCGGAGCGGCTGCTCGGCTATCGGGAAAAGGAAATCATCGGGCAGTCCGCCGAGGTCTTCTTTACGCCGGAGGACGTGCGGAGCGGTGTTCCTCAGAAAGAGATGAAAGAGGCGGTCGAAGCAGGCCGGGGGAGCGACGACCGCTGGCACGTCCGCAAGGACGGCTCCCGCTTTTGGGCGGGCGGATCGATGACGCCGCTGCGGGACGATGGCGGTCGGGTCCGGGGCTTCGCCAAGATCATGCGGGACCGGACGGAGTGGAAGCTCGCCCAGGAGCAGGACTTCCAGGCCCGACTCCTCGACGTGGTGGGGCAAGCCGTCATCGCCACCGCACCGGACGGGACCATCCTCTACTGGAACCGCTTCGCCGAGACGCTGTACGGCTGGTCGAGGGCCGAGGCCGTGGGGCGGAACGTCACGGAGGTCGTCGTCCCGCAGGCCGGGGTCGCAAGCGCCGCCGACATCATGGCCGGGTTGCGGGCGGGGCGGGAGTGGTCCGGCGAATTCCTGGTCCAGCGGCGGGACGGCACGACGTTCCCCTCGCACGTCACCAACACCCCCTTCTTCGACGACCGGGGGACGCTCCAGGCCATCGTCGGGGTGTCAAGCGACATCACCGACCGCAAGCGGGCCGAGGCGGCGCTCGAAGCGAGCGAGGAAAAGTTGCGCCTCCTGGCCGACACGATCCCGCAGTTGGCGTGGATGGCCCGCCCGGACGGATTCATCTTCTGGTACAACCGCCGCTGGTACGAGTACACCGGCACGACGCCGGAACAAATGGAGGGCTGGGGCTGGCAGTCGGTCCACGACCCCGCCACCCTGCCCGACGTGCTGGAGCGGTGGAAGGGGTCCATCGCCAGCGGCGAGCCGTTCGAGATGGTGTTCCCGCTCAAGGGTGCGGACAACACGTTCCGCTCCTTCCTCACACGGGTCAACCCGCTGCGGGACCAGGAAGGCCGGGTTCTCTACTGGTTCGGGACGAACACCGACATCGAGGACCAGAAGCGGGCCGAGGAGCGATCCCGCTATCTGGCGGAGGCGAGCGCCGCCCTGGCCGGGGTGGTGGACTACGAAAGCACGTTGCAGAAGGTTGCGAATCTCGCCGTCCCGTACTTCGCCGACTGGTCCGCCGTGGACGTGGCGAACGACGACGGCACGCTGCGGCGGTTGGCGGTCGCCCACCAGGACGCCGGGAAAATTCGCCTCGCCCACGAGTTGATGAGGGACTACCCGCCTGACCCGCAAGCGCCGGGTGGGGCGTTCGCCGTCCTCCGCACGGGCAAACCGGAGATCGTCGCCGAGATCACCGACGACATGCTCGTGCCGGGGGCGAAGGACGAACGCCACCTGCGCCTGATCCGGTCGCTGGGCTTGCGGTCGTACATCTGCGTGCCGCTCGTCGTCTCCGGCAACCCGCTCGGCGTCCTGACGTTCGCCACCGCCGAATCGGGCCGGACGTACACCGACGCCGACCTCGCCCTGGCGGTGGACCTGGCGCACCGGGCCGGGGTCGCCGTCGAGAACACGCAGCTTTACCAGGCGCTGCGTGACGCCGACCGGCGCAAGGACGAATTCCTGGCGACCCTGGCCCACGAACTCCGCAACCCCCTGGCCCCGATCCGCAACTCGCTCCAGATTCTCAAGATGCCGAGGGTCGATGCGGCCACGGTCGAGCGATCACGGGAAATGATGGAGCGTCAAGTTCACCATCTCGTCCGGCTGGTTGATGATCTGCTGGATGTATCACGAGTCATGCGTGGCAAGATCGAGCTTCGCAAGGAACGGGTTGAACTCGCCACGGTGTTCGCCCGTGCGGTCGAGACGGTGCAGCCACTCATCGACGCCCAGGGGCATCAGTTGAGCGTCCGCCTCCCCTCCGAATCCCTGCCCATCGACGCCGACCCGGTGCGGTTGGCCCAGGTAGTCGGTAATCTGCTGACGAATGCGGCCAAGTACACGGAGGCGAACGGTCGCATCTGGCTGACCGCCGAACGCAGCGGCGACGGGGTTGTTCTTCGGGTCCAGGACAATGGCATTGGGATCGACCCGGCCATGCTCCCCCGCATCTTCGAGTTGTTCGTGCAGGTGGACCACGCCTCCACCAAGGCTCAGGGCGGGCTGGGCATCGGCCTGACCCTGGTGAAGAACCTCGTGGAGATGCACAACGGCACGGTCGAGGCCCGGAGCGCAGGGCTTGGCAAGGGCAGCGAGTTCGTCGTGCGGCTGCCGATCTCGGCGCTGCGGGTTGAACCGGATCGTAATCGGGAGACGGGGCCGCAGGCCGACGAGTCGCCCTCCGGCTTCCGATTGATGGTGGTGGACGACAATCAAGATGCCGCCGACAGCCTCGCCATGCTGCTCAAACTGCAAGGCCACGAGGTCCGGGTCGCCTACAGCGGGACGGCGGCGCTGGAGATGACGAAGACCTACACGCCGGACGTGGTGTTCATGGACATCGGGATGCCGGGGATGGACGGGTACGAGGTCGCACGCCGCATTCGGGAGCAAACCGGCTTGGGGAAGGTCGTACTGGCGGCGCTAACCGGGTGGGGCCAAAAAGAAGACCGCCGCCGCACGGCGGAAGCCGGGTTCGACCACCATCTCGTGAAGCCACCGGAGCCGAAGGCGGTGGATAGTGTGCTGGCCGACTTGAAGCGGCCAGACGCCCGCTGATCGAAAGGGAAAAGCCGTGCCAGCAAGTAAAAATCGACCTGCGAGCCGCACTCCAAAACGAGCCTCGTTCGACTACACGCTCGACTTCAAAAGCATCGACTTCCGCCAGCAGCCGGAGCTTTACCGCATCGGCAAGAGCGAACAGGGCGTACTGCTGGTCGAACCGTACAAGGGCGAGATTCTGCCGCACTGGAGGTTTAAGACGGTGGCCGAGGCGAAGAAGTCGTCGGCTAAGATTTACAAGCTGTTTCTGGTCTACCTGAAGGCCGACGACTTCCCCGGTGCGGACATGGCCCGGAAGTTCCTGCAAATGGGCTGGACCAGAGCAAGGCGGTACGCCAACCACACGGGCGGGCGGAAGTACGACAAGAAGACCGGCGACGAGTTGCCGAGGACCGAAGACAAGGAGAAGGCGGAAGCGGCGGCGATCTTCTACGAGCGCTACGTCGTTGCACGTCAACACAAGGAGTACGTCCGGCAGAAAAAGCAGCACCAGGAGAAGTACGAAAACCAATGATCTGGATCGAATGGTACAATTCGCTGCTCAAGCCTTCGTGGACGCCAGCGCCGTCAACCATCAGCCTGATCTGGATGATCCTCTACCCGGTCATCGTCGTCAGCTTTGGGTTCGTGTTCGTTCAGGCGTACCGTCGCAAAGTGCCGACGAAGGTGGCGCTACCGTTCGCCGTGAACCTCGTGGCGAACCTGTTGTTCATG
>Ga0105048_10008510_pt1 | contig 16414 bp, 12 predicted proteins | sample MAT05_FD_78382 | JGI IMG/M metagenome (GOLD analysis project Ga0105048, IMG submission 78382) | Freshwater microbial communities from Lake Fryxell liftoff mats and glacier meltwater in Antarctica - MAT-05 | ecosystem: Environmental > Aquatic > Freshwater > Ice > Liftoff microbial mat | place...
TCAGGGAATGGTGATGCGGATTCCCGGAAAGGCGACGAGCCTCCGGGCTTGCCCCGGAGGATGAGACTTCGTTCCTTCCCATGCCGCCGCCAAGCTGTCGCGACGGGACACCATCGCGGACCTCCGGGATGAACCCGGAGGCACGTCGGCGTTCGCGTTGGGAAGGAACGAAGTCTTATCCTCCGGGGCAAGCCCGGAGGCTCGTTACTCAGCTTTGGGGTCCGATTTGGACGACGCGACGGACCCGGCGGACGTTGATGCCGCCGGGTCCGTCGACGGCGGGCACTTCCCCAAGGATCACGGCAGCGGCCCGGTGCCAGTGCTCCGCGGTCATGTCCCCGCGCGGCCAGGCTTCGCGCTCCCAGATGCGGCGCAGCACCCGGCGGACCAAAGGCGGGGCTTCCTCCGCCAAGCCGCCGGCCAGCACAACGATGCATCCCGCGCGCGGCAGTTCGTGCTTGACCAAGGTGAGCGCGGCATAGTCGCGCAGCAAAGCCTCGGCTTCAGCCGACTGCTCGGCAAGCCGGGCGAGATTCGCCGGCAAAGTCGGCGCTTCGCGGAGCAGCAGCGGCAGGAGATCGTGCCGCAGGCGATTGCGGGTGAAGCCGACATCCGCATTGGTGGCGTCTTCGACGTGCGGCTGATTGAGCGGAACGAGGTAAGCATCAATCTCCCGGCGGGTCACACCGAGCAGCGGGCGAATCAGCCGCACGCCCGGGGCGAGTTCACTGTCCGCGGCGATGCCGCGCAGGCCGGCCAGGCCGGTACCGCGCAGGATGTGATGCAGCACCGTCTCCGCCTGATCGTCCGCATGATGGCCGACGGCGACCCAGCCTGCCCCAACGGCTTGGGCAACTTCCGCCAAGGCCGCGTAGCGCAGGCGCCGAGCCGTCGCTTCCCGATTGCCGCCCGCCGCTGCCGGGTCGATCGACTTCAAGTGAACCGGCACGCCGAGTTGGGATGCCAAGGCTTCGACGAAGTCCCGGTCCCGCCGCGAAGCATCCCCGCGAAGCTGGTGATCGACGTGGCAAACAACGACCTCTGCCGGCCGCAACGCGACCAGCACCCGCACCAGCGCAACGCTGTCCGCCCCGCCGGACACGCCGACGACCAGTGGCCCGGCCACGTCGTGCCGGACGAGGAATTCGGAGCTGAGGATGAGCATCGGATTCATCCTACCCGAAAACGAAGTCACCCCGCGATTCCGTGCGGGGTGACTGGTTGCTTCTCGCCCGGCTCGCCCTTCAACGTCCCGAGCGTGGGGGTCCGATCGGCTTAATACTTGGTCATTTCCAGAAGCGTTTCGAGCTGTTGGTCCGGGTTCGGGCCGACGTACAGGTGAAGGTGGTCCTTGTCGATGTACACGACCTGCTTGCGGTTCTTTTTGATGTAGGTCGGGAACGGGTTCGCGGACTGGATCGTCTCGGTGTAAAGCACCGCGCATTCCCAGTGGCAGTGGTGCAGCTGCGCCATGCCGATGAGCGGGAAGAAGCGCGGCGGGTCGATCTTGTCCACGACGCGGTTCTTGACCACGACGATGTTGTCCCGGAATTCCTCGTAGACGAACGGCACGCCGCGGATGCCCTTGGGCAGCGACCGCAACACTTCCTGATCGCTCGGCGGATCCTCGCAGACCGGAGCCGGGTAGCCGTCCCGGATGGGCGGCATGATCGGCGTGCGGTGATCGTTGGAGTGCTGGTATTTTTCTTCCATCCGCTGGGCCGTCCACGGCATCACGCACCCGACGGCGTTCAAAGCCAGCGTCAGCACGGCCACGCCTGAAGCGATCCGGAGTTTGCGAGTCCAAGTCATGTTCGTTCCCCCTGTGTCATCCGGTGGTAAGCCGCGAGTTCGATTCGCAAGCCCCGCCACGGTTCCCCCCGAGCATCCTGTGAAGGCAAGACGCTCGGCCGGTGCGGGACTCTTCTCATGGAATCGGTCGGACGGCTCGATCCGCGACTAGCTTCTGTATCGGTTGTGCCTGGAATCGGGTTGAAGGAAAACCGGGAACTTCGGCACCCCGGACGCATTTTTTTCCGATCGACTAAGATGTTGTGCAGCCCTAAAACACCCGGCCTCGCCCGGTCACCGGGGCGGTCGAAAGCACTTGGATTCCCCACGATGGTCTATCTCTCCCACATTTACACCAAATCCGGCGACAACGGCGACACGGGCCTCGGCGACGGCCGTCGCGTGGCCAAGGATCACCCGCGCGTCGAAGCCTACGGCAACGTCGATGAACTGAATGCCGTTCTCGGTTTGCTCCGGGCCTACGCGGAGAATCTGCCGGAAGCGGAGCTGATGGCGACGATTCAGAACGACCTGTTCGACTTGGGAGCGGACTTGTGCGTGCCGTTGCCGCCGGAGGAGAGCGTCGACCCGCCGCATCAACTGCGGATCACGACGATCCAATGCGAACGGTTGGAACGAGCCATCGACCGCGTCAATGCCGAGCTCTCGCCGCTGCGCAGTTTCATTCTTCCCGGCGGAACCCCGGCGGCCGCATGGATGCACCTCGCGCGGACGGTCTGCCGACGGGCGGAGCGCGCGGTCGTGACCCTGATGCACGCGGAGGCGATCAACGTGCAGGCGCTGATTTACCTGAATCGGCTGTCGGATTTTCTGTTCGTCTTGGGGCGGGCCGTGAACGACGGCGGCCGGGGCGATGTGCTGTGGGTTCCGGGGAAAAGCCGGAATCCGGATTAAAGGCGGGCTACTTGGACTTGAGGCCTTGGCGTTCGGCGAATAGATCGCTGATGACGCGGCGCAGAATTTGGCCCGTTGTCATACCGCGGGATTGAGCCGCCGCTTCGAGCGCGGCCGCCTGCCAGCGGGGGAGCAGGAGTTGAAGTTCGACGACTTCATGATCGGATCGGGTGGGGTCGGCAAGTGGAGGCATAGTAAGCCTGGGTCGGACCTAACGGGGCAAGCTTTCGGCTCGGCCGGAAAACTCACCGGTGCATCGGCGGGCGGAAGTCGCAGCGGATCGAGTCTGCCGGCTGCGTTGAGAGGACGCCTTATGATCGTGCAAACGGGATGCCGAGACGGCAAAATCTGTAGCGCTCTTCATTTCCCGTCGAAACGAAAATCGCAGTCGCGGCTGCATCCGGACAGTGCCCAAACAAACCGCAGGCAATGCACGAATCGCGGCATCTCCGGACGAACACTCGCGCGTCATCGACGCGCCGGCCCTTCCAAACCGTTTCGGACTTGAGCGAATCCGGGAAAAATGTTGCCCAGGCTGCGGAAATCGGCTCAACTGCGAGTTAGGTTAAACAGGCTGAGTTTTAGGATTGTTGCGGTCTACCCGGCTTTTTTTCGGAGTTCGCGTCCATGGCAAGCACCCCGTCGGAACCCAAGAGCGACTCCTCGGGCAAAATCGATCTCAGCCGCACGCCGCAACCCAAGGATCCGTCGCTGGGCGAAGGCGATTGGCTCAACGAAATCCCCGATGCGCCCGTCGTGCCCGAAGGCTCGGGCAACTATCCGTCGTTTGTGGACAGCGATTTCGATATTCAAACTCTCTTCCCGGGTCCCGCACCGTCCGAGCATGCGGCTGCCGATTCGGAAATCGTCGATCTCGGTGCGAAGCCGAACGCTGATCCGCTCAGCCCGGCTTCGGGCTGGTTCGATTCGGGCGTCCTGAAGACGCCACCCCCTTTGCGGCCCAAAGCGAAAACTCCGCAAGCCGCCGCCCCGTCGGACGGCGGCTCGGACATCTTTTCCAATTCGATGCGCGATCGCGACGGCGGCGATGGCTCCGAAGTGCTGCGGTCGTCCCCTTATCCTTCGCCCAGCAGTTCGAACATCTTCGACGCTCCGACTGAGGGCTCGAGTAAATTCTTCAACCCGACCGACGGTACCGAGGAAGTCGGCGAATCCAAGAGCTTGCCTTCCGAGCGTACCGGCGACGATGACGAAGATGACTTGTTCCTGGCCTTCGATCAGCCGCCCAGCGAACTGTTCAACAAGGAGGCCGAGGCAGCCGAATCCCTGTCCGGCCTGATGGACGACGGTTCGAACGAGGTCAACTCGCTGCTCGATCAGTTGAACCTCCACTTCCCCACGCCGAGCGGCAAAAAACCGGTCCGGCCGGCTCGCGTCAACGACCCGGACTCGATGCCCGACTTCAACGCCGTCGGCAACGGCTCTTCCGGCTCGAATCTGTTCCGAGACGACGGCGACGCGGACGTGAGCCACTTCCTTGGTGAAATGACGACGCAGGAAAAAACCGACGGACCGGATTCGACGATCTTCCACCGCGCCGCCAAGGATCCGTCGAGCATCAACCTCGATCGGATTCCGATCATGGGATCGAGCGACGATCGCGATGCGGTCGACTACACCGGCGAGGACGTGGACGGCTCCGAAAGCATCTTCCAGATGGGGCCGCAGCGGGCCGAATCCGCGCTCCCCTTCCCCGAGGACAGTTCGGTCAATTTCAACCTGCCGAAGCGGAAGGCCAAAATCGTCGCGCTGGATGCAGGCGTGAGCGAAGCCGACGACGGCGGCGAAATCGACTGGACCATGCCCAGCGGTGCCGACCAGCCTTCCATCTCCGCCCGCAGGCCCGTCGCACAGACCGGCGTCACCGATCATTTCGACGCCTTCGACTACGAGCCTGCGCCGGACGACGGCATGACCCGTCGCTTGGCCGAGCCGCCGTCGGCGATCTTCGCGCCGGTTTCGTCGCCGTCCAAGGTCTTCCCGCGGCCCTCGGTCAGCGTCACCGAGTCCGGCTCGCGGACCTCTTTGCAGGAACCGCGTTCGGGAGTTTATCCCGTGCCTTCCCCCAAGATGGGCGGCTCAGGCATCTTCGAGAAGCGCTCAGCGCACACGGTGGACCTGGATGGCGAATCGGGCCGTCGCGACGGCGCCGCCAAGAGAGGCAAGAGCGGAATGCTCGGCTGGCTCGCCGGGTCCGCTGCCGGTCTGCTGGTCGGTGTGGGCCTCAGCGGCGGGGCTTACCTCGCCTTTGTGGACAAGCCCGAAACCACGCTCCGAGTCGTGACGCCCAACCAACCGACGACCGCGCCGTCGAACGCCGGCGAGAAACTCGAACTCGGCGAGGCCCGCAAGCTCCTCGCCGTCGGCGATCCTGCCCGCGCTCTGCCCGCCTTGGAAGCCGCAGGCGACTCGGCATCCCCTGTCGTCATCGCCGAACGCGGCAAGGCCCGCTGGCTGGTCCGCATCCGCGAATTGGCCGCTGAGAAGAAGATCGCGACCGCCGATGATGCGTCGCTGAAACTCGCCGTCGCCGATCTCGAACAGATCGTCGCCAAATCCGAGACGCTGACGACCGCGGAGGACAAACGCACCGCCGTCGAAGCCGCTCTGCGCATCGGCCTGACCAAGGAACTGACCGGAGACGGCGCCGGAGCGACCGCTTACTACACGGCGTCCGCCAAGCGCTTCCCGGCATCCAAGGTCGTGTTCGATACGGCCGTGCGCCGCGTCAAAGCCATGCCGCCGCGCGCCGCCGGTGCGAAAGCCGCGCTGCTGCCGCAACAGGCCGAGGACTTGGCCCAATTCGTCCTGCCCGCACTCTTCCTGATTCAGGCCGATGTCGCCGATGGTGACGCCCCCGAAGCCGAAGCGGGCTTCCTGTTTTGGGAAGCGATCAATGAAGCCTCGGTGAACAACTTCGTCAAGGCCCGCGCCCAGCTCGCCAAGGCCCGCGCCGCCCACGATGCCCGCCGCCTGGCGCTGGCCGGCCGCGGACTCAATCCGCTGTCGGATCCGATGGAGCAGATCTTCCTGCGCTGCTGCAACGACCTGAACGCCTTCTGGATCGTCAAGGAACAGCTCTACACGCACCCGACCGCCGGGCCGATCTTCGCCAAGGCCGGGCTGAACAAGATCGGCAGCGCCCTCGACCAGATCGCCGGAGCCAAGCCCGACCTAAAGGTCGCCGAGGAACTTGCCGCAACCAAGGCCAAGCTCGCCGAAACCGAGACGGCTGCCGCCGCCAAGGTCAAGAAAGCCACGGACGATGCCGCCGCCGCCAAGACGACCGGCGCCGCGCTGGTCGTTCAATTGCAACAATTGCAGACCAAACTCCTCGAAAGTGCGGATAGGGCCGATGCCGCCAAGCAAGAGGCTGCCCGTGCCGCCGCCAACCTGACGGCCGTGAACGCCGGACTGGATAAGGTCGTGCTGGCGCTGAAGTCCGCCAAGCTCGTGGACGACGGCGCGGACAGCACCACGGTCCTCAAGACGATGCCGGACGTGCTGAAGAAGCTCACCCTCGCTGCGGGCAGCGTCGACGCCAAGAAGGCCGCCGAGGCGCTGACCACCGCCAAGAAGGACCTCGACGCCGCCAAAACCGCGCTGGCCGATAAGGACAAAGCCGCAACCACCGCCAAGGAGCAACTCGACGCCGCCAAGGCCGACTTGGTGGCCAAACTCGCCGCCGCCAAGGTCGAAGCCGACAAGGCCGTCGCCGCTGCCAAGACCGAGACGACCGAACTGCGGACCAGCATCGCCGCCGAAGTCAAGAAGGGCGTCGCCGCCGCCGAGGCCGAGGCCACCAAGACGATCGCCGGCTTGCAGCAGCAGATGCAGGCCTCCGCCAAGCAACTCGAACGCCTGCAGGACGACCACCGCAAACAACTCGCCGACGCCCGCGCCGGGGCCGTCGTCCCCCTGACCGGTGGCGAAATCTACGCCCGCGAACGCGCCGCCGGCCTCTTCGGCAAAGCCGTCGAAGCCTACTTCGCAAACCGCTTTGTCGAAGCCGAAGCGATGCTGCAAACCATCGTCGAGTTGCACGCCGGCGACGCCCGCTACTGGTACTTCCTAGGCCTCGCCAAGTTCGCCCAAGGCAAACCCGACGCCGCCGAAGCCTTCAAACGCGGCGCCGAACAGGAAAACCGCAACCTCCCCAGCACCCGCGACATCAACGACGCCCTCGAACGCGTCCAAGGCTCCGCCCGCGCCGCCCTGAAGCCCTACCGGCCGTAGGGTGCGTCGACACGGCAGGGGCCCGAGTTGTTTGGAAAAGTACGACGATTGCACGAAAAACGATGTTGTACTCGGCTTCGGCAGGGGTTTTTAGTTCGGACACTCTGGGGGCGAAAACTCCCATGTGCCGCGCCGGAGTAAAAGATGCAGTACACGTACCTTTACGCGTTTCGACAACTTTCTCTCATGGAAATTCTGGAGTACAGATCGACATGCCGCTGATCATCCGGGCTGCTTCAGGCCTGGCCGGAGAATGTGGATCGCCGCCGAGGATCGGCACCAGGTTCGCCAGGAACTGATCGGTGCAGCGGTCCCATGTGTAGTTCGCCGCTTCGCGCAGGCAATCGTCGCGGTTGCCGTGCTTCAAGGTCCGCCGCACGGCTTCACCCAGATCGTCGTGCAGGGCACCGAGTTCCGGGCGGGTGAGGATGTCCATCGGCCCGGTGACGGGGTAGGCCGCCACCGGCACCCCCGCCGCCAGCGCTTCGATCACAACGAGTCCGAAGGTGTCCGTTTTGCTGGGGAACACGAAGGCGTCCGCCATCGAATAGCATTCGCCCAAGGCGTCGCCGCGCCGATAGCCGAGAAACTTCGCGGCCGGGTAGACGCGTTCCAACGCCTGCCGCTGCGGGCCGTCGCCGACCACGACCTTGGTGCCCGGCATGTCGAGTTTCAGGAAGTCCTCAATCCCCTTCTCCGCCGAGACGCGGCCGACGTACAGCAGAATCGGCCGCGGATAAGGTGCCGCGACCTCGGCCCGCGGACGGAACACCGAGCCGTCGACCCCGCGCGACCAACGACGGATCGGCACGGTGAAGCCGCGGGCGATCAGTTCCGCTTCCAGGCTCGGCACGGCGACCATCATCGCCCCGGCGGCATTGTGGAAGCGGCGCAGCGCGGCGTAACTCCAACCGATCGGCACGCGGGCCAGTTCCCGCAGATACTCCGGAAAGCGGGTGTGGTAACTCGTGCTGAAGGCCCAGCCGAAGCGGCGAGAATACCGGCGAACCAGTTGCCCCAGCGGCCCCTCCGTGCTGATGTGGATATGGTCCGGCCGAGCGCGTTGCAACAAGTCCGCGACTCGGCCGGGCCGGGCGAGAGCCAAGCGAATCTCCGGATAGAACGGCACGCCGATCTGGTCGAACGGCCCGGGTTCCACCACGATGACCTCATGGCCGCGCCCGCGCAGCACTCGGGTCGTCGTGTCCAACGTACGGACCACGCCATTGACTTGCGGATGCCAGGCATCGGTGGTGATGAGGATACGACGTGGTGTCATGGAGACGATGATATGGCAGCCGACCCGGACAAACGCCGGATGCGCGAACTCAAGCGGGCGATCAAGAAGCGCGGCAACAAGACCCGCCGCGCCGAACTGAAGCGCAATCTCGCCGAGAATCCCGAGGAAGCCGCCCACGCGGAGGAAACCCTCGGCCGTTTCGAGAGTAAATCCTACAACGGCCTCGACCGCAAACCGGGCGAGTGACCGTTTGAAGTTGCGTTACCGACCCGCCGGCGAGGGCAGCTTGATTTCAATGGGAATCGTCAACCCGCCCTTGCCGGTCGGCACCGTCGGGAAGTTGTCCGGCGGCATCGGCGGCCCCATCAGACCGGCCGGGTGCGGCGGCGGCTGATTCGCGTTCCGCAACGCATTGCCGACCTTGTCCCCGAAGTTGCCCGCGTCGTCCCGGATTTTGTTCACATCAACAGCGCCCGACACATTCATCTTGCCGTCCGAACCGCGTTTCACGGTGAAGTCGTACCAGCCGAAGTACCAGCCCAAGCCCGCAAACGCGACGACCAGCAGGCCCAAGAGCGCCAAGAGATTCTTCATGGTTCCATTCCCGACTCGAGGAGTGCGACTCTACCGTCAAATCGGATCATGGCGGAAAACTTGCGCCCGCGTCCAGCCCAATTCGGGGATGCGGATTGCTCGACGAAGTTTGGAGTCGGCCATGAAGTGATGTGACGTGATGTGACGTGATGTACGACGGGAGGTTTTTCCACAAGCCTATCCAAAGCCACAAACAGGGGTAACATCCTACACATCGAAGGAACCAGAAGTACGCGAAAGCACGCGAAAGCGTGATCTGGGATGCTCGACGATGCTCGACTACCCGCCCGCTTGTGGAATGGTTTTGGACGGCTTGCTTGGAACGATCAACATATCCGCACGGTTCGCCATCTGTAATGCCCATGCAAGAATTGTGGTTCGGGACGTACCGAATTGCCTCCAAAGTCGGGAATGTGAAACAAACCCTACCAGAAAGCCCATGGCAAAATTCAGAGGTATTCCCCGGTATTCCCCCTCTCACTTGGGGAGGTGGGTTTTCGGTTTTCAGTGCTTCGCCGCCGGAGTATCGCGGCGGAGCCTCAGCATTCAGAAACCGTAGTCGTAGAAACCGTAGTCGTAGAAACCGTAGTCGTAGAAGTCGTACCCGTAGTCATCGTAGAAATACGAGTCATCGTAGTAATAAGTATCGTCGTAGTAGTATGAGTCGTCATCATAGCCGAAACCGTCGTAGAAATAAGACTGATCGGCGAAGCCGTAACCATAGTCCTCTTCGTAATAATACGGCTCGACGTATTGAAAGGTCGGGTCGTAGTAATAAAGGCTGGGATCGACGTAGTCGCCCTCGAAGATGTACACGGGTTGACGGTAGGAGTTGAAGAACCAGTCGGAGCCGACGTAAACGTCGAAGATCGACGTGTAGCCGCCCCAGATGCCCAAGCCGCTGCCGAACGTCAGGCCGCCGCCGAAGTGGGTGGGGTACGCGAAGAAGCTGAGTGGGTCGTAAAAGCCGTAGTTGAAGTTGTTGCTGCGGTAGACGTTGACCTGCGGGCCGCCCGTCGGACCGGCCGCGGTGATCAGCGTATCGGCGTTGCCGGGGCCGCGTTCGATGATGCCGATGTTCACCCCGCCGCGAAAGCCGGCATCGTAGGCGTAGAAGGTCTGCTTCATGGCACCGGTGCGACCGTCGAAGACAATGACCTGCGGCCCGCCGCCGGCTCCGGCCCCGGTGACGATGGCATCGACCGCCGACCCATCCGCCCTCTTCAGGCCTGCCACATCGCCGACGGCGACGATCACGCCCGCCGTGAAGTTCGGCGCGTAGGCCATGAAGCCGCCGAGGTCGGTGCCTGTGGCTGCATCGAAGATGCGGACGTGCGGGCCGCCGCCGGCGCCCGGCGCGGTGACGACCTCCGGCTCGGCATCGCCGGTCACATCCCCGAAGGCGACGCTGACCCCGCCGGCAAAGTTGTTGCCGTAGGCCATGAAGCCGTTGAGTTCCCGGAAGGTCGAGGCATCGAAGACGCGGACGTGCGGACCGCCGCCGATGCCGGCGCCGGTCACGATCACCGGCCGACCGTTCATCCGGCCGACAGCGAGGCTGACGCCGCCCCGGAAGTTCGGATCGTAGGCGAAAAAGCTTGCACGCTCCGCTCCGGTCGCGCCGTCGAACACCTTCACCTGTGGTCCGCCGCCGGTTCCGGGAGCGGTGATGATGTCCGCAACGCCGTCGCCGGTCACGTCGCCGACCGCCGTGCGCACGCCGCCGCGGAAGGATTCGTCGTAGGCCAGGAAGCTGCGGCGCAGTTCTCCCTGCTCGTCGAGCAGTCGCACCTCCGGTAGGCCGCCGGCATCGGCACCCACGGCGATGAGTCCCGGCACGCCCGCGCTGGGCAAGGCCCGATCGTCCAGCGCCTCCAGATTCAGTTTGCGGAACAGCGGTGTCATGATGGCGGCTCGCGGTGAGAGTTCGTTCCTCGATAAGCTCCAGCGTACCTGCCGGCTTGCGCGCGACCCTCACGGAACTTGAGGGAAAATTTCCGGATTTCCGAAGTTGGAACCGGTCGTGACGCCGCCTCACCGCCGCGGTTCGACTCCTGTCAGGTGACGGACGAAGAAGTCGGCCCGGCGGCGCGAGGCGTAGGCCGTCTCGGCGGCGCCGTGGCCGACGCCGGGCATGATGAGGAAGTCGAAATCCTTGTTGGCCCTGATGAGCGCGTTGGCCAGTTGAAACGTACTCGCAGGGTCGACATTGCGGTCCAACTCGCCGACGACCAGCATCAGCTTGCCGGTCAGCCGGTCGGCGTTGGTGACGTTGGACTGCTCGGCGTAGTGCGGGCCGACTTTGCCCATCCACGCCTCGTTCCACCAGATCTTGTCCATGCGGTTGTCGTGGCAGCCGCAGTCGCTCACGGCGACCTTGTAGAACTCGCCGTGGGCGAGCACGGCGCGCGTGCTCGATTGCCCGCCCGCCGAGCCGCCGAAGATGCCGACGCCGCCGGCGAGGTCCATCTCCGGGTGCCGTTTCGCGGCGGCCTTGATCCACGGAATGCGGTCGGCGAACCCCGAGTCCCCGAGGTTCTTCCAGCAGACATCGTGAAAGGCTTTACTGCGCCAGTTCGTGCCCATGCCGTCGATCGTGACGACGATGAAGCCGAGTTCGGCCATCGGCTCGATGGAGTTGTGCAACGGCCGAAACGCGACCGGCGCGAAGTGATCGTGCGGCCCCGCGTAGATGTACTCGATGACCTTATACGTCTTCGACTTGTCGAAATTCGTCGGCCGATAAATGACGCCATGGATCGGCGTGACCCCATCGCGGCCGGGGGCGACGAAGCGCTCGGGCGTCACGCGGCCGGTCTTGGCGAGCCGCGCGGCGTCCGCCGTTTCCAACGTGGTCACGGTTGTGTTCTTCGCGAGGTCGAGCAGTTCCGCGACCGGGGGAAGATCGACTCGGGACCAGATATCGACGGCGAACTTTCCATCCGGCGACACGTCGAGCCGATGGGTCCCATCGCCGCGGGTAAGTATGCGGAAATTCGTGCCGTCGGATTTCACGCGGGCGTAGTGAACGTGGTAGGGACTTTGCTTCGGGTCGTGCCCGAGGATGCGGAGCGTGAGTTCCCCAGACTCTTCGTTGGTGCTGACGACGGATCGCACCAGCCAATCGCCGGACGTGATCGGGTTCTTCACGGTCCCGGTCGCAAGGTCGATGCGATAGAGGTGATTGAAGCCGCTGCGTTCGCTCATCCAGATCGCTTCGTTCGCCTTCGGCAGATACTTCAGATAGGTCTTCTGCGAGTAATCGACGAACGTCTTCGGCTCCTCGACGATGACGGCCTTCGCTTCGCCCGTGCTCGCGTCGATGCGGATGAGCCGCATCACTTGATGTCCGCGCTGGTTATAGAGGAAGAAGAAGAACTTCCCGTCCGGCGACCACTGCTCGTAGCTGATGTCCCACGGGTCGGCGAAGAGGTCGGTCTTCACGTCGATCCGCTTCTTGGTTGCGATGTTGAAGAGCACCGGCCGCGGCTGCGGAATCTCGTCGCCGGGCTTCAGATAGAAGTAGCTCGACGTCTTCGGCTGCAACTGATCCTTGGGGGACGATTCAACGAGAGTGACTCGCCGATCGCCGCCGCGCGTGCGCCGATGCACCACCAGTTTGGCGAAGTCCGGCGACCACCAATGTCGACTCGTGTAGGGGTCGGCCGCCGTGCCGTCGGCTGTGAGTTTGTGCTCGGTCATCCCATCGACGATCACGACGTTGTGGTCCCGAATCTCCAGGCGAAACGGCGACTTCGGCTTCTCCGGTTCCGGCTCACGCCGTGGCCGCTTGGCCTCGGGTGCCGCCTTCGGCTCCGGCACGACCGTCCGCTTGCTGCTTTCGCATTCGACCTGCACCCACTCCCGCTTGCCGCCCACCCGCTCCGTGCGGTAACGCAGCGTCGCGCCGCCGGCGAGCCACGTGACGGCCTCGACCTCCTGAACGACCGTTCCGCGTCGGACCTCGGCGAGCTTGCCGGCGCGGTCATAGTCCTCCTTGGTTCCCTGAGCAACAGCGATCGCGGGGACGAGAAACGTGGCGATGAGGGCGAAACGCATGGGGCGCAGATTCCTTTACTCAGACGGTGCGGGGATCGAAAATGGCGAAGCCGGGGACGGCAGCGGTAAGTCGGGTGAAATGGCCGACGTTGAAGGTCAGAATCGCCGAGACGGCATGAACGACGCAGACCGCGACCAGCCGGGCATCGTGCACTTTCTTGCCGATGATGCCGAGGGAAGTGACGATGAGTCGCCATTGAGGATGGATCCCCGGCGTTTCTTCGAGCCTGTCGAAGCGCGCTTCGAAATCGTCCGAAAGCATTCCGGCCTCCGCGGCGGTCAGTCCCAGTCCGTCATGGTCGGGATAACTCACGCCGCAGTTGATGCCCAGAGCCAACACACTACGCTCCCATTCGTCACGGGGTTCGGGCAAGATGAGATCGGGTGTGGCATGCTCCACGGATTCCGGCACCAGTTCCTCCGGCGTTCGGCCGGTGAGTCGGGACTTGGCGACGAGCCGCGCTTCCAAGGCCGGCGTGATGGTGATCATCATCGGTCGTACTCCGGAAGGTCCTTGGTCGTTTCCATCATCCTATCCTCGGCTCGGCCGTCACGCCAAGCCGCAGGCCTGCCAACCGGTGCAGGAAGTCGGCGAAGGTCCGGCGGTCGTCCTATGGCAGCTTTTCCCACGAATCGTCCAGCCGATTGAAGAGCTGAACCAGAACACCTTGAAGAACGCCACGGTTTCCGCCATTACACCATTAACTCCGGCACGGCGTTGCCCCAGGGGACGACGGCCGTGGGCCTGCCGAGGCGGTCGAGCAGCTCGTGGTCCGGGGCAATGCCCAGGCAGGTATAGATTGTGGCGATGATGTCCGCTGGGGTGACCGGGTTCAGGCTGGGGCGGGAACCGATCTTGTCGCTCGCACCGTAGACGAATCCCGGCTTGATGCCGCCGCCCGCAAGCAGAAGCGAGTAGCAGTAGTTCCAGTGGTCGCGGCCGCCACCGGGATTGACCTTGGGGGTGCGGCCGAATTCGCCCATGACCGCGATGAGCGTCCGCTTCAGCAGGCCGCGTTCGTCCAAGTCGTGCATCAACGACGAGAAGGCGGAGTCATATTGCGGCAGCAGTTCGGTCTTCAATTTGCCGAAGTTGTTGCCGTGCGTATCCCAGGTCGCGTTCGCGTCCGGCGCCCACGAGAGGGTCACCACGCGGCTGCCCGCTTCGATCATCCGCCGGGCAAGCAGCGTGCTTTGCCCGTAGATGTTCCGGCCGTAGGCGTCCCGTGTCTTGGCGGCTTCACGGTCGATGCGGACGGCCTGCTGCATGGCAGGCGACGACAGCAGGTCGAAGGCCTTGGTGCGCAGGCCCTCGTGCTCGGCGGCACTTCGGTCGCTCGGCTTGGCTTCGAGTTGCTTCGCAAGATCGCGACGAAGGTCGAAGCGGGCGGGATCGACATCCGCAGTCAGTGTGAGTTCCGGCAGGGCAAAGTCAGCGGCGTTGGGGTCGCGCAGCACCCAGAGCGGGTCGCGCGGCTTGCCGAGCCAACCGCCGAAGAAGCCGGGCTGCGGCGGCCCGCCGCGGCCTTCCTGCGTGATGTAGGGCAAGGCAACATAAGGAACGACCGGCTTGGTCGACGGCCGCAAGGCCCCAACGACACTGCCGATCGAGGGATGATCCGTCGGCAAGGCGCCGCCGCCGCCGGCCTCGCCGCGATCGTGCCCGGTCAGCCCGCAGAAGACCGCAGCGGCGTGGGAGTTGTTCACCGAGTGGTGCATCGACCGCACGATGGTGCACTGGTGCATCAGCTTGGCGGACTTGGGCAGATGCTCGCCGAACTGCACGCCGGGCAGGCTCGTGGCGATCGGCTTGAACTCGCCGCGGATCTCGGCCGGGGCGTTCGGCTTCGGATCCCACATGTCCAGGTGCGGCGGACCGCCATTGAGATAGATGATGATGAGCGCATCCGCGGACGCCTTCCGGGCATCGGCCCGCAACACCTGCGGCAAGGACAATCCCAGGCAGGCAGCCCCGCCCATCTGCAACAAATCGCGGCGAGTCATGGTTCGCTCCGAGTTCCGTCGTGCTTCGCACCAGGCAGGACCCGCAATTTACCGCGCAGGTGGAAGAAATGCACGGCTGAAATCGGAGAGGCGAAGGGACGGGCTTGGTGGAGTTGTGTCTCGTACCCGAAGTGGGTGGTCGGGACGGTGCCGCACGGGGCGGGCTATGGTCGCTCCTGTTATGTGCGGCTTGCTGGTGCGTTTGGGACGGTGGTCAGCGTTCCGTTGGATATGCGCCGCCGGCACATCCTTGAGGAAGCATGGAAGCCCGACGAACTGATTCGCCATTAAGGCCGTCGCATTGGTGAACCACAAATTCCATGGTCATGATCCCACCCCTACCTTGGAGCGCTCATCTGCCTACCGAAAAAGTCGAGTTCACGGAATGGAACTTGGACAGGTAGTAAGTGTCGCGGGCGGCGGCCCAGACGAGGATGCTCCAGTGTTTGAAGGCGGTGACTCGGATCGCGTCGCGGAATCGGAACACGGCCCGGCAAGGGGCGATGGCGAAGTCGAAGGCGTCTTTGGGGGTGACGAACCGCGGGGTGGTGGTATAAGATTTCGTCAGACGCAGGCTCCTGCCTTGTAGGGCGATTGACAGGCATAACCGCTTTATCGAATGGAGCCTGCACTCTCTAAATCGATTGGAAAGTACTGGAGCTACAAGTTTTCCGGTAGCGACCTGGTAGCTGGAATGTTTAAATACTCGATGAGCGGAAATGGATTTCCGTTCGCGTGCAGTTTCCAGGGAACATTTTATGTGGACGAAAGACCGATTGCACAACTTGATCGCCTCGCGGATGCAAGGTGTAAAGTTCGTAATGGTTGCCAACCGCGAACCGTTCATCCACCAATACCGGGACGATGCCATTGAGGTCGTCCGGCCGGCGAGCGGGATGGCGACGGCTCTCGACCCGATCATGGAAGCCAGCAACGGGACGTGGATCGCGCACGGCAGCGGGGACGCGGATCGCGACACGGTCGATGCGTTCGACCGCCTCCAAGTTCCACCGGATGATCCGAGCTACACACTCCGGCGTGTCTGGCTCAGCAAAGAGCAGGAAGAGGGCTTCTACGACGGGATGGCCAACAGTGGGCTTTGGCCGCTGTGCTTGATCACCTTCACGGCCCCGACGTTTCGTGCGGCCGATTGGGCTCAGTACGAAGCAGTCAACCGGTTGTACGCCGACGCCGTCCTCCAGGAAGTGGGGAAGGAACCGGCGTTCGTGTTCATCCAAGATTACCACTTCGGGCTGTTGGCCCGAATGCTCAAGGATAAGAATCCGAAACTCGTCATCGCACAGTTTTGGCACATCCCGTGGCCAAATCGCGAGGTCTTCCGGGTTTTCCCCTGGAAGGAACAACTCATCGACGGCCTCCTCGGGAACGATCTCCTCGGGTTCCACCTTCGCTACCATTGCCAAAACTTCTTGGATACAGTCGATCGCCTGATCGAAGCCAAAGTCGATGTGGAACATTTCAACATTACCCGCGGTGGCCATACGACGAAGATTCGACCCTTTCCCATCAGCATCGACTTTGACGAAGTGGAAA
>Ga0105048_10008511_pt1 | contig 16413 bp, 9 predicted proteins | sample MAT05_FD_78382 | JGI IMG/M metagenome (GOLD analysis project Ga0105048, IMG submission 78382) | Freshwater microbial communities from Lake Fryxell liftoff mats and glacier meltwater in Antarctica - MAT-05 | ecosystem: Environmental > Aquatic > Freshwater > Ice > Liftoff microbial mat | place...
AAGCCCTGGAAGCGGCTCGACGTCGGCTTCAATGCACCGGTGCCGAAGTCCCAGTCGTAGCCGTTGGTTTCGAATGTCGCGTTGCGTGTCGTGGCCGTCACCGAAGCGCGGGCGGTCCCGACGACGTCGGCGGGCGTATGGGCATACTGGTCGGGCGTCGGCGCGGTCGTGCCGGCGACCGTCACGCCCTGGCGGAGCGGGAACTTGTCGCCCGCGAAGCCGCTGGCGTTCTGGTTGGCGAACGTCGCCGGTGCGGGGGTGATGATGCTGGTCGGGTTGCCGCTCGTGGAACTGTTGACGTTGGTGAAGGTCGGAAACGCCCCGCCGCGGATGAACGCCCTGGTGCCGTTGTCCGCCTGAACGTAACTGTCGATGACCGCGGGGCCGTTGCGCGTGGTGGTGGTCAGGTTGTTCTGGGCGTAGACCTGGCCATCAAAATCGACGTAGGGGAAGACCCGCTGCATCGGCGTCGGCGGTACGTAGGTGTTCAAGTTCGCAGGCGTCGATCCGGGCGCGGCCGGGTCGAGGACCATGCCGGCCCCGCCCCAGATCGACCAGGGGCCGAAGCGGGGAAAGTCCGGGTCCGGATTCAGCGAGCCGTTGACGGCACTCCACGTCGCGGTCAACGGCCACGCGGCCTGGCTGCAGTAGCTCATCGAGCCCGACAGGTCGAGGATGATGGCCACGTCGCGCGGGCGGTGCACGGCCGTCGCCTGAGCGCTGACCGTGACCGACTGAATGCCGAGTACCTTGGCGAACACGGTCGGCTGCTCACTGACGAGTGTGACCTGCATCGCGCCGTAGGCTTCGTTGTCGCCCGGCGAGGTGTTGAAGACTGCCTGAAATCGCTGAGCGGTGGTGTCGTAGCGGTAGATGCCCGCCTGCACGTTGGTGACCTGCCCGGTGGTGATCGAATTGTTAAGGATGCGGTTGCTGGTCGCCGCCTCATTGGCTTCCGCCATGGCCGCGGTCACGTTGTTGCTGCTGGTCTTGCCGTCGAGCGTTCGCGCCCCGGCCAGTGCGGCGATATCGGCCGCGTTCTGCGCCTGCGACCGCGCGACCACCATCAGGCCGATGTCGATGGCCAGCGCGACGAAGCCCATCAGGCCGATCAGGCAGACGGCCACGGTCGGTACCACTGCCCCGCGGCGGCGATCAGTTGAAGCAATCATCACTGGTGTCTCTCTTTGTAACTCTCATTAAGTCAACGAGCCCCGACCGTCAGAGAGGGGTGAACGCAACCCCCTCCCTGAGGGTCGGGGCTCGTTATCGACAGTTTTCTCTCAGTTCGCTTCGCTGCTCGACATCACGGTAATCTGCACGGGAACCGTTGAATCCATGAACAGCAGCGGGGGCAGCATCGGCTTAAAGTCGCCGGTGATGCGCACTGCGATCTTCCGGCTGAACGGGGCGTTGTTCCAGGCCATCCCCGGCGACGCCTGAACCACGGGCGGGGTCTGCGCCAGGCCATCCGGATCGACGGCGAAGATCTCGACCGTCAGGTTGTCGAAGCTGCGATCCATGCCGCCCAGGCCGCTGCCGATGGTCGTCGTGCCGAGCTTGCCGGTGCGGACGATTGCTTCCAGATCGGCCGCGGTGATCGATGTCGGTTCGCCGGGCATCGTGCCGCCGTTGGTGTGCACCACCGCGAACCGGGCCGTGTCCCGTGCCGAGTTGTTGGCGATGTGCATGAAGTACAGCAGCCGGCAATATTCGAAGATGCCGAACAGCATCATGAACAGCAGAATGCTGACGACGCCCATTTCAACGGTGGTCGCCGCTCTTCGTGTGTTGGTCTTCTTCAGCAACATAGATCTCTCCTCCAATTGCGGAATTCGGAACTCGGAATGCGGAATTCAGAACAGGATGCGGAACACCTGCTTCGGTATTCCATTCCGCATTCCGAATTCCGAATTCCGAATTTCTTCCTACGGGTTCCACCCTGGCAACGACGGATTCAGCGTGAACGGGTCGTCGACCATCATCTGCCAGATGCATTCGCCGTTGAGTGTGGCCGGGTTGATGATGCTCATGTTCGTCCAGCGCAGATTCTCATACGGTAGCGTGACACGCACGCGGAAGCGTTGATTCTTGATGCCCTGATAAGGATTCGTCGCGGAGGTATCGCCTTCGAGGAACTCGAAGGTCACCTGCAGTCCGTCGAGATTTTTGATGCCCGCGCCGCGCAGATAGTCGCGGACAGAATCTTCGATGTTCGGCGAACTGCCCGTCAGACTGATCTCGGTGTTGCTGCCGTCGATATTGACGATGGTCGCCTGCGAGGCGAGACGGGCCCCGTCGCGTGCGGCATTGTTCATGATCTGCTGCAGCTGGATCAGCCGACCGACTTCCCAGACGCCGATCAGCACCAGTACAAGCAGCGGCAGCACCACGGCGAATTCGACCGCGGCCGCCCCGGGGCGTACGCACAGCCTGGCTTTTGAACGCATGACGTGATCCCTTTGGCGGCTGACGGAATCGGCAGGCCGCGCATCAACAACCCGACAGGAAATGACTGAATAACCATCGAAACCGATTCAGGCGGTTCACTCAATGGGTAAACCCTGCCGATCGCAGCGGGAATGCGGGCGGATGACGGTATAATCGTCACGGTTGGGAAAACGGGACCGATTGGGCCGGCAATACTGCCGACGCCGGCAAGCGGCGACTGTCATATATCATCACGGTCGGACGCGTCAGGGACGGAACAGAAGGCGGGATGCGAACACCATGGCCGATTTGCAGCATGAATGCGGGGTCGCGGCACTTTACCACCTGCCCGGCGGACCATCGCCGCTGGTGCTGAAAGGGGACCCGAAACTCACGTCCTATATGATGCCGCGGATGCTCCTCGACTTGCAGAATCGCGGACAACTGGCAGCCGGGTTCAGCACTTACAACCCCGAACGCGACCAGATTGTCGAAACCTACAAGGAGATCGGCTCGGTCATCGAGGCGTTTCGGCTGAATCACCAGGGCAAGTTCGAGAGCATGATGAAGGACAACGCCGGCATGGCCGCCATCGGCCATGTCCGATACGCGACGTGCGGTGCGAACACGCGGTCGTATGCCCAACCGTTTGAACGCCGGCACGGTTGCAAGTGGAAGTGGTTCGCCTTCGCGTTCAACGGTCAGTTGGCCAACTTCCCCGAACTTCGCGAAGAACTGCTGTCGCTGTCCGATTATCACCTGACGCGTGAGAACGATACCGAAGTGATCATGCACTTCCTCGCTCATGCACTGCGCGGGGATGAAAAGCCGGACCTCGTGAAGGTTTTCGGCGAACTGAGCGAGAAATTCGACGGCGCGTACAACATTGTCTTCATGAACGCGATGGGCGACATGGTCGTGCTGCGCGACCCGAAAGGGATCCGCCCGCTCTGCTACTCATTCGAGAACAACCTGTTTGCCGCCGCCAGTGAGAGCGTGCCGCTGTTCAACCTCGGGTTGCGCGACATCCGCAACGTCGAACCGGGCGAGATGATCGTCATCGAGAACGGGCAGCTTCGCCATGCCCGCTTCGCCCCGAAGCAGAAGCCGGCTCATTGCTTCTTCGAATGGATCTACTTCGCCAACGTCGCCAGCTCGCTGGATGATCGCAGCGTCTACCTTTCCCGATCCGCTCTTGGCAAGGAACTCGCCGCCCAGGAGCGCAAGTACGGCAAGGTCACGCTCGATGAAGACACGATCATCGTCCCCGTGCCGGATACCGCGAAGGCCGCCGCCGATGCGATGGCCCACTCGCTGCGCCTGCCGTGCCTCGAGGGGCTGATGCGCAACCGGGCCATCGGCCGGACGTTCATCGAGGGTGCCAACCGCGGTGACCGCGTCCGCCTGAAGTACACGCCGTTGCCCGAAGTGCTGAAGGGTAAGCGCGTGCTGCTGGTGGAAGATTCGGTCGTCCGCAGCACTACGCTGCAGGCGCTGCTGCACCACCTGCGCGAACGCGGCGGCGCGCGGGAGATCCATGTGCGCGTCGCCTGTCCGCCGATCGTCGCGCCGTGCTTCTACGGCATCGACATGTCGACGGTGAAGGAACTGTTCGCGCCGAAGTACATGGCCGGGATGAAGCCGACGCTGGAAGAACAGGATCAGATGGCCAGCGACCTGGGGGCCGACAGCCTGCTCTACCTGCCGATGGAAGCAATCGCGCGCTGCGTCGGGCTGGATGCGGATCATCTCTGTCAGGCGTGCATCACGGGCAAATATCCGACTGCGGCGGGTGAGCGCCTCTATCAGTTGGGGCTGCGGCCCGACGCCAGTGCCAGCCGCACGTACGACATCTCCACCAACGGTCACGCGAAAGCGGTCGAAGTGGCCGCGGTTCGTTAGTTCAGAGTCAACGCTTCATCTTCGGGTAGCCGCATTCGCCAGAATGCGGGAGGCGAGACGTCAGTCCGCATACCGCAAGTTCGGCTATTCCTTACTCTGGCCGTTCATGAAGAACTTCGCGGCGGCGATCAGCGGGTTCGGGGCCACTGCCCCCAGCCCGCAGATCGCCGTCTGGCGCAGGTAGTTGCCGTATTCACCCAGCGTAGCGGCCACGTTGGTGAACACCTGTGCTGGAATGGCCGGGGGCTCGCCGTCGGCATCGTTCAAGGCGATGCTGGAGGGCTTCTGCCGCTTCAACAGTTCAGTGCCGATCTCCACCAGCTTCTGTGACCCGATCCGGCACGGGACGCACTTCCCGCATGATTCGTTGCGGAAGAACTGGGTGCTGTTGCGTGCCTGCTCCAGCATGTCGCGCGTGCTGTTGTAGACCACCAACCCGCCGCCGAGCATCATGTCGAAGTCGGACATGCCGAGCAGCGTCCCGACATTGCGGAAGAAATTCAGGTCGAGCGGCAACATCTGAATGTCCAACCAACGCGCTTCGGCATTCGCCCGCACCAGATGCTTTTCCGCGAAGTCGTTGATCAGTTTTCCGTCGGGCGACAGTTCACCCGTGTCACGGTCCTTGAATCGGCCGAGTAGGCGATCGAGTCGCTTGCGGACATCTTTCTCGACCGGCAACCGCGCCGGGATGAAGCCGCCCGACGGTCCCGACGTGGCCACCGCCTGCAACGGCCCGCCCTTGACGCCGCCCGCCAGGGCAATCAGTTCCCCCAGCGTGATGCCGTTGGGAACCTCAAAGACACCGGGCTTGTTCAAATCGCCGCTGATCGAGAAGAAACGCCGGCCCTTGCAGTTGGGCCGTCCCTCGCCGGCATACCACGGACCGCCGCGGTGCATGATCGCCGGTGCCCACGCCAGCGTCTCGACGTTGTTGACGACTGTCGGCTTGTCGAACAGACCGTTGGTCTGCAACTCGGGCGGGCGATTGCGCGGCTGGGAACGCTTGTCCTCCATCGCTTCGATCAGCGCTGTCTGCTCACCGCAGATGTAGCCGCCGGGGCTTTCGTACACTTCCACATCGAAGTAGCGATTCGTGCCGGTGAGCCGGCCGCAAACCCCTTCGGCACGGGCACGTTCGATCTCGGCGCGAACGCCGTTGATCTGCTCCCGGTATTCGTGCCGGATGTAGATGTAGCCCTTCGTTGCCCCGGTGATGAGCCCGGCGAGGATGACCCCTTCGACCACCAGATGCGGTTTGAACAGCAGCAGTTCGCGATCCTTGAACGTGCCCGGTTCGCTTTCATCGCCATTGCAGACGATGTACTTGATCGGTGCCGGCTCGCCCCAGACGTCGCGCCACTTCTCGTACGCTTTCATCCCCGCGCCGCCCATTCCCTGCAGGTTCGACGCATCAAGCTGCGCCAGCCACGGGTGCTTCTCGCGGATGTAGCCCGCCAGGGCCTTGGCGTTGCCGCGGATGCTCGGGTCAGTCGGCTGCGGGACGACGGCGGGGAACGCTGCCAGGTAGCGCTTCGCCACAGCGTACGGCTTGTCGGCCAGGTCCGGGTCAAGCGCGTAGACATCAATCTTCCAATTTGCATTGGAGATATTCCGTGTGATGTCGGGCGTGTCTTCGGGAACTTCGCTGTCGCCGGCGATGATCGTATCCAGCGTGATGCGCAGGTCCTTCTCGCTGAGCCCGGCGTAGACGCGGTCGTGGAACGACTTCGAATGGTCACGGTGATCGTGCCGGCTGACGCAGACGGCCGGGGCGCGATCGCAACGGCCCAGACACGAGGTGCCGACGATTTCAACCTTGCCCGGCGATTCAAGCTGCTTCAGGCTGTCAGGGGCATGCAGAAAGCGCGACGCGCCGGCGAGATGGCAGGCCATGTCCCGGCAGATCTTGACCTCGACCTCGGGCGGCTTGTTCCATTCCTGGCGGAAGTGCGGGAAGAAGCTGGCGACTTCCTGCAGACGGTATAGCGGCGTGCCGGTGTCCTTCGACAACTTCACCAGTTCATCGTCGGGCAGGTAGCCGCGTTCGTTTTGAATCTCGCGCAGTTTTTGAACGATCATCAAGAATCCTCCGCCGCTTGCGGCGTCGCCATACCCGTCATCAGTCGCACATGGCGACGCAGCAAGCGGCGAACGGTCAACGCCCGCGCAGGAATCGATCGGTGTTCAGTCGCAAGTTGTCGGGCGGGTCGCGGCGTGGGGAACCGATCCCCTGCTGCGGCAGGTCGCCGTTGTGGTAACGGTGGCACTCGACGCAGTCGAACCGCACCCCGCCGCGTGGCAGTTCGCCAACCGTCGTGGCCGGGGCGTGGCACTGCGTGCAGTTGTCGATGCCCGGTATGTTCGGCGGCTGCGGCTTGCGCAAGTCCACCTGATTGGCAACCTCACTGTCGCCGAAGATGTTCCCCTTCTGTCCCGGATGGCACGACGCGCAGTCCATCGCCCGATGTCGTGCGTGGTTGAACTTCGAATGCGGGTACCAAAGCACCGGGGAGTTCGGCTTCACGATCACCGGTTCATTCGCCTTGCCCGTGGCTGTGTGGCATTGCAGGCAACCGGCATTGGCACTCTGGTACAGCCGCTTCTCGAAGCTGCGCACGAAGTCGGCCGCTTCCTTCTCGATCGCATCCGACTTCTTCACCGGCAGCGGGTCAAGTCGGCCCGGCAGCACCGGCTTGTCGGCCGCGGGGGTCGCCTTCAGCAACTGGTTGACAACGGACGCTTCCATCTGTTGGCGCAACACTTTCGGCTGTACGCCGTGCGGCAACTGAACGAGATCGATCAACAGATCCGGCCGGTCCGGTCGCAGCGGCAGTTTGCCCCCGGCCATCGGATGGCAGGCCTTGCAGTTGACGTTGTAGTTGACCGCCTGAAAGTAGGCACCTTCGCCGCGCGGCGGCAGCACCGAATCGACCGGGAGCCCCTTCGCCAGCCACTCGGTGGCGGTCCATGCTTTTCGATCGGCCTCGAATGACTCCGGCACTTTCTCCCCGACCCGGCCTGAATCAAGCTGATGGCAGGACGCGCAGTTCAGTTGCACGATCGCATCGTCGCCCTGCCCCGGCTGGCGGTAGCGCTCGCGATACTCCGTTGGAATGTCTTTCAGCTTCATCGCGCCGCCGGTCTTGTTGTCGATCGCCTGCTTCGAGTACGCGACGCCCGGCGTCATGTGATGCTGATGGTTGAAGTGCATCGTGCGTTCAAAGCCGGTCTTCACGCCTTTGAAGTCGGGATGGCCATCCACGAAACTTTGAATCGATGCCTGATCGGCGTCGGACGGCTCGTGCTGGTGGTTCTTCAAATCCTTGTGGCACTGGGTGCAGTCGTTGTCGACCACGCGGACCAGCGAGAAGTCCCGCCCCTGGTGATCATGATGACAGGCCGAGCAGGAAACATTCGACTTGTCCTTCGTCCAGAGTGCATTGACGTGATGCGGGGCATAGTTCTTCGGGTCAGTCGCTTGCTGGCCGACGTGGCACGTCTCGCAGCTGAAGGCGTTCCAGCGATCGTGCACCGCGTTGACCGAAAGCACAGCGCCGGGCGACAGGTCCCCCAATGAGGACGGCACGTGGCAGGCATCGCACTTGTTGTCCCACGCGGCATGGACGTTGGCAACCGGGCCGTGCGTCAGTTGATGGTGGCGGTCTTCGGCGGGCAGGCCGAGGCTGACGACGACCCAAACTAGCGGAATGGCCAAACCGAGCAGCGACAGCGCTCTGCGCGTGCGCGACAGCGGCGTCAGATCGCGGAAGTAGGCACGGTTGCCCGCAAAGCGGTCGAGCCGTTCGCGATTAGGGGCCGGTGGTGGAGGCATGGTCGCTCACCAGAACTTCAGGGCGTAACCCACATGAGCCACAAGCAGCACCAACAGGGCGATCGACAGCGGCAGATGCACGCACAGCCAACTGTGCAGCCACCAGTAAAGGTTATACTGGCGATCAAGTTGCCGGCGAGTTTCGCAGATCGCTTCGAGGCGATTCAACGTGGCCACCAGCTGCGGGGCAGCCCCGGCACGCAGATCGGCGAACAGTTGCCGGGCCCGCGTCTGCGAGGCGAGCGGACCGGTGCCGCTGCCGGTGGCCAGCATGAACGGGCCCATCTGCCGGTCGAAGAACGAGATCAACTGCTTCGTGCGGTAAGTGGTCAACTGCGTCTTTACGATCACTTCGCCATCGACTTCATCGGCATCTTCAAGACGCAGCAGATCGATGAGGGCACGGGCTTCCTCGAACAGGTCGTACATCACCTTGCCGCGTTCGCTGGCGATCGTCTCCTGCGGAATATCGTCGAGCAACTTCTTCGGAATGATCTGCTGGAATGCCAGTCCCCAGACGCCGCTGGCGATGACCGCGTAAAACAGGATCATGATAATGCCAGTCAGCGCGCCGCCGTAAGCGAAGCCGCTGTGGATGATCGCCAGCGGCAGGCAGGCCAGGCCAAGCCAGATGTGCCAGAACATCCAGGTGCGGGCCGCGCCAAGCCGCCGGCCGCGCAGTCTCTTGCGGACCCACAGCAGCATTTCGAAGATGATGATGAGGAAGCCGACAACACCGGCATAGTAACCGATGGTGGTCGTCCCGTTCGTATAGCCGAACAGGGCCGAGCCGGGTGCCCGCGTCACGAGCCCGACTGCCACGCCGGCGTACCAGAAGGCGCACGCGAACGAGAAGATGAAGATGGCCCCGAGCAGATAGAGGAACGACTGCCGGGCGAATCGTGACCTGCCGACGAGCAACGGCGAACCTCCCGGAAGCATTGGATGCGATTAACTTTGGTTTAGCAATTTGAAGTCGGGAAGACAGTGGCAGTATTGGCGAGCAATATCGCGATTGGCTTTACGCGCACAAGTGGGCGTGTACACTACGGATGGAGACATCCCCCATGAATCTGCTCGTTCGTTTCATCGTCGTCGCTGCCGCCGTGGCGTTCATTGTCATCGCCGGTAGCGGCACGCATGCCGATCCGGCGAAGCCGACTGACAAGTCAGTCGTTCAGTCTGATCCGCATGGGGACGCCAAGGCCGTCGGCTCGGCCGGTTGCTCCGGCAGCAACTGCCACGGCGGCGCGCCCTCCGACAAGCCTGCCGATATGTGGAAGTCGAGCTATACGGCGTTCATGGGACACGACAAACACACGCAGGCTTGGGACGTCCTGAATAACGATCGATCAAAGGAAATCGTCAAGAGCTGGTCGCACGGCACGCAGAAAGACGCAACTCACGTGTGGCAGTGCCTGGCCTGCCACTCGAACCCGACATTGGCGATGGCCGACAACGCAACCCCCGCCGTGCGTCAACTGCAAAGCGAAGGCGTCTCGTGTGAATCGTGTCACGGGAATGCGAGCAAGTACCTGCACGCGCACACGGGATGGCTTCAGTCTGGCGAAAGTCGGCTGGGCATGACCGGTCTGAACAGTATCGACACACGGGCGCACACATGTGCCGGCTGTCATGTGGGTGCCCCGGCCGACCCTGTTCTCGGACTGCCGCTTCGTGACGTGACGCACGACATGATCGCAGCGGGACATCCACGACTCAATTTTGAGTTTGCGAGTTACTCACGGCTTATGCCGCCACACTGGTGGGAACGTGATCGCAGGACGAATGACGCGGACCACGCGAAGAATGTTCAAGAGAGGTCCTGGTCGATCGGGCAGCACGCGTCGGCGATCGCACACTTGCGATTGCTGGATTCTCGTCTCAATTCGGCATCCGCCGAGCGTTGGCCCGAGTTTGCCGAGTTCAACTGTTATGCCTGCCACCACGATCTGCAACCCGCCAGTTGGAGGCGCGAACTGCCGAAACTAACGCCGGGAAGCCTCATTTGGAACCGCCCGGGAATCCGCTCCGCCGCGGGGCCGCTGAGCGCTGAACTCGATGCCGTGGAGAACGCACTGGCAAAGTCGCTGACGACAAAAGATTCATCACCCCACAAAGCTGTTGTGAAGGCAGTTCGACAGTTCGCAGCGGGGCAATCAAGTCCGGCAGCGGCTTTTCTAAACCTCACCGATGCCGAGTGGCAGAACCTCGACTGGGACCAGGCCGCCCGCGTCTACGCCGCCGGGGTCGCGATGGCGCAGTCGAAACTGAACAACCCGGAGGTCGTTGCCGCGATCGAGTCGCTGCATTGTAAGTTGAAGTTCACGAACGGCATCGACAGTCCCGCGAAGTACACCCCCGCGAAGACGCGCGACAAGTTGCGTGAGTTCATCAAGATGGTGCGTTGAATTCACCCGCCCGCGTTGAACTGCAGGCTTGCCAACTTGGCGGCCGGGTCGTGCTGGGCCTGGAAGGCGATCTCCACAGCCGCGGTCAGGCTGATGCGCGTCTTCATCGACCAGATCTGCCCCAGGGGAACGCCATCCATGTAACCCGTCAGCGGGCGCTTGGCGGGGTCGAGCGTGGTCATCTCGATTTCCGAAGTGATCGGCAGCACGGCCGGCCGCCAGTACATCGGCGTCAGCACGTTCGACCCGGCCATGATCAGCACCGGCGTCGTGAACGGCATCGGCGGGGCACCCATCGCCCTTGCATACGACGTCGAACCGGCCGCGGTCGAGAGCAGGGCTCCGTCGCACACCAGCTTGGCGATCCGCTCCTGGCCGTTGATCTTCAGGTGCACCCAGGCCGTCTGGCCCGATGCGCGTTCCACCCAGACTTCATTGAACGCGTAGCCGGTCTTGCGTTCGCTGTCGAGCGTTTCGACTTCCGTCCACAAGAGCGGCAACTGGTAGACGCGCAGGTCCGACTCCCAGAAGCGGTCAGTTCCTGTGTCGTTGAGCAGGAAGCCGAGATGCCCGGTATTGATCCCGTAGAACGGTACGCGTTCACGCCAATGCTGGCGGATCGCGCGCAGCATGGTGCCGTCGCCGCCGATGACGACGATGATATCAGGGGTCGGGCTTTCGAACTCTTTCAACACGTCGGCCACTTGCACTGACTTCGGGTTCTGCGGATCGAAGAACAGCCGGAACCGCGGCTTCTCAACATGAAACAGCGATTGCTTCGACGGGATCACGCCGCGGTACAAGCCGTGCCGTTCGATGTAGGCCGCCACTTCGGGCAGCACCCAGTCGTCGATCGGTTCATGATTGAAGACGCGCGTGCGCAGTTCCGTGGCCGGCAGGAACGGCGGTACTTCGAACAGCTCGTGCTGCTTGGGCAGGTCGTCGCCAAGCGGTTCACCCGGCTGCCGCATGATGAGAAATCGCGACTTTTCCCACATCTCGGCATAGTGGCCCCACCAGCGCGCCAGCCGCGACTCGCGCCCGCCGCGGATCAGTTCCGCCGGCACCACGAACCAGACCTCCCCCTGCCGTGCGAAGCGCTGTTCGAGCACGCTCGGCTGCGTCCACGACTGATCTTCGAGGTCGGAGAGATCAACGCTGACTTTGGGCAGCCCCCGGAACGTGATGTCCGCCATCGCCGCCCTGAACACGGCAGCGGTGTCCGGCGCGCCGAGCCGGTCTTCGCGCATGCCGGTCGGCACCACGACCACCTGATCAAAGCGCTGCGACAGACGTTCTGCCAAGTCCCGATGATGTCGGCCGGGCGGATCAAAGCTGCCACCAAGAATTGCGATTCGCGGCAAGGTGAGGGCCTCTCGCGGGTCGATGCGATGCCGCAGCGAACCGGCTCGCTTGCGACGGAAGTTATGCTACGGAGTGGGGGAGAATCAGTCCCATGGTAGCCCGGTTGCACCGCAACCGGTCTACAGCATGACGCCGCCGACCGGTTGCGGAGCAACCGGGCTACCATGTAGGCAACCGCGACTCGGATACGCTGTTTGGCGTGCATTCCGCTGCGATGTACACCAATCAGAATCGTTGCTTCGATTCAACTCGAATTTCCCTCGCCGCGAGGCTACAATTCACCCGACCCGCCGATCAACCCCTGCCGGGATGCACCTTCTATGAAGCTGACTCGCTTGCTTGTGGCACTCGCTTCCATCGTCATTGGCGAACGCGCCGAAGCCGCCGACTTCGTCAAGCCGACGACCGATTTCACCTGCCGATGGGCAGCGTCCCCGATCGTGATTGACGGAAAGCTCGATGACCCGGCATGGAAGTCGGCCGAAGTCATCGACCAGTTTCATCTGCCCTGGCTGGGGGCGAACGCCCGCATGGCGAAGACACGCACGGTCGCGAAACTGCTGTGGGACCGCGAGTATCTCTACTTCTCCGCATCGATGGATGATGCCGACCTGTTCGCGGACGTGCTGGAACACGACGGCATGACTTGGAAGAACGACGTCTTCGAACTGTTCCTGAAACCCGCGGCCGACAAGCCGGGCTACTACGAATTTCAGGTGAATGCCGCGGGGACCAAGCTCGACATGTACCTGCCGGCCCGCATCAAGGAGGGCTACGAGAAGCACAAAGCCGACGGCGTATTTCACATGGATGTGAAGCTGGGCCTCGACGGCACATTGAACAAGCATGACGACAAAGACAAGAACTGGGTCGTCGAGGGGCGCATCCCCTGGAGCGACCTGATGCGTACCGGCGGCCGGCCCGAGATCGATGAAGTCTGGAAGTTCGCCCTGTGCCGGTACGACTACACGAAAGACGGCCAACCTGAACTTTCGACCGTCGCGCCGCTGGGGAAGAAGGCGTATGCCGACTTCCACGCTCATGAAGACTACGCCAACCTGAAATTCGTCGGCCCCGCGATCAACCCGAACCTGCCGCCGGGGTTGAAGGAACGCGTGCCGTTGACGACGTCCACGGTCGTCGGCTCGCCCGACCCGCCACTGCCGTACCGCGTCGAACGTGCCTATGCCAAACTGGGGCTGACCAATCCGATGATGGTCAAGCACCTGCCCGGCACGAAGAAACTGTTGCTGCTGACGAATGAGAAGCGCGACGGCGAGGGGGAGATCCGGATCCTCGACGACAAGCCCGACGTGGAAGAATGCAGCATCCTGCTGAATACCAAAGGCCTGACGTATGACTTTGAGTTCCACCCGAAGTTTGCCGAGAACGGCTTTATCTATCTCGGCACGAAGGCCGCCAACGACAAGAGCGTGAAGACCTGCCGGGTGACGCGCTACACGATGTCGCTGAAGGAACCGATCGCGATTGATGAAGCCTCCGCGAAGATCATCCTCGAATGGGAATCGGACGGGCACGATGGCTGTGCCATCTGCTTCGGCCGCGACGGGATGATGTATGTCACCACCGGCGACGGCACTTCCGACTCGGACGCCAACGTCACCGGCCAGCGCATGGACCTGCTGCTGGCGAAGCTCCTGCGCATCGACGTCGATCATCCGGATGAGGGAAAGACCTACTCGGTACCCAAGGACAATCCGTTCGTCACCATGAAGGATGCCCGGCCCGAGACGTGGGCTCTTGGCTTCCGCAACCCGTGGCGCATCACCTGTGACGCGAAGACCGGCCACATCTGGGTCGGCAACAACGGGCAGGATCTCTGGGAACAGGTCTACTTCGTAAAGAAAGGCGACAACTTCGGTTGGTCGGTCTACGAGGGGTCGCACCCGTTCTACCTTGAACGCAAGCTCGCCCCCGCGCCGCACACGAAGGCGACGCTCGAACATCACCACAGCGAGGCACGCTCGCTGACCGGCGGCATCGTCTACTACGGAAAGAAGCACCCCGATCTGGTCGGGGCCTACATCTATGGCGACTACTCGACGGGGCGCATCTGGGCCGCCCGGCACGACGGCACCAAAGTGACCTGGCACAAGGAGATCGCCCAGTCGCGGATGCAGATAGCGGGCTTTGGCACCGATGCCGACGGCGAGATCCTGATCTGCGATCACGACGGCAAGAAGGCGGGCGGCCTGTACACGCTGGTGCCCACGCCGAAGGATCTGCCGCCTTCGACATTCCCGAAGAAGCTCAGCGACAGCGGCCTGTTCACCTCGGTGAAAGGGCACCAGATGCAGCCGGGGATGATTCCATACTCCGTCAACTCCCCGCTGTGGAGCGACGGCGCGATCAAGGCCCGCTGGTTGGGCCTGCCGACCGATGCCAAGTTCGATTACAACCGGACGAAGAGTTGGGCCTTCCCCGAGCAGACGGTCATCGTCAAATCGTTCGCGCTGGAACTGGAAGAAGGCAAACCCGAGACCCGCAAGTGGATCGAAACACGCTTCTTCACCAAACAGGGCAAGGAGTGGTACGGCTACAGCTATCGCTGGAACGACGAACAGACGGACGCGACACTCGTCGAAGCAAAGGGCGACGACGGCGAATATGCGATCAAGACCCCGGCCGGACAGCGCGTGCAGAAGTGGCACTACCCCAGCCGATCGGAATGCATGGTCTGCCACAGCCGGGCCGCCAACTGGGTACTGGGCCTGTCCGAAGCGCAGATGAACCGCGACCACGATTACGGCAACGGCTGCGTCGAAAACCAGTTGACCGTCCTGGAACGCCTGAAACTGATCGGCCCGTTCAACTACGCGGCCCAGTTGAAGGAGATCACCAAGGGAGACTTGGAGAAGGCGAAGGTTGATGCCACGGAAATCAACGCCCTGCTGGCGACGTTCACACCGGGGAAAGGCCAGCGGCCCGCCCCGACCAACACGCCGCTGTTACCGCTGAACCCGGACCGCTACAGCCGCTTCCCCGACCCGTACGACACGAAGGCCGACCTGAACGCCCGGGCCCGGGCCTACCTGCATACCAACTGTGCGAGTTGCCATGTACAGTCGGGCGGCGGTAATTCGCTGTTCGACACGGAATGGCGCGTCGCGCTCGACAAGACGAAACTTGTCGACGTCAAGCCGGTGCATCACACGTTCGACATCAAGAATCCGATGCTGATTGCCCCCGGCGCGCCCGAGCGATCCGTACTGCTGCATCGGATCAGCAATCGGGACAAGGGGCATATGCCGCCGTTGGCGACAACGCGCGTCGACGATGCCGCAGTCGCGCTGATTCGCGAGTGGATCCGGAAAATGCCTGCCCGCAAGGACGAGTGAGCAGCAATGGCCCGGCGTTCAGCATCCGGGAGCGGATGCCAGCCACAGAGGGATTCAACTCTTCCCTTTCTCCTACTCTCACAGGAAATGTGATCGTGAAGCGCAGGTACTTTGTCCTTCCGTTGTTCGCCCTCATCGTCGGCTTCCCGGCAATCGCCCAGGACACGGCCAAATCACCCCTCGACAAGCTTGATGCGAAGAAGGTGCCCGCCGCGTTGCGGCCCAAGGGTACGCCGGCCGATGTGTTCGCGGTGCTCGGTGATCGCGACGGGCGCTACGACTCGATCGCCTTCCGACCGGACGGCGCCCAGATGGCGGTCGGCGGGCCGGACGGCATCATCCGCATCTGGGACCTGGTCACCCTGAAGGTCACCGGGACGACTACTCAGAAAGAGATCGTCACGCTCACCTATTCGCAATCGGGACGAACGCTGGCCGCGGGCGACTCGCAGGGGAACCTGAAATTCTTCACGATCACCAACGGCCGACCGGACAGGCCGACGATAGTGCCCGCACACAAGGGCGGTCCGGTCTGGGCGGTTGCCTTCAGTGCCGATGGCAAACTGTTGTTCAGTGCCGGGGCGGACAAGACGGTGAAAGTGTGGGACGCATCGACTATTCCCCCGAAGTTGAAGTCAACGCTGACGGGGCATGAAGACCGCGTGCGCGGCCTGTCGCCCTCGCCGGACGGCAAGCTGCTGGCATCCACCAGCGACCGCGACAAGTCGATCCGCCTCTGGGAAATGGGCGACAAGCCGAAGCAGGTTCACAAGCTGACACTGAAGGGTGGGGCCTGCTCCGTTGCTTTCGCCCCGGACGGCAAGACACTCGCGGCCGGCTGCAACGACGGCACGCTGCGACTCTTCAAGATCGGTGAAAAGATCGAGGAACAAGACACCGTCAGTGAAGGAAAAGGCAACTTCTACCAGATCGCCTACTCGCCCGACGGCAAGTCGCTCCTGGCGCTCGTGAAATGGGACCAGATCGAAGATCGGACCTTCGTCTGGAACACCGAAGGCGGCAAGCCGATCTACGAAGGCAAGCATGGCCGGCACATCGAAGCGATCGCCTTCGACCCATCGGGCAAGCAGTTCGTGATCGTCAACGAGAC
>Ga0105048_10008512_pt1 | contig 16413 bp, 12 predicted proteins | sample MAT05_FD_78382 | JGI IMG/M metagenome (GOLD analysis project Ga0105048, IMG submission 78382) | Freshwater microbial communities from Lake Fryxell liftoff mats and glacier meltwater in Antarctica - MAT-05 | ecosystem: Environmental > Aquatic > Freshwater > Ice > Liftoff microbial mat | place...
GCTGCCAGAGCCGCGGCGAGACGTGACTCACATCATCGCGCGAAGCTCTGCAGGAACAGATACCGGGCGCGCGGCTCCGGCTCTGCCGCACTCTGCACGTCGAGTCGCATGCGCATCACTGTCCCGCTCGCATCCGGCTTGCCCACCGGCCAGACAGGCAACCCACCGCCATTCGGATCGCCCCGCTTCACGAAATTCGCGAAGTACGTCATCATCGTCGCGGACACCACGTAATCCTCCGGCGTCCAGGCGAAGACCGCGTTCAGCGGCAGGTTACCCATCGCGTACTCGATCTCTGCGGAGTGCGAGGCGCCGGGCGGAATGGTGGCCCATGGATCCGGTGTGGCGGACACGCGTGCTGGCTCCGGTGTCGTCAGCGGCGGACGTGGGCGCGTGTAGAAGTAGCGATACACCGGCGCTGCCGTGCGTGACTGCTCCTCGAGCCAGCGCCACGTGGCGTATCCCATCCACTCGTCGCTCCTGATGTCCGTCGCGGCCTGCGCAATCCCTGCAGGCGTCGCGCCACTGCCGTACACCGCGCGTGCGTCCTCGGCGCGCGCGCCAAATCCGCGCTGCAATGCTGCCGTGTATTGCTCGGGTGTCAGGTCGCGGACCAGGCCTCTCCCGCTCTGCTCCTCCGAGTTCCAGCCCGCGAGCAGCGGCACGCGCGCCTGTCGACCCGCCGCGAAGATCACCTTCGGTGACTCCGGAAGAAAATCGCCGTCGATGTTCGGGTTGAACTGTGGCAGGTCGCGACGCTCCGACGCGGCGAGCAGTTCATGCGCGGAGAGCGCCCGCAGCTGCGAAAGTGTCGGTGCACCGACTGCCGCTCCAAAGGTCGAGCCATCCTGCTGAGTACTCTCCGCCGACTGCACGGGAAGGCTGGTGGAAAAGAACGCGCCACTTTCACCGATCGCGCCCGCGATCAGTCCCTGCGCCTGCGGCGACGCCATCAGCGCGCTGACGGAAAACGAGCCCGCTGATTCACCGGCGATCGTCACACGCGACGGGTCGCCACCGAACGCCGCGATGTTCGCCTTCACCCAGCGCAGCGCCGCGACCTGATCCATCAGCCCGTAGTTGCCCGACGCCTTGCGCGCGGACTCCTGTGCCAGCGCCGGATGCGAGAAGAAGCCGAAGATGCCGAGTCGATGGCTCAGCGTCACGACCACGATGCCCTTCCGTGCCATCTGCTCGCCATCGTAGCGTGGCTCCGACCCATCGCCACCCACGAAACCGCCGCCGTAGATGTAGACGAGCACCGGCATGCGCGTCGCCGTCGCTGGCGCCGTCGCCCAGACGTTGAGGTAGAGGCAGTCCTCGCTCGTGCCCGAATTGCGGAACACCATGTCGTCGAACACACGCGCCTGCATGCACTGGTCGGCAAATCCTGTGGCCACACGCACGCCCCGCCAGTTCGCCGCGGGTTGCGGCGGCTTCCAGCGCAACGCGCCAAGCGGTGGCGCGGCGAACGGAATGCCGGCGTAGCGGGAGACGCCGCTGGGCAATGTGAGTCCACGCACGTCGCCATTCGCGGTGCGCACCGGAACCTGTGCCAGCAGTGCTGCCGGACCGAGGCTCATGAACATCAGTCGTGCGACGAGAGGCCAGGGCGTTCGACGGAGAGGCACGGTCAAAGTCCTTGATCGGGAGCGCAGAACGGATCACGTGTACTGCTGGTCAGCCTGCGTGCGCCGCGTTGGCAACCATCAGTGCGTGGGCGACGAACTCGATAACGCGAAGGTACTCGCTGCTCGTTGAGCAGCAGCATCGAATTGTACGGTCGGTGCACGATGGGCTGAAGCGAGCTCCTGAATCACGATCGGAGTCACGACCCACACCCACTGATCCGAACTCAGGATCTACGTCCCGTTGATCTCACGATGAATCGACTTTCGGAAACACTGCTTCGAAGCCGAGCCCTTAACCGCTAGCCCCTCGAAGCACGATATCGAAGGAGCGGGTTGCGAGCTCTCGTATGGTAGCGCTCGTCAGCCAACGCCAACGTCCGCCATCCGCGACGAGAGCAGCGCTGCTCACGCGTCGCGCGAAGATGCGATCCGCGCTCGAATTGGACTTTCTCCCAGAAACGTTCTCTGCGTCGCCTTTATCCTCGACTTGGCTTCAGCCGCCAGTGCTCACACGGTCATCAACTTCGACATCCTGAGCAACGCGACGGCCGTCAGGAGTCGACGTCGGACGTGCCGTTCTCTCCAATCCCCGCATCTCAGGATAACATGACGATCCAGGCTCAGTTGTACCGCTTCGGAGCCGAACTTTATTCCACGGCTGGCTGCAGGTTTCCGACGTTCGTCACGTTCACGCGCAAAATGAGCAGTGTCTCGCCGAAGGACATCGAAATTCCGAAGGAAGCCGTGTCATCGTTCGTAGCGTCGTCAAGCGCCATACTTCGCGTGCTGTTCGCGAAACAGGTTCTGGATCACCCGCGGCTACTTCTGCCAGCGCAAGAGATGGCGGCGCACAGCGGACATCATCTCGGCGCGATCTCGCGGCCGACTTTTGCACAGCGCGTTGGTGTTGACATCCTGATTCAGCAGTCCATCCGGATTGAGTTCGGGGCAGTAGCCTTGCAACTAAATCAATCAAAGGTCGGCCGCCTGCTCCGCCACGAAGTCTTTCGCAAGCCACGACCGATGCACGGGATGGCCATTTACAAGCAGGTACACCTTCCCGGCACTTTGCAGCCGCAAGCGCCGCCTGACGTCGACGAACATCGGTGCGCGAAACCTGCCTTGAAAGATGCGGAGGACCATCTACCCACGATCGGTGATTGCTGAAATCATGAAGCCTCCGAAGCGCTGCCCCGTCGCCCGGATCATCGGTGTCTGCCCGACGGGCGCGTAGCCCGTGCCGGTGACATGATCACGGTGTGACCCGATCACGTCCCCCGAGTAGATCGTCGCCGCCTCACGCCAGTCCGTCTCGACGTCACTCAAAAACGACACACACAGCGAACGAATCGCTGCACTGATCGAACACACTCGCCACGCAGCTCGGCATTTATTTCCGGCACCGGCGGATTCCTTCCGGGCCAGCGTGGGTCGCAAGCTCGCCAGCATTTTGTAAAGCGTTGCAAAACAACGAGTTACCTGTGGCACGAGATCTGCTTTCTGAGGAAACGGCAAGCTCCATTCGTTCGACCGATCGTAACAGTTCGTGAACCCTTCTTCTCTCACGGTGGAGTGCGCGCATGCCGCGTCCCTTGGTGTGGTGCGGTCTGACGTTCGCGCCGACAGGCTATGCGGATGAACTCCGCGGCATGGTCGCGGCGCTGGAGGCCGTACGCCAACCCGTTTGCCTGCGTACCAACGCCGTCGACTCCCCGGGTTTCCGCGACACGCTCGCCGCCGACCACCGCGCCCTTCTCGAGCGCAGCATCGCGCGTCCCATCAACGGGCCGTTCCTGCAGTTGCAACACAGCCCGGTCGACTTGCTGAATCCTCCGCACGAGCAGGCGGTGTACTCCATTGGACGGTCGATGTTCGAGACCGATAGCCTCCCCAGCAACTGGGTGAGCAGCGCGAATATGCTCGACGAACTGTGGGTGCCGGGCGAGTTCAATCGTCAAACGTTTCGTGACGCGGGCGTGCGCATTCCGCTCCATATGATTCCCGGTGGGATCGACAGCAAAATGTACCGACCGGGTATAGCGCCTTTGGTGCTCCCCGGCACCAGAGGTACAGTCTTTCTGAGCGTGTTCGAATGGCGGATGAACAAAGGGTGGGACGTTTTGCTTCGCGCCTGGGCCGACGCCTTCTCGCCGGATGAGGATGTTACGCTGGTGCTGCGGACCTACCCGAAGTCGCAGGTGGACGGCCTCCGTAACGCAGAGGTCATCGACGAACGCATCAATACGTTCTTACGCGAACAGTGCGGTGGACGCACCCGCGCCGACGTCGCCAGGATCATTGTGCTCGGCGAACGGATCGCTGCACGCGATTTGCCGGCGCTGTATTCCATGGCGCACGCTTTCGTGCTGCCAACGCGCGGCGAAGGGTGGGGACGTCCGTTCATGGAGTCGATGGCGTGTGGGGTCCCCGTCATCGCAACCAACTGGAGCGCGCATCTCGCGTTCATGAATGAACAGAACAGCTATCTCGTAGACACCGACGGTCTTGTACCCGCTGACAGCTCTGATGTAGCGTACTATGCCAATCAGCGCTGGGCCAATCCGAGTGTCACGCATCTCAGCACTCAGATGCGTCGGGTGCATGCGGACCGAACCGAAGCTCGCGCGATCGGCGCTCGTGCGCGTGCCGATATGGTCAACGAGTGGCCTTGGTCCCGGGCTGCTGCTGCGATCAGCGCCCGACTCCTCGACATCAACGGTACGCTCAATCGAATCTTCGCCGTTAGCGTGGAGGTTTCGCCCGCGATCGTCGTCGCCGGTGGCGACCTGACCCCCGCAGCGGCGCCATCGAACGCGAGCTCGTGGATGCAGGCGCTCCTTGCGCGCGATGGCATGGAAGCCGCCCCGCTGTCGTGGCGTCCGCGACGGTGCGGCGCGCGTCCGTCGTACGGCAGTGCTCAGTTCCTGCTCTGGCAACGCATCAACGCGCCGGTGGCTGGCACCGCCATGCAGATTTCGGTACTCGACGAGACGGCGCACACCTTTGCCCCCACCCCACCCGCCGAGGGTCACTGGCTCATCGATGTCGGCAGCGTTGTGACCACCGGCGTGCCGCTTCATCTGGTGACCCTCGTGCGCGACCAGGCAGATCTCGTCGTGGTCCCGCACGCCGTCGCACGCGGTGCCTGTCTCGACATTGGCGTCGATGACGCGCGCATTGTCGCCATCCCGCCCGCGATCGATGTCGACCGGTTCACCCCGACCGGCGCCGCGTATCGCCATAGCTCCACGGCCGGTACACGTTTCCTGCTGATAGGTGGCGACCAGCCGCATCGCGCACTCCAGCATGTCGTCGCTGCCTATGATCGCGCGTTCACGGTCAATGACGATGTCATCATGCACTTGGTGTTGCCGGTGCCGGTTGACGGCGATGCCACATCATGGCGTGCACGAATCATTCGCGAAGCGAAGAAGGGCACTCGGCATCCACGATTGCCGCGCTTGTGGGTGGATACGCCGCCGATTCTGTTCGACGAAATGCCTGCACTTTATCGCTCGTGCGACGTGTTCATCCACGCGGGCAGTGCGACGGGTCGTGGTCAGACGATGCGCGAAGCGATGGCATGCGGCATTCCCGTCATCGCGACCGCTACCGCACCGGCCGACGAATTGCTCGACGATTTTTCCGGCTGGCTGATTACGCCGGACAGCAGTGGGTGCGCAGAGGGCGATGCCCTGCAACGCGCCCTCCGCGAGGCAACGAGCGTGTCCGTGCGCCAGGCGCGCGGTGCCGCAGCCCGCGCACGATCGCTCACCCAGCCCGCGATACAGCAGTATCACGATGCGTTGCACGCGACGGTCCAGCGTTGTGCCACCAACGATCCGCGAGCGCGGGTTGGCGACGCATCGCCGCCATTCGTCTCACCGTTTTTACTCGACGGCGCCCGACGCGTGGTAGTGCTCGCACATGCCGATTGGCGGAGCGGGATGGCACCCGCCATTGTTCGGGTCTACGCGGCTACTTGCAGCGCCACCGACGACGTCACGCTCGCGCTCTGTCTCGATCCGGCCCAAGGCCTCTCTGAGTGGGAGGTATCGGAATTCGTCGCGGAGGCCGTTCGCGTGGCTGGGCGCAGCGAAGACGACGCTCCGGATATCATCCTCATCCCCGATTACTTGAACAGCGCAACCCTGCATCGCCTGTACGCGGCAGCGGACATCGTGATCGCTGTTCGTGATACTGTGACCGCAGCAACCGCTCGCTGCGCTGGCCGCGACGTCGTGACGTCGCTCAACGGTGAGGAATGGCGCACAGCTCTCGCATGTTGCATCGCGCGGGAGGCGGTTTCGTAAGGCACCTTCCCTGCAATTGCCCGGAACCGCAGCAACGGGCGACGCGGTCCCGAGCAATTGCAGCGCAACGTCGCGTTACGGCGTGCAGATGATCAGCGGACCGCGTTCACACCAGCACCTATGCGTTCGCGACGCTCTGCAATACCGCCTGCGCTGATTCTTTCCACGAGTGCGCAGTTGCGGTCGCGATGCCGTGGGTATTTTGACTGAGTACACCATCGCGCCGCGCGCGGTGCACCGCACGCAACTCATGCACGAGCTGCTCATGCTGCGCGAGTCCCCAAGCCGCCCAACGTCCGCGCGTTTCACCAGGCACCGACTCTTCGAGTGCGCTGGCTTCGATCAATCGTGCGTTCGATGCGTTCATGAAGGCCGTGTGGGCGGTACAGGCCGTCGCAATCACATGCTTACCCATCGAGAGCATTTCCAGTGCTTCGAGATTCCACCCCTCTGCGCGCACGGGAAACACCCCGCAGTCTGCCGCTGCCATGACCGTCGCGAGATCCGCTTGCGTTGGCAATGGATTGGTGACGATCGTGATGCGCGCCGCCATGCGGCTCTTCCGAAAGGGCGCCAGCATCGAATTGAATGTCGCCTCGTCCATGAATGGGTTGTGGCAGATGAGGACCAGCCTCACCGCGTCCCTGGGGGTGAACGCCGACTCGAACGCGGCGAGCAACTCGCGCTGTCCCTTGCGCCGCTCCAGTTTCCCAACTGTCATGAAGACCGTGTCGGTGCTGCGCGTCGTCGCCGTGCCCACCTTCTCGTTGAATACCACGCGATCAACCCCAAGTGGCACGATGTCTACTGGTGTGCGCCAAATGCCGTTCTCGAGCAGGACGTTACGCGCCCACTCGCAGGTGACAAGGATGCGGTCCTGTCGCTCGAGGTGATGTCGCTCGGCCGCATGAAAGCGATCGAGCTCGAAAATCGGAAAGCCGATACGCGGGCCACGTCCGACATGCAGTGCAAGGTCAAACTGCTGTGACAAGCGGACACTCGGTGCGCGATCGTCAAACCTCCCCTGGCGCGCGAGTGCCGCACCCAGATGCTCGGTATGCGCAATGGACTTATCGACTTCACCGATCGGGAAGAACGCAACCGGCGCATCCATCTGCAGGAGTTCACGCAGCAAATGCGCGCCAACGACGCCGTAGCCCGTGCGACAGACTGGCGCAATAAATGAGAACACGGGGGGCTCGTGCATCGAACGGGATGTCGGACGCTCGGCAGCGACGAGCTCGGCGCGCAGTGCCGATCGCTGCGCCGTGGCCAACGCCGCGACACTCGGCCCGCTCGCATCGGGCGCATGGGGTTGATCGGAATCCGTGAGAACGAGTGGCGCGTGTGCCGGCGGCGCGTTCATCGCCGGCATCGACGTCTCGACAAGCGCGATGACGGTTCGCGATGGCACAATCGTTTCGACCGCAAACAGCTGCGGCTCGCCGTCAGACTCGCGCATCTCGTACGCGCCGAATCCGAATGAGCGCAGGAGATCGACCGCGCCGTCGCCGACCGATGCATCCGCGTCCTCGGACGCAGAGATGCAACAGGCCACCACGCGGCTCAGGCACACGAGCGGCCTGAGCGCGCGCAGAACGGGCGCGATGTTCGCGATATCCGTGTGCACGAACACGCGGCCCTGAGCGCCGACGCGCTGTGCCGCGTGGATGGCCAACGTGTCGGCCGTGAGGTCGCTGCGTTCGAACGTCTCGACCCATGCCCCTACGTTTCGCGCCGATCGGGCGATACCCTCGGTCACACCATCGTTGTCACTCATCGCGAATACAGTCGGCACCCCTCCGGGCGCTGTCGCCGCGCTCAGCGCGACGAAGCCGAAGCCCGGCGCCACATCGATCAGGACGTCCCCAGCCTCGAGTTGCGCGTCGAGAAAGATCCGAAGCTCTGAAGACACTCCGCCGGCCATTTCATCCGCGGCGGCGGCGGCCCATTGCGGATGGTCCGGCCAAGCCTCCACACGGAAGCGCGGAGCGCCATCCGCAATCAGCTGGGCGCTGTCGAGCGTTTGGTCGAGGAGGGGAGCGGCTGGAATGGAGGGCATAAGCGCGTGGAGAGGGAACGACCAAAGAGATCGAACACCCAGAGCCGTTTGCATGTCACATGCCAAATACTAAATCATTCATTCACAATGACTTACGGTGCATTCTCGAATTCGGCCGAAGTCGCACCGGCAAAAGCTGCCGGATAGAACAGGTCGTTCCTGCCCTGTGACAATACGCACCGGAATCGCCATGTCGCGTGGCACAAGCATCTCGGGAACGGTCTGATAACGACTGCCCTCGCCGAGCGTGCGAGCACAGCACAGCACATAATTCCCAGAACCTGGTTGAATCTCCTCGCCCGTCTCAACGTCTTTCCGACCCCTCAATTGAATATCCTATCCCGTGCGCCCTTCCTGCGGTCCCGCTCGTACCTGCTGGCCAGCACGGGGACAGCCCGGGACCGCGCGATCATCGAGGGGTTCGTCGAGCAGTGCGACGACGGCGACGACGCCACTTTGGTGCTATGGCTGAGCCAGCCGGTGCACCAAGCCTACGTGGAATTCGTGCATGGCCTGCTCGCTGACAGCCGCCGACCGCTGCCGGACGTGATGGTCATCGAGGAAGGCCACGCCGACATCGACCTACCGAGCCTCCTCCGCCTCATCGACGTGGTCATCGACGACGAGACGGCCGAGTTCCTGGTTGGTCGGTCGGACGGATGGCGGTATGACATCGATGCGGATCGAGCGCAAACGATGGCGGCGGCCGTTACTCCCACCGCCCCGATCGTCGAGACACCCGCCGAAGTGGACGATGGCAGCGGTCCGGTCCGCTACCCATCCGTGCCAGCCGTGTCGTATGCCCAAAACCGAGAGGATGTCCTGCTGCGTCGGGTGTTCGGCGACCGCGGGCACGGCCGATACGTGGACGTCGGCGCCGGGCACCCGATCACGGATTCGGTCACCAAGGCGTTCTCACTTCGGGGCTGGACCGGCATCAACCTGGAAGCCAACCCAGCCCTGTGCCAGTTACTCGCCAAAGATCGTCCGCTGGATGTGAATCTCCCGGTTGCAGTCTCCAATCGGACGGGGGTCTCCGTGTTCTCCGAGGGTGATGACAGCTGCTGGGGGTTGTCTACGTTGGACGTTGGATCGGCCCAACTGGCGGCCAATCTGGGCTATCGGCTCCGTCGCACGATCGTGCCGACCGTAACGTTGGTGGAAATCCTCGACGCTGCGGGGTACGTCGGCTACGACCTGCTCAAGATCGATGTCGAAGGCCATGAGCGAGAAGTGCTGGAAGGCGCCGGGCTCACCGACCATCCAGCCCGCGTCGTGGTCATCGAAGCGGTGTTGCCGAATTCGTCGGTCCGCATCGACGAGCAGTGGAGTGATCTATTGCTGTCGGCCGGATACATCGAAGCGGCGTTCGACGGCATCAATTGCTACTTCGTGCAGGAGCGCGACCGCGTCGCTCGGCGTCAGCTGAGCGTTCCGGCCAACGTGCTGGATCTCATCGCACGTCCGTAGGTCTCCATGCTGGGACAACTCCGGTGAGCCGTCTGCGTGTCGATGTTCGGCGGGCGACCGCACACGGCGATTTCCGCCTTCGCAAGAGGTAGCGCCTCCATGACGACCGTGATCGATACAGGCCTCACTGAACTCCTCACAAGCGCCGAACGCATCTTCTGGGCAGGCCGCACGCCGCCACTTGCACGAATGCACGCGAGCGAGGACATGCTCGATCCGGCACGCGATTACCGTATGTCGGCCGATTGCCACCAGGCGTTCGACCTCGTCTATCTGACGGAACGGAACCTGGGCACGCTCAAGGCGTGGCCCCTGATCGTCGATGAAGCCTTGCGTTTGCTCCGGCCCGGTGGCGTGCTGGTCATTCGCATGACGAATACGCCGCTTTGCTCGGTGTTCGCCCTGAAAAACCAGTTGTTCCTCTGGGGCGACATGGTGCCGTACGCCGAGTTCACGTGCGCGGACGGCTCAACCCAATTCGCGGTGCGCAACATCAGGACATCGGTGCGATCAGTCAGCCTCGGCGGCTTCTCGTTCGGCGTCATCACTGACGGCAGTCGGCAGGCGCAGCTGTTTTCGTTCCTACGCAGCGTCAGAGAGGTGCGGCGCCTCGAAGATGAGCCAGTGGAACTGCTCGTCTGCGGACCCGAGGCGATCCGGGGCGAGACAGAAGCGCTCTTTCCAGAGCTGGTGTTCGTCGCTGACGATGGCCACTTCGCCGAGCAGGGGTGGATCACGCACAAGAAAAACCGGCTCGTCGAGCACGCCAGCCACGAGAATCTGGTCATCACGCATGATCGCTACACGATCGAGCCCGACTTCATCGAAGGTCTCCGGAAATTTGGCGGGGACTTCGCCCTCCTCGTCTGTCGCCTGGTGCGTCCCGACGGTCGTCGTTTCCCTGACTGGATCGCGCTTGGCGCCGACTGGTCGTGGGCTACACCAGCGATGCTCGAGTACGGGGACTTCAACCGTTACATGTATGTGAACGGCAGCTTCATCATCGCGAAGAAGCAGGTGCTGCAGCGACTGCCTTGGAACGAATTGGTCTTTTGGCAGCAAGCCGAAGACGTGGAACTGACACGTCGGATGATGAGCGCGGGCATCGTGCCGCGCCTTGCGCGTGCGGCGGTTGCCGTGTCGCACATGACGCGCCCAGGCATGATGGAGGCGTTTGAGCCTGTCCCCGCGTTGGCCGACCGCTACCTCGTCTCCGGGCAGCAAGTGGCCGACGGCGAGTATGTCACCCCGAGCCTTCCGTACGCACAAGAAGTCCATTTCGGTGAACGCTGGGGCGAGCTCGCCGCACGTATGGGCGTCTACTGCAACGACGCGTGGCACTCGGATCAGGACGGCTTGGGCCTCGTGCCCGGCACGTACGGCGAGGTGTCGTTCCGTCTGCCGGACCACGACCTGCGCCCCCGAGAGCTGTGGCTCACCGTGCAGACGGCGGGAGCACTCGAGGTGCTGGTCAACAACGTGGCGCACCCAACAGAGATGGTCACGCCAAGCACGATTCGCATCACCGTCGCGACGGAACGCTTTTCCATAAGCCCCGTATGTCGGGTGGAAGTCCGCGCCACGACGAGCGCGTTTCGCCTGAAGGGACTTCGGGTGCAGCCCGCAGACTGGTCGCTTGGCCAGCGACTCCCGGTTACACGCGAGCTCGCCCACGAGATGGTGAATCGCAGTACTGGCTTGGCCGCACTCGATGGCGGCTCACTTTGCCTCGGTGATCTCCCGCTGCTCGTGCGCGGCGCGCGGCGCATTGCCGTGCTCGTGCCGGCCGACCTGCACTCCCTGATTGAGAACGCCCGTTTCCTGACGGCGATACGCGAGTACACTCGCTCCGACACCAACGTACGCATCGTTGCCGATGGCGCAGTTCACACGCTGCTGGAAGGCTTCGAGTCGCAGGTGGTGGACTGGGAGCGTTTCGGCACGGAGTTCCAGTACCGGCAGGGATGCATCGGTGAGCTCAACGCCTTCGCGCCCGACCTGATTATCAACGCCTTCCCGTCACGTGAGCTCCTACCCGACCTCATCGTCCTCTCGAGTCACGCGCTTGGGTCGCTCGGGTTCGAGCGATGCAGTTATGAATTCAAAGACGGAGCAGGGGACCTAGTGCGCATTAAGTATTCGCGGCTCCTGAATACGCCGAGCGGTTCGGAATCGTACGCTCTGATGCGCGCCTTGGACCTCCCCGATGCCGGCGCCACGCTCTGGCCCGACCTCAGCAGCAGCGCCATTGCGAGCTCCCTAATGGAGACCTCGGTTGGCGGTGGGGGTCGCGTCCTGGCCCTGCTCGGGGACGACCTGACGTTCCTCTCGCAGCCCTCGCTCCCGGGACTGATCGAACAGTTTCTCGGTGCCGGCTGGTCGGTGGTAGGGCTAGGGGAGTCGGAATCCCGACATGCACTCGAGTCCGTACTCTCGCACTTCAGCCGTGGCGTGTTGAACCTCGCCGGCACGGCGACCGTCTCGGCGATGTTCGCCATCCTCCAGCAGGCTGACGCGTATTTGGGCGGAGGCACGCTTTTCCGTGCGTTTGCCACGCTCGCCGGCTGTCGTGGTGACGTCTTGCAACCTGAGGATGCGGAGGATGCTGCCCCGGTTCACGTGCTGCTCGGTGTCCAGCCCCCGCCTGCTTGAGCGGACACCGACGAGATCCGAGCGGTCACTCCACCCCAGCGATCGCTCTCACGACCGCACCGATGTTGTGGCGCGCATCGGAGTGATCAGGGTCCGCCTCCAGCACTGCGAGCAGCAGTCGAGCTGCCGAGAAGTGTTCGCCACGGCCGTAGGCGATGACCGCAAAGTCGTTCACGATTTGCAACGGATCGGCCCGTACCACCTCTGCCGGCGTTACCACCACCCGCTCGTGCTCGGCGAACCATTTGGTCGCCAGCGTCCGAACGGTGACGCCGTCCCAGAAGAACGGATACCAGTTGATTTCGGTCGGCAGATCGTCGGCCATCGTTGCCGTGTGCTCGTGACCGGCGGTCGTGGACAGGAAGTGGCTTGCGGAGCCGTCAAAGCGCCACTTGCGTCGGAGTATCGTCGCTGCGGCGGCGTGGTGTTTGGTGCTGTGCAGAGTCGCGTCCACGTGGTTGGCCAGCTCGTGCGCTGAATGAACCGAGTAGGTGAGTACTGCGCCCACGGGGTGGTGGCTCACCGTCTCGGGGGTGTGGCTGTCATCGATGCTCACCCGGTCACCGAGGCTGATCCGGGCGCGGGTAAACCAGTCCTGCTCGTGGAACTGGAGCGTAGAGAAGCGCTCGTCGAAGAATCCGACCTGCAGCAACCCGTCGATCGAGATCGCGAACGACTGGTCGCCGACCGGCTGGGTCACCAGGTCGTAGCTCGTGTTCTGCCGGAGCCATCGATCCCACCCTGGAACCCACGTGACGTCGTTCTGGGCGCAAACGCACCACGCGACATCATTGGGGTTTCGCCACGTGCCGAAGGCGTCGAGCATGGACCAGTTCCAGTCACGAGCGAGGTTCCCCCACGAGAACCTGCTCCGCGTAGGGTTCACCACGACGGAGAGCTGGTCGCGCTCGTGCTCCTTTTCGATCAGCACACCCGGATCGTTCGACAACACGGTGACAGAGATGCCATCGAGATCGCCGGTCGCCGCCCAGAGCGATGCCAGGTTCGCGTTGAGAACGTCGTTGCGCTTGTACGTAACTATGTAAACGTTGATCTTCGGCTTCATCATGTTCCCCTTCGTGATTCGAGGTGTCGGGTGACACTGGCCGACGTCAGTCGACGCCGATCTGGGTGCGGCTGCTGGTCAGCGGCGACCACGCGCGGTCATCCCTCGGTCGGGAACGCTCGAAACTGGGCCTCGACGCGCAAACGGTGTCCGCTCGGGTGCGCTATCACGCCGAGGGGGCCTGCTGTCGCTAACGCCGTAGCGTCGATCCAGATGGCGACCGCCGAAGCGATCCCCGTCTCAGGACGCGGGAGTAGCCGATCGCTCATTCGTCGTCATGTCGCCACCCGCGCGCGCGCACGGCTTGGCGTGAAACGCCTCGAGGTCTTCGGGCACGCCCAGTCCGTGCATGTGCGGGCCGATGTCATGCGTTTCAATGCGCGAACCATCCTCGATTAATTCGTTGTAGACCGGCGCCACATAGAACTCGCCGTTAACGCGCCGATCACGGGCAATCATCCGTTCGGCGGCCCGCACGAACTCAGAGCCCCGTTGGAAGTTGTAGATACCGACCGTGGCCTCCGTTGAGACCACGACCTTTTCGATGACTTCGGTGACGCGGCCCTCGGCGTCCCTCCCCACATATGACCACTTGGGGTGATTCGCGGGAAACGTCATGATGAGCCCATCCGCTCCCGTACGATCGACCGTGGACAGATAGTCGTCGATACTCGTGTCGACATACTGGTCGCTGTTGGCGAGCATCAGCGGATCGTCGTTGTCGATGAATGCCTTCGCCGCAAGCACGGTGCAAGCCGCGCCCTCGGTCACGCCGTCGATTTCGACGATGACGCAGTCCGGCGCACTTCGTTCGAGCACCGTGCGCAGCTCAGTCACCTCGAGATGCTCGTGCTGCGCAATAAAGATGAAACGATGCGGACGCGAAGGACGGACGTTACTCACCACCAGCGAGATCATTGGCGTGCCGCAGATCTCGATGAGTGGCTTGGGTTTCGAGTAGCCGGCGTCGGCAAAGCGGCTACCGCGGCCGGCGATAGGAAGGACGATGTTGAGCATGCGATCAGACGAGGGCAAGTTCGCGCGCGCGACCGGCGCGGAAGAGTTCGAGGTCTTCGGGGGTGCCGAGTGAGTGCATCTCGGTCCGGTCGACGGGGAACGCTGTGATGCGCTTGCCGCCGAGGATCAGTTCGTTGTACACCGGGCAGACATAGAATTCGCCGCCGAGCGCGGCGTTTTTCGAGATCATGCGCTCTGCCGCCTCGATGAAGGTGCGCGTCTCGCGGAAGTAGTAGAGGCCAGCAGTCGCGCTCTTGCTGATCGGTCGCTTCTCCGCCACCGCCACGACCTGCCCGCCCTCGATCCGCGCATACGACCACTTTGGATGTGTATTCGGAAAGGTGAGCATGCAGCCGTCGGTGCCCGGCGCGCGGGCGCAAAAGAGAAACTCGTCGATCGAACGGTCGATGTACTGGTCGGCGTTTGCGACGAGCAGTTCGTGCTCTGGCGCCAGGTGGTCCATCGCCAGTAGCACGCTGAAGAGCGCACCGGCCGTGGGACGCGGCATTGGCACGATTTGGCAACCCGGCGCCACCAAGCGCAGCACCTCGCCGAGCGCAAATCTTTTCAGATGGTCCTCGCGGCAGACAAACACGAACTCGTGCGGCTCGTCGGGGGCGAGATTGCGCACGATGTACTCGATCATCGGGCGGCCGTCGATCTCGATCAGCGGCTTCGGGAATGAGTAGCCGCGCTCGGCGAAGGCGCGGCCTTCACCGCCCATTGGAATGACAATCGTAAGCATGGCTACGCCGCCTGACGTGTCACGATGAGGACGGAGTCAATGGCGCGGCGCACCCGCCAGTAGTCGACTTCGTTGAAGCCCGCGACCTCGCATACATGCGCGCCAGCGCGACGCGCCGCCTGGATGCCGTGCGGTGCATCCTCGACGATCACGACCTCGTTGGCCTCGAGGCCAAGGCGGGCGAATGCCATGTTATAGATCGCCGGGTCGGGCTTGGGTGCCTTCACATCCTCGTTGCTGAGGATGAACTCGACATACTCGATCAGCCCCGCACGCGTCAGCATCAACTCCACGCTCTCACGGATGGCGTTTGAGCACACTGCGATGCGATAGCCTTCTCGACGGAGGCGGCTCATCATGAACTCCTTCTCGAAGGTCGGCCAACAGCTCGCGAGGATCTCCTCCCGGGTGTAGACCTGCTTGACACGGTTGATCAGCGCGTGCAGCGAGGAGGGGAGACCGGACTCGACCGAAAGCATCTCGAGTTTCCTGCGCGTGGGCAGGCCATTGTAGGTCGCCATGTGGTCGTAGCGGGAGATGGTGAAGCCGAATAGTCCCAACGAGCGGTTGAGTGCCTTGTAGTGCCACTCCGTGGCATCGATCAGCACGCCGTCGAGATCGAAAAGCACTGCCTTGATGGCGCTCATACAGCTACTCGGGGCTCGGGATAGGAATACTTGTCGCCAGCAACGCACGGGACCTTCACCACGACAGTCACGGCGTCCTCGAGGACCTCGAAGTCCGCCGGCATGCCAGGATCGAGTACGATGATGTCATCCGCGCCGAACTCGCGACCGTTCATGCGCACGCGGCCTGACACGACCACGGTGAGCTCGGTCGCCACCTTGTGGACATGCGCCGCTTCAGTCTCACCCGCGCGATACCGCTTCACGCCGACTTCGAAGTCACGCGAGGCGAACGCCGTCGGGGAGAAGTCGCCGACGAACCAGCCGCGATGCATGCGGTCGAGGCGCTCGTGCTTCATGCGGCGCGTCCAGTGCGCTCGCCTCGCACCTGGTCCAGCAGCACGGCGAGCTCCTCGGGTGCGTCCGTGCAGATGCCGTCGACTCCCCATTCGATGAAGTCGAACCAGCGCGCCCGCATGACGTCGGACGTCGCACCGTGGAGCTCCGGCGACACGCCAAACACGGCGCGTCCCGCCAGCTGAATGACGCGTACGTCTGCAGCAGTGGCCCAGGGCTGATCAAACTCATCGAGCCAGACGATATCGGCGCATGCGATGCCCAGGGCGCGATCGATGGGCTCGTTGCGATCGCTCACGCGAGCGCCCAACACCACGTGATCGTCGAGTGCGCGAAATCGGCTCGCCGTGATGCCTGGCGTCGACTCGAGCAACTCCATATCAAAGAGGAAAACGTGCTGCAGCAGGCGCTGCTCACGGAGAAAGTCGATCAGCGCTACCTCGTCGCCCAGCTCCTTGATGTTCAGGGCGACCA
>Ga0105048_10008513_pt1 | contig 16409 bp, 13 predicted proteins | sample MAT05_FD_78382 | JGI IMG/M metagenome (GOLD analysis project Ga0105048, IMG submission 78382) | Freshwater microbial communities from Lake Fryxell liftoff mats and glacier meltwater in Antarctica - MAT-05 | ecosystem: Environmental > Aquatic > Freshwater > Ice > Liftoff microbial mat | place...
CGACCTCACCGACGCCGCGTTCTGCCGAGGACTGATCGCCACAGCTGTGAAGGAGCTCTGCGGGCTCGACATCCTCGTGAACAACGCCGGTAAGCAGCAGTCGGTCTACGACCTGGCCGACCTCACCGACGAGCAGTTCGACGCGACCTTCAAGACCAACGTCTACGCGATGTTCTGGCTGACCAAGGCGGCGCTGCCCCACCTCGGGGCGGGCTCGACAATCATCAACACGACGTCGATCCAGGCCTATTCCCCGTCGGAGAACCTGGTCGACTACGCCTCGACCAAGGCGACAATCAACGCCTTCACCAAGGCGCTGGCCCAGCAGCTCGCCCCGAAGGGAATCCGCGTCAACGCGGTGGCCCCCGGACCTATCTGGACCCCGCTGCAGACCGCGGGCGGCCAGCCGACCGAGGCGCTGCCAGAGTTCGGCGAGCAGACCCCGCTCGGCCGCCCCGGCCAGCCGGCGGAGCTTGCCCCGGCCTACGTGTTCCTTGCCTCGGGCGAGTCCAGCTACGTGATCGGTGAGACGCTCAACGTGAACGGGGGAATGCCGACGCCCTAGCGGCGTCGGCGGTCGGGTGCCGAGTAGTTGCCCCAACTGTGTTCCAGAACACAGAACCGTGGCCTCGGCGCTGCCTAGGATTGCTGTGACACAGGAGACAACCATGAACAAGCGAACTTCCATCATTGTTGTTGCCGGTGTCGCTGTCGCCGCGGGTGCCATCTTCCTCGCGCAGTCGACCGCGACGGACCCGGCGCGGCTGACCGCTGCCGGGTCGTCCGCCTCGTTTCAGGAGTACACGCCTGAGGCCGTGTCGTCGGCAACCGCCGACGAGACGGTGGTGCTGTTCTTTCACGCCACCTGGTGCTCCACCTGCAAGCTGCTCGCCGACGACATCACGGCCAATGCCGACAGCATCCCCGACGACGTGCAGATACTCCTCGTCGACTTCGACACCGCAACCGATCTGAAGCAGAGGTACGGCGTCACCCTGCAACACACCCTCGTTCAGGTGGATTCGAACGGGGACGCCATCGAGCAATGGCACCTCACCCGAACCCTCGGCGAGTTGCTCGACTCGTTGGTCTGATTGGCCATGGAGCTTCTGCCGCTGTCGCTGCTCGCGGGAGTGCTGACCGTTCTCTCGCCCTGTGTGCTGCCACTGCTGCCGGTGGTGCTCGCGGGGTCGGCGGCCGGGAGCAGGCGCGCGCCCTACATCGTCATCGGCAGCCTCGCCGTCTCCGTCGTGGTCTTCACCCTGCTCATCAAGGCGACCACGGCCCTGCTCGGCGTGCCGAGCAATGTGTGGCTGATCGTGTCGGGCAGCCTGGTGGCCTTCATCGGCGCCTCTTTGGCGTTCCCGAAAATCTGGGACACCATCTCGAGCAGGGTGGGGCTGCAATCGGCGGCGGGAACCCTCGCCGATCGCTCGGCGAACAAGACGGGCACGGCCCGCAGTGTGCTGCTCGGCCTCTCGCTCGGGCCGGTGTTCACCAGCTGCAGCCCCACCTACGGGCTCATCCTCGCCGTCGTTCTCCCGGCCGACACAGGCGAGGGCATCGCCAACATCATCGCGTACACGCTCGGTCTGAGCGCGGTCATGCTCGCTGTGGCGATGGGTGGGCGCACGGTCACCAGGCGGCTCGGCTGGGCCACTGATCCCGAGGGTAAGTTTCGACGGGGCCTCGGTGTGTTTCTCGTCATCGTGGGCCTGCTGATCGCCACCGGCACGATCAGGACCATCGAGGCCTGGCTGATCGACCGCGGACTGCTCGGCGCGGTGGTGCTCGAGCAGGGCTTCCTCGATTCGGTGGGCGAGAACGAGCCGCCGGATGCCGCGGAGGCCGAGATACCGAGCTTCCTGCGTCAGTCGTTCCCCGGGACGGACTGGTCGAAGGCTGATCCGGCGATCGGGCAGGCGCTGAGCGGAGGCCCCCCGAAAGACGGCATACCGGCGATCGACGACCCGAGCTTTGTACCGGTCGCGGAGTTCAGCAAACCCGACGATGTGCAGGCGCTGCTGGTGGTCGGTGACACCGAGGTGAAGGCCTACCCCTACAACATCCTGGTGTGGCACGAGATCGTGAACGACACGATTGACGGCACCCCGATCGCCGTCACATTCTGCCCGCTGTGCGGCAGCGCCGTCGTTTTCGAGCGAATGCTGCCGGGCGGCGAGGCAACCACCTTCGGTGTCAGCGGCGGCCTCCTCGAGAGCAACATGATCATGTTCGATCGTGCGACCGAGACACTCTGGCAGCAGAGCACGGGCATGGCGCTCGCCGGGGAGCACTACCCTCACGAGCTCGAGCTACACCAGTTTCAGTTGTTGACCGTCGGGGAAATCAAGGAGCTGTATCCCGAGGCCGTCATCCAGAGTGACGACACCGGCTATGCGCGCGACTACTCCCGCAACCCCTACGCGGGGTACGACGAGAGCGGCGGCTTCTACTTCAGCCCGAGCGAGATCGATGAGCGGTACCAGGCCAAGGAGATCTTCGTCGCTTTCACCGTGAACGACACGCGGGTGGCGGCCCCGTGGCTCGCCCTCGAGAACGGGCGCCGCTACGAGACGGATGTCGACGGGGAGCAGATTGCCCTCAGCAAGACGGACGGCGAACTGGTGGTCAGCGGGGCGGACGGCACCGAGATCCCCTTCTACTTCGAGATGTGGTTCAGCTGGGCGGTTCAGAACGACGAGGGCGTGGTCTTCGATCCTGAGGGATGAGTGAACGGGTGCCTGACGACCGTGAGCTACATCGCCGCCCCGATATACGAGTACTTGACGAACACCTCGGAGGCGAGGCCGGTCTCTTCGAGCACACCCTGCACCGCGGTGAGCATGTACTTCGAATCCCAGCCCATATAGAGGAAGTGGGTCTCGTCGAGCGCATCCCAGTGCCCGTTCCAGGCCCGTGCCGTAAAGATCGGCCCGCCGCGCCGGGCGCTGAACGCCGATGCCGTATCGCGGTTATCTGCCCAGAGCCGGGTGAAAATGCGGTTGAACAGGTACTTGACGTCGGGGACTTCCCAGTGCTCGCCGCGGTACTCGACGTACTCGAACTCCCGCTCCCAGCCGCGCGGCCAGCCGCGCCGACGCTGCGCGTCGAGGATCGGGGTGAGACCGTCGTCGTCGATTCCGGTGGCCGTCGGGCGTGCCCAGATGCCAAGGAACTCGGCGGTGAGACGCGCGGTGCGCTCGGCGATCGCGGCGGTGCCCCAGGCGGGAGTGTCGGCGAGCTCGCGGGTCGCGGGGATCGCGCTCCGTGCGTAGATGGCGGTGCGCTTCTCGGTGAAGGAGGCATCGGCGGCGCGCTCGGCAAATGACTCCTCGAGCAGCGTGAGGTTTCCGAGCGAGTCGGCGAGGGCCCGATGGCTGTTCTGCTCGTCGTCGCTGTAGTCGGCCCATTCCCGCACGCCGTCGCCGCTCCACGCATCCCCGGGTCCAAGCGGGAAGATGTGCTCCACGTCGAGCTCGGCCAGGCTGTCGACGCCGGAGAGGCGACCGAGAACGTAGGCGGCGTGGGGGAGGGCACCGTACTTGAGCTCCACCCGCACGCGTGCGTCTGACGGGGTGATCCGGGCGATCGCGGCGTCGAGGCTCGTTGGCCCCTCGTCCCGCGCACGGCACAGGCGCGCCACGAGCCGGTCGTTGCTGAGGCCGACCACGGTCCTGCGCAGCAGCAGCGACTGGATGTGCTCCAGCGCGCTGATCAGGGCATCCCGGTCCATTGTGCCGCGCGAGTAGTCGCGGTACGCGCGCATCACGAGCGGGTACATGCCCCGCCCGACCGTGTTGACGTAGCCGAGTTGCCGCGCCAGCTCAGCATCCGCCTCGAGCGCCGGCTCGAGGAGGATGCGGTACACCGCCGAGTACGCGGCCCATTCGGCGGCGAGCGTGCGTAGCGTCTCGAGGTCGAGGCGCGGGAACTCGTGCCGAAACGCGTCGTACACCCCGCGTCCGCCGCTGACGTCGATCTCGCGGCCGGTCGTCATGACCAGGTAGTGCCGCCAGAAGTTGGCGATGGACTCCCCGGTGTTCTGCTCGATCGGCAGCCAGAATGACGCCTCGATCTCGGTCTGCTCGGCATGCGACAAACCCATGAGCACGTAGTTGTGGATGAGCTCGTGGTCGCGGAGTGGTTCGCCGGTGGAGTTGAGGCTCTCGAAGATCTGTTGGGCGTTGGCGTCTGCGCCGAGGGTGATGGCCACGTGCTCGAGCCGCTGCAGTCCCGCCCAGATGCGCGGCACCTCCTCGGCGGGAACCTGGCTGCGGAAGAAGGCGTAGTTGTCATCGAATCGCGAGTCGCGCAACTCGTCGCCAACCAGCCGTCGTCCGAGCACGACGCTCTCGAAGACGTCCGCCCAGGCCCTGTGCGGGCGGAGCTTGGTTCGGCTGCCGTCTCCGGCGAGGACGAGCACCTGCTCCAGTTCGGTGGCGAGCGCGTGATCGCCGAACTGCTGGCCTTGAACCGTGTGGTGAAGAGCCGCGACCAGCAGCATGAGAGTGGTGATGCGCTGCTGGCCGTCAATGAGGACGAGCTCCTCGGATGCTGTACTCCCGGCGGAGAGGATCGAGCCGATGAAGTGCCGGTGCAGGTCGTCCGAATCGGCGACGGCGCGGATGTCGGCGAGCAGCTGCTCGCATCCGCCGATGTCCCAGCGGTACTGGCGTTGATAGACGGGCACGACGATGGTGGTGTCCGCGGCGGAGAGCCAGCGAATGGTGTTGACCGCGGTCGCAGTGATGTTGGTGGCAGTGGCCATGTTGATCAACTGTATCCGAAGGTAGGCTTACCTAAGTTGGGCCTGTTAAAACGTGCTGGCCCCTGACGAAAGGACATGATCTCGATCATGGGTTACATCAAATCTGCCGCACTCGACGAGACCGGCTACGTGGTACTTGACCGCTACAATCAAGAGCTCGACCCGAAGGAGTGGCTCGACATCGAGTATGTCGACTGGAAGTCCTCCGGCGAGACCCGCTTCGCTCCGCTCGCCAGCGCGTTCGGCGAGATCGAGGTCAACGGATTCTGGAATCACAAGCCGCCGCGCACCGACAAAGACGGCGTGTGGATCGACTCGCAGGTTGAGACGGCACCGAACCTCACCCGTCGCGCCCAGGAGCCGGGCTCCAACGTCGGCCGCTGCCGGGTCATCGAGCTGCTGCCGAACACGTATGCGGACTGCCTCTACAATCTGCACCAGGACGACAACAACCGCCTCAACCCCGACGGCACCGGCTGGGTTGTGCGTGGATTCTTCAACCTCACCGACGACCAGACCAGCTACTTCGTGTTGCGCGAGAACCGCACCGACCCGAGCGTCGAGTACCGCATTGCGCTGCCGGCCGGCGCCCAGCTGATCATCGACACCCAGCGGCTCTGGCACGCCGCCACCCACCTCGGCGCCGACCCGCGCTATTGCCTGATCACCTCGTGGGAGTCGGGCCCCCAGCTCGACGCCTACATCGCGAAGCACAACGGCGTGAGCCGGGTGCCCAACGTTGAGGTGGTGCAGGACGTTCTGGATGCCGGACAGGCCGAGCAGACACGCCGCATCGCGGCTCGAGCCGCGTACTACGCGGCCAAGGGCCAAGCTGAGAAGACGGCGATGAGCGAGGCCTGATTCTGGGCGCTTGACGCTAGTCAGACCAGTTCACGCAACGCCCTCCTCCGGGAGGGCGTTGCGTGCGCGGCTATCTGGCATCGGGAGCGAGCGCCTTGGCCCGGGCAAGCATCGCCCGAAGTTGATCCAGATCGAGGGAATCAACCGTTGCGAACGTGATGGCTGCGGAGCTCGTCTTGACCTTGCCGAGCCGCTCGGCCCAGCTCTGCGCAAGGTACTGGTTCCCGTCGGAGGCGTTGACATAGATGCTCAGGTGTCGCTTCTGCTCGGCAAGCCCCACGAGGAACCAGTCCACCGACTTGTCGCGGGGCCGAGGCTGGGTGATGCGGCCATAGCCGATGATCTGCTGCTGGGTGCCGCTCCAGAAGACGCCCTCCCAGAGCCGGCGCTCGAGTCCACCGAGGGACTCGGCAATGACCGCATCGACATTGCGGTCGGTGCGTTCCATCGCAATCCCGTCATGAGTCGGCGTTCTCCAGATGACGCCCGTTCGTACATATGTTGACAGCGAAACTGTGCCATGTCGACGAGACGGCACGGAGCAGGGCCGGGTGGGGCGCGCGGGTCCCGAAACCGCCGACCGACTCATCGGCAACTCCAAACATGAACAGATCATTAACACGCGGCGCTAAAAGGGACTTTCGCCCCGAGACTCTGTCACTGTTTTCTCCTATCGTGGAGCACAGCATCAAGGAGGTCCCAGGTGGGTGTTTTGCTTTACGGCACCGGAATGACACGATTCGAGTTCGACGACCGGGTTCTGACCCACCTTCAGCTCGTGATTACGGCGAAGCTCCGCCGGGACGAGCGGTTCATGTGCACGTGGACACTGCCCGTCGACACCGGCGGAGGTCGGGTCAGTATCTGGTTCGACCCGGCCATCCCGATGTGCTTCCAGTACGCGAAGGTGGCCGTTGGCCCGGTGAACGCGGCTTGGCTCGATGAACTGATGAGGTGTGCAAACAGCGTGGGTGGGCTGCAGGTGGTCCCCGAGCCGCTCGCGGCGCCGACGCCGCAGTTGACGAGGATCCCCGCGGGATAGCCGGTCAGTCGCGCCCCATCCAGTCGGCAGCATCGACCTCGTTGCCCTCGTCTGCGGTCCGGGGAGCGAGTCGATCGTCACCAGCTGGGCACCCGACTGAAACGAGCTCCCGCGGAAGTACGCGCAGACCACAACTGACCGTTGCGGCATCGCGAGCCGAGCGCTCACGTACAACCACATGGTTGTAAGTTGTGCGACACCGAGTTGAGGAACATCGAGGTGGATCGCATCTTCCAGGCCCTGACGATGAAGTTCGTCGCGGAGTTTGATGCGAGCGTCGATCGGGTCTGGCAGCTCTGGAAGGACTCGTGTCAGCTTGAGCGCTAGCGGGGACCGCCGACCTACCCGGCGACCGTCGAGAAGGACGACTTTCGGGTTGGAGGGCGATCGGCCTATTACATGACCGGCAGGGAGGGCGAGAAGCCCCGCGGATGGTGGCAGATCACCGCGATCGAGGAGCCGATCAGGTTCGAGTTCGACGACGGATTCGCCGACGACGACGGAAACCCCGTCGAGGCAATGGGCATCGTCCACGCCGTCGTGACCGTCGACTCGGCCGGCGGTAAGACCCGAATGACCTCGCTCTCGAGCTTGGAGAGCGCCGAACAGCTGGAGCAGATGATGCAGATGGGCATGGAGGACGGCCCGTAGGCTTGCGCCCATGTCGCAGCCCAGCGGTGATGCCCGTGCCGAACTCCGGGACCTGTGTGCGCGCGGGCTCGATTGGTCCGTGGGTCCTTCCCGGATGCTGCTCGACTCGGCCCGCGCGCGCCGTGCCGCCGTGCTCGTGCTCTTCGGGGTGCTCGACTCGCTGCCGGCCATGGCTGCGGCTGTACCTGGCCCGGTGGCCGGCGACCTCGACGTGCTGCTGCAGCGCCGGGCGGCGACGATGGGGCACCACCCGGGGCAAATCTCGTTCCCGGGCGGGGGAGTCGACGCATCCGATTCCGACGCGGGGGCGACCGCGCTGCGCGAGGCGGTCGAGGAGACGGGCCTCGATCCGGCCGGCGTCGAGATTCTGGGGATGCTCCCCGAACTACCGTTGCCGGTCAGCAACAATCTGGTCATCCCTGTTCCCGCATGGTGGACACGCACCTCGCAGGTGGTCGCCGTCGACCACCGGGAGTCGGTCGACGTGTTCCGCGTTCCGGTCGCCGATCTGCTCGACCCCGCGAACCGCGCGAGCGTCGCTCACGAATGGCGCGGTCGCACCCTGCGCACCCCGGCCTTCATCACCCTCGACGGTGCGGTCGTCTGGGGATTCACGGCGATTGTGCTCTCCCGCATGTTCGACGAGCTCGACTGGGCCGTGCCGTGGGACCCGGACCGCCTGGTGCTGCCCTGAACCGCGAGCGGCGCTAGTCGCGGTAGCTCTTGCGCGGCGGACGCTCGCCACGCTCGTCACGCCTGCCCGGTGTACCCCTGTCGGGGCGGATTTCGATCAGCTTGCCGCTGATGCGGGTGTCCTTGAGCCGGTCGAGAACGTCGCCGGGCAGGTCGGCGGGGAGGTCGACAATCGAGAAGTCGGGCAGAATCTTGATCGCGCCGAAGTCCTCCCGGCTCAGGCCACCCTCGTTGGCGATCGCGCCGACGATCTGGCGCGGCTCCACTTTCTGCCGTTTGCCGACCTCGATGCGGAACGAGGTCATCTTGCGGTTGCTGTCACGGGGGCGTCGCTCGGCCCGTTCTGGCCGATCGGCGCGGTCCCATCCGTCGTCCCGGCGGTCGTCGCGGGGAGGCCGATCGCGCTCGGGCCGCTGGAACCGGGCGTCGTCAGGGGAGAGCAGCAGAGGCGTGTCGCCCTGCGCGACCACCGCAAGGGCAGCGGCGACATCCGTCTCCGGAACGTCGTGGTGCTGCACGTAGTGCGCGATGATGTCGCGGAACCCGCTGATCCGATCGGCCTGGCCGAGCGCCTCAGTGATCGCGTCGTCGAAGCGCGCGAGGCGGGTGACGTTGACGTCGTCGACGCTCGGGAGCTGCATCTGGGTGAGCGGTTGGCGGGTCGCCTTCTCGATGGCCCCGAGCAGACGGCGCTCGCGCGGCGTGACGAAGCTGATTGCGGCGCCGCTGCGGCCCGCGCGGCCGGTTCGCCCGATGCGGTGCACGTAGGACTCGGTGTCGATCGGAATGTCGTAGTTGACGACGTGGCTGATTCGCTCGACGTCGAGGCCGCGGGCGGCGACATCCGTGGCGACGAGGATGTCGAGCTTGCCCGACTTGAGCTGGTTGACGGTGCGCTCACGCTGGGCCTGGGCGACATCGCCGCTGATCGCCATGGCCGAGTAGCCGCGCGCACGCAGCTTCTCGGCGAGCGTCTCGGTCTCATTCTTGGTGCGGACGAAGACGATCATTCCCTCGAAGTTCTCGACCTCGAGAATGCGGGTAAGGGCGTCGACCTTCTGCGGGTACGACACCATCAGGTAGCGCTGGGTGGTGTTCGCGGAGGTCGTCGTCTTGTTCTTGACTGTGATCTCTTCGGGGTTGTTCAGGTACTTCTGCGAGATGCGCCTGATCTGCGGCGGCATGGTGGCCGAGAACAGCGCGACCTGCTTGTCGTCGGGGGTGTCGGCGAGGATCGTCTCGACGTCCTCGGCGAAGCCCATTTTGAGCATCTCGTCGGCCTCGTCGAGCACGAGGTACTTGAGCTCGGAGAGGTCAAGGGTGCCCTTGGCGAGGTGGTCCATGATGCGCCCGGGGGTACCGACGACGATATGCACGCCACGCCGCAGGGCGGAGAGCTGTACGCCGTAGGCCTGACCGCCGTAGACCGGGAGCACGTGAACTCCGCGCATGTGGGAGGCGTACTTCTCGAACGCCTCGCAGACCTGCAGGGCGAGCTCACGGGTGGGGGCGAGCACGAGCGCCTGCGGGCTCTTCTGTGAGACGTCGAGGCGCGACAGGATCGGCAGCGCGAACGCAGCGGTCTTTCCCGTGCCGGTCTGGGCGAGGCCGACCACGTCGCGGCCGGCGAGGAGCGGGGGGATGGTCGCGGCCTGAATGGCCGACGGGGTCTCATAGCCGACGCCCTTGAGCGCCTTGAGCATGGCGTCGCTCAGTCCGAGGTCAGAGAAGGTCTTAGCGTCGCTGGCAGTGTCTGCCTCGCTCGGCGCGGTCGTGTCAGGATGCGTCACCGTACAACGGTAGTCGATCGCGCGCCCCTACTCCCACGAACATTTCCTCGGGTTCCCGGGTTGATGGCCGCGTAGCGCTTCGCGGGCAGCCCTTCTGTGCGCGCGGGAACTGGGACACAATGAGCCGAATGGGCGACAAGGGGACAGACCACGGGACAGCTGGAGGCGCGACCTCGCGCCGCTTTGGGCCGGGACATTGGATGCCACGGCGCTGGCTGCCCGGCCTCGAGGTCGCACGCGGGTACCGCCGCGCGTGGCTGCTGCCCGACCTCCGAGCCGGTGTGGTGCTCACCGCCCTGCTCATTCCTGCCGGGATCGGATACGCCGAGGTCGCGGGGCTGCCGCCGGAGACCGGCCTGTACGCCACGATCCTCCCGCTTCTCGCGTACGCGATTTTCGGTCCGTCCCGCATTCTCGTGCTCGGGCCGGACTCGGCGCTCGCCCCGATCATCGCCGCCGCGATCCTCCCGCTTGCACTCGGCGACGACGAGCGCGCGGTTGCCCTCGCGGGCCTCCTCGCCCTCATGGTCGGCGTGATCCTGCTGGTGGGGGGACTGCTGCGGCTCGGCTTCGTCACCGACCTCATCTCCAAGCCGATCCGGGTCGGCTACCTGAACGCGATCGCCCTGCTCGTGCTCGTCTCGCAGATACCGCCGCTGCTCGGCTTCTCGATCGACCGGCAGTCCCCGCTCCGCGACCTCTCCGCGATCATCGATGGCATCGCCGAGGGGCGCATCGACACGCTGGCGCTGACCTTCGGCCTCGGATCGCTCGCCGTGATCGTATTGTTCGGCCTGTTTGTGTCGCGCGCGCCGGGCGTGTTAGTGGCGGTGGTGCTCGCGACCGCGCTTACCGCGATCCTCGGGCTGTCGGAACGGCTTCCTGTGGTCGGGGCGCTCCCGCAGGGAGTGCCGGCGCCCGCCCTCGGCGGGGTGGGCTGGGCGGATGTCGCGGAGCTCGCACTTCCCGCGCTCGGCATCGCCCTGATCGCATTCACCGATACCGCCGTGCTCTCGCGCGCCTTCGCGGCGCGGCGCGGCGAGTCGGTCAGCGGCAGTCAGGAGATGGCGGCGATCGGCGTGTCGAATCTCGCGAGCGGACTGTTCGGCGGATTCCCGATCTCAGGTTCATCGTCGCGGACCCCGGTCGCCGAGAAGGCGGGTGCGCGCTCCCAACTCACTGGTGTTGTCGGCGCGATGCTCCTGATCGTGTTCATGCTGGCCACCCCGGGGCTCACGAGTTACCTCCCGTCGGCGGCAATCGCCGCGGTGGTGATCGTCGCCGCGGCGAGCCTCATCGACGTGAAGGGCTTCGTCGTCATCGCCCGGATGAACCGGGTAGACGCGCTCCTGTCGCTCACGGCGCTGGTCGCGGTGCTCGTGGTCGGGGTGATCCAAGGCATCGCGGTGGCGATCGGACTCTCCTTCGTGGCGTTCGTCAATCAGGCCTGGCGACCGTACCGAGCAGAACTCGGCCGCCGGCACGGCGTGCGCGGCTACCACGACCTCTCGCGCCATCCCGATGGTGAACGCCTGCCCGGCATCGTGATCGTGCGTTTCGACGCACCGCTCTTCTTCGCGAACGGCGGGTTGTTCGACGATTATGTGCGTGAGACGGTCGTCGCGGCCGGCGCCGATGTGCGCACCGTGATCCTCGCGGCCGAGCCCATCACCGACATCGACACAACAGCGATCGACGAGCTGGTCGAGCTCGACGACTTCCTCGCCTCTCGCGGGATCACCCTGATCTTCGCGGAGATGAAAGGCCCGGTGAAGGATATTCTCCGCGCCTACGGCCTGAGCGGGCGATTTCCGCCGGAGCGGTTCGCACAGACCGTCGGCGCCGCCGTCGACGACGCGACCGGCACCCTGCGCGGCGACCTCGAGGGCACCAGCTGGGACGAGGAACCCTGAATCGGGTGAGACGAAAAACCCCGGTCGTCACGGCCCTAGCCGAGGCGGAGACAGCACGCTAGACCTGTGGCTGCGGCTGTCCGTCGGTGGCCAAGGTCCCCCGGAGGTCGCTCGCCCGCCGAATGCAGCCTCCGCCTCCCCGACAAATCCCCAGAATCTCGATAGCGTCAAGTGAGCACCACGATGTGAGGAGCTGGCAATGAAAGTAGCCGTCAAACGGGAACGGGATCCGGGCGAGCTGCGTGTCGCGGCGACACCGGACTCCGTGCACCACCTCGCAGATCAGGGGCTCGCGGTGGTCATTGAGGCGGGCGCGGGGGAGGCCGCCGGATACACGGATGCCGCCTATGCAGCATCCGGCGCCGAGGTCGTGACGAACATCGACCCGCAGACAATCGACGTGCTCGCTCACGTGCGGCCGCTGACCGCCGAGTTCATCGAGCGCCTGCGCGCGGGCACAATCACGTTAGGGTTCGGCTCGCCGGCCAATCAGCTTGACGCGGTCGCGGCATTCCGTGATGCGCAGGTGACCGCCTTCGCCATGGAACTCGTGCCCCGCATCTCCCGCGCCCAGTCGATGGACGCCCTCACCTCGCAAGCGCTCGTGTCCGGCTACCGCTGCGCGCTCGAGGCGGCCATGCGCCTGCCCCGCTTCTTTCCGCTCTATATGACCGCGGCCGGCACGATCCCGCCGGCGAAGGTGCTCGTGCTGGGCGCCGGCGTGGCCGGGCTGCAGGCCATCGCAACAGCCAAGCGCCTCGGGGCAAGGGTGTCCGCGTACGACGTGCGCGTCGCATCCGCAGATGAGGTGCGCTCCATGGGCGGTACCTTCGTGGAGCTCGGCCTCGACGCGATCGACGGGGCGGGAGGCTACGCACGGGAACTGGCCGAGGACCGCGCGCGTCTCCAGCAGGAACGGCTGGCCCCCTTCGTCGCGGACGCCGATGTCGTGATCACGACCGCAGCCATCCCCGGCCGGCGCGCGCCGCGACTGGTGAGCGCCGACATGCTGCGGGGGATGCGCGGCGGGTCGGTCATCGTCGACCTCGCCGCCGAGTCGGGCGGCAATGTGGAGGGCAGCATCGCCGGTGAGGAGGTGCAGGTCGCGGTCGCCGACGGGCACATCGTGCTGCTCGGCATGAAGGACGTCCCGTCGAAAATGCCCAGCGATGCCTCGAGGCTTCTGGCGAGGAACATCTCCAACCTCATCGCGCTTATGGCGGTCGACGGCGCGGTTGTTCCCGACTTCGACGATGAGGTCGTTCGCGGAACCTGCCTCACCCACGAGGGCTCCATCCTCCACCAACCCACCCGTGACGCTCTGGAGGGAACCAACTGATGGATGCCGTCACCCTACTGACGATCTTCGTACTGGCTGTCTTCGTCGGGTTCGAGGTCGTCTCGAAGGTGTCCAGCACCTTGCACACGCCCCTGATGTCGGGGGCCAACGCTATCCACGGCATCATCCTCGTCGGCGCGATCATCGTTGCGGGGCAGGCCGAGAACGTCGGCATCCTGATCGCGGCGCTCGCCGCTGTGCTGATGTCGACGGTCAATCTCGTCGGCGGCTTCGTGGTGACCGACCGGATGCTGGAGATGTTCGGCGGGCGACGGGCTGCGGCCCCGCCGTCCGCAGCCCCGCCCTCCGCGGCCCCCAAGGAAGGCGACCGATGAGCCTGCTCAGCCCGGAATGGACCGCGTTGCTCTACCTCGCCGCCGCCGCCTGCTTCATCCTCGCGCTCAAGGGCCTGGGCAACCCGCGTACGGCCCGACGCGGTAACCTCATCGGCGCCACCGGCGCGGCCATCGCGGTGCTGACGGTGTTCCTCTCGACCGATCTCGACAACGTGCCGCTCATCGTGGCCGTGATCCTTATCGGGGCGCTCATCGCCACGCCGGTGTCGCGCCGCGTGCAGATGACCGCGATGCCCCAGCTGGTGGCCCTCTTCAACGGCGTCGGTGGCGGCGCGGCCGCGATCGTCGCCCTACTCGAGCTGGCCCACGTCGAGACGCGGTTCGCCGCGGGCGCGATCGCGTTCACGGTGCTCGTTGGCGCGGTGTCATTCTCGGGGTCGTGCATCACGTTCGCCAAGCTGCAGGGCATCCTGCCGGGTCGCCCGCTCATCTTCCCCGGGCAGGCCTGGGTCATGGGGCTGGTCCTCATGGCCGCGGTGGCGTTGGCTGTTGTGGTCGTCATCGACCAGTGGATGCTGGGTGCCGCGCTGCTGCTCGTGCTCGGCCTGGTCGCCGGGGTGCTGCTGGTCAACCCGGTCGGTGGCGCCGACGTTCCCATCGTGATCTCCCTGCTCAACGCCTTCACCGGCCTCGCGGTCGCGGCGTCGGGCCTCGTGCTCGGAAACGTTCTACTGCTTGTGGCGGGCACCCTCGTGGGTGCGAGCGGAACGATCCTGACCCGCGCCATGGCATCCGCGATGGGCCGCAACGTGAGCGGAATCATCTTTGGGGCGTTCAAGGGCGGGTCGACCGCCGGATCGACGGTCGTGTCCGAGCGTCCGGTGCGGTCGTCCTCCGCCGAGGACGTCGCGATCCTGCTTGCCTACGCTCAGCGCGTGATCGTTGTGCCCGGCTATGGGCTCGCCGTCGCCCAGGCGCAGCACACCATGGCCGAGCTGGCCTCGACGCTCGAGGGCAAAGGGATCGAGGTCGTCTACGGCATCCACCCGGTCGCCGGGCGGATGCCCGGGCACATGAACGTGTTGCTCGCTGAGGCCAATGTGCCCTACGAGCAGCTGAAGGAGATGGACGAGGTCAACCCGCAGTTCAAGACGGCCGATGTCGTGCTCGTCGTTGGGGCCAATGACGTCGTCAACCCGGCGGCGAAAACGAGCCCGGGCTCGCCCATCTACGGCATGCCGATCCTCGATGTCGCGGCCGCGCGACAGGTGGTGTTCCTCAAGCGGTCGATGCGGCCCGGCTTCGCGGGGATCGAGAATGAACTGCTCCATGAGCCCCAGACGACGCTGCTCTTCGGCGATGCGAAGGCCTCGCTGACCAAGGTGTTGAGTGCGGTGAAGAACCTCTAGGTCGGGCGGGTTCCTCGCGGGCGTGCTTGTGCACATGGTCGGAGTGCATCGCCGCAGCCCAACCGCACCCGACGGTGGTGTGTCCCCTTTGTTTTGCCCGCGCGTACTCGGACGGCGCCTCGAGCAGCACCTCATCCGGAGTGCGCTTGGGAGGTGACGGCGCGGCGGTAGTTACTCAGTGTTGGCGGATCCTTCGGGGGCCTACTAGTCCTCCCCAGCTCGCGCGCGCGAGCGGTTTTCCGCGGTTTTCGCGGGTTCGGCAGGAATGTCGGACGTATGTCGGTGGTCGGGTGTGGACTGCGCCCATGAACAGAATTGAGGTGTCGATGCGGGGCCATTGGCTCGGTGTGCGCTGTTGTGTTCGGGTGTGTCGGATGTCGGTGGGTGGGTGTTCGCTATGGGTATGAGTAGCTATCGGTGGACGGTGGAGGAGCAGGCGGAGCTTGCTGAGTCGATGCTGCAGTTCAATAGCGAGGCGGATGCGGAGATGGCCGCACGCGGGTATCGTCCTGGGGTTGGTTTGCCGTTTGAGGGGATGCCGGCGGAGTTGTTCCCGCATGATTTGGATCTGGATGATCCCCGCTGGGTGGACGAGGACGACCACCCCGGCGACCCCGGCGCCCCCGATTACCCCGGCCAGGTCGGCCCGGGGCTTGATGCCAGTCGTGGGTACCCGTATGGGGTCGCGGCAGGGCCGGGTGGCCCGGGTGAGGCGGTGGGGCGGGTCATCGACGCCCTTGAGCGGGTGGAGCAGGGCATTGCGGGGCTGATGGGTGATCGGGTGGTGTTGTTCGAGCAGGCCCGGGCACTCGGCGAGACCGGGGATGAGCGGACCCGGGCGGGCAGTCGGCAGTTGGCGTTGCGGAGTCTGCGGGCGGAACTCGGCGCGGCGTTACGGATCCCGGAGCGCACCATCGACGCTCTCCTCGGCGCCAGCCACAGCCTGGTCCACGAGCTCCCGGCGACCCTCGAGGCGTTGCGGGGAGGGTCGATCAGTTACCGGCATGCGCAGGTCATGGTCGATCAGATCGCAGGGCTCCCGACGGCGGCCCGGGAACTGTTGGAGGGGCAGGCTCTGCCCTGTGCGAGACGGTTGACGGTGTCGAAGTTCTCCCGGAAGGCGCGGATTCTGCGGGAGTTGCTCGATCCGGACTCGATCACCGAACGTCATGCCCGGGCGCGGGAGGACCGGGAGGTGCGTCTGGATCCGCAGCAGGACGGGTTGGCGTTGCTGTCCCAGCTGCTCCCGGCAGCGGAGGCCGTCGCGATTTTCACCCGCCTCACCGATGCCGCGATAGCCCTGCACGGGCCGTCGGAGGTGCGCACTCTGGCGCAGTTGCGCGCGGACATCTTCAGCGAGGTCATGCTCGACGCCACCACCACGGCCACCGGCGACAACACCGACACAGGCACCGACACCGGCACCGGCACCGGCAGCGCGGTCGGTGGCGCCGATAACGGCAGCGGCGGTGTCGGCTCGCGGGACATGGTGGCGCGCCGCTCCCGCCGTACCCGCCGTGCGACCGCCCGCCGGAGCCGGGAGGTCCGGGTCGCTCTGACACGTGCCGGTGGGAGGGTCGGCTGGGAGCGGTCCGGGATCCGCGGGAGGGGGTCGCTGCGGGAGCGGTACTTCGACACCCGACC
>Ga0105048_10008514_pt1 | contig 16409 bp, 11 predicted proteins | sample MAT05_FD_78382 | JGI IMG/M metagenome (GOLD analysis project Ga0105048, IMG submission 78382) | Freshwater microbial communities from Lake Fryxell liftoff mats and glacier meltwater in Antarctica - MAT-05 | ecosystem: Environmental > Aquatic > Freshwater > Ice > Liftoff microbial mat | place...
CCGAGGCAGGAGCCGAGCCACCTTCAGGCTCTCGAATCCTCGGTCTTAGATGACCGATGGATGAGCAGACACCGCGCTCTAAATCCTCAAAACTAACCAAAAACGCCAACGAAGCCCCAGAGGCAGGAGCCGAGCCACCTTCAGGCTCTGGAATCCTCGGTCTTAGATGACCGATGGATGAGCAGACACCGCGCTCTAAATCCCCAAAACTAACCAAAAACGCCAACGAAGCCCCCGAGGCAGGAGCCGAGCCACCTTCAGGCTCTCGAATCCTCGATCTTAGATGACCGATGGATGAGCAGACACCGCGCTCTAAATCCCCAAAACTAACCAAAAACGCCAAAGAAGCCCCCGAGGCAGGAGCCGAGCCACCTTCAGGCTCTCGAATCCTCGATCTTGGACGACCGATGGATGAGCAGACACCGCGCTCTAAATCCGCAAAACTAACCACAAACTCCCCCGAAGACGCTCAAGACGTCGCGAGGCACCGCAAAACCCTCACTCCAGCCGCGCCTTAAGCCGATAGAGCGCATCCAGCGCCTCACGAGGGGTCAGCGCGTCGGGGTCCAGGGCTTTTAAGGCGTCGAGGGCGGGATGTACTTCGGGTTGCGAGAAGAGGTCGGCTTGCGGTTGCGGCGCGCTGATTTTGGGCAGGAGTTCGAGTTTGGCTAAGTGTTTGCGAGCAGCCTGGATAACCGCCTTCGGGACGCCGGCCAGGGCGGCGACTTGCAGGCCGTAGCTGCGGTTGGCCGGGCCGGGTTCGACCGCGTGTAAAAACACGATGCGGTCTTTGTGCTCCAACGCCTTTAGGTGCACGTTGGCCACGTCTGGATGCTCGCCCGGCAGCTCGGTCAGCTCGAAATAGTGGGTGGCAAATAGCGTGAGTGCGCGAATCTCGGTGATCAGCTGTTTAGCCGTCGCATAGGCCAGGGCAAGGCCGTCATAGGTCGAAGTGCCGCGGCCCACTTCGTCCATTAGCACCAAACTATTGGCGGTAGCGGTGTTCAAAATATGCGCTGTTTCGGTCATCTCCACCATAAAGGTGGATTGGCCGCGGCTTAAGTCGTCTTGCGCGCCAATTCGTGAATACACCCGATCAATCGGACCCAGCACGGCGCGTTTGGCCGGCACAAAGCTGCCGATATGCGCAAGCACCACGATCAAGGCAATTTGCCGCATATAAGTCGATTTGCCGCCCATATTTGGGCCGGTAATGATCAGCAGGCGGGTATCGAGATCCAGGCGTAAATCGTTGGCCACAAAGGCGCCATCGATCACCCGCTCGACGACCGCATGACGGCCCGCGGTAATCTCGAGCCTCGATTCCTCGACAAATTCTGGCTGCACATAGTTGAAATCACGCGCCACTTTGGCCAGCGCATGCAGCGCGTCTAGCTCAGCGATCGATCGGGCGATTTGCTGGAGGGCGCTGATTTCCTCAACGATCTCGTCGAGCAACTGCTCAAACAGCAGGCGTTCGCGACTGAGCGCACGGCTCGCCGCACTCAGCGCCTGTTCTTCAAAGCGCTTGAGTTCCGGGGTAATAAAGCGATCGGCGCCTTTAACCGTTGAGCGGCGCGTGTAACGGTCTGGCGGCTTGATGCGTTCTTGCTGCGCGTGGCTGATTTCGATGTAGTAGCCGTGCACGCGGTTATAAGCGACTTTGAGTGCCGCAATGCCTGAGAGCTCGCGCTCGCGGCTTTCTAAATCGAGCAGGAAGTCGCTCGCGTTGCTGCTCATCGCGCGCAGCTCGTCGAGCTCGTGATCAAAGCCTGCGGCAATCACCCCGCCCTCGCGAAGCTGCGCTGCTGGCTCCGGCTCGATGGCACGCGTGAGCACAGACACGCAGCGCAGCGGATGTTGAAGTGCGCTGCGTGCGGCGTCGAAGAGCGGCCCAAGCAAGCCGTCAAGCGCGAGGTTGGCGCACGCGTTGAGCCCGAGCAGGAGCCCGCTTAAATCACGCGGTCGCGCCGATTTCAGCGCCACCCGCGCCAGCATGCGTTCTAAATCCGGAATGCGCTTGAGCGCGCCGCCAAGCGCATCGCCTGCAGCCAAATCGAGCAGCTGTTGGATGGCTGAATGCCGCGCGCGCACCACGCTCAAATCGCGCAGCGGCGCGTTGACCCAGCGCTTGAGCAAGCGCGATCCCATTGCGGTGACGCACACATCAAGCACGCCCAGCAGCGTGTCGCGCGAGCGCCCGGCTTGATGGGTGTCCAGTTCCAGGTTGCGGCGCGTGGCGGGGTCGAGCCGAATCCACGCCTCGCTCGATTCAACGCGCGGGATGGTTAAGTGTTTGAGCTCAACGCGCTGGGTGTCCAAAACGTAGCCAAGCAGCGCGCCGGCTGCGCCCAGCAGAGGCTCGCAATCCGCTAACCCCAAACCCTCAAGATCGTTCACTGCGTATTGGCGGCGCAGCTTTTCGCGGCCGCCGTCGATTGCGAAATGCCAGTCGGGCAGGCGCTTGGCGTTGAGCGCTTTAAGCACGCCTGCATCGACGCTTAAGCGCTCCGGCACGATCAGCTCGGTTGCCTGGATGCGTTCCAGTTCCGCCAAGCAGGCGCCCCAGTCGGGTGTCTGGGTCAATAAAAAACGCCCCGAGCCGAGTTCTATTTGCGCGATCACAAAGGCTGAATCGACGCAATCGATGGCCGCGACCAGATTTTCCCGGCGCGGATCGAGCAAGCCCTCGTCGGTGACGGTGCCGGGCGTGATCACCCGCACCACGCGCCGTTCAACCAAGCCTTTGGCCAGTGCCGGGTCGCCGATTTGCTCAGCAACCGCGGCTGATTCGCCCAAGCGCACCAAGCGCGCGAGGTAGCCGTCGAGCGCGTGATAGGGCACGCCGGCCATCGGAATCGGTGCGCCAGCCGACTGCCCGCGCTGGGTCAGGGTAATATCCAGCAGCTGCGCGGCGCGAACGGCGTCTTCGTAAAACAGCTCATAGAAATCGCCCATTCGAAACAGCAGCAGCTGTTCTGGATGGGAGGCTTTGAGCGACAAATATTGCCGCATCAGCGGCGTGTGCTGAGATAAGTCGGGGCTCATGGAACAACAAAGTGTAATGGCATTTAGTGACGCGGGCCTATTCGAGGCGGCCAGCGCGGTCGGTGAGCGTTTGCGCGCGCGCGGGCTTAAGTTGGCGGCTGCAGAGTCGTGCACAGGCGGACTGATCTCCAAAGTGATTACCGACGTGCCCGGCTCGTCGATTTGGTTTGATTGCGGCTTGGTCGCCTACGGCTACGGCATCAAAGAGCGCTTGTTAGGTGTCGATCACACCATGCTCCACACGCGCGGCGCGGTCAGCTTGGAAGTCGTCGATCAGATGGTTAAAGGCGTGTTGAAACTCGCGCAAGCCGATCTTGCAGTAGCGGTGTCGGGTATCGCCGGGCCATCGGGCGGTCAGCCGGATAAGCCGGTCGGTACCGTGTGCATTGCGTGGCTCAAGCTCGGCCAACCGGTGGTGCTGAAACGCGAATTTTTTGCCGGTGATCGCGACCAAGTGCGCCGCCAATCCGCGCTGCGCGCCTTCGAGGGCTTGCTCAGTCTCACGATATGAGACGCACTTATCCTACACGGCGATGGGCAGATGGCTGACACGCCGCGCACTCACGCTTTCGCATAATGATTTTGAAACTAGTCACTCACACCAATTAAGAGAACTCAAATCCAATGGATGACAACAAGAAACGCGCGCTGAGCCAGGCGCTCGGACAGATCGAAAAGCAGTTTGGCAAAGGCTCCGTGATGCGCATGGGCGATAAGGTCAATGAGCCCATTGAGGTGTTCTCGACCGGATCCATTGGTCTGGATGCGGCACTCGGCATCGGCGGCGTGCCGAAAGGCCGCGTGGTCGAAATCTACGGCCCAGAATCCTCGGGCAAAACCACGCTTACTTTGCAAATCATTGCCAACGCACAGCGTGCCGGTGGTACCGCAGCGTTTGTCGATGCCGAACATGCGCTGGATCCAACTTACGCTGAAAAGCTTGGCGTTAACGTCGACGATTTATTGGTCTCGCAGCCCGATACCGGCGAGCAGGCACTGGAAATTGCCGACATGCTGGTGCGCTCGGGTGCGGTGGATATTGTCGTAATCGACTCCGTGGCCGCATTGACCCCAAAAGCTGAAATTGAAGGCGAAATGGGTGATTCGCACGTTGGTTTGCACGCGCGCCTGATGAGCCAGGCGTTGCGCAAGCTCACCGGTAATATCTCGCGCTCGAACTGTCTGGTGATTTTCATCAACCAAATTCGCTTGAAGATCGGCGTCATGTTTGGCAGCCCTGAAACCACCACCGGTGGCAACGCCCTGAAGTTCTATGCCTCGATTCGCCTGGACATTCGGCGCATCGGTGCAGTGAAACGCGGCGAAGAAGTGGTGGGTTCGGAGACGCGCGTTAAAGTGGTCAAAAACAAGCTGGCGCCACCGTTTCGCCAAGCTGAGTTTGAGATCCTTTATGGCGAGGGTATTTCCAAAATCGGCGAAATTATCGAGATTGGCACGGCCGCCAACATCATCGATAAATCCGGCGCCTGGTATTCCTACAAAGGCGATCGGATCGGCCAGGGCAAGGAAAACGTGCGTAATTTCCTCAAGGAACACCCAGAAATGGTCGCGGAAATGGAAGCCCGCGTGCGTGCCCATGTGATGAACACAAAGCTGCCGGTGGTCGCCGCTGAAGATTAGGCCCGCCAAGGCGAAGCCGGAGCGCTCAGCGCGCGAGCAGGTTTTAGGCCTGCTCGCGCGCCGCGAACATGGCGCGCGCGAACTTAAACAAAAGCTCAAAGCGCGCGGCGTGGAGGAGGCGGAGATCGCTCCAGCGATCGATTCGGCAAGCGAAAACGGCGACCAATCAGACGCGCGCTACGCCTTGATGGTAGCCCGTTCGCGCGCCAGCAAAGGCTATGGACCGTATTACGTTTCCCAAGAATTAGCCTCCAAAGGCGTGGCCCGCGATTTAATCAAACTCACGCTGGCTAGTGAGGAGATTGACTGGGAAAAAGCCCTCGAGCGTGCCTCGCGCAGTGGCTCACGCGAGCCTGATGCCTCGCCATCGAAAGAGGCGTTGGTTAAACTGAAGGCTAAGCTCGCCCGACGCGGATTTTAATCGCCCGGCGCGAACGCACTCAAAGCCGTTTGTGCCTGCGGATGCTTGATCCGCGCACCTCTCAAGTCCCTTAAGGTCAGCCTGATGATTTCTAGTCGCGACATTCGTTCTTCATTCCTTGAATTTTTTCGGCTGCAAGCGCACACGGTGGTGTCTTCAAGCTCGCTGGTGCCTGGCAACGATCCAACGCTTTTGTTCACCAACTCAGGAATGGTGCAATTTAAAGACGTGTTTTTAGGAGCGGACCAGCGCAGCTACACACGTGCAGCCTCAGCCCAGCGCTGCCTGCGCGCTGGCGGCAAGCACAACGATTTGGATCAGGTCGGCTATACCGCGCGGCATCACACCTTTTTCGAAATGCTCGGGAATTTCAGTTTCGGGGATTATTTCAAGCGCGACGCGATCCATTTTGCGTGGAATTTCCTCACCGTCACCCTGCGCCTCGCACCCGAAAAACTGTGGGTGACCGTCTATCACACCGATGACGAGGCCTACGCGCTGTGGAACCAGGAAATTGGCGTGCCGGATGCGCGCATCGTGCGCATCGGCGATAACAAGGGCGCTAAGTTTGCGTCGGATAACTTCTGGCAAATGGCCGATACCGGGCCGTGCGGCCCTTGTTCAGAAATTTTCTATGACCATGGTGAAGCAGTCGCAGGCGGGCCACCGGGCAGTCCCGATGGCGACGGCGATCGTTACATCGAGATCTGGAATCTCGTGTTTATGCAGTTTGATCGCGCGCCCGATGGCACGCTCCATCCGCTGCCGAAACCGTGCGTGGACACCGGTATGGGCCTTGAGCGCCTTGCTGCCATCTTGCAGGGCGTACACAGCAACTACGAAATCGATACGTTCGCCGCACTCACGGCGACCGCGCAAGCCTTAACTGGCGCGCGTGATCCACGTGATCCCAGCCTGCGCGTGATTGCCGATCACATCCGCGCCTGCGCGTTTTTGATTGTAGATGGCGTGCTGCCGTCCAATGAAGGGCGTGGCTATGTGCTGCGCAGAATCATCCGGCGCGCCGCGCGCCACGGCTACAAGCTGGGCCAAAACGAGCTCTTTTTCCACCGAATGGTGGCGCCCCTGGTCGAGCAGATGGGCGATGCCTATCCCGATTTGCTCGCACGTGCAGCCGCGGTGACTGAGGTGCTCAAGCAGGAAGAAGAACGCTTTGCCGAGACTCTCACCGCGGGCATGAAGATTTTTGAGCAGCTGGTCAGCGGGCTGAAAAGCGGCGAGCAGATCGGCGGCGCGGAAGCGTTCAAACTTTACGATACCTACGGATTCCCGCTGGATCTCACCGAAGACGTCGCCCGCGAGCGCGGACTGACCGTAGACGCCGCTGGCTTCGAGCAAGCCATGAACGCCCAGCGCGAGCGCGCACGCGCCGCCAGCGGCTTTGGGGGCGTTGCAACCGTGTCAGCCGAGCAGGTCGCGCGCATGCAGCCGACCGAATTCCTAGGCTATGAACACCTCGAGTTCGAGCGCTGCACGGTGATCGGTTTGCTGCAACAGGGCCAAGCGCTTGAGCGCATTGAGGCCCCGGCACAGGTGTATTTGGTGCTTGATCGCACGCCGTTTTATGCCGAATCAGGCGGGCAGGTGGGTGATTCGGGAACCTTCAGCGCCAGTACCGCGCGCGGTTTGGTGCGTGATACGGTCAAGTTGACCGCGCAGCACTTCGCGCACGTTTGCGATTTACAGGCCGGCACTTTGCGCGTGGGCATGACGCTCGACGTCAAAGTCGACGCGGATCGCAGGCTCAACACGGTGCTCAATCACTCGGCCACGCACTTGATGCACGCAGCGTTGCGCCGCGTGTTGGGCGATCACGTCCAGCAGAAAGGCTCGCTAGTTGCACCTGATCGCTTGCGCTTTGATTTTTCGCATTTCAAGCCGATGTCCTCGGAGGAAGTGGCGCAGGTCGAGGCCATGGTCAACACGCAAGTGCGCCGCAATGCGCCCGCGCAAACCGAACTGATGGGCTTTGACGCAGCGATCGCCAGCGGTGCGATGGCGCTGTTCGGTGAAAAGTACGGCGAGAACGTGCGCGTCCTGCAATTTGCTGATTTCTCAACCGAGCTATGCGGCGGTACCCACGTTGAGCGCGCCGGCGATATCGGGCTTTTTAAGATTCTGAGCGAAACCGGGGTCGCGGCTGGCGTGCGCCGGATCGAGGCGGTCACCGGGCTTATTGCGTTGCAAGTGGTCGCTGAGCGCGAGCGCGAGCTGAACATGGCCGCTGAGCTTTTGAAAGCGTCGCCTGAGTTGCTGATCGAGCGCATCAAAGCGCTACTTGAGCGCACCAAGAAAATGGAAAAGGATCTTGAGATTCTGCGCGGCAAAGCCGCATCGCTTTCCGGTGACGAGCTGCTCGCGAAAGCGCGTCAGGTTGGCTCGGTGCGGCTGTTGGTCAGCGAAGTCCCCGCGCTCGATCAAAAGCAGCTGCGCGACTTGCTCGATCAAGTACGCAACAAGCTGGGCGATGGCATTTCTGTTTTAGCCACGCGCTATGAAGGCAAGGCAAGCATCGTGGTGGGCGTCAGCGAAGGCCTCAAGGCGCAATTTAAGGCCGGCGACTTGGCCAACCACGTGGCCGCGCAAATTGGCGGTAAAGGCGGCGGTCGTCCGGACATGGCTCAAGCCGGTGGCAGTAACCTTGAGGCACTCGAATCCGCGCTCAATTCGGTCGATCAGTGGGTGCTTGCACATCTCAAAATGTAAAAGTTTGACCTGCCACAAGTGAATCTGGGGCCGTGTCACAAGTCATCATTGCGGCTTGAATACTCATTGCTTACTATTCGGCGGCTGTTGACACATAAACTGTAACTTCACCTGTGATTCTGGAACTTAAACGCTCCACGCGGTCCACGGGTGAACCTTGTGATCCGCATGACAACAAGAAAATTGATCGGCGATCCTTTTTGGTATGAGGCTGCAATAGGCCCAACGGAGTTGAGTGATGCTCATTTTGACGCGCAGAGTCGGCGAGACTCTGATGATTGGTGACGAAGTAACCGTAACCGTACTTGGAGTGAAAGGTAACCAGGTCCGTATCGGGATAAATGCACCTAAAGATGTCGCAGTTCATCGCGAAGAAATTTACGAACGTATTAAGCGCGAGTCGCCTATTGATGAAGGAACGGGTGCTCCGCCTGCCTAAAAACTGGCATTCAACCCAGTGCCCTTGCTAGACTCCGCGCCCCAGATCTTGACGCACGGCACTGGCCCATTCGGCCAAAGCCTTGATACTGCGTCGCGCAAGGTTCAAGCAACAATTTTGGAGAGATGGCCGAGCGGCTGAAGGCGCACCCCTGCTAAGGGTGTATGGATCAAAAGTCCATCGAGGGTTCGAATCCCTCTCTCTCCACCACCCTTAAAACGGCCCCTCGGGGCCTTTTTTATGGGCGTGATTGGCAGGAATCAATCAATCACAACCCGCGACAATCTCTGCGAGTTTCTGCGGATTGATTGCCGTAAGGCCGCGGCGTGCTTCCTCGTTGGTGCATTCAAAATCCCGCAGGACCTGCGCGTAGCGATCTTCAGCCATTTCGTAGTTTTGAATGCGCGCGAAGGTGTTGGCTGCGGCGAGTAAATCCTGCATTTTGGTGGCGCGTTCGATCTGCCCGAGAGACATTTCGGTGGGTGATTGAGTGCCATTGCCGCCAATCGGCGTCTTTTTCACTAATCCAAAATAGCCGCCCGCGCCAGCAAGCACGGCAACGACTGCCACAGTGATCCAAATCTTGGCGCTGGAGCCCGGCTTAGACGCACCTACATCGCCTCGGCCGATCGCTCTAGCGCTGCGTGCAAGCGTCGCCCCCTCGCTGCCAACCGATTGGGTGTGGTCGTCACCAATCGATTTGGTCTGGCCGGCACCCATTTCCTGGGTGCGACCAGCGGTCATTTCGGCTGTAGGCAGGCGCTGCAATGCCTGCGTATCATCGAACGCCATTGGCTTGGCGGCTAAGGTGTCGTTGACCGGTGCCGCGCTGTAAAACTTCGATAGCGCGCGGATTAGTTCTCCGGCGGTTTGATAGCGGTCCGCTGGATCTTTAGCTAAGCATTTCAACAAGATAGGTTGAAAGCGCGCAAGCTGTTCGGGCAGCGGCGGAATCTTTTCGTAGACGTGCGCGTAGCTGATCGCAAAAGTATCGGCGCCCTCGTAGAGCTTGCGGCCAGTGAGCATTTCCCAAAACACCACGCCTAACGCATACAGATCAGAGCGCAGATCGATTGGCTTACCGGTCGCTCGCTCGGGCGCCATATAGTGCGGCGTACCGACCACGGCACCGGCTTTGGTAAAGCTTGATTCCACCTCAGATTCTTTGGCGATGCCGAAATCGACCAACACCGCCTTGCCCGACTCATGAAACATGATGTTTTCAGGCTTGATATCGCGATGCAACACGCCTTTTTCGTGCGCCTGTTTAAGCGCCGACGCCACTTGCATCGTGATCCGCACGGCATCGTTAGGATCCACACCATTTTGAATTTTCTTGGTTAAATCGCCACCGCCCAGCACCTCCATCGCGAGGAAGTAGTGGTTATCGATCACCCCGCACGCATACACCGTCACGATGTTGTCGTGACTCATTTGCGCGATGGTGTCGCCTTCAAGCTTGAGCGACTGCAAAAAAGCGTCGTCTCCAGCCGCACCGGGTGCGACGATTTTGATCGCCACCTTGCGCTTCGGGTTGATCTGGTAGGCGAGATACACGCGCGACATGCCGCCACGGCCAATCTCGCGATCTAAAGTGAAGTTAGGAATAAGGATGGGAGCTTCCACGAAATGGCTCTTAAGTCGCGCAGCAAAAAGTGCCCCGATGGTATCCCTTCACGACAATTCGCGGCACGCTGCGGCAGCATTTAAGCGATGCGCAATCTCAATATTGTGTTGGGCGATCAGCTCAATGCCGACTCCAGCCTCTTTCAAGACTTCGACCCAGCACAAGACGCCGTGTGGATGGCTGAGGTGCTTGAGGAATCCACGCACGTTTGGTCGCACAAAGCGCGCATTGCGATGTTTCTCTCCGGCATGCGCCATCTCGCAGCCGCCCTGCGCGAGCGCAATATGCAGGTGCACTACCGGCTGCTCGGGACGTGCGCGAGCTTTGCCGTTGCGCTGCAGGAAGACTTGGCGCGCTTAAATCCTGAGCGCGTGCGCTTTGTGATTCCCGGTGACTTTCGCGTGCGGGAGGCGCTTAAAGCCGCGATGACGGTGCCGTTCGATGAGCTCCCCGACAGCCATTTTTATTCAAGTCCCGAGCTGTTCGCGCAATGGGCAAAAGGCCGCCGCGAGCTGCGCATGGAATATTTTTACCGGCAGATGCGCAAAACCCACGATGTGCTGATGGAAGGATCGGAGCCGCTCGGCGGCCAATGGAATTTTGATCACGACAATCGCCAATCGTTTTCGAGCTCATCGCCGCCACAAGCAATCGCCCCGCGCGCTTTCCCGCCCGATGCCATCACGCAGGAGGTGTTTGCCGATATCGAGCGCCTGCTGCCCACGCATCCGGGCTCACTTGCGCATTTTGATTGGCCGGTGTGCAGTGCAGATGCCGAGCTTGCGCTCGAGGATTTTATCGAGCAGCGCCTCGCTAAATTCGGTCAATTCCAGGATGCCATGTGGATCAATGAGCCGTATCTTTTCCATTCGCGCCTCTCGGCTGCGCTGAATCTGAAGATGCTATCGGCGCGCAAAGTAGTTGCGGCAGTGGAAGCCGCAGCGCGCGATTCACGCGTGCCGCTAAATGCTGCCGAGGGCTTTATTCGGCAAATCTTAGGCTGGCGCGAATATGTCCGCGGCTTGTATTGGCTACAAATGCCCGCTTATCTCGAGAGCAATGCGTTGGGTGCGCAAACGCCGCTGCCTGCTTTCTATTGGGACGCCAAAACACCGATGGTTTGCATGCAACAAACCATCCAACAAACGCTCGACTACGGCTATGCGAATCACATCCAGCGCCTGATGGTGACCGGTTTGTACGCGCTGCTGCTCGGGGTCAAACCGCTTGAGATCCACGCCTGGTATTTGGCCGTGTATGTCGATGCCGTTGAATGGGTGGAACTGCCCAACGTGCTCGGCATGAGCCAATACGCCGATGGCGGCAAAATGGCCTCGAAGCCCTATATCGCGTCCGGAAAATACATTCATCGTATGAGCAACTATTGCCAAAGCTGCCGCTTCAAACCCGACCAATCGACCGGTGCCAACGCCTGCCCATTCACCACGCTGTACTGGGATTTCTTAATCCGCCACGAACAGCGCTTCGCGCGCCACCCCAGACTCGCGTTACAGGTCCGAAATTTGCAGCGCTTAAATGACGAGCAGCGCGCGGCGATCACGACGCAAGCGGCTGGGCTTAAGGGGCGGGTTGAAAAATCTTAAGCTAGCGGGGCGAGGAACATCTGCATTGAACGCAGGGCAAGGTGCGCCGCGCGCAGGAACCGGAAAGCACAACTGGCCCGTGAGAATTCCGAGCAGGAAGCAACGCGGCCGGAGTGCTGGAGTGCCGGAGTGCCGGAGTGCCTTACGGAGTGCCTTCTGGAAAATGGCGATCTTGATGGGTGTCCCAGAGTGCCTCACACAACTGCTTGCAGACGCAGTAAGGAAAAACTCAGGCCTCGCTTGACATAGGCGCCGCAAGCGATGAGCATCACTTGATCGAAAAGTAGTTAGGCTAGGAAAGTAGAAATAAATTGCCAGGAGAAAAAGATGGATTTACCCAAGTTCAATGAAACATTTCTACCAATTCTTCAGGTTTTAAGTAATGGAGAGACTATTACTGGTCGTGAACTGGTGCAATTAGTTGAAAAAAGGTTCTATTCTCATCTTGCCGAAGATCTTCTTGGTCAACTGACTAAAAGCGGTGACCGCCTCATTGAAAATAGAATTACTTGGGGGAAAACCTATTTAAAGAAAGGTGGTTTAGTACATTATCCTCAACGGGGCACTGTCCAGATTACTGCCAAGGGTAAAGATACAAAAGCTGAGAATCTCTCACTGGAGCAGATGCACGCAAATGTAATATCATTCTACGAGCCAGAAAATAGCCCTGTAAAAACAACTCAAGAAATCAGCACTTCAAGTCCTCAAGATTTAATAGATCGCGGTATAGAGCAAATCGAACGAAGTATCAAAGCAGAGTTGCTTGAAAAATTAAAAGTCGTAGATCCCTACTCATTCGAAAAAATAATTCTGATTTTGCTCAAAAAAATGGGCTACGGTGATTTTATCGAAACGTCTAAATCCAGGGATGGCGGTATTGATGGAATTATTAACGAGGATCAGCTAGGTTTAGAGAGGGTCTATATTCAGGCGAAACGGTATAGTGAGAACAAAGTTAGAGAAACGGAAATTAGAGATTTCATCGGAGCTATGAGCGGAGATACAAGAAATGGGATATTTGTTACTACCTCAAAGTTTGACGAAAAGGCTCAAAAGAAGGCAAGAGAAGCGCACCACAAAATTATTTTAGTAGACGGTATCAAGTTGGTTGAGCTCATGCACAGATATAGTGTGGGTGTTCAGGTCAAAAGCTCATACGAAGTTAAAGTTATCGATAATGATTTCTTTGAAAGTGAAGGTCTATAGCTGGTGCTTAGTTCGGCATTAAGCATTAAACCTTGGGTGAGCCCATGAAATCTCGGTCGTTTGGGTACACGAACGCAAGTCGTGTTCATCCACGACTATCTCCAGTTAGTATTTCAGGATGCTACGTTCAATTCGCCTGGCTTGGCGGCCCTTATGGCAGTTTGAAAAACCTACTGCGCGAGCCGATGGCTAAGTTGCTCCGTGCTCGGAATCCTTAACGAGACGCCATGTCCGTTGCGGTTCCTGCGCGCGGTGCGCCTAGCCCTCGACTCGCTCGCTTAAGGTTTTTCAAACTGCCCCTTACGTCGTGGAGCAAAATGTCTAACCCTTGATTCAACCCGATGCCGCTTCGCAGCACGGGTCAATTCAGGCGTTATGCGGCCGAATCATGTCAATCGCAGCTATGCATTACGCAAGATTCTGTGCGGAGGTTGTTAGCAAACAGCGTGTCTATACGTTTACCGATGTTGAGGAGCTGCTCATCTACCCGATTCGCGGTGGTGAAGTTGTTCCCTTTTGGTCGAGTCACTCGAGACTTCTTCGCATTGCCAACGCTCATCCGAAGTACGCCAGGCATTCCATCAGCCAGTACACGATGCCCGAATTCGACAAGTGGTTGATTCAGTTACAGGACGAGAATTTGCTTGTCGGCGTGAATTGGGCGGGCCCAAGACTTGTTGGCTTTAACGTGACAGTCGAAGAGCTTAGGGCGTCAATGCAAAGTCGCTCGGCGCCGTCGTCGTAACTATGTGGTCAAGCGGACTTGCGGGGACATGCTGCGAATGCGACGAACACTGGCGGCCGCAGGCCGGCTTAACACGGCGTTAGGCCGCTTGCATATATGGCCGCACCTATCAAAAAGACACGCATTCCTGGACACCCATCAAATCTCTTGCCGCATTCCTGGACACCCATCAAATCTCTTGCCGAATTCACTCACCGAGGCAGGATGCCGAACCACCTTCAGACCCTCGAATCCTGGGTCTTAGACGACCGATGGATGAGCAAACCCCGCGCCCTAAACCCCCAAACCAAAACAAAAACTCCCCCGAAGCCAGCGAGGCAGGAGCCGAGCCACCTTCAGGCTCTCGAATCCTCGATCAGGATGATCGATGGATGAGCAAACCCCGCGCTCTAATCCCCAAAAAAAACAAAACCTCCCCCGAAGCCACCGAGGCAGGATGCCGAACCACCTTCAGGCTCTCGAATCCTCGGTCTCAGACGACCGATGGATGAGCAAACCCCGCGCCCTAAACCCCCAAACAAAACAAAACCTCCCCCGAAGCCACCGAGGCAGGAGCCGAGCCACCTTCAGGCTCTCGAATCCTCGATCAGGATGATCGATGGATGAGCAAACAACGCGCTCTAATCCCCAAAAAAAACAATCAACTTCCCCGAAGCCACCGAGGCAGGATGCCGAGCCACTTCAGGCTCTCGAATCCTCGGTCAGAATGACCGATGGATGAGCAGACCCCGCGCTCTAATCCCCAAAACCAAAACAAAAACTCCCCCGAAGCCCACCCTACGACTTTCTTTCAGACAACTGACCACCACAAAGGTAATTTTAGATTCGGTCGCCCCCTTATGCTTAGACAAAATATGCACACCGGTCGGGTTTTCACAAGTCCGAAAAAAATAGGCCTGCTTCAAGCTAACTGAGCGATTACTAACCCATTTCCCATTAATTCAATACCAGCGGTGCCAGCAGCTCGGTCATTGCCGTAATGCAAGTTATCGAGGCTAAATTTAGCCAAAAACCCATTTTGAGCATATAAAAGATGCTTACTTTTCCAGTGCCGAACGCGATGGCATTGGGCGCGGTGCCGATTGGCATCATGAAGGCTAATGAAGCCGCCAGTGAGGCGGCGAACGCAAGCGTGAGCGGCGGCAAACCCGCGGCTAGCGAGAATGCGCCGACCACTGGCAGCATCGCGGTTAGCGTTGCGACGTTGGAGGCGAATTCGGTAGCAAATACGGTAATGACGACAATAATCAGCAAAATTAGCACCGGCGGCAGCGCGCCAAACTGGGCCATCGCTTGCCCTAGCCAGTCGGTTACGCCGTTGCGCGTCATTGCTTCGGCAATGCTTAATCCGCCGCCAAACAGCAGCGCCACGCCCCAGGGCAGGCGCTCGGCCCGCTGCCAATTCATCAGCGCTTGCGGGGCTTCGCCGGGTGCGCCCGCAGGAACTAAAAACAGCGCGAGCGCGCCAAGGACCGCGATAGCGGTATCGCTGAGCGCTGACAGGCCGGGCAGAGTGTTGATAGCGGGGCGCAATATCCACGCTAGTGCAACGCACGAAAAAACAATCAGCACGCGCATTTCGGGTGCGCTAATGCGCCCAAGCTTGCGCTTTTCAGCGGCCAACACATCCTTCGCAGCTAAACCATCATCCGGCATTTTGCGAAAGTCCCAGCTTAGAACTAGCCAGCACGCGGCCAGCATCAGCAGCATGATCGGAATCGCCATCGCCATCCACTGGCTAAAGCTTAAGGCCAAGCCGTTGCGCTCAAGATAGGCCATGGCTATTAAATTGGTCGGTGATCCAACTGGCGTACCAATGCCCCCAATCGACGCTGCATAGGCCACCGCCAGCACCAGCGCACCGGCAAAGCGCGGGTCAGTTTTGCCGTGTACGAATGTGGCTCCGGCGACTCCTAACGCGGTTGGCATCAGCATCAGCGCCGTGGCGGTGTTGGATATCCACATTGATAAGAGGGCTGAGGCTAGTAAAAAACCGCCAATCAGCGCGCGCGGCTTGCTGCCAATTGCCCCGGCAATACTTAACGCGATACGGGTGTGCAAATTCCAGCGCTCAATGGATAGCGCCAAAATAAAGCCGCCGATAAATAGGAAAATAATTTCATCGGCATACGGGGCTGCGGCCTGCTTGCCGGTCGCGGCCCCGAGCAAGGGCAGCAGTGCCACCGGCAGCAAGGCTGTCATGGCAATCGGCACCGCTTCGCTGATCCACCACACCACCATCCACACCAGCAGTGCGAGCGTGGCAAGCCCAACGCCGCTCATTCCCTGCGGCGGACCTACCATCAGCAGCAACGCAAATAGCGCTGGGCCTAAAAACAAACCAACCCGCGCAATCTTTTTTAGAAGCGCAGCGCCGCCATCGCAGATGAGTGGTTCACTCACATTTTCATTTTGAGTCATAAACGGGCATCGGATTTGGCATTCACGTTATTTAAAAAATATCTTGCAAGCAGGGTTGACACATTACCAAGCCAGAGGGCAGTTTGAAAAACCTACTGCGCCAGCCGATGGTGATGGGTGTCTGGGACTCCTTGGCGATTTGATGGGGATTTAGAGCGCGTTGTCTGCTCATCCATCGGTCATCTAAGACCGAGGATTCGAGAGCCTGAAGGTGGCTCGGCTCCTGCCTCGGTGGCTTCGGGGAAGTTATTGATTAGTTTTAGAGATTTAGAGCGGGTTGTCTGCTCATCCATCGGTCATCTAAGACCGAGGATTCGAGAGCCTGAAGGTGGCTCGGCTCCTGCCTCGATGGCTTCGGGGAAGTTGCTGGTTAGTTTTGGAGATTTAGAGCGCGTTGTTTGCTCATCCATCGGTCATCCTGACCGAAGATTCGAGAGCCTGAAGGTGGCTCGGCTCCTGCCTTGGTGGCTTCGGGGGAGTTGTGGTTTGGTTTGGGGATTTAGAGCGCGTTGTCTGCTCATCCATCGGTC
>Ga0105048_10008515_pt1 | contig 16408 bp, 11 predicted proteins | sample MAT05_FD_78382 | JGI IMG/M metagenome (GOLD analysis project Ga0105048, IMG submission 78382) | Freshwater microbial communities from Lake Fryxell liftoff mats and glacier meltwater in Antarctica - MAT-05 | ecosystem: Environmental > Aquatic > Freshwater > Ice > Liftoff microbial mat | place...
ACGAGGCGTAAATAATCCTTTGCCGTCTCCTCTCGAACTCGCGAGACAACAAAAGGCGGCTTCAATTTTAAAAATCCAATCCGTCGCTGCTTAGGGAAAGGGCGGACTCCAGTGATCGCTTACACCCCTGGGCGAGAAAGAAGTGCATAAAAATAGCTCGTGAGTGCGAGAGTACCAACACAAACGCCATTAGCGGACGTTCAGCTTGCCCGATCTGGAGATGTCCAAAATGGGACCAGTCCACCTGCGCCTGTTCTCCAGCCAGGGTATGCAGGCGCTGGAATGGTTCGCTTCGACGCGGGCCACGTAACTTCGCTATCACCGCTCTGAATTGGGATTGCTCTCCCGTGTACCCTCGCTCCTTCACCATAACGTAGAGGCGCGCTGCGGTGAGACCGGGAACTTCATCAGGATCTCCTCTATCAGCGCTAAAAAAGCATCGACCTTGCGTGGTCGCGCTTTTGCGATCCCTTTGGCGTCTGTTTGGTTTATCACCCGCGAAACGCTGCTATGATGTACTCGAAGCTGGCGCGCTATGGTGCCAATCGGCCATTTCTCGATATGGTGCAGACGCAAAATGTCAGCTCGAATTTGGGCATCAATACTCACAGCGCTTCCTCACTCGCGTATACTGGATCTGTCCCCTAGATGTTGAAGTTGAGAGTAGCAAAATGAGTGTCTCTACTAAACGTGTAATAGTGGAGACCATCATTCACCAGAATCCTCAGTGACCGCAGCTTGAGGGTTTCGCTTGTGGGTTTTTCTCAATTAATGCTCCAGCCATTTACGCAATTCCGTTAAGGGTCCGGTGGACCTATGGTTTTAAGATGTCCTACCTTCGAAGAGCTTCCGCGAAACGATCGGGATAAAAGTTGTTGGGATCTTTTAGGAGTTGAAATAGCTCTGAGGTTGATGGTTTGTTGTTGCGCTCTTTAGGGATCGTCGAAGATAAAATGCTCTCGAGGCCCATGGTGATTTGTTCGGCTACTTCATAGGAATGGTCGTTTCTGCTTTTGCCGTATTTTACGAGGGTATCAAAAAGTGCCTTCTGTTCCGACTCACCATAATGTGCAGCGGCGGCCACGGTTTGGATGGACTTTAGTAACTCGACCGCACCAGCTGAAACTTTTCCGTTATGCGCATTTTCGATCACTACAATTAGTTTGGGTTTGAAGGCGGGTGCATAAACTGACGCGCCGAGTTGCGCCATTAAAAGTGCCGCAAGATTAGGTTTAAGCTCTCCTGGCCGGCCGCCGTAATCGCGAGTTTGCCATTGCTGCAATGTGAGTGAATGATGGCATGACGCGCAGCTATATCTACTCAATTCAAGTCCACCCTTCGCCAGCTCATCTAATACTTTTTCGGCCTGTACGATGTTGCCTATAAACCATGCTTGCTCGGAAATGTATGTTCCTTTGCGCTTCACATAATCTTCATCAACGATCCAATGGTTCGGCTGGGATCTACTGAACGTATCAAGTTCAAATGCAACGCGAGGATGTCCCGCACCAAAAATACGATGAGTAAGCTCTGTATTCTCGCCGATTTGATGACACGACAAACAAAGCTCAGCGCGTTTTTGAACAGGGAATAAATCTTTCATCCCCTTTGAGATATTATCTGCATGCGATGCACCTTGGACGGTGTGCGATCTTAGGTAACCTTCCCCTGCCCCGTGACAGCTCTCACATCCCACGCCATCGGAATAACTCGGTTCAGGCGCCCGCACCCCAGCGACCTTGCCGCCAGTCGCATGACATGAAAGACAGATCGGCTCATTTTCTGGTTTCGCTATGCCAAGGTGTCGTCCCATCTTCTGAGAAACTTCGGACAAAAGAGTCGACCAGGCTTTTGAATGTTTGTCGTAACTCATCCAAACGGAATATTCGTTATGAAGTACGTTTGAACCTTTTCTTGCGGTAACGCTTCCGTGACATACGGACGAAGCGCAGCTCCCTACACCCACATATTCTTTGTGAGACGTCGGTTCTCCCGAAGCACTTTGCACAGACAATACGAGACTCAATAAAAAAATTACGCCAGTTAGAGAAGTAAAGTGACTTTGCGAATCGGAATTGCTATGAACCATATTCAATTTAAAAGCAGCGATAAAATCTCATAGACGAAAGAAGACATTAGTGAAATCATTAACGAAATAAATCCGGCGCAGTAAAGTGATATCACACCGGAACCACTTGAACCCATACGAAATGTGTCTCGCGAACGCTGTTTCATGTGCATATACCCTTTCACGAGCAATAACCCTTTCCTGAGTGTCACGCTTTCATGAGTATTACGGCCCATTTCGAAGTCGTCATCATTGGCGCCGGCCCTGCTGGACTTGGAGCCGCGACCAATGCTGCGAGCCACAAGATACCGCACCTTCTCATTGAGCGCCGTGAGATTGGAAATACTATTTTCGATTATCAGCTCGGTAAGCTCGTCATGGCCGAGCCGACCCGCTTGCCATTGCGCGGTCACGTTCCGTTTACCGCCGGAAGTCGCGAAGAAATTTTGGGCGGTTGGCAGTCAGCGGTTCAAAAGATGGCCGTTAATACTGTTCGAGGCGAAGTCTCAAAAATTAAAAAATTGGATGCCCGCTTCGAAATTCACGGAACAAACGGCATCGTAACTGCAAAGAATGTGGTGTTAGCAATTGGCGTGCAAGGAACCCCGCGCCGCCTCGGCGTTCCCGGCGACGATCAAGATCACGTTTATTACACACTCAGCGATCCGAAAGCTTTAAATGACAAAGATGTTCTCGTCGTAGGCGCGGGTGACGCTGCAATAGAAAATGCGCTTGCACTGTGCGACCAAAATCGAGTTGCGCTCCTTAATCGGTCCGCAGAATTTCCTCGTGCCAAAGAGGCAAATGTCGCGAAGGTAATGGAGGCTATCCGCAAGGGCAAACTAAAATTATTGGCGAACGCAGCCACGGTACGCGTTGAACCAACAACTGCAGTCATTACCACTTCCGATGGTGAAATCGTTCTTCCTTGTAATCACATTATCGCTCGCCTCGGCGGAATACTCCCTCGCAAATTTCTTGAATCTTGCGGAATAAAGTTTCCAAGCGAAGATCCGAGTGCTGTTCCCGTAGTTAACAGTCGTTACGAATCGAACGTGCCGGGGCTCTATTTATTAGGAGCACTTATTGGATATCCCCTTATCAAGCACGCGATGAACCAAGGATTTGAAGTAATCGAGCACATCCTTGGAAAAGAAGTAGAGCCTGCGGACCAAGTTCTAGTTGCAGAGGTGCTAAAGACATTGCCAGGCGGTGTAAGCGAGAATTTAAACTCAATTCGGGAATCCCTTCCCTTCTTCAAAGATCTTTCAGACCCGCAATTTCGAGAGCTCATCATTGACTCAAAAGTCCACAGGATGAGTAAAGGCGATGTGGTTTTTGAGCGGAATGATTATACCGACACCTTTTTTAGCATCGTCAGGGGAAGCGTCGCGATTGATATTGGGGGCGGCAAATCGGTCACGCTCAACAAGGGACAGTTTTTCGGAGAAATGGGACTTCTCTCTGGGCGAAGACGCGCCGCGACTGTCCGCACCAACGAAGAAGGTTCAATATTCGTCGAGTCGCCGCGCAAGCAAATTCTTAAGCTCAACAATTCAGTCGCTTCAATCAAACGCGCGCTCGACCAAATTTTCGTTTTGCGCGCGCTCTCCACTTCGCTATTTCCCGGAGTCGATCCCTCGCTGCTCTCACCCGTCATAGAGAAGGCCACTTTTAAGGCATTCAAGAAAGGTGAGCTGCTCTGTACCGAAGGAGAAATCGGCGATGCGGCATATTTTGTGCGTAAAGGTTCTCTTAAAATTTCCCGCAAAGATGCTCGCGGAATTAATGTTACTCAAACGTATGTGCCCGCTGGCAATTTAGTCGGAGAAATGGCGCTTCTTCCTGGGAGCGACGGAAAGAGAAGTGCAACTGTGTCTGCTGCCGTTGGATGCGAAACTATTATCATCAAGAAAGAGGACCTGCTCTCTCTCGTGGAATCGTCACCACTGGTGCGCTCCAAGCTCGAGACAATCGTTGCAGCGAGACGCGTTGAAAATATTACTCAAGAACAAGATATTGAACACGGCGCGCTTTTGGACTTCATGGTAGCCCAAGGGGTAACCGACGCCGACAACTTTTTACTCATCGACTCGGATTTATGTGTGGCATGCGACAACTGTGAGAACGCATGTGCAGCAACACACAAGGGATATTCTCGCCTCGATCGGAAAGGCGGACAAAATTTTGCGAGTGTGCAAATACCGATTTCATGTAGGCACTGTGAAAATCCTCTTTGCATGATCGACTGCCCTCCGGACGCACTCACGCGCCAATCGAACGGAGAAGTTGTCATCCGAGATTCGTGCATCGGCTGCGGCAATTGTGTAAGAAACTGCCCGTATGGCGTCATTCAGTTGGTCTACGACACTAAAGAAGATTTCTCTCTTCTCTCAATGTTAGGATTTAAGAAGAAAGAAAAGGGACCGGCCAAAGCGGCGAAATGCGATATGTGTTCATCACTTGAGGGTGGTCCCGCTTGCGTTCGCTCTTGTCCTACTGGAGCAGCAATGCGTGTGAATCCGAAGCGGATGCTCGAAATATTAGAAACAAAGAGATCTCTCGATCATGCCTAGCCAATCAGAGACATTTCTCAACTATCGAGGCTACATTTGGCTGTGGATCAATAGTGGTTTTCTCCTACTTCTCGCCGTTATATATGCATCTCACTCTCCTCTCGGTGGGCCGAGCGGAGGAACAGTGCTGGGTTACGTTTACGGCGCACTCGCGACGGCTGGAATTCTCTACCTAACCTGGTACGGAGCACGAAAACGAAGTTACCGTTGTCGCCACACCACTTTGAAAGGTTGCTTAGCAGCGCATGTGTGGCTCGGCGTGTCTCTCGCAGTAATAGTTCCCCTCCATTCTGGATTTCAATTTGGATGGAACGTGCACACTCTCACTTACCTTGTCATGATGGCAGTAGTTGGTAGCGGTATCTGGGGTGCATTTCAGTTTCGAGTGCTTCCTGAACAAGTTGAGTCTCATCGAGGCGGTCCCCAAATTCCAAAACTCGTCGAGCAAATTTATACGGTATCATCCGAGATCAATCGTGTTGAGGAATCTTCCGGCACTGAGCTTCGACAATTCATGGAAGTATTTGATTTCGAGTTTTCCGAAGAAAAGCGAATAAAAATATCCGACCTTCCCGATCTTCAGCTTGCCAAAAATACGATCACGAAACTTTCGGCCGGAGATTCCGAAAAAGCGTACGCATTTTTAAAGTTAGCGACGAAGAAGCGGGACACTGCTCTTACTCTTCTCAAGGAACTTTCGACTCTCGGTCGCTTGAGACTCTGGCTTTATATACATCTGCCACTCACCGTTGCTCTACTCGTCTTGTTGTTTATTCACATCTTTTCTGTGACCTATTATTAGTCTGCAATATAATTTTTTACATTATGGAAGTTCGCAGAATAATAGGTATTGTCCCTCCGGGAGTTTTGCCTCTACTCGACCGAGATCGTTGCGGGCCGGCAAGAAAATTTCTAATTAAATAACTTCTATTTTAGTTAGTATAAGCTGCATTGTAATTTTTAATTCCTACGAATGGCTGACCACGACGACAATCACGACGACCCGGTGGGAAAAAAGATTCGCTCTCATGCGAAGTCTCTCCAAGTGGGTGCGCGCCTACCAACGTTTAGAACGTTGTGCCTTACGCTTGCCTTTGTTTTCGGCGCACTTTATTTCGTTGTCCCAATGACTTCCCCTTCCCCCTTTTCGTGGACGTCCGGACCTATATCAAAACCTCATCAGTTTATCGCGCACGATTGTAAAAGTTGTCATATAGAGCCCTTCCAAAAGGTTTCAGACACTACTTGCACGACGTGTCACAAGCTCAGTGCTCATGCAGTCCATTTCGAGAGTAAAACTCACTTTGAAGAGGGTGCTTGTATCGAATGTCACAAGGAGCATAAAGGTGGACAGCACCCGACTGTTTCTGCGTCAAAGTTATGCACCGACTGTCACGGCGAAATTAAGAAAGAAGTCTCCGCCTCTAACTTGAGTAATGTGCCGTCTCTTGCGAAGCATCCAGAAATACGTGTTTCAATCCCAAAAGAAGACAAGATAATCTTCACTTCAATCAACGAAGCGAGCGATCCGACCCCACTAAAATTTAACCACAAGATACATCTGAAGGGCCCTCTCGATGGCAAAGAAGGGCCGGTAAGGCTGGAATGTAAAGATTGCCATGAAGGCAAAGGTTTGATGAGCGTCGCTCAATTCGACAAGAATTGTCGGACGTGCCACTCGCTCGAATTTGATACCGGTCTCCCTGGAGTTGAAGTTCCACACGGCGATCCGGCTGCTGTTTATTACGCACTCGTTACCGCTTACACCCGGCTCGCTCTATACGGCACGGCTTCTCCTCCCCCAGATTTGCGCCCCATACCTGGAAGGGCAATGACGGGCGAAATGCGAGCATCTATTGAAAAGAATGCTCGAGATGCAGAAGATCGCCTTTACACAAAGACCGCTTGCAGCTTGTGCCACATGACGTCAAAGCTTCCGACTCCTTCCGAAAGCAGCCAGTTTGAAATTGAAAAGGTCAAAATACCTACTCCGTGGATGCGTCGAGCCTCGTTTTCCCATGCATCCCATGAACTCTATACTTGTGAAAGCTGTCACAAGAACAGCAGAAATTCCGAAAAGACTACTGACATTAATCTTCCCAAGATTGAAAGCTGCAAGAATTGTCACACGGATCCAGCCTCAAATTGGCTGGCTTATAATCACTTCGGCAAAGTTGAAAGTGATTGTGTAATGTGCCACTCGTATCATGATGAACTCGCTCTTCCAAAAGCGTTAAAAAGGAAGATCCAATGAACTGTTTCCGCACTGTTGTAGCCCTTCTATTGGCAACGAGCATTGGTTGCTCCGGCGGCGGGGGTGGCGGCGGTAGCGATGCGGGAGGAAGCGAAACCGCTACAGCATGCGACGGAAGCTGCGCTTCACAAGTGCTCTCTGCCGACGACGTGAGGCAAATTATTTCTCAAGGTGTGACTGAAGCTGGACGGAGCGGAGTATTAGGAACGTTTGCGGTTCTTGACCGCGTTGGAAATGTTCTCGCAGTATATCAAATGCCTGGGGCGAATCCCTCGACCACCATAAACGGTCAAATCGGTGCGCGCGGTGGTTTAGAAGGATTAGTGGTTCCAGCGGCAGCAGCAGCTATTTCTAAAGCAGGAACTGGCGCTTTTCTTAGCAGCCAAGGGAATGCATTTTCTACTAGAACTGCAAGTCAGATTGTTCAAGAAAACTTCAACCCCGGTGAAAACAATCAGCCCGGCGGACCGCTTTTTGGTGTGCAGTTTTCACAGCTTCTTTGTAGTGATGTCATGGTTCTTGCTGGACAGGGCGGCAGATTTTCTCACGGAAGTGGATTAACCGGTGACGTTGGCCCTCACCCGCTCCCCCTGGGTCTCGCCGCAGACGTCGGAGGTCTTCCGCTCTATAAAAATGGAGACGTCGTCGGTGGAATTGGAGTAGAGCTGGACGGTACCTACTCACTGGATAGAAATATTTCTGACTCTGATAGCTCGGTTGAAGATCTCATTGCGCTTAGCGCGACGCGAGGTTTTGAAGCATCGTCCTTACGAACAGCAGCTAGAGTTTCAGTTGGTAAATTCTTGCGCTATACGGACGTAGACTATTCTGATCTCGAACCCCTCGCCGAGCTTTCTCCGTTATCAGAAGACAGTTTCATTGCTGTTCCACCTTTCTTTGCAGGATCGGTAAGAGGCGGAGCATTGTTTGGAGATGCTAGCTCAGGATTTGCTCGAACTAGCTTCCACGGTATTCCTGCTGCCGTTCTTGTTGATAACGGTGGAAACGAGAGGTTTCACCCTCAGGCCGGCAGAGCAGCCGGAGCGGCCTCTCTTACGCAAAATGAAGTTGACGCTCTTTTACATTCTGCTCTTTCGACTGCAAGCCGCGCTAGAGCTGCCATTAGACGACCACTCGACTCTTCTGCTAGAGTTTCAATTTGGGTAGTAGACGTTGATGGCTCACCTCTTGGATTTATCCGATCAGAAGACGCGCCCGTTTTCGGTACGGATGTCTCGCTTCAAAAGGCAAGAACGGCGGTATTTTTTAGCAGGACCGACGCTAAGGCGCGATTAGATTCCGCAGGTTTTGGAGGATACACTGCTGCTGCACAAATTCTTGTTGGACAAGATGTATTTCAGAACGGAACTGCTTTTACTTCTCGCGCAATCGGAAACTTAGCACGGCCTTTTTTTCCTGATGGTATAAACGGAAACAATAATGGGCCGCTCTCGTTACCATTTCCTAACAAGGGCGGTGAAAAGACATGGAGCCCTTTTAATGTTGGGCTACAATTAGATATCGCATTTAACAATCTTGGTGCTTCGCTCGGACTTTTCGGTCCCATCTCAAACATACCAAGTTCTTGCGGCGATACTGCAGCATTTGGGAAGAGCCTCGCAAACGGCATTCAGATTTTTCCGGGAAGCACACCTCTTTATCGCGGAACTACATTAATCGGAGCAGTTGGTGTAAGTGGTGACGGAATTGACCAAGACGATCTTATTTCATTCTATGGGAGTGGAAGAAGAGGTTTAGATGATGTCGGGCACTCGGCGTTAGGCGACCAGAAGTATGGATTTCACCCTGATCCTTCTCTTCGTTCTGACAATAATGCGCTTTCTATTCGAAGTACACGCCTCAGGTTTGTAAGCTGTCCCGAAGGTCCATTTGTTGGTAGCGATGATCAAAATGTTTGTGAAGAATGATCGATGTTTGAGCCAAGGATGAGTTTGTTTAACGACAGAAGATTGCGAACTCTGAAGGATTGTTCCTGTTGCAGAATCTCATTTGCGATCATCGTGCTCATCACTTCTCTGAATTCACTTGTCGCATTCGGAGAGGACGTTTCGATTACTACCGAAATTCCACAAATCCCGGGTAAGTCGGTGCGACAGTTTCCACATTCAATGTATGAGTCACTGCCTGAGCTTTCTTCGCCCTCTGAGTTCCAACCAACACACGACAGGTGGAGACAGTTTTACGCCGGCAAATGGTATGATCCATATAACCAAAACGTCCTGAAGGGCGACATTCCTATCTTCGGATCAGCGCAACATCCGTGGTTTTTCGAATTATCAGTTATATCTGAATCGACGGTGGAGACACGTAACGTTCCAACTCCGGTCGGAGGACCTTCTACTCAAGGCCCCCAGTCGAACGATACGTTCGGTGGATTTCGGCAAACAGTTGCGAGCGAAACTGTGGTGTCTTCGTTTTCGCTCATTCGAGGTAACACAGCTTTCAAGCCCCCGGATGTTGAACTTCGATTCACCCCAATAATGAACTTTAACAATGCTCGCATAGCTGAAACTGGACTTCTCCGAGTAGACCCATCTGAGGGTAACTCAAGAACCGATAGCTTTCTTGGCGTGCTCGAGCTTTTTGCAGATATTCACCTCACGAATACCAGCGACAGGTACGACTTTCTCTCGTCGCGAATCGGCGTCCAAAAATTCAACAGCGATTTCCGAGGCTTTATTTATAACGTCGAAGAGCCCGGCGTGCGTATCTTCGGAAATCACGACAATAACAACTATCAATATAACCTCGCCTATTTTAGACGCCTCTCAAAAGACACCAATTCGGGGCTCAATACTTACTTCGACGACCGTTACGAAGATGTAGCTATCGCCAATCTTTATCGGCAAGACACTTTCTATCCTGGGCACACTGTTCAAATTAGTGCGTTGCATCGGGAAGACAATGCAGGTGAACACGCCTTTAGTTACGATCGAAATGGGCTGCTTGTTCGTCCTACTTCAATTGGAGACGAGCGGCCAACAAATTTACAAAGCACATACTTTGGATTGGCAACCGACGGTCATTTGGATCGTATCAATATTTCCAGTGCTTTTTATTACGTAACTGGATCTCAGAGTCACAACTCGATTGCCCAGCGTGAAGTCGAAGTGATCGCTGGAATGGCTGCACTAGAACTCTCGTATGAAATGGATTGGATACGACTTCGAACTTCTGGATTCTGGGCATCCGGCGATGGAGATGCTGAGGACGGTCGAGCGACTGGATTTGATTCCATTTACGACAATCCAAACTTTGCCGGTGGCGAGATCTCCTATTTTCAGAGAAATGGCATTCCCTTGATAGGCGGTGGGGCAACTCTTCTTACCAACAGAAAAAGTCTTCTTACAAGCTTTCGTCCGGGTAAAGAGAAGGGCCAATCAAATTTTGTTAATCCAGGTCTTCGACTTATCAACACAGGAATTGATTTCGAACTTACTCCAAAGTTAAAGCTCATCAATAATATTAATTTCCTACAGTTTGATAACACGGATTCTTTGGAGGTCGTTCGCCAAGACGGTTCGATCTCAAGAGATATCGGGGTGGATATTTCGACTGGGATTCTTTATCGCCCCTTCCTCAATAACAACATCCAACTGCGTGCCGGAGCTTCTGCCCTACTTCCTGGTGACGGGTTGAAGAACCTTTACGGTGACAATACGCTCTACACACTTTTTGGCACCTTAATCTTACAATACTGATGTATCAAGCAAGAAACACGATTGGGAACCACATAGCATTCACGCTTCATATTGCGTTCGTGAGCGTCTGTGTCGCCACTTACTCAGTAGCCGTCTTTGCATTAGACCCCGTCAAAGTAGGTTACGGCGAACAGGAAGTCGCTGACGCAAGTATCGGCTGCCTCGATTGCCACACAAAAACAGACGCCCCCTCAATGCACAAAAATCCAGCGGTGCAGATTGGGTGTACACATTGCCATGGCGGAGACCCAAAAGTTCGGGCGAACAGCTTAGTCCCCACCGATCTTCAGTATTCAGCGCAAAAGTTATTAGCTCACGTTCTGCCTGAGAATAAAGAATTTTGGGAAACAAGTGCTAATCCAAAGCACAGCTTTAGTCTTTTGATGAGAGAAAGACCGGAGTTCGTAAAGTTTATCAATCCTGGCGATCTCCGTGTCGCGCCAGAAACGTGCGGTGGATGCCATGCCAAAATCGTGGACGCAGTCCCAAAGAGCCTCATGACGACTGCCGCAATGTTCTTCGGCGGTGCGTCTTACAATAACAACGTGCTCCCCTACAAAGTTTACAAACTCGGTGAATCGTACGGATTAGATGGTGAGCCGCAAACCATCATTGACACCGGCTGGCGTTACGACGCTGATAAGGGAAGCCTCCCTCGCCTCATCCCCTTTCCACAATGGGAAGTGGTGCCACCCGGTGATAACTTTCGCGTTTTTGAACGCGGAGGACTTTCTATCAAGTCCCAGTTTCCAGACATAGGTAATCCAAATTTCGACGAGGAATCTGGAAAACCCGATGTGAGAGCATCAAACCGAGGTCTCGGCACCGGAAGCAGAATTTCAGTCCCCCTCCTTAATATCCACAAGACGCGACTTAACGATCCTCATCTTTCCTTTTTAGGAACTAATGACCACCCAGGCGATTACAGAAGCAGCGGTTGCACGTCTTGCCACACTATATACGCAAATGATCGCGATCCTCTCCATTCTGGACCTTACTCAACATTTGGCCATGAAGGCAAATCGCAAACTGTAGATCCAACTATTCCGAAAAATGAAGAAGGTCATCCGCTGAAGCACGAGTTCACGACGGCTATACCGACTAGTCAATGCATGGTTTGTCATATGCATCAGCCCAACATGTTTGTAAACTCGTTTTTGGGTTACACCATGTGGGATTACGAGTCAGACGCTCCGTCAATGTGGCCGAAGAAGCAGAAACACCCTACGAGTGAGGAGCAATTTAAATCACTTACTCATAATCCCGAAGAAGCAGCGACACGAGGCCTTTGGACTGACGTAGAGTTTCTGAAAAAAGTGAGTGAGCTGAATCCAAAATTAAAATCCACTCAGTTTGCTGACTATCATGGACACGGATGGAACTTCCGTGCCGTATTTAAGAAGGACCGAAAGGGCAACCTTCTAGATCGCGGTGGAAATATCATCGGCGCGAACGATCCCGAAAAGTTTAAGAAAGCTGTACATCTTGCGGACATTCACCTTGAAAAAGGAATGCACTGCGCCGACTGTCACTTTGGTATCGATTCTCACGGCGACGGTCGAATTTACGGTGAAGTCGCACAGGCAGTTGAAATCGGGTGTGAAGATTGTCACGGCACTTTAAGATCAAGGGCTACGCTAAGAACTTCAGGTCCTGCAGCTCCTGCCGGAGGTGGAACAGACCTTTCACTTCTTCGAACCACCTTTGGAGGCAGACGCTTTGAGTGGCGCGCCGGAACTCTCTACCAACGATCTGGAATTACTAAGGGTGTAGAGTGGAGAGTTAAGCAAGTCCGAGATTCGGTTACTGTTGGAGATCCTGACTATAACGAAAAGGCAGCACGCGCAAAGACTGTAATGCGTTTATCAGAGGGTACCTCCCGTAAGGGAGATCCTAAATGGGGTGATTTAAAAAAGCTCGACGGGACAAACCACGAATCTCAAGTACTCGCGCACTCAAATGAAAAGATGGCGTGCTTCACCTGCCATAGTTCCTGGGTGACCTCTTGTGCAGGATGTCATCTTCCGATTCAAGCAAACTGGAAAAAGACTTCCAATCACTACGATGGTAAAGAGACCCGAAACTGGGCTTCGTACAATCCTCAAGTTGCCCGAGATGAGATGTTTCAAATTGGACTGCACGGCCCTTCAAAGGATCACAAGATTGTGCCAATACGGTCGTCGAGTGCTCTAGTGTTAAGTTCAACAGACATCAATCGGCAGAAGATATATGTTCAGCAACCTCCGATTGCAGCGTCCGGCCACAGCTCCCAAGCCTTTGCGCCTCACTTCCCCCACACCGTAAGAACCACAGAGACCAAGAGCTGCACCGACTGCCACATTTCTAAAGCAAACGACAATAACGCAATTCTTACTCAATTAATGCTACTCGGTACCAACTTTGTAAACTTCATGGGCTATCATACCTATGTAGCAGCGGGCGATGGCGGTATTGAAGCAGTACAAGTAACTGAGTGGGAAGAACCACAAGCAGTGATTGGAAGCTACCTCCACCGCTACGCTTATCCTGAGTGGTATGAAGCGCACCGAGCTCGAGACGATGAGCTTCGGACAGCCCACCATCACCATCCAGAAGGCGGCCCCACAAACGCAATTCAACTTCGAGGGGAGTACTTAATGACTACCTCCGGACCGGGCGGATTTAGAGTGTTTGATGTTGCAAACGTTGCTAATAAGGGATTCTCTGAACGAATTTCTACGGCTCCAGTATCCCCGTTTGGGCAGGACACACACGTACCTAGCAAAAATGCGACCTCATTTGCCCTTCCTACAACGATGCCCGTTGCACCATACAAAGAGCAGCCTGCTGAGAATCTTGAAACGCCTCTCCATCCAATTTATCACTATGCTGCGGTCACTGATGCCGAAGAAGGTCTCATTTTAGTCAATGTAGACACTCTCACCGACCGAGACCCGACCAATAACTATTTAACGAGAGCGCTCACATGGAACCCAAATGGAATCTTGACTGGCGCCCGTACAATTACTCTCGCCGGCGCAAAAGCATTTATTGGCACTAAAGATGCGATTCTCATAATTGACCTAGATAATCCGCTTCAACCAAAAGTCGAAGGAACTCTGCCGTTCACTCAACCAACTGGGATTGCCATTCAATTTCGTTATGCGTTCGTTACGGATGCCGATGGATTCCACGCGGTCGATATTACCTTCCCTACTCGACCCGTTAATGTTGCAAGCATTTTACTCAATGATGCGCGCGGAGTATACGTAGCCCGCACTTACGCATACGTTGCCGGCGGCAAAGATGGACTCGTTATTATTGATATTGAGAAAGCAGACGCGCCGAAGGTTTACAGAAGATTTGATGACGGTGGCAAAATAAATGACCTCAACGACGTAAAGATTGCGACCACCAACGCAAGTCTCTTTGCATATCTGGCCGATGGAATTAACGGCCTAAAAGTCGTTCAATTGACAGACCCTGAGCGAGTTCCGACTTTCTACGGGTTTTCTCCAGAAGTAAAACCGTTAGTCATTTCACATCGAAAACTTAATGGACCAGCACTCGCCATTTCAAAACCTCTCGATCGCGATCGTGCTGTTGATGAGACCGGTCACCAAGTGAGTATTTTTGGTAGAATTGGCTCACGGCCATTTACGCTTGACGAAATGAAACGACTCTACCTGACCAAAGATGAGACAGTTTTCAGAGTGAATGATTAGCGTTTCGTCCATAAAGTTCTTGCGGCGGCCGTGAGCTTCCTAACTTCGTCCTTCGTCTGCATCAATAAAGTCGACAAACGTTTTGATATCATTGCGATGAGAAAGATTCGCTTCCGATTTTCGTTGCTTTAATCTTGCGATAACGTCATCCCCTACGGTGCCAGTTAACAGCATACGATCTCGATGAGAAGCTTTCTCAGCATCACTGTTTTTTACGTTGACTCTCACCCACTCCGCAACTTCCCCGTCTGTAATGGAATTTTTCACAACTGCTGCAAATACTGCGGGATCCACACCTGTAACTTCAAACCACAGCGCATCAAAGCCTTTATGCAAAAGATTCGCTTCATAATCCGGGGATAGCTTTGCAGCATGATGGAGGCGAATTTTATCAATGAGACGCGGAAGATGCATCCATCCGCACATGTTTTCACGAGGACTACGGGGAAAAATTGGAGCCATAAGTAATCAACTAAATAATAAGTTATTTAGATACATAGTACTGATAAACGCTCGTTGTTCTCAGAGAGATCGCTCTTCCAATCAATTTCATTCCGCTCGGTCGGCAGCGGTTCGAGGCTGCTTTCGAGTAAATTGAGGGCTGCTGGAGTCCACCATTTGGAATTTAGGAAGTTTTCGGCAAGGTCGACCATTGTTAATCACATATGAATCACTTAAGGAAAGGTTTACATATTAAGGAGTTACAGAAAAGATGCTATGGGTCGGTCGGAGCAAATCACGTAAGTCCGCTGCAAACTCGACGAGCGAAGCTCATCGAGTTGGAAATTTTATCACATAACCATCACATAAAAAATATGGGTATTATCAGATAGTTATACTCTTGTGGCGAGGCAATTTGATGAATGCCATCACATAAATTAATCTTTCAATTGAATGGGTCCTTCGAAGTACTTGAATTCACACATGACAAATTCGAATTAAATGTTTTAACATCTTGATATCACTATGAATTTTCTCCTGAATTAACAAATCATGTCGATACTTCCTCTGTGAGCAAAGAGCAATTCCGCTTCAGCTCATTTTAGATCCCCGGCAGCTAGCCAGGGCAGGAGTTATCGAATGAGACCTAGAGACGCACAAAACGATGCGGTCTCCCAGAGCAAAGAAGCCCATGCTCTCTCTCCTGAGCTGAACGAACTACTCCAGGTCATTGGCGAGCTGCTTGGGGATATTTTTTTAGAGAAAGAAAATGAAAACTAATAATCAGAAAAAAGACCAAGCCAGCACCACTAACCTGCCGATCGCAGCTGTATATGCACGGTACTCAACAAATAACCAAGACCCCACTAGCATTGACGATCAAGTTAAATGCTGTTTGGAGTATGCACGACGAAATAACTATCAAGTCCCGGAGGAACTTATCTTCCGAGATGATGCAGTCTCTGGAACAGATCGTAATCGTGTAGGACTGGGGGCAATGTTGAATTCCGCTGAGTTTAAAGCAGTGCAGTGCGGTCATATTCTTTGACCCTACTAGGTTTCTGCTGCCCAGAAACCTAGGCTCACTCGTACAATGAGAGATGCAATGGAGATTAAGGAATTGATGGAGTTTAACAACATCAAGCTAATCTTTGCTGCCGACGGATTAACCAGCGATAGCCCAGGCTTTAAGATACAACTCCAAGCAATAATGTTAGCTGCTGAAATGTATATTGATATGGCAAGACAGCGTACCGGCAAGGCGCATAAGCGGCTTATTGAAGGTGGTTTCTTAGCTGGATCTGTTCCTTATGGATTCACTACAGTGGAAGTACCCGGTGGGAAAAAGCCCATGGTAATTGACGAAGAAGCGGAGATCCTCAGACGTATCTTCAGAGAATTCATCGAGGGGGCCTCCCTTGCTGGAATAACTCTGAGCCTCAAGAATGCAAAAGTGGCTTCTCGTTCAGGAGGTGGGTGGAATATTTCAGAGATATCAAGAATCCTGAAGAATGAAACTTATCGAGGTATATACATTCGCAATCGCACTACCACAAAAAAAGATCCGAGAACGAGTGATCGCTTACGGTCAATCAGGAGTACATATACACCGACGAGGCAATTTCCGGCTCCCTTGCGAAGCG
>Ga0105048_10008517_pt1 | contig 16406 bp, 14 predicted proteins | sample MAT05_FD_78382 | JGI IMG/M metagenome (GOLD analysis project Ga0105048, IMG submission 78382) | Freshwater microbial communities from Lake Fryxell liftoff mats and glacier meltwater in Antarctica - MAT-05 | ecosystem: Environmental > Aquatic > Freshwater > Ice > Liftoff microbial mat | place...
CAAGGCCTATGACGAGATCAACGTCGTGCCCATGCTGGACCTGAGTTATGTGCTGCTGGTCATCTTCATCATCATGACCACGGCCTCGGTGCAGGGCATCAAGGTCAACCTGCCCAAGGCCAGTGCAACCCCCAGCCTGGCCAAGCCGCAGACCAAGGCCATCACCATCCGCGACGACGGCCAGATCTTCCTGGACACCTATCCGGTGACCCTGCAGGAACTGGAAGACCGGCTGCGCCAGCACAAGGCGGTCAACCCCAGCTTCCCGGTCGTCATCAAGGGCGACGCCAAGGTCCACTACGAGAAGGTGGTGGACGTGCTGGACCTGATGGGCCGGCTCGACATCACCCAGCTGGGCCTGGTCACGCAGCGCCTGGTGAAGTAGCGGCCCGCCCCTGCAGCCAGCGCACACCGCATGTCGCCTTCCGACTTCGAGCCCCTGCCCGTGGAGCGCACGCCGTGGCTGGGGCGCGCCATCGGCACACTCATCGCGGCGTTGTTCATGGCCGGCGTGGCGTGGCTCATCGTGCAATCGATGCAAGGGAAGTCGACAGCACGCAAGCCTTCGGTGCAGCAGGTGGCCATCCTGAGGCAGCCACCGCCGCCGCCGCCCAAGCCGCCCGAAAAACTCCCCGATCCGCCCAAGATCAAGGAAGAGGTGAAGCTCGATACGCCCAAACCCGAGCCGGTGCCCGACAAACCCGCTGCCCCGGCCCCGGCCGACAAGCCGCTGGGCCTGGACGCTGATGGCAGCGCGGGCTCCGACGGTTTTGGCCTCGCCGCCAACAAGGGCGGACGCGACATCACGACCATCGGCAGCGCCGTGGTTGGTGGTGGCACCGGCCGCTACTTCACGGGGCTGCTGCAACGCAACTTCTTCGACGCGCTGGCACGCAACCGCAAGGCGCCGCAGGACGAGTTCAGCGTCGTCGTCAAGGTCTGGATCGGCAATGACGGCCGCATCCAGCGCACGGCCATTCTCAATGGCTCGGGCAACGCCGACCTTGACCAACTCATCGAAGCCACGCTGACCGACATGGCTCCGCTGCGCGAGGTGCCACCGGGCAATCTGCGCCAGGTGCAGCTGCGCTTGAGCCGCAGCGCCTGAGTCGCCGGTGCTCCTGTCTGCCGCCTCCGCTTCATCCGGATCCACCCGTTCACACACAAGCCTGCAACATGACCCGACATCAAAGACCGCCACGGCGCTGGCCACGTTCGCTGGCCGCTGCATTGGCCGGCTGCGCGATCGGCGCGCCGGCCTGGGCGGCTGACCCCGAGATCGAACGTGTGCGCGCCACCACGGCGCGACTGATCAATCAGTTGGTCGAGCAAGGCCTGCTCACGCGCGTCCGAGGCGAGGCGCTGCTGAAGGAACTGGAGCCCGCTCCGGCTTCGACATCATCAGCAGCAGCAGCAGCGGCACCAGCGCCAGCACCAGCGGGCGCGCCCGCAGGCGCCGCACCACCCGTACGTGTGCCTTTCGTGCCCGAGTTCGTGCGCAACCAGATGAAGGAAGAGCTGCGCAGCGAACTGACCGCGCAAGCCGCGCGCGAGGGCTGGGCCGGCCCCGGCTCGGTACCGGCGTGGGTGCGCGGCCTGCGTGTCGATGGTGACCTGCGCAGCCGGCTGCAATCCGACGACTTCGACGCCGGCAACGCCGCGGCCATCAGCATTACCGACACCAACCGCAACCGTGCGCTGACGCTGGCCAACACCACTGTCGACCGCCAACGGCTGCGCGTGCGCGCGCGGCTGGGTGTCTCGGCCACCATCGACGACAACTGGAGCGGCAGCCTGCGCCTGAGCACCGGCAGCGCCACCGACCCGCTGACGTCCAACCAGACGCTGGGCACCTACGGCAACCGCTTCACCATCGCGTTTGACCGTGCCTTCATCCGCTGGCGCAGCGGCAGCCGCTTCAATGCCGTCTTCGGGCGTTTTGGCAACCCCTGGTTCGGCACCGACCTGGTGTGGGCCAACGACCTGGGGTTTGACGGCGTGGCCGCGCAATGGACACCGAGCGTGGGCTCCTGGGGCCGTGCGTTTGTCACCGCAGCCTCGATGCCGGTGCAGGAGGTGGAGCTGGACAGCGCCGACAAGTGGCTGCATGGCATTCAGGCCGGCATGGAGTGGCCGGGCCGGGGCCTGGTGTCGGGCCGCGTCGGCCTGGCCTACTACCACTACAGCAAACTGACCGGGCAGGCGAATGCACCGGGTTCGAGCCTGCGCGACTTCACGGCCCCAGCCTTCGCGCAGAAGGGCAACACCTACTTCAACATCTCCAGCGATGCCGCGCGCCCGCTGCTGGCGCTGGCCTCCGACTACCGGCTGGTCAACCTGACGGGCAGCATCGACATCCTGACCCTCGGATGGAAACACCTGGTGCTGACGGGCGACGTCGTGCGCAACGTGGGCTTCAAGCATGCGCAGGTTTCGGCGCGCGTCGGCACGGACGTCGAACCCGAGGTCACCGGCGTGCTGTTGCGTGCGTCGCTGGGCGACGCCGATGTCGACAGCTGGCACAAGTGGCAGGTGTTCCTGGCCTACAAGCGTGTCGAGCGCGACGCGGTGCCCGACGCCTTCACCGACAGCGACTTGCGTGGCGGCGGCACGGACGTCAAGGGCTACACGCTCGGCGCCAGCTACGGCCTGGGGCGCAACAGCACCTTGACGGTGCGCTGGCTCAGCGGCGATGCGATCAGCGGACCGCCGCTGGCCCTGGACACCCTGCAGCTGGATCTGCAGGTGAAGTTTTGAGCCCGCCCCCGCCGCACCGACTGGAAGGAAAACCCACGATGCACGCCTTTCACGGCGCCTTGGGCTTGATGATGAGCCTGTGCATTTCCCTGTGCTTGTGGGGTGCGCCGATGCCCAGCCAGGCTCAGTCGCAGTCGCAGTCGCAGTCGCAACAGGACCGCAGTGCCGAGCGCGCCGCGCGCCGTCAGCAACTGCAAATGCAGGCGCTGCAGCAACAGGTCACGCAAGCCGAGGCCGACAAGGCCAAGCTCGAGCAGGAACGCACGGCTATCGCCAAACAACTGCAGGATCGCGCGCTGGCCGCGGCCCGAGCCGGTGCCGCGCAGCGCACGGTGACCGAACGCGTGAAGTTGCTGGAAGCAGAAAAAGAACAGCTCACGCTGCGCGTGGCCGAACTCGAGGCGTCGGCGCAAGCGCAGCGCCGCCAGGCCGAAGAGGCCGTGGCCCTGAAAGAGGGTGAACTGCTGCAGGCCGCGCAGGCCAACAAGGCTCAGGCCGCCGAGCGCGACCAGTGGCAGCAGCGTTTTGGTGAGCAGGTGCGCCTGGTCACCGAGTGCAGCAACAAAAACGACCGCCTGGTCCGCATCAGCGCCGAGTTGCTGGATCGTTGGCAAAGCAAGGGTGTCGTCGATGTCCTGCGCCAGCGCGAACCCGTGTTGGGGTTCAACGATATCCAGATATTCAATCTGGTTCAGGAATACCGTGACAAGACCGACAGCGAACGATTCACGCCGCGTGTTGAACGCAATTGAACTTGGCCGCCTGCAGCGGCAGCGCGGCCCCTGGATGCACCGGCTGCTGGCCGCGTCCATCGCTCTCTTCGCCGGCCTGGCCGGCTTGGCCGGCTGCTCGAGCCTGCCTTCCTGGCCCGGGCGCGCGGCCGCCCCGGCCCATAACGAAGCGTCCGGCGTGTCGTCGTTGCCGTGGGGCACGCCGGCCTTTCGGGTGGGTGCGGCGCCTGGGGTGCCGGCGGTCTTGGACGACCCGGCTTACCGCATCGGCCCTGAAGACGCGTTGGAGATTGCAGTCTGGAAAGACGAGACGCTGAAGTCCACTGCCCTTGTGCGGCCCGACGGCGGCATCTCCTTTCCGTTGGTGGGCGACCTGACCGTCGCCGGGCGCACGGCGGCCGAGGTGCGTGTCGAGATCGTTCGCCGCCTGTCGCGCTTCGTGCCCGACGCCGAAGTCACAGTCTCGGTGGTGCGCGTTTCCAGCTACCGCATCTACGTCATGGGCCGTGTCAACAAACCAGGTGACTATGCGGTGGGCCGTCCCATCGATGTGCTGCAAGCCTTGACGTTGGCCGGCGGCATGACACCCTTTGCCGCCGACGACGACATCCGCATCATCCGCCGCGAGGGCGGCCGGCAATGGTCGATTCCGTTCGACTACCGGCAACTGCGCAAGGCAGGTCATCTGACGCAAAACATTCTGCTTCGCAGCGGAGACGTGGTGCTGGTGCCGTGACCCGGACGCTGCAGCGGCGCCTGACTGCACGGCAGGTGACCTGTACGGCCTGCGTCGTGTGGGTTCTGGGCGGTGCGTGGGCGCCAGGCGCCGCGCGGGCCCAATCCTGGTCCTGGCAACCCAGTGCACAGTCCCGTGGCGAGCTGAACAGCAACCCTGGGCTGTCAGCTGCTGGCGAGGGCCGTGACGCCACGGGTTCGGTCTGGTTGTCGGCGGCCCTGGCGGCGATGCGCAGCACCGAGGTCCAGGAGTCCCGCGGTGAAGGCGAACTCATCCTCGCCCCCGGTGGCCGCGCAGCGGCCGGCTCGGGTGCCAGCGGCACCCAGGCGCTGGGACGTTTGTCACTGCGGCACCGGCTGAGCGAAGCGCGCAACACCTGGGGCGGCATGGTCGACTTCCGGCGCGACCGGCCGCTGGCCCTGGCGGCATCGGCCGCCGACGTGTCCATCGGCGGCGCCGAGCGCAATGTCACCGAGGTCGGGTTGAACTGGTCGCACGCCCTCCACGAGCGGCTGAGCGCCGACGTCGGGGCCAGCCATTCGCGCACCCGGCTGGGCTCGGGCGCCCAAGGCGCCGACTACACGGTGGCGGTCGTCACGGGCGCGCTGCAGGCCGCCTGGCGCGAAACCCGCTCGGTCAGCGCCAGCCTGGGCCGCACCCAGCAGCGTCTGCAGGTGTCGGACGGCGGCGCCCGCATCGACAGCCTGCGCCTGGGCTGGATCGAGACCGTGAGCGAAACCGCTTCGCTCTCGCTGTCGCTGGCGCGTGCCGATACCGCGCAGGAATTCACCGTGCGCAGCCTGGTGTGCCCGCTGCCGGTGCAGTTCTGCCAGGGCGGGCTGGTGCGCTATGTGGCGGTGGCGAACGCCGGACGCTCACGCCGCCATGAGCTGACCTACAGCGCCACCGGCAGTCTGCGCTGGGACGAGCGCACGGCCCTGTCGGCGCGTGTGTCGCGGTCTTTGGCGCCCAACGCGCTGGGCGTCAGCCGCGAGGACCTGCTGTCAGTCAGCGCCAGTGGCGACTGGGCAACCGGTACGCGCATCAGCCTGTCTTTGGACCAGTCGATCTCCCGCCAGGCCCAAGGCGCGACGGCCACGACCGCGCGGCTGCGCAGCTTGACTTTCACCGGCACCCATCAATTGGACGAGCAGCTGAGTCTGGTGGCGCAGTGGCAACAGCGACACTTTCGCCGGGGAGACCTTCAGTCCAGTGCCTCGGCCAGCGTTTTTTCCATCAGTTTGCAATATCAGGGCGCGACACTGTCCGGTGGGCTCTGAGGCCCTTGCGCTGCTGCTGACGCCTTTGTCTCCCCACTCTTGACGCCCCCTCCACCGATGGCCGCTTATGCCGATGAAGCCCCACCAGCCGCTCTTGCCGGAGCGGATGGCGGCAGGAGCTTGGCCGAATACCTTGTCATCCTGAGCCGTCGCAGGGTGCTGTTGGGGGTGGTGACGCTGGCCGGACTGGCCGCCAGCGTGGCGGTGGCGCTGTTGCTGCCGGCCGTGTACCGCTCCACCGCCACGATCTTGATCAAGGAGCAAGAGATCCCCCAGGAACTGGTGCGATCCACGGTCACCAGTTACGCCGACGAGCGCATCCAGGTCATCAGCCAGCAGGTGATGACACGGGCCACGCTGCTGGACATGGTGGACAAGTACAACCTTTATGGCCCGGCACGCCAGCGCGAGACCAGCGAAGAGCTGCTGGACCGCATGCGGCGCGACATCAAGCTCACGCCGATCAGCGCAGAAGTGACCGACCGGCGCACCGGTTCGCCGGTGAAGTCCACCATCGCCTTCACCTTGTCCTACGACAGCGAGTCGGCGGCAAACGCGCAGAAGATCACCAATGAGCTGACGACCTTGTTCCTCAACGAGAACATCAAGAACCGGCAGCAGAAGGCGGCCGAAACCACGTCGTTCCTGGAAGCGGAGTTGGCGCGCATGAGCCAGCACATCTCCGAAGTCGAGCAGCAGCTGTCGGACTTCAAGCGCCGCAACCAGGGCCGCACGCCCGACCTCACCCTGTCCAACCAGATCGGCACCGAACGCACCGAGGTCGAGTTGCAGCGGGTCGAACGCGAACTGGGGTTTTTCACCGACCGCCGCTTCCAGTTGCAGGCGCAACTGGCTGAGACGCGGCCCCAGGCGCCGCTGGCCGGCGGCACCGGGCTGCTGGAGCCGGATGACCGCTTACGCGCGCTGCGATTGCAGCTGACCACTGCCACCGCCCAGTTCAGCGATACCCACCCCGACGTGCGGCGGCTGCGTCGTGAGATTGAAAGCCTGCAGTCGCAGGTGGGACCACAGGCTGAGGCTTCAGACCGGGAACAGGCGTTGCGGCTTCTGGAGCAGCAATTGGCGCAGTTGCGGCAGCGCTATTCCGACGCGCACCCGGACGTCATCAAGCTCAAGCGCAGCTATGACGCGCTTGAACAAGTGGTGCGTACCGATTCGGCTGCCGCAGGGCCGGCCGCAGGACGCAACATCGCCAAGCCCGACAACCCGGCCTATCTTTCGCTGAAGACACAAATCGAGCACACCGGTGGCCAGATGGACATGCTGCGTGCCGAACGCCGTGAATTGCAAAGTCGCCTGGCGCTGCTGAGCACGCGGGTTTCGCAGTCACCGGAGGTTGAGCGTGAGTACCTGGAACTGGTACGTGATCTCGAATCCTCGCGCACGCGCTTCCGCGAACTGAATGACAAGAGCATGCAGGCCCAGGTTGCGGAGCAGCTGGAACGCGGGCGCAAGGCCGAGCGATTCGCCGTCATCGAGCCGCCGAACTTTCCCGAACGTCCGCACCGGCCGAACCGCCAGCTCATCATGCTCATGGGTGCGCTGCTGGCCCTGGCCGGCGCGGTGCTGGCCGTGGCCCTGCGCGAGGCGTTGAACCAGACGGTGAGTGGACCGCGCGACGTGGTGCGGGTGATGCAGGTGCCGGTGCTCGCGCTCATCCCGTCGCTGCCCTTGCCGGTGTCGGTCGAGCGCAGGCGCCGGTTGATGATGATTGCCGCGCTGGTGGCAGGCCTGCTGGCGATGACCGCCGCCGCCGGCGTGCACCTGCTCCTGATACCTTTGGACGTGGCCTGGTTCGCACTGCTGCGCCGACTGGGCGGATGAAGCCCCACACCATGAGTCCCCCTGCCAAGCCTTTGCCGAGCAACGTGCAGACGAACGGCGATGCACCGTTGCCGGCACAGCCATCGGCGCAGCCGCAAGCCCAACGCATCCACAGGCTCAAAGGCGGGGGGGACATCGCGGTCAACGTGCAAACGCAGCCGGCCGTTGTCGTCGCCCCGGAGTCTGGAATGGCCCCTGAAGCTAGCGGGCCGCTGCAGATCGACTACACCTCGACGCGGGTGCTGCCGCACGCACTGACCCGTCTGCAGCGCACCCATGGCGTGGTGCGGCCAGACCGTTCCGAATTGTCCGAAACCTTCAAGCGGCTGCGCAGCCAGGTGCTGCAGCGGCTGCGCGCCAACGGGCAGTCCTTGTTGGCCGTGACCAGCCCGCGTGCCACCGAAGGCAAGTCGCTGACCGCGGTCAATCTGGCGCTGGCCGTGGCAGCCGAGCTGGATCGCACGGTGCTGCTGGTGGATGCCGATCTGTCGGGCCGGGGTCTGCAGACGCTCTTCGGGCTGGAGGGCGAGCTCGGCCTGGCCGAGCAACTCGTCCGCGGCGCACCGTTGGCTGAGCTGCTGGTGAATCCGGGTTTGCCACGTTTTGTGCTGTTGCCTGGCGGTGCGAGCGGGGGCGCGGCGTCTGCCGAACTGCTGGGTACCCGGGCTGCTCAGCAATTGATGCAAGAAGTCAAGCAGCGCTACCCGGACCGCATCGTCATCGTCGATCTGCCGCCGCTGTTGGATACCGCGGATGCACTGTCTTTCCTGCCGCTGGCGGACACGACTTTGCTGGTGCTCGAGGAGCACACCACCACCCTGGCCGACATGGAAAGCGCCAACGAATTGCTGGCGCCTTTCGACTTGCTGGGCGCGGTGTTGACGCGACCCCACCCGACCAGCAAGCCGCGCGCCTCAGGCTGGTGGCAGCGGTTGAAGGCCGCTCGGTTCGTGCGTTGAAATTCCGTCGAAGACCGTCACCAGGCACTCGCTCCAGCCATGAAGTTGCTCGTCCTCAGCATGAACTTTGCGCCCGAGCTCACGGGCATCGGCAAGTACTCCAGTGAGCTGGTTGACGGGCTCGCAGAGCGCGGCCATGAGGTGGTGGTGGTCTGCGCACCGCCGTACTACCCGGCCTGGAAGGTGGGCGAAGGGCATGCAGCCGAACGCTACACCTGCGAGCGTCCGCGACCTGGGGTGACGGTCTATCGCTGCCCGCTGTGGGTGCCGCAGCGGCCCAGCGCGCCGAGCCGCTTGCTGCATCAGGTCAGCTTTGTGCTGAGCAGCCTGCCGGTGTTGATGTGGCTGGCTTTGCACTGGCGGCCGCAGGTGGTGTTCGCCGTGGCGCCCGCAACCGGCTGCGCGCCAGCGGCCTGGCTGGCTGCACGCCTGGCGGGAGGCTGGGCCTGGCTGCATGTGCAGGACCTTGAGCTCGATGCTGCATTCAAGATGGGCTTCCTGCGCAGCGCGGGCCTCAAGCGCGCCCTGTTGGCCGCCGAGCGCACGCTGCTGGGAGCCTTTGACCAGGTGTCCACCATCTCGCGTCGCATGCTGCGTCAACTGGCTTGCAAGGGCGTGGCGCTGGAGCGCACCAGCCTGCTGCCCAACTGGGTCCAGCTGCAGGCCGTCGAGCCGCAGGCCCATGCAGCCGCAGCCGCAGCCTTGCGCGTGCGGCTCGGTATCGAGGCCTGGCAGAAGGTGTTGCTTTTTTCAGGAACCATGAATCTCAAGCAGGGCCTCGGGGTGCTGGTGCAGGCCGCGCGACAACTGCAGCAGCGCCAGGACATCGTCTTCGTGCTCTGTGGCAACGGAGAAGTGCGATCTGAGCTGGAAGCCAGCGCCCAGGGGCTGCACCAGGTGCGCTTCCTGGACCTGCAGCCCGCCCAAGAACTCGGCGCGCTGCTGACCATGGCCGACATCCACCTTCTGCCGCAACTGCGCAATGCAGCCGACCTGGTGCTGCCGTCCAAACTGGGTGGCATGCTGGCCAGTGGCCGGCCGGTCATTGCCGCCGCCGACGATGGCAGCGAGATCGCCCAGATCGTGCGCCACTGCGGGCGGCGGGTTGAGCCCGAGTCGGCCGCGGCGTTCGTGCAGGCCATCGAGGCCCTTTGCGACGATCCCGCGCAACGCGTGCAGCTGGGCCGGGCAGCCCGTCAATGGGCCGAAGCCACGCTGTCCAGCAGCGCGGTGTTCGATGCGCTGGACAAGGACCTGCAGGCGCTGGTCACCGCGCGCCAACCGCAGGGCCAGCCGCAGCCTGAAGTCTGAAGGAGCCCGGGCGGCCCCTCAGCGCAGGGTGAGTGTGGCGCCGGGTTCGCCGCTGGCGCGCAATTCAGCGATGCCGTCCACGCCCACCAGTTCCCAACGGTGCACGCCGCCCCAGCTCGATTCGTCGTTGTGATAAAGATAGGTGCGGCCAGCGGCTTTTACCAGCCAGGGACTGAACGCATTGCCACTCAGGCCCGGCTCAGGCACAGCGCCGCTGCGGGTACTGGGCAAACCGAACTGGCCCACGAAGAGGCCGTTGTCCAGAAAGTGCATGAACTGGTTGGCCTGCCCCACGCGGCCGTTGCCGGCATCGCCGTAGAACTCGCCGTGGTAGCCGTAGAGCACCGAGCGCCCGGACACCATGGCCACGTTGCCGCCGTACTCGATGCGCGCGTCGCTGCTGCGCGTTTGAAAGCTGCCGCGGCCGTCCAAGGGGCCGCTGGGGCTGGCCTGCCAGGCCCACGTCGATTGCCCAGCAGCGGCTGCACCCAGGTGAAAACCGTCCGCAACATCCACACCGGGGTTGAAGTACACCACCAGTCCCGATTCGGTGACGGGCCAGCGCGGGCCGGTCAGGCCGGAAAAAGTTCCCGACCGATGGTGGGGGGTCTGCCCGCCCATGGGTACGGCAGCCAGCACCAGGGGCAGGCTGCTCCAGCGCGGGTCACCACTGACTGAGAAGCCTTCCAGGCGCTGTCGATAAACCACTTGGCGGCCCTCTTCATCGCGCGCGTAATGAAGGTCACCGTTGGGTTGGAAGACCGGGGCCGACAGGGCGTTGGAAGGCACGGTCAGGCGCATCACCTCGCGCACGCGACCTGCGGCCGTGAGCTCGACGACGACGGTCTGCCCGGCGACGGACATCTGCGCATAGGTGCGGCCATTGGACAGCGTGACCACCAGGCGCAAGCCGCCGAAGCGGCTGTTGGCGCTGTCGGCGTCGCGCAGTGCCGCCGGCAGCGACGGCAGCCAGTTGCGCACCAGCCGCCAGCCGCCAGGGGCATCCAGCGCGCGGTCGGTGTTGACCTCGAATTCGAGAAAATTGGAGAACACCCGCTGAGGGTGATTCGGGTCTACGGCGGTGGTGTACGACGCCGGCAACCAGGCCACGGTGTCGATGGGCTGACCGCTGGCGGCAAATCGTTGCAGCCGGTTGTTGCACGTGTCCACGACCCACAACGCGCCGGTGCCATCGACGGTCATGGCGGTGTGCTCGCGCCCGCCCTCGGCGGCGAAGCACAGTCGGTCCGGGGCCGCTGCGGCGTCCGTCCGCAGGCCACCGGCCTGACCGATGACAAGCCCGGTCGTGCCGCCGCGGCCCACGCGCCGCACCTGCTGACGGTCTCCCCCTTCGGCAATCCACAGCCCGTCGCTGTCGGCCGGGTCCGCGGCCAAGGCCAACGCGTTGCGCAAGCCAACGATGGTTTGCACCACACGGGGCTGGGTGTCGATGTCGGTGTAGCGCAACGCGGTGTCGTCGCCCAGCACCCAGAGGTCACCGTTGACGGCCATCGCCAAGTGGTTGGCGCTGTGTGCGGCCAGTGGCACCGACCACTGCGACAGCGACTGCCCGCTGCGCTTGTCGAACACCTGCACGCGGTTCTCGGCGCCATAAGCCACCGCCAGCAGCGAGCCCTGCCGCTGCACCGCCAGGCCCGTGGGCAGGGGCTCGCCCACCGGCCGCTCGGCGGTCACGCCGGCGTAGCTTTGAGAGGGGTAACAGTTGCCGTCTGGCAGGCGAACCAAGCACAGCGCGCGGCCCTGCTCGAAAGCCACCTGGCGGCCGCTGGCCACGGAGAAGGCCACCACAAAGCCACCCTTGTGCAGGCCGCCTGTGTTGGCGGCGTACAGATGGCTGCCGTCGCTGGCCACCAATCCGAATCCAATGAACGGGTCAGCGTGCGAGACCGCAGGCGCAGGCCGCTGGGGAGCATCCAGGCGCAAGCCGTGCAAGGCGCTCTGTGCCTCGTTGTAGCCCAGGCCGATGTGCAATTGGCCCCCATCAGCGGCCAAGCTCATCGGGGGCAAGAAGGACCGATGGGGCATGCGCCCGGCTTGTGCTGAACTGTTGCCGACCACGCCGTCCCATCGGTATTGCACGTCGTGGTGAATCAGACGCACTTCTGCGGCGCCTGCAGGTACCGCCTGACCATCGTCACGCCGAAGGTCCCAGCTTCGTGCGTGGCGCCCGGCTGCCAGCCGCTCGCCACGCCACAACGTGCGCAGCAGCGTGCCACCAGTGTCGTACACACCGGCGCTGGTCATGCGCGACGTGGGCAGCTCAAAGTTGAACAGCAAGGCTGCAGCGACCGGCGCCGTGCCGGCGGCTGTTTCCGGCGCAGCAGACCGTGGTGCCTCGGTACTTGTTGTGCTTGCGGCCGGGACTGTCAGCGCGGCCGCCGTGCCGACGGACGCTGACTGCACGCGCTGCGCGCCTGCATCACCGTCGGCCGAGCCACCACCGCAGGCCGCCAGCGTCGCGGCCAGCAGGGCCAGGTTCACGCAGCACCACCGGCGCTGGGCGCAGCGTGCACGATCAGAAAGGTCAGGCAGTGCATGACCGTCGAGTGTGCCTCGTTGCAATGGCATGAGTTCCAGTCCCGCTTCGCCCTGGGCCGCCCATCAGCCCATGCAGGGATATCGGCCACGGGGCCGAAAACTGAGGGCTGCGAGTCGCACGCGGGGTGCCCGTTCGTGCCCTTCTGCGGCGCGCAATTGCTCCAATCGGCAGGGTGTTTCCAACCGGCTGGGCAGGTCGATGTCACACGCTCTGAATAGCCTTGACGAATGAAAAGACAGCAGATGGGGAGCACTGCGCAAGCGCGTGCCGGTGAGTGCCCTCGCTCGGCGTCCAGGCTCATCCAGGGTGTGCAGGCAGGAAGAGAATGACAACAAGATTTGCGGGTGACTGGAACCTTTGGCGCGTGGCCGTCGATGCGCTCGACGACTGGTCGACGCCGGCTGCGGAGCGATCGACGTGATGGCTGTCGAAAGACTGGGTGACGCCAAGATGCATCGTTTTGCCGAGGCGGTGGAAGCATCGATCGACGTGCACAGCCGGCAGCAGTTCTTCGTCTGGACTCAGAGTTCGGTGCAGGGGCTGGTGCCGCACCAGATCTTGATTTGTGGCGTGCGCGAAAGCAGCGGGCCATCGCTCACCCTGCATCACTTCAGCGCCTGCCGCTACTTCAGGCAGGCGCAGTTCGACGCCGTGGCCGACCCGTTGCAAGGGCTGGTACCGCGCCTGAATGCCGCCGTTGAGGGCAGCGACAACGTGGTACTTTGCCCCCATCCCAGTCCGCGCGCTGCGCATCAGGCACTGCTCGAGTTGGTGTCTGACAACGAGTTGCAGAACCTGGCCGCCCAATTGGTGCCGGGTGCCGATGGCGGGGCGGGCGCGATGTACGCCTTCTCACGGGTGAGTCAGGCGCTGGACGCCAGTCTCTGCCACGCCGTGAAGCTGCTGATCCCGCACCTGCACTGCACCTTCATCCGTGTCCTGCAGAACGAGCGCGATCAGCAACTGGCCTCGTTGCCGCGCGAGACACGTGTGGTGACGCGGCGGCAACAGGAGATCCTGCTTCTGATCAAGGACGGCAAGACCAACTCGGAGATCGCCGCCTTGCTCGACTGCAGCCAGTGGACGGTGAAGAACCACATCCAGAACATCCTCCGCAGGCTCAGCACCAGCAGCCGTGCGCATGCGATATCTCGTGCAATGAGCCTGGGCATCCTGAGGCCCGACTGAGGCCCGACTGAGGGCCGATTTAGGCCCGACTGAGGCCCGACTGAGGACCAAGGCCTTATTGCGCACGACGGCCATCGTGGTTGGGTCGGCTGCGCCAGGTGCGCCTGGCCGCATCGGGCCCGGCAGTGGGCTACCGCTGGTCCGCGCGGCCAGAGAAGAGGTCCTGTGCCATTGCCAGCGCCACTGCGTGCGCCCGGTTGCGAGCGCCCAACTTGCGCAGGATCTTCTGGATGTGGTTCTTGACCGTGAGCGCGCTGATGCCGAGCGCCTCACCGATCTGCAGGTTGCTCTTGCCCTCGCGGGCGCCGACGAGGATCTCGCGCTCTCGCTCGGTCAGGGGCAGCGGGCTGGATGCGATCACCTGGCGCACACCCGTCTGCACGGGCGACGCGGTCAGGCTGCTGCCCATTTCGGACTCGGTCACCAGCACCCGCCGCCACGTGGCGTGCAGGTAAGGCATGACCAGTTCCGCATGCAGCGCGCGCTCACCCGGGTGACGGTCGGGCAGGCTGCACAAAAAGACGAACAGGCTTTCGATCTCAGCGGGGCGCTGAGGGCGGGCAACGCCGTGTACCACAAACTGCGTGCCGCCCAGTTCAAGGTGCAGTTGCCGGGCCTGGTCCCGAGCGTCAGCTGGTAGCAGGTCGGTGTTCATCACCAGGGGCTGGGCGCCGCCGCGCACCCAATTGGCGGCGCAAGCCTGCATCAACGGGCTGGCGCCATCGGTCACGGGGGCAAGGGCCTGCGGCGACAGCACCACGCTCTGGAAGGCCCTGAATCCGAGCGCCCGCTTCTGGCGGGTGTAGGCGCCACACACCAGCACCTGGTGGGGCAACAAGGTGTGCAACGGGCCTTGGCTCCAGACAAAGAACTGGTGCTGTCGGTAGACCACGGGCGCCGTCTCGACCAAGCGTATGACGGCTTCACCGTGTTGTGGTGCGAGCTGGGCTTCTTCACCCGTGCTGGCCACCGCGCGCGGCTGTGGCGGGAGCACGCGACCGGGACTGTGGACAGGATTCATGGTGCGCCTTTCTGACCTCGGATGTCTTGGGCAACAGGCGATGCAGCAGTGAACAACCAGTCGCCCACCGCCGGTGACTGGTCGTCGGCACCATCGCGCAGGCTCACGGCCACCCGGCGCAGGGCGGGCTGCCGGGAACGGCTGGCCACGGCGGTGACGCGGCCTTGTGCGTCCAGCAGCAGATCCCAATCGGCTTGGCCCGTGAATGGATCTGTGAACAGGCGTCGGAGATGGTGACGCGGCGGGGAGTCGCGCACGTCAACCAACAGGTCCTGCAGGCTCAGGGGTGCCATGGGCTGACCGGCGCGGGCCGCATCGCGCCAGCTCGCCAGAGCCTGGCTGAACTGGGCGCCGCGAAACAGCAGCTCGGCTTCGCGTTCGCGCTGACCGGCAATGGCCCACTGTTCGCCCACCGTGGCAAAGCCGGCGCCGACCACCGCCATCATGAACAACAGCAGCAGGTAGGTGAATCCACGCTGGCACTGCGCCGCGCCAGATCGGACCACGGTGTCACCATTCGGCATACAGCACCCCATCTCTTGACCGGCCGGCAGCGCCGCTGCGCACGTCGCTGAGCTGGCCTTGCAACACCGCGTCGGGTGGCGGCGACAACAGCACCCAGCCGTCTGGTCGCCCCGTCATGGGGTCTTCAGGCAAGGTGCGCAGGTAGCGTTTGGCGACCAGCTCTTCCAGAGAATCCGGGTAGCGGCCCCGGTCGCCGGCAAAGCGGTCGATGGCGTCGCGCATCACCGCCAGTGAGCTGCGCAGTGCAGACTCGCGCGCGCGGTCCACGCTTTGCAGGTAACGCGGCGCCGCAATGGTCACCAGCAGGGCCACGATGGCCATCACCACGATCAGCTCGATCAGGGTGAAGGCGCGGCTGCTGCTTCGGTTGCTTCTTCGGTTGCGGCTGTCGGCGGGAGGCGGTTGCATGCGATCACCAGTCGGCATAGCGTGTGCCGTCCAGCGCCTTGTCCGTGCTGCGCGAGTACACGTCGAAAACGTCTGTGCCGGGCAGCGGTGCATCTGGCGGGGTGTTGCTGGCGCGCAGCGCCCAGGTCTCGTGCGTCGGCTGCGCCGGGTCGGCGAACGGGTCGCGTGGCAAACGCCGCAGCAGATACAGACGCCCTGAGTCACTGGGGCCGCCTTGGTCGTCGAGCACCGGCACCCCCTGCACCAGACTCTGCAGCGAAGGTGGGTACAACGACCCGTCCGCGGTCGGTGCAATGCGTCGGCGCTGCACGGCGATCTTGTATTCGTCGATGGCGTTGCGCAGCTCGCGCAAGGCGTGTCGAAGCGCGATTTCCTGCGTCCGGCGCAAGGCCAGTTCGTGCAGCGGCTGCGCGGCCAGCGCGAGGATGGACACGATGGTCAGGACGACCACCATCTCGATGAGCGTGAAGCCGCGCGCGGCGCGTTTCATGGCGGGCCCCCCGCGGCTGGAACCTGCACCGCCACCTCGCCTTGCACGGTGACGTCTGCGCTGGCCTGCACCGCCAGGCGTTGCCCCGCCGCAGCAGGCAGGACGCGCAGGATGAAGGCTGTCTCCGACCGCGGCGCCAGCTGAAACGACCAACGACCCGGCGAAGCGGCGGCCTGGGCTGCGCTGGCCGGCTGCAAAAGGGCAGCGTCGTACAACAACTCGCCCGAGGCGGCCTGGCCACTGCGATTGGCCAGCGTGACAGCGACGGTTTCGCCGACGCGGGCCCGGTCGCTGGCAGCCATCACCAGCCCTTCGGGTGCCGACGCAGCGGGCTCCTGCGACTGCGCGGGTGGGGCCCCGCCGCGGGCCGCGGCCATGCCGGCACGGGCCGCGGCCCCCAGGCGCAAGGGCGCGGCGCCCGGTTGTGTATCGGTGCCCGAACGCAGCGTCGCCGCGTCCGTACTGGGCAGGCGAAGGTTGCGCACGATGCGTGGCGTGATCAGCATGACGATCTCGGTCTTGTTGCGCTGTTCGCGCTGCACCCCGAAGAGCCGCCCCACCAAAGGCAGCTGCGACAAGCCCGGCAGCCCGCTGG
>Ga0105048_10008518_pt1 | contig 16405 bp, 16 predicted proteins | sample MAT05_FD_78382 | JGI IMG/M metagenome (GOLD analysis project Ga0105048, IMG submission 78382) | Freshwater microbial communities from Lake Fryxell liftoff mats and glacier meltwater in Antarctica - MAT-05 | ecosystem: Environmental > Aquatic > Freshwater > Ice > Liftoff microbial mat | place...
CCCGGCCCCCGCCATCAGTTGCCGGCGATTCAGAAAATCGGCTTTCGGTGTCACATCGGACCAGCGCAGGCGGTTTGTCATGTCACAGGCTCCATCTTTTCCGCTGCATTATGCCTCATCCGCCGCGTGTCCGACAATATCATCAGTCCTCACGACTGCGCCAACCGGCTGAAACACTTCCCGCAGCGCCCATGTTTGTTCACGTCAGATCAACCAATCGTGACTTGATATCCCAACCCGCAAAAGCATGCGACGTCAGACCTCTTCGTCAAGCGCCTCTCGCATGAAGTTGATAAGGAACCAAACGCGCATGAGATCAGTACTGATCTTGCCAACCAGGCAGAGATCAAAAGGAGTGACCCCCATGATCCGCAGAACCTTTCTCGCTCTCACGACGGCTACCGCGCTTTTCGCAGCCCCCTCATTCGCACAGGATGCCACAATGGACATCGTTGATACCGCCGTCGCAGCCGGCAGCTTCACCACCCTCGTCGCCGCCGTTCAGGCCGCTGGTCTGGTCGAAACGCTGAAGGGCGAAGGCCCGTTCACCGTTTTCGCCCCGACCGACGCCGCCTTTGCAGCGCTGCCCGCCGGCACCGTCGAAGACCTGCTGAAGCCCGAGAACAAGGATAAGCTGGCCGCGATCCTGACCTATCACGTCGTCCCGGGCAAGGTCATGTCGACCGACCTGACCGAAGGCATGAAAGCAGCTTCCGTGCAGGGCGGCGAGCTGACCGTCACGCTCGACGGCGGGGCCAAAGTGAACGGCGCCGTCATCTCGACCGCCGATATTGCGGCCAGCAACGGTGTGATCCACGTCATCGACTCGGTGATCCTGCCCCCGATGTGATCGGACGACAGGACCAAGGGGGGCGGGCGCCAAGCCCGCCCCCTTTTTCATGCCGCCTGTTCAGGTCACAGGCTCGGCCCAGACGCCCATCACATTGCCGCCCGGCTCGCGGAAGTGAAACCGCCGGCCGCCCGGAAAATCGAACTGCGGCACCACGATGACCCCGCCCGCAGCCACCACCGCCGCCTCGGTTGCCGCCAGATCATCGGTTTTCATCAAGACCAGCGGCCCATGGGGTTCCCCCGCCGCGTCAATCCCGCCATCCAGCCCGGCACCGGTAAAGCCGCGATATTGCGGACCGTAGTCCACCATGCCCCAGCCGAAAGCAGACACCAGAAAGCGTTCGGTCGCCGCCATGTCGGTGCTTGGCAATTCCACATAGTCAATCTTGATCATCTGCGCCCCCCTTGTTGCGCTTTCGTTCTGGATCGAACCACGCCACGGATCAACGTCGACGATCACTCGGCCCGCAGGGTGGGCGGGACCGGGAACAGCAGATCATAGACCCAGTTGAAGGCAAAGGCATAGATCAGATAGAAACCCGCGAATGCCAGATCCATCACAAACGCCACACGCAGGCTGACACCCAGATACAGCGCGATGAACGGCACCAGCAGAACCAGCAGCCCGACCTCGAACAGCACAGCGTGCAGGATCCGAAGCGCAAGAGTCTTGGCGGTTGATCCGCGCAGCCGCAGCACAGCATGGTCGAACATCAGGTTGTAGACATAGTTCCAAACGGTGGCGATGCTGGCGCCGATCACCGAAACCACGCCCATATCCTGCAGCGGCAAGCCAAATGCCCAGGCCCCCAGCGGAATGATCAGCAGCAAAGCGATGGCTTCAAAGCTGATGGCGTGGCGAATGCGGTCTGCGGTGGTGCGCATGGGACTTCGCCTTTTTACGTCGGGCCGTCCCGGTTCGCGATCCAGTCTGCGCGGACGTCCATGCAGCCAGTGGCATATAGCCAACGCGCAAGTCCGCTTCAAGGCCCCGTCAGAACCGCAGGCGCGCCCCGACACGGCCCAAAGTATAGCGGTCCCTCGGTCAGAAGGCCGCCCGTCATTACTGCCGTCCGGTCTCAGGTCGCCGTCCACAGCCGCGCCTCAAGGTCCAGATAAGGCACACCCCGACGCATCGCAAAGCTATCTATCTCGTGACACGTGCGCTTGGCGTAAAGGCCGATCCAGGTTCACGGCCAGTGCTGCAAGAAGAACTGCGTCGCCCGCCTGCTTGGCGTGGGCGCGAACTCTCCGCTGGCGTGGGCGCGAACTCCCCAATGGCGCGGGCGGTGTAGCCATGGCCGGCGATGGCAGCGGCAAGCAGCGCCCGCACCTCGGGCAGGCTGCTGCCGGACACCAGCCGATCGACAACTTCGCCAGTCATCTTGCGTCCGGCATGGCGTGTCCCCCGAATGCCCGAGACATTGGCGCGGACGGGTTTGCCGCCCCGCCCCCGCCTGTCAAAGGATTCAGACGGAAATCGGGGTCGGTGCCCCCGGTTTCAGTGCACGACCGCGTCCTGTGGCCGCTCGCGCCGCGACGCGCTGACCCTGTCACCGATGATCAGCCCATCGGCCCCCGCGCTGATCACCACGGTCGATCCATCCGTCACGTCGCCCGCCAGGATCATGCTCGCCAACGGGTCCTGCAGATGCCGCTGGAACACCCGCTTCAGCGGCCGCGCGCCGAACACCGGGTCATAGCCTTCATCGGCCAGCCAGATTTTCGCCGCATCGTCCAGCTCCAGCACGATCTTGCGCCCCGCCAGCCGCGCCACCAGCCGTTTCAGCTGAATTTCGACGATCGCCGCCATGTCCTGCCGCCCCAGCCGGTCAAAGATGATCTGGTCATCCAGCCGGTTCAGGAATTCGGGCCGGAAGTGGCTGCGCACCGCCTCCATCACCTGTTTGCGCGCCTCGGTCGGGTCGGCCCCATCGGGCAGTTGCGACAGCGCATAAGCCCCAAGGTTCGACGTCAGCACGATCAGCGTCTGCTTGAAATCGACCGTCCGCCCCTGCCCGTCGGTCAACACCCCGTCGTCCAGCACCTGCAACAGCACGTTGAACACATCCGGATGCGCCTTTTCGACCTCGTCGAACAGCACCACCTGATAGGGCCTGCGCCGCACCGCCTCGGTCAGCACCCCCCCCTCGTCATACCCGACATAGCCGGGAGGCGCCCCGATCAGGCGTGACACGGCGTGTTTCTCCATGAACTCGCTCATGTCGATCCGCACCATCGCGCTGTCATCGTCGAACAGATAGGCCGCCACCGCCTTGGTCAGTTCGGTCTTGCCCACCCCCGTTGGCCCAAGAAACAGGAACGACCCCAAGGGGCGGTTCTCGTCATTCAGCCCCGCCCGCGCCCGGCGCACCGCGTTGGAAATCGCCGTCACCGCCTGCCGTTGCCCGATCACGCGGCGGCCAAGCTCGTCCTCCATCCGCAGCAGCTTGTCCCGCTCGCCCTCCAGCATCCGGCTGGTCGGAATCCCCGTCCAGCGTTCCACCACTTCGGCAATCTGCTCCGGTCCCACAGCCTCGGCCACCAGCGCCAAGCCGTCGCGGGCCTCGGCATCGGTCAGCCGCTTTTCCAGCCCCGGAATAATGCCATACGACAACTCGCCCGCCCGCCCCAGATTGCCTTCGCGCTTGACGACCTCCAACTCGGCCCGCGCCGCCTCCAGGTTCTCTTTCAGCGTCCGGGCCACTTCCAGACTGTCACGTTCGGCCTGCCACTTCGCGGTCATTTCGGACGACCGCTCCATCAGGCCGGACACCTCTTTTTCCAGCTTTTCCAGCCGGTCCCGGCTCGCCGCATCCTCTTCTTTCTTCAGCGCCTCCGCCTCGATCTGCAATTGCAGGATCGACCGGTCCAGCGCGTCCAGCTCCTCGGGCTTCGAATCCACTTCCATCCGCAGACGCGAGGCGGCCTCGTCCATCAGGTCAATCGCCTTGTCCGGCAGGAACCGGTCGGTGATATAACGATGGCTCAGCGTCGCCGCCGCCACCAAGGCGCTGTCCGAAATCCGCACCCCGTGGTGCAACTCGTATTTTTCCTTGATTCCCCGCAAAATCGAGATCGTATCCTCAACCGTGGGCTCGTTCACGATCACCGGCTGGAACCGCCGTGCCAGCGCCGCGTCCTTCTCCACATACTTGCGGTATTCGTCCAGCGTGGTCGCCCCCACGCAATGCAGTTCGCCCCGCGCCAAGGCCGGCTTGATCAGGTTGGCCGCGTCCATCGCGCCCTCGGACTTGCCGGCGCCAACCAGCGTGTGCATCTCGTCGATGAAAAGAATGATCTCGCCCGCAGCCTGGGTGACCTCGTTCAGAACCGCTTTCAGACGCTCTTCGAACTCGCCCCGATACTTCGCACCTGCAATCAACGCCCCCATATCCAGCGCCATCAGCTTCTTGTTGCGCAAACTCTCCGGCACATCGCCATGGACGATCCGCAAGGCCAAACCCTCCGCAATCGCTGTCTTGCCGACGCCCGGCTCGCCGATCAACACCGGATTGTTCTTGGTCCGGCGGCTCAGCACCTGCATGGCCCGGCGAATTTCCTCGTCGCGCCCGATGATCGGGTCGATCTTGCCCTCGGCGGCGGCTTCGGTCAGGTCACGCGCGTATTTCTTCAACGCGTCATAGCCGTCCTCGGCACTGGCAGAGTCCGCCGTCCGCCCCTTGCGAATCTCGTTGATTGCCGCGTTCAGCGCCTGCGCCGACACCGCCCCCGACGCCAGCGCATCCTTGGCCTTCGATGTCACCATGCACAGCGCCATCAGGATGCGTTCAGCCGGCACGAAACTGTCGCCCGCTTTTCTGGCCACCTTTTCGGCCTCATCCAGAACCTTCACCAGACCGGGGTCCATGAACGGCTGCGCATCGCCCGAAACCTTGGGCAGCTTGGCCACCGCCCGGTCCAGCGCCTCGACCACCCGGGCAGGCTCGCCGCCCGCCCGCCGGATCAGGTTGCTGGCCAGCCCCTGATCGTCATCCATGATCGCTTTCAGCAAATGCTCGGGTGCCAGCCGCTGATGGCTCTCGCGCATTGCAATCGTCTGCGCCGCATTCAGAAACCCACGCGCGCGCTCCGTGAACTTTTCGAGGTTCATCGGTCGTCTCCTTTTTCCAAAAGCACCCTGCAGCGCCCTGATCAGGCACGCCGTCGTAGGCCTTGCCGCCTAAATGGGGTGGCGCGCGGGTCGATGCAAGTTTGCCACACCCCCGCCACACGAATTTCCCACCCCATCCCCCCCGACGAATTTCCGCCGATTTCGCGCCCGCCGGTCGGCGGCATCCGGCCCGCCCGCAGAACCCGCGCTTGTGTCGCGTCCCGCCGCCGCCCATGGCTCAGGCCCCAAGACAAAGGCGGACGAATGCACGACCTCTTGCAACCCCTGCTGGCCAAGGTGCCCGTCCTCGGCCTGCCGCGCCGACTGGCCCGGTCCGGTCTCGGCATCGGTGACGCGGCCAAACTGCACCTGCTGCCCGACGGGCTGATCGGCATCACCCTGCCGCTGCGCCATCACATCCTCGGCCTGATCCCGCATCGCGCCACGCGCTACCTTGGCCATCTGGATGATGCGGCCACCGCCCTGCTGACCCCCGCTCTGCTGCACGGCGACCATCTGCGCGTCCGTATTGTCGACGTCACCGCCGAACACCTCTCCCCCACCGGCCTGCCCGAAGTGCATGTTTCGGTCTGGGGCGCACCAAGACCCCGACCCGGGGCTGCCTGACCCCTCCCCTTTGCCCAAGTATCCCCGGGTGGGTCTGGGAGGGCAGGCAGCCCTCCCAGCCTCTCACCAATCCGGCCGGATCAAGGCTCGTAGCGCATGTAGGCAAAGGCCGAGCCGTCCGGCGCCCAGCAGGGCACGTTGATGCTGCCCTGCCCGCCGGTGAATTCCCGCACCCGCCGCCGGTTGCCGCCATCCGGGTCCATCAGGCACAGCGCCACGGGCAAATCCGCCGGATGCCCCGTCGTCCCCGGCGGATAGGCCAGATACAGCACATGACGGCCATCGGGCGACGGATGCGGAAACCAGTTCACATGGTCATCGGCAAACAGCCTGTGCTGATCCGCCCCGTCCGCCCCCATCACCCAGATCTGCGCATGACCGCCACGGTCGCAGTTATAGTAGATGCGGCTGCCATCGGCCGAGTAATCCGGCCCGTCGCAATGCCCCTCGCCGCCGGTCAGCCGTGTCTCCGACCCGCCCGTCACCGGCATCACATAGACGTCGATCACCCGCCGCCCGCCCCGCGCCGCGACATAGGCCAGCGTCGTGCCGTCCGGCGACCAGCCATGCCACCAACTTGGCGCATCGACCGACACCAGCGCCGGTTCTCCACCGCCGGAGGGCAGCAGAAACATCTCCGACCCCCGGTCGCGGTGGTTCGAGATCACGATCCGCGATCCGTCCGGACTGATCCCGTGATCGTTGTTGCAGCGCCGGGCAAAGCCGGTGTCAACCGGCACCAGCGCCGGCCTGTCCAGCGGCACGCGAAACAGCCGCCCCTCGCCGTTCACCAGCAGCGACGCCCCCGCAGGGTCCCAGTTCGGCGCCTCGATCCGCGCGTCATGCTGCAACACCACCCGGACCGAGCCGGTGGCCAGATCATAGATCTCCAGCGAACTCAGCATCCCGCTCTCCTGTGCGAAGGGCCAAAGGCCCACCCTGCCAACCCGTCAGTCCCGCGCTTTCGCAACCAGCAGTTTCGCCGGCCGCATCGCCTCTGCCGCCTTGAACAACCCGAAGGTCTGGTTGACGTAATTCACCACGCCGCCGATCTGTTCCATGTATTTCGCCAGTTCCGCCGTGCGCTCCGCCTCGATCATCTGCACCGGGCGGTCCGGACCCTCTGCCTCGAACTGCACATAGAACAGCGGCTCGCCCCGGCGCAGCACGATGTCCTTTTCCGGCTCGTGCCACTCGAACGCCCACATCAGCGGTCTCGGCCAGACGTTCAGCGGGAACCGCCCGCCAAAGATCGTGCCCGGCAGCGGGTTGGCACGATAATGCGCGAATGTCCCCACCTGAGTGAGGTAAACCAGCTCGTCGGCGATGAAACAGTAGGGCAGGCTCATCTGCACCGTCGGGCGGTCCGGATAGCGCCACTCGGCCTCGTTCACCAGCGTCACCGTCTCGCCCAGCTTGTTGCTGCGGATGGGCGACCCCGTTCCGGCCCGGTTGATCAGATGCGCCTTGCCCTTGTCATCGCGCCCGAACCCGAGCGCCAGATCGAACGGACATTTCACCACGAAATACCGCGACTCCATCTGGATCACGGCAGGGCATCGGGTGGCGCTTTTGGCATGGGCCTTGTTGGTCTGCCGAAACATCAGGCGTTCGGGCGGGTCGTACATCACCGCCCCCTTGTCGGAGGTCAGGAACCAGCCGACCGTGACCGGACCCGACCGCGGCCCCTCCCCGGGGCGCTCGAAACTGACGTTGATCTCCATCACCTGCCCCGCTGTTTTCGCCAGACTCCGCGCAAAGACCCCAGACTGTCAACCGCCCAAAGCAGCCCGCATCGCCGCCACCTGCGCGGCATCGGTCTGCCGCTCGGCCCCGCCGCCGCCCTGCCTGCGGCCGAATCGACGCTGACCTCCGGCGATACTCTAGCCAAAGGCCGCCTCCGCCGCCCCGACAAGCCCCGCATCCGCCGATCGTTCCGTGCAAACCACCACCGGACGCGCGGTCCGCAGCACCGCCCGCGCCCGCACGGCCCCGTCCAGCGCCGCAATCAGGCCGGCCACGTCGCCGAGGCCGCCGCCCATCGGCACCACAGCCGCTCCCACCACCTTCAGCACCATCGCCAGCGGCCCCGACACCAGATCCCGCCACCACGCCACCGTCGCGAACGCCCCGGCCTCCCCCGCCCGCCACGCCACCGTCATCGCCTCTGACCGAGCCGGATCCTGCCCCAGCCCGACAGGCAGCCGCTCGCTCCCGCGCGCCGCGCCTATCGTATCATGACCGCCCGATTGGTCGCAGCCGCACGGCAGGCAGTGCACCTGCACCACCGGCCCATGCCCCCACTCGCCGGCAAAGCCGCCGGCCCCGGTCACCCGCGACCCGCCAATCTCAAAGCACACGGACATCCGCATCCTCCCGATCGCGGACAGGCTGACCGATCCTGCGGGCACAGACACCGCTCCGGGTTCTGCTGTTCTCAAATATCCCGGGGGTGCGGGGGCTGGCCCCCGCTTTGTCCCCTCAACCCCGGCTTGACACCTCCGGGTCAAATCCCCATCACCCCCCAAACCCCGGAGATGCCCAATGGACGACCGCCTGATCGTAGCCCTCGACGTGCCGAACATCGTGCAGGGACTAGCGCTTGCCGCAAAACTCGGTGCTTCGGTCACCTTCTACAAGATCGGGCTCGGCATGCTGACCGGCGGCGGGCTGGCGCTGGCCAACGAACTCAAGGCCGAACAGGGCAAACGCATCTTTCTGGACCTCAAGCTGTTCGACATCGGCGCAACGATCGAGGCCGCGGTGCGCGGTCTGGCGCAATACGACCTCGACTTCCTGACCGTGCATGGCGACCCGCAGGTGGTGCGTGCCGCGGTCAACGGCGCGGGCGGCACCGGTTTGAAGATTCTCGCCGTCACCATCCTGACCTCGCTCGACCGCAGGGATCTGGACGCCAACCAGATCAGGCCCGGCGACATTGCCGAGATCACAACCGAACGGGCGGCCCGCGCGTTCGAGGCGGGGGCGCATGGCGTCATCGCCTCGCCGCAAGAGGCCGCCTTGATCCGCGCCCTGCCGCAGGCCAGCGGCCGGCTTGTCGTGACCCCCGGCGTCCGACCCGACGGCGCGGCCCAGGGTGACCAGAAACGCGTGGCCACCCCGGCCCAGGCCCTGCGCGACGGGGCCGATCACATTGTCATCGGCCGTCCGATCTGGCAGGCAGCCGACCCCGCCGCCGCCGCCCGCGCGGTGATTGCTTCGCTGCCCTGACCACTGCCCGGAATTTGCCGAAACTCCCTGCTGCGTGCTAGCCTTGCGCGGCCAAGGAGCCGCAGATGACCCAGCCCGACCAGACACCGTCGCAAGCCACCCCAACGACCGTCGCCTCATCGCCTGTGGCCCACGAGATGCAGAAGATCGGAAACGATCTGGTGCTGTCCTTCATGGCCCTGCGGCAGTTCCTTGGCTACCTCGGGCTTTTGCTGCCCGTGTCGCTGCTGATCTATGCCACTGCCTCGGGGCGCGGGCTGGAGCCATCGATCTCGGACTTCTACTATTCCCCGATGGGCGATGTGCTGGTCGGCATCCTGTCGGCCATCGGCGTGTTCTTTCTGTGCTACAAGGGGTTCAAGCCGCTGAACGGCGAATGGATCACCGACCGCCGGGTGTCGCTGGTGGCCGGGGTGTCGGTGCTGGGCGTGGCGATGTTTCCCGTCCACCGCACCGGACAGCCGCCCTGCCTGCCGCATCTGCCCGACTGCATCACCTTTGGCGCCAGCGGCCACCCGAACCTCGTGCATTTCGGCAGTGCCGCGCTGTTCTTCGTCAGCCTCGCGCTGTTCTGCCTCGTGCTGTTCACCCGCGGCGACCGCAGGCCCGACGGCCGCCTGATCTGGACCCCGCGCAACATGTTCTACACCGCCTGTGGCATCATCATCGCCGGCGCGCTGCTGGCCCTGCTGCCCTACGTGGCGGGCTCGATCCCGTTCCGTGCCCGGCTGGACGCCATCAACTATGTGTTCTGGTGCGAAACCGCCGGGGTGCTGGCCTTTGCCGCGTCCTGGCTTGTGAAGGGCCGCGCGCTGGACACACTGAAAGACGTCGGCGCGAAGGTCAGCGAAAGCCTGAATACGCCCGGATCATGAAATTCTGGCAAGGTCTGCCAACGCCACAGCCGCGCGCACCTGCATCTCGGGCACCGCCCGGTCGTGCGCCAGGAACGCGGCAACCGGCATCATCTCCCACCGCTGCCCTTCGCAGCCAAACCGGATCGCGGCCACCTCGGACCCCGTCAACGCCCCGGCAAAGAACACCGACAACCGCGCAGGATCGGCCATCGACGGCCAGACTCTGCGCCAGATCAGCCGGTCTGGCGGCAGATGCAGGCCGAACTCTTCGTGCACCTCGCGCAGCAGACAGGCCTCGGGCGTCTCGTCGCCTTCGCGCCCGCCACCCGGCAGATCCCACAGGTTGCGCCAGGGCAGACCGTCATGGTCGTCACGCAGATAGGTCAGGATCGCGCCATCACAGACCAGCGCCACCTTGGCCCCGACAAACTCCATCGGCTAGTTGTCGTTGATGTCGCGGTCCCACAGTTTGACCTGCCCACGACGCACTCCCATCGTGGCGCGCAGCCCCAGCCAGGCCGAAACCGACAGCACCGCAAAGACCAGCATCAGCACCGGCAGATTGGCACCCAGAACCCCGACTGCCACCAGAACCCCGGTCAGCACCCCTCCAATGGCAAAGCCCAGAAAGATGAAGCCGGGCACCAGAACCTCAAGCACACCCAGCCCGAACCCTCCGACCACCCAGACCCACCAGATGCCCCACATCCTACGTCCGCCCCTTCAGCATCTTGAACGCATCGCTGAACGCATCAAGCGCCTGTGCGGGCACGATGATCATCTGCTTGCCCTGCCCTTCGCCAACCTTGGTCAGAGCCTCCACCTGTTTCAGCGCCACCTGATACTGCGCCGCCTCGATGCCGTTCTGCTGGATCGCCACCGAGATGACACCCGTCGCGTAAGCCTCTGCATCGGCCAGCACGCGCCGCGCCTTGGCCTCCTGCTCGGCGGCATACAGTTCGGCATCGGCGTTCAGCTCGACCGCGCGCTTCTTGCCCTCGGCCTCGGTGACCAGCGCCCGCCGCGCCCGCTCGGCGTTCAGCTGCTGCAACATCGCCGTCCGCGTCGCATCGTCAAGGTTGACGTCCAGAATCTCGGCCCGCGTCACCTCGATACCCCAGTCATCGACCAGAAGCCGCACCTGTTCACGGATGTTTGCGGCCACTTCCGCCCGATTCGACTGCACCTGATCCAGCTCCATCTTGCCGATCTGGCCGCGCACGATTCCCGCCACCGTGGTCGCAATCGCCGCATCGACATCGCGGATGCGATAGACCGTCTTTTCCGGCTCGGTAATCCGGTAAAACACCGAGGTTTCCACCTTCACCAGCACGTTGTCCGTGGTGATCGCATCCTGCTGCGCCGTGGGCAACTGCCGCTCCAGCACGGAAATCTTGTGCGCCACCCGGTCAAGGAACGGCACGACAAAGTTGATCCCCGGCCCCAGCACCGACCGCAGCCTGCCAAAGCGTTCGACCACATGCTTTTCCGACTGCGGCACGATCCGAACGCCCAGAAAGATGCACAGGATGATGAAAACGGCGATGGCCAGAAAGACCGCATTGCCGCCGAGAAAGTCCGTCATGTTCATAATCTGCCCCCAAATCCGTTGCCCACAGTCTACCGCATCCCCCACCGCACGCAACACCCGCGACCCTGTGCTGTGCGGCTGCACACAAAGGACGTGCTGATCGGCCTGCGCTGTGGGTCATGTATCGTTACGCCCACAGCCTTGCGGTGCCGCTCAGGCCTGACCGTGCGGTGCGAGCGCACCCCGGACGGCCGGTCGCTCCATTCGACCGGGCTTCTGGCCGAAGGCATGATGCTGGACAATGTGAAGGACACGATCGTGCGGATGTAGGGGCCAGGGTGAAGGGGGCTTGATTGGTCAGCAACCGACACCTGCCAACTTTGCGCCAGAGGACTGTCGGCGCGGAGCGGCGCTCTCAGTTTAACGGGTGATCTGGTCGAAAACCCTTTTCTTGGCGGCGCTGACCTTACAGACTCAAAGCCCTGGCCTCCCTCGGACGCGCTTGCGGACTGGCCTCCGTCGCACACGCGTGAAACGCCCCTCCCCTTGCCCCAAAAACCTGCTACCCTTCTCCGATGCCCGCCTTGTGCCGCGACTGTCTGACATCTTTCGACGTGGGCCCGCGCTGCCCCGTCTGCCGGTCGCCGCGGGTGGTGGCGCATGGTGAACTCATGGCGCTTTCCATCGCCCACATGGACTGCGACGCGTTTTATGCCTCGGTTGAAAAGCGCGACAATCCGGACCTGCGCGATCTGCCGGTTATCGTCGGCGGCGGCACGCGCGGGGTCGTCTCGACCTGCTGCTACATTGCGCGCATCCATGGCGTGCGCTCGGCCATGCCGATGTTTCAGGCGCTGAAGCTGTGTCCGCAGGCCGTGGTCGTCAAACCGCGCTTTGCGGCCTATGTCGAGGCGTCGCGGGCGATCCGGGCGTTGATGGAGCGGCTGACTCCGGCGATCGAGCCTTTGTCGCTGGACGAGGCGTTTCTGGATCTGACCGGCACCGAGCGGCTGCATGGTGCGGCCCCCGCCGCCCTGCTGGCGCGGCTGGTGCGCGACATGGAGACGGAACTGGGGCTGACGGGGTCGGTCGGGTTGAGCCATAACAAGTTTCTGGCCAAGATCGCGTCCGACCTCGACAAACCGCGCGGGTTTTCGGTGATCGGCCGGGCCGAGACCGAGGCGTTTCTTCACACCAGGCCGGTCCGCGTCATCTGGGGCGTCGGCACGGCGACGCAGACGGCGCTCGAGGCGTCGGGCATCCGCACCATTGCCGATCTGAAACGCTGGGACCGGGGCGATCTGGGGGCGCGGTTCGGGCAGATGGGCGACCGGCTGTGGCATCTGGCGCGGGGGGTGGACACGCGGCGGGTGAACCGGGACGAAAAGCTGAAATCCATCAGCAAGGAAACCACGTTTCACGACGATACCGCCGACCCCGATCTGCTGGACGGACATCTGTGGCGGCTGGCCGAGCAAGTGGCGGACCGCGCGAAGGCCAAGCACCTGTCCGGCCGCACCGTGACGCTGAAACTGAAGCGGACGGATTTCCAGATCGTCACCCGGCGGCTGTCGCTGCCCGATCCGACCCAACTGACCGACCGCATCTACCGCGCCGGACGGCATCTGCTGGACCGTGCGGGGGCGGCCGGGCCGTTCCGGCTGATCGGCATCGGCATCAGCGACCTTGCCCCGGAAGCCGAAGCCGACCGCAGCGCCGACCTGCTGGACCCGGACGCCCCGAAACGCGCGGCGGCGGAACGGGCGACCGATGCGATCCGGGCGAGGTTCGGGCAAGAGGCCATCATCAAGGGGCGGTCCTTGCGGTGAGCGCCGGGGGTTTCACACCCCCGGACCCCCGTGGGATACTTGGGAACAGAAGAATTGCCGGGGCCTTATTCCGCTGCCACGGGCAACTGTCGCCGACCGATGCCCACCACGTCGGCCACCACGCGGGCCATCAGTTCGCGGAACGCAGCGAAGCCTGCCAGCGGTTCGATCCGCGTTTCGTTCATGTAAAGCGCCCTGTCGATTTCGACCTGCACGACATGCTGCTGGCGCGACGGGCGGCCGTAGGCCTGGGCGATGTAGGCCCCGGCGAACGGCGCGTTGCGCACGACACGCAGACCGGCCCCGGCAAAGGCGGCCTCGACCCGGTCCATCACCTCGGGCGCGGCGGTGGCACCGAACCTGTCCCCCAGCACCACTTCGGGCCGCGGCTGGCCCGGGCGGGCGTGGGATTCGATTGCCTCGTGCGGCATCGAGTGGCAGTCGATCAGGATGGCCTCGTTGAAGTCGGCCAGCGTGTCGTCCAGCAGGCCGCGCAGCGCCAGGTGATAGGGCTGCCAGTAGGCGGCGACCCGTGCCTCGGCCTCGGCAAACGGCATCTTGCCGCGATAGATGATCCGCCCGCCCGCCACCACGCGCGGAATGACACCCAGCCCCGACGAGATGCGCGGATTGTGCCCGGTGCGCACCACGCCTTCGATCACGCCCGGATCGAATTCGTCCGGCGCGCGGTTCAGGTCGATGTAGGCGCGCGGCGCACAGGCCGTCAGCAGCGGTGCCCCCAGCTGCGGTGCCATATCGAACAGGCTGTCGACAAAGGCATCTTCCGACGACCGCAGCGTCCGCCCGTCCAGCGGGCTGGCCGCGAGGAAAGCCGCCGGGTAGTCGCGCCCCGAATGCGGTGACGAAAAGATCACGGCGCTGGTCTGCCGGTAGGGTCGGATCAGCCGATAGGCCTGGGGGGTCATGCGCACCTCGTCTGCGATGGAGCATAGCCGAGAAATCTGGCGCACCGAAAGCCCTTGAACAGGGCTGCGAGTCTAATTATAGACCCACCACCGACGCGGTTTCGCCCCGCGTCCTTTTTGTTGGGGCGGCTCAGTGTGGGATGTGGGCGGTTAGCTCAGCGGTAGAGCACTACGTTGACATCGTAGTGGCCACTGGTTCGATCCCAGTACCGCCCACCATTCACCGCCTCCGGTTGGGGGCACGTTGTTTTCATTCGGCGCAGACGCGCCGCGAACAGGAGAAGCCTGATGAAGGTTGCAAACTCGCTCCGCTCGCTGAAGACGCGTCATCGCGATTGCCAGGTCGTGCGCCGCAAGGGCCGCGTCTATGTGATCAACAAGACGCAAAAACGCTACAAGGCCCGTCAGGGTTGAGCGTTTCCTTCAGTCTGGATTAAGCCGCCCTGGGGAGACCTTTGGCGGCTTTTTCATTGGGAGACCCCGATGCACCCGAACCCCAGCCTTCGGGGCACGCCGGCCGAGGTGAACCTGGCCTTTGCCTGCAGGCGCGGCTTTGGCATCGTATAAGTGAATGGCGCGGAGGGTCCGCTGGGCGCCCATATTCCGGTCCTTCTGTCGGATGACGGCCGCTTTGCCGACCTGCATCTTGCGCGCAGCATCCTCATCGTCGGCGCCGGTCTGCCTGCCACCGCCGTGCTGATGGCGATGGGCCCCGATGCCTATGTCTCCGACTGGTCTGGCGCCGATGATCAGGTGCCAATATGGAACGATGTGGCCGTCCACCTGCGCGGGGTCTTGGGGCCGCTGCCCGATGCCGCGCTGCCCGACGATGTCGATGCCCTGTCCGCAGAGCACGAGGCGCGGATGCTGCCGAAAAAACGACCTGAGTGTCGACCAGGATGTCGGCCGAGGCGATGCCCCGGATGATGCGGATGATCCTGCCGTTCCGGCGGGCCGTCACGTCGGTCGACGGCACCTGGAAGCTGAACCGGAACAAACCTGACGAGGTTCGCGTCCGCGCCGCCGACCATCTGGCGGCACGGGCGGACCCCGGCGCTCTGGCCATCGCGGCGCTGATGCGGCAGGTCCAGCCGGCGCTACTGCAAAGGCGTCAGGGCCGCCGCAGGCACCCAGCCCAGCGCCGTGCCGTCCTTGGCAATCCGGGCAAAGCCATTGCGCTCTTCAATCCGGTGGACGCCAAAGAACACGCCCGCGTCGATCGTCATGACCACCGTGCCGCCCGGCGCGTCGGCCACCGGCGTGCCCCCGGCCACCACATGGCTCAGCGTCGCCGGAAAACGCTCCGGCGCGTCGGCCAGCACCGAAACCGCGGCGCCAAGGGCGAAATCCGATCCCTTGATCGACATCTGCGGCACCTGCCGGAACCCGAAGGCGGCGGCCGAGATTTCGGGCACCTCAAGGTCAAGATATCCGGCCAGTTCCGTCACTTCGATCGTCGCGTTGCCATTGCTGTCGGCTTTGGCCATCGCGTCGAGCATCGCCCAGGTCATCACCCCGTGGCCCTGATACCCCTCCAGCGCGGGGGCGTCGTCGGTCGATGCTGACAGGATCGTGCGCCCCATCGCCCGCGTCAGCCGTTCCACCGCCGCCGACTGCGCCATCGCCGCATCGACGCTGCGGGTATCCGTCAGGCTGCCGCTTTCGCAGGTGTCATAAATCATCACCGATTTGCGCGCCTTGATCCGTGATGCCCATTGCTGCCAGCGGTCCTGGTCTATGCCCCCCTCGCGGATCGGATCGTCGCCGGCAAAGCGGAAATCCTGCGGGATGAAGTAGTATTTGCCCTCAATCGTCTTGCCGTGCCCTGCGAGGAAGAACAGGAACACATCCTGCGATTTCACCCGGCTGCTCATCTCGGCAAAGGCCATGTCCAGTTGATCTTCGGTCACCTGCGCGTCAAGCAGCGTCACCACGTTTACCGTCGAAAACAGCCCGGTCCCGGCCTTTTTCATCGCCTCGCCAAAGGCCTTGGCATCGGCTGCGGCGTAGTTCAACGCCAGCCGGCCATCGGCATAGTCGTTGACCCCCACCGCCAGAACATGCAGCGCGGGCGGTTCTGAACTGGCGACGCCATCCCAGGTGACGGTCAGGCTGCGCGACGATGACGCCAGCAGGCCGGCGGCATTGTAGGCGGTGACCTCGATGACATTCGGCCCCGGCTCCAACGCCAGCCGCGTCCGGGCGGTGGGGGCATCGCTGTCGAGCGCCTCGGCGCTGCGGGTCTGCACATCGACAGTCATGTCGTTCAGACGCCATTCGACCCGCCCGATCCCGCCGCCTTCGTCCTGCAATTCGATCCCGACCTCGACCTCGGGTTCGGCCGAGGCCGTCCCTTCGCGCGGGAAGTTGAACCGGGTCAGCGGCGCAGGGCCCGACCCCAGCACCACGCCCAGATCAAGTCTGGCGGCGGCGGCGGC
>Ga0105048_10008521_pt1 | contig 16403 bp, 10 predicted proteins | sample MAT05_FD_78382 | JGI IMG/M metagenome (GOLD analysis project Ga0105048, IMG submission 78382) | Freshwater microbial communities from Lake Fryxell liftoff mats and glacier meltwater in Antarctica - MAT-05 | ecosystem: Environmental > Aquatic > Freshwater > Ice > Liftoff microbial mat | place...
CTGCGAATTCCTGGCTGGGGGTTCTCCTCCTCGCCCATGGTCCATGAAGACCGCGTGGTTCTCAACGCTGGGGTAGCCGGAATGGCAATCGACAAAAGGAACGGAACTCTGTTATGGAAGTCCGGCGATGGCGAAGCCGGCTACATGACCCCGCACCGACTCAAAATCGGGGAACGCTGGCACGCCCTGATTGCATCTGGAAAATTTTATCAGTGTGTCGATTTGGAGTCGGGGCAGGTCGGCTGGAAGCATCGATGGCTGACTACCAATGGTTGCAACGCTGCCGATCCCATCGTGCATGGGAATCAGGTTTTCATTTCTTCGGGCTATGGCCGCGGCGCTGCCGTTCTTTCTTTCACGGACATCGCCGTCAAGACCATTTGGGCCAACAAGGAAATGCAGAATCAACTCAATTCCAGCGTGCTGGTCGATGGCTACCTCTATGGATTTGACGGGGACGAAGGAGGCGATGTCCAGTTCAAATGCCTTGAATTCTCGAGCGGACGAGTTCAATGGAGTCATCCTGGCCTGGGTGCCGGTTCCTTGATGGTCGCAGACAACCATTTCGTCGTCCTAAGCGAGACGGGCGAGCTATCAATCGCCCCTGTATCCCACGCTGCGTTTGTCCCCGCGTCCAAAACAAAGGTGTTAGAGAGCAAGTGTTGGACGGTCCCAGTACTCTGCAACGGATTGATCTATTGCCGCAATGCATCCGGCGAGATCGCTTGCGTAAACGTAAGACCCTAATCGAGAATTGACTTATGGCCCTCTATCGACGCAACTTCATTCAATCCACTTTAGCGACCGGAGTCGTCCTAGCGAACGCTCCGCACATTCATGCTGCAAGCAAAGCCAAAAAATATCGAACGGCATTGATTGGTAGTGGCTGGTGGGGCATGAACATCCTCAAAGAAGCCATGGCGGCTGGCAATTGCCAGGTCGTGGCCTTGGCGGACGTCGACTCGGACGTTCTCGAGTTGGCCGCCGAAAAAGTGAAAAACCTATCGAGCGATGAACCGAAAACATATCAGGACGTTCGAGAACTCATCGACCAGGAGAAGATCGATATCGCCATCGTAGCTACCCCTGACCACTGGCATGCGCTCAACGCGATCTCGGCGATTGGAGCCGGGGCTCACGTGTTTGTCGAGAAGCCGACGGGGCATACCATTCACGAGAGCCGAGCCATGCTCAACGCGGCCCGGGCCGCCAATCGCACCGTTCAAGTTGGATTGCACCGGCGGATCGGTCCGCACTACGTGTCCGGAATGAAGTTTTTAAAGGAGGGGAACGCCGGCGATATAGGTATGGTTCGCATGTTTGTTCATAGCGCTGGTGGCCAAGAAAAGCCGACACCCAACAGCGCACCACCAACCAATCTGGACTGGGACATGTACTGTGGCCCGGCACCACTGCGACCCTACTGTCGCAAGATCCATCCGGGCGGTTTTCGGAACTACCTCGATTTCGCCAACGGAACTCTCGGCGACTGGGGTGTCCATTGGCTCGATCACGTGCTGTGGTGGTCGGAAGAAAAATACCCGAAGAAGATTTTCTCATCAGGCGGTCGGCCGATTTCCGGGCCTTTCGTCTTGAACGAAAAAGAGCAGTCCACCGATACGCCTGAATCGCAAATTGCAGTCTATGAGTTCGAGTCATTCACAGCGACCTGGGAGCACCGTAAATTCGCAGGCAATGGAGCCGAGAAGCACTCTATCGGTTGCTACTTCTACGGAACAAAGGGGACGTTCCATATGGGTTGGCGCGACGGTTGGACATTCCACCCAACTGACTCGAAACAGCCGATCATTCATCAAGATGCACTGCATTCAGAACCGGATGGGCACAGCATTGCCCTGCTATGGTCCGACTTCATCGAAGCAATTGAGTCCGGGAAACGACCCACATGCGATATTGAGATAGGCCATCTCGCGACCAACATGAGCCTTTTGGGCATGGTGTCGTACAAGCTGGGCCGAAGCATAGAATGGGATGGCGACCAGGAAAGGATCGTGGGAGATGAAGAAGCGAACAAGCTTCTGCGCCGCGAATACCGCGAGCCCTGGAAGTATCCTGAGGCGTGAACACGAGTTTTTTTGCAAAGCAGTTTTGAAGAGGCGACTTCGACGAAATTCAATGCGGGATTCTACTCGCATTTTCCAATTGCGACAAAAGCTGTTCCACCACCTGCATCTGATTCTTGGACGCCGCCCCGTGAAGCTCGATACCGCACTGCGAGACATCCTTGAGTCCTGCATTTCCAGCGCTTCCAATCAGACGGTGCGCCACAAATGCGATCCCAACCGCGTCGCTTCGAACAAGCATCTCGCGAATGGAGGAAATCTCCCCCGGCAAACCTTCGAGGAAGCTTCGAACCAATTTGCGCCTCAATGCTTCGAATCTTGACTCGTCGTTCCGGGGCAAACCAAATTCACTCGCTTCATCAAGTCGACTTACGCCATCAATCGCTCGCTTTAACTGGGTCAGGGAAACCGGTTTGTGAAGTATTCCGTCAAACTGTTTCAATCGCTCGTCTTCGCTAGGGTGCAGATATATCTCGGCAGTGACCAGAAAGACCTTCGTAGATCGCAACGGAAGATCGTCACTCCCTTCTTGCAAATGGCCCAGGTGCCATCCGAGCATGTCCGGGAAATAGAGACCGTCCCCATCATGGAGGTGCCGGTCCAGTAGCACTACGTCAAACGTGTGCTTTCGGAATTTCTTGATAGACTCTGCCAAACTGGTAACAGATATGGTTCTATAGCCAAGCTGCTTCATATACGATCGCATTACCAACAGGTTGTTCGGAGAATCGTCTACGATCAATGCCGTCGGATTCATTGTCTGCTTGACTCTAGAGACGCCCGCAGTCGCCCCCGAACGTCCCGAGCAATCTGCGGTCAGGTTGGGGCAGACCAGCGCGGGTTGGATCGGAAAGGTCATTGTAAACACGCTACCCTTTCCCTCCACACTAGCCAACGTGATCGTACCATTTAGCTTTTCTATCATGGCTCGCGAAATTGATAGCCCTAGCCCCATCCTACGACCGAAGGGTTCCGTTTCTTTTTCTTGACTGCCGCGACTGAAAGGCTCAAAGATGCGTTCTTGATCGGCGATTGAAACGCCAATACCGGTGTCGACTACCTCTATTCGCAAGGATAACTCCCCAGAGAGTGTCCGGGGCTCTACGTTGCAGTGGACAGAGCCCAATGTCGTATAGCGAATCGCATTCTGCAGGAGATTTGTCATAACCTGCCGCAACCGATCTCCATCCACAGTGATAAATCGAGGAACGGATTCATCCAGATTCAATCTCAGCTGCAGCCCCTTCTGGACGGCCATCGGCCTCATCATCTCAAACGTACTCGTAACCAATTCAGGAAGGTCAACCACAGTCGGGTGCAGGACAATTTCTCGTCCTTGTTCCATGCTCGCCACGTCCAAGAGGTCATCCACCAGGGACAACAGCGCTTTGGAAGCCGAATTGGCGACACGAACCCTATCCCTCTGGTCATGTTGCAATTTGTTACCCTCGACCAGCTCAAGCATTCCGAGGATCGCATGAAGTGGTGTCCTGAGTTCATGGCTAACTCTGGCCAAGAAATCTGTCTTTGCCATATTGGCTTTTTCTGCGATCACCTTTGCATTTCTCAACTCATTGGATATGGCCCCAAGTTGGCTGAAAGACCGACGAAGCGACGCAACGGCCGGTGAAAAAATGAAGAGTCCTTCGCAAACTAGAACCGCGATGGTTGCAAACAGTAAGACGCCTTCAATCCGTCGCAAGCGATTGACACGGTCCCTGGCTTCTTGTTCGAGGCTAGTAACAATGCTATCCATCCCAGCCAGGAATGAATCGCTATGGAGACTCAACTTTTTGTGGGTAACCGGATCAATCGCGAGTTGACCGGCACGCGTTTCCGTTGTCAAAGCCGACTCAACGATCGTTTTCAAAGCTCCTAAGTGGGGAGCGAGTTCTACAAACTGCTTGGAAACCGAAGGGCTGTTTTTTCCCGGCAACAGCATGGCGGACGAGCCAAACTGGAGACCCATGTGATTCGCAGACAGTGTATCTAAATCAGCTTGAATTTTTTCATTCAGTGGCATCTGAGGTTGATCCAGTTGCGCCCGCTCCAACATCAATCGCGTCAATCGCTGACTTAACATCCGTTGTCGTCCAGCGATATTAACGATGCGAGAGTCACCTTCCAAGCGGACGATCGCGCGCTGAACGAGAACCTGACCAGTGAGGGTCAGCAATGCGATCATTCCAAGCGCAGCTATATAGAGAATCGATAACCGTTGGGGCAAGGCGGCCGTTCGGGGCAGCGTGGAATCAAGCATGCTCGTCGTCCGGTCGTACCCGATCGGAGGAGCCAGATTCCGGTTCCGATGTGGAACTGCCAGTCATTTTTTTGCGCAGGCTTGTTCGTGTGATTCCTAATAGTTTGGCGGCCTTCAGACGATTGCCATGCGTATGCTGCATGACCAAGCTAAGCAGCTGCTCGTCGAGAAGCGAAATGGCCTGCTCGTACAGCCGCTCCGTGCCGCTCGCAATCTGCTGATCGACGAACGCTTTAAGATCCCAGACCTTGCTTGGTTCTGGTTTCGTTCGCGAGATTTCCTTACCGGGCCAGGAAGCGATGGTTGGTTGGGAAGACGCGATAGTTGGTTGGGATGAAGTGGCATCGATCGTTTCGCCTTTCTTGTGGCTAACGTCCAAAAATTGCATCAGCGCATCGGTCGCAAGAACAGCGCCTCGCGATTCCGTCAAAACACCAACCAATACGCTTTTCAATTCGGCAATATTTCCGGGCCAGTCGTAGTCTTTGAGCAACTGCATCGCTGCGTTGCTGACCCTCGGTGGCCCCTGAGACGGTTGAGCAGAAGACACGTTTGCAATTCGCTGCATGAAGTGTGCGACCAGCAGTTCCAAATCTTCCTGACGATCTCGCAAGGCAGGAACTCGAATCATGAACGGACTCAAGAAGTAGAAGAGATCACTCTGAATTTTTCCGGTTTGCACAAGATCCCGAACCTTCAACGAAGTTGCTAGGATGACTCGCGTATCGACCGAAAATCCCTCGATCACTTTGCTTTGAAAAAACCGTAATAACCGAGATTGCGTAGCGATCGACCAGCTGTCGATGTCGTCAATCATTAACGTCCCACCAGTTCCCGCAAGGAGAGCGGATATCCTCAAGGGGGACGTATGTCCGGCGGCCGACGCACTCGGATTGCTTGCCCCGAACAACTCGATCTGCAATTCCGTATCGTCGAACTCTTTACTCGCTATCTTCCGAAACGGTCCAGAAGCGCAGGTGCTATTCTGATGGATGGCTCTTGCTATCATTTCCTTCCCAGTACCTATCTCCCCTTCGATAAGCAGCGGTGTCCTGAGGCCGGAAAGGCGACCGATCCCCTTGTAAACCTCTTGCATCCCGCGGCAACGCCCGACCAAGGTATCGCTTTGGGTTTCCTCAGTGGACTGGCTGTCTACTAAAACAGGTAAGCGGGTTAAACGACGGTACTCGATGGCTTCAGCAATACGTTGGCGCAGCTGTTGAAAATCGATCGGCTTCGATAGATATTCAAACGCCCCTCGCTTGATAGCTTCAATAGCGGTCTTCGATCCAGCTTTCGCGGTGATGTACAGGATGGGACGCAGTCGATCGTGTGCGATGAACTCGGGGATCCGATCGAGCCCTTCGCCATCGGGCAGCATATGATCCAGCAACACGACATCCACTCGCTGCTGAGCAGCGATCCTAAGGCCATCTGCAAGTGTCATGGCGGACAGGACGGTCGTTGACTCATTGGCCGACAATTCTTGAACCAGGGTGTGCATGCCCGGATCGTCGTCGACGACTAGCAGTCGAGTGGATTCGCCCCTGGAAGTTGACATCATGCCTCTTGATAGAATAACCCGTACAACTGGCTGTTAGCCGGTTTGCTAAGGTGCCCACAGGCAAGCAGCCCGCGACGACGGTTAAGAAACGGCTGGGAGAGACACCCGTTTGCCTACGTGAAACTATAGTCCAACCGGAATCGAAGCGAAACCCAACGTTGAGCTCAAAATGATCAAATGAACATTCTTGGGCCATCACAAGCGTGCTGGCAAGTTGTGCGGCTGCTTCGGAACATTCGCTGTCGCCGCCTTGAAAGCGAGCGGCTGAGAGAAGTACAGCCGAGATTCTGAAATTTTCTAAGGGCATTCCGTCCGACACTGATGCGCGTTCGTTGGCTGACAGAATTTCGTTCGCAGTTCGGCCTGTCAAGAACAGCGTGGTGAGTCTTTTATTGTTGGCCCCACAGATGCTTAGAAAACAGAGTCGCAGAGATTGGCCTTTTCTGATCCACCGATGTTATTGATCTTTCATTGGAATACTTCAAATGCAGCTCAGTTCACAAAAAACAACACGACGTAAGATTCTGACGGTGGCAGCTACTAGTGTTTCCATAGCGAGCGCCTCCCAGTTTCCCGCGTTTGTACCTGCCGTGTACGCGTCCGACGCACCCGAGCAACCTAAAGTCAACTTTGGTTTCATCGCGCTCACCGATTGTTCTCCCCTGGCCATCGCTCACGAAAAGGGATTCTTTAAGAAGTATGGCATTGTTTCCGAGCCAGTGAAACCTGCGAACTGGGCTGCCGTTCGCGATTCACTTATCAAAGGGGATATCGACTGCACACACATGCTCCTCGGAATGCCGATCGCAAGCACGATGGGGCTTGGAGGAACCAAGCCAATTCCCATGATCGTTCCGTGGATTCTCAATCGCAACGGTCAAGCGATCTCACTGAAAACCGATTGGCAAGGCAAAGTGTCGGGGGATCCTAAAGCACTCAAGCCCCTGGTGGATGCCGCCAATAAGAAAAAAACTAAGCCTACTTTTGCAATGACTTTTCCTCCGGGTACGCATGCGATGTGGCTTCGATACTACCTCGCGGCCGGTGGCGTTCACCCAGACAAAGACATCGAATTGATTACGATCCCACCTCCACAGATGGTCCAGAACATGAAAGTGGGCAAGATGGATGGCTTCTGTGTAGGAGAGCCTTGGAACGCTCGCGCTATTGCAGAAAAAGTTGGCTTCACTTCGGTAGCAACTCAAGAAATATGGAAAGACCACCCCGAGAAAGTTTGCGCGTTTACAGCCGCCTTTGCGGAAAAAAATCCAAAGACGGTCAAGGCGGTACTCAAAGCCGTGCACGATGCCAGCGTCTGGCTAGACGATCTAAAAAACCGATCAGAGCAATGCGATATCGTGTCTCGGGATGCCTATATCAAATGCAATAAAGACCACATTCTGGGTCGCTTGATGGGTCAGCTCGACTATGGCGACGGTCGCAAGAAGGAAGATACGAATTACATGATCTTTAGTTCGCGCAATTGCAATTACCCGCAAATCGCCTACGCCAAATGGTGGGTCACGCAGTTGCGGCGGTGGGGCATGGTCGAGGGCATCCCTGACTACGAACGGATCGCGAACAAAGTCATGCAACCCGGCATCTACGAAGAAGCGATGAGGGAGATAGGTTACACCCATGGTGGTGCCGATAGCAAGCCTTGGACAATGATGGACGGCGTTACGTTTGATCCAAAATCGGACATGGAAGCTTACGCCAAGAGCTTCGCTATCAAGAACTTGAAAGGCGCGTAACACGTCAGCCCTTATGAATTCTACCAAACTACATAAGATGTTCGTGGACAACATCGCTTTGCCCTCTATAGGTATCGCCGTTTGTGTGCTGTTGTGGTGCCTATTGTCATGGGCGACCTGGGACGCGAGTACCAGCTCGAGTGATTTCCCATCCCCGGTTACTACCTGGCGAGATAGTGCCAAGTATTTCGCAACTCCGTTTTCCCACAATGATTCAGAAGGGTTTGACGGTATTGGGCTTGAGATTTGGCGTTCGCTCAAGCTCGTGGGGATGGGATACGGAATGGCCATTTTGGTCGCGGTTCCGATCGGATTTTTGCTCGGCGGCAGCTACCGCTTTGCTCGTATGTTCGATCCGATCTTTCAGATTTTGAGACCGATCTCGCCCCTCGCTTGGTTCCCTCTGGCTGGCCTCATTGTGATCGCGATTCGGCGACACAACAAGGAAATCGATGCAACCCAATTGCAATGCATCTTCACGATCGCCATGTGCTCCATCTGGCCAACCATTCTCAACACCGCAGTCGGCGTTCGGGCTATCCCGCAGGACTACCTCAATGTTGCGCGGGTGCTGAGACTATCATCGTTTAAACTGTTTTCTCGCATTCTCCTGCCAGCCACCATTCCCTACATGTTCACTGGTTTTCGATTGAGCCTAGGCATTGCATGGCTGGTGATCGTGGCGGCCGAGATGCTCTCCGGAAAGAGCGGGATCGGAGCGTTCGTCAACAACCAATATCAATCGGGTACGTATGGTCCCATGATCGCAGCCGTAATCGTCATTGGACTCGTCGGTTTTGTCTTGGACCGTCTTATGAATGTGATCGAAAAGAATGCAACATGGATACTCAGTTGCCCCTCCTTAGTCATGCGTCTTTTTCAAAAAATGCGATCCCAGTCTACGGCTTCGTTCGCGACCGCCGAATCGGTTCCAGTCCTGATTCAGAAAGAGACCTCCGATGCCACTGCTTGAACTGCGCAACGTTTCCAAGGGATACGGCAAAGGGACGACGCGAACGGAGGTCCTCCACAACATAAACTTGTCGGTCGAAGAGGGCGAATTCGTCGCCATCGTAGGATACTCAGGGACTGGGAAGACAACGCTGATATCAGCCTTGGCTGGCTTGAAAACACCAGACTCAGGCCAAGTGTTCATGAAAGGCGAGTCGGTAAAACAACCTGGCCCTGATCGAGGCGTAGTCTTTCAAAACTACTCGCTCCTCCCCTGGCTGTCGGTGCTTGAGAACATCCAATTCGCCGTTCAACAGGTCCTTCCGAACCTCACTTATTCAGAACGGATAGCACACTGCGAAAGATATGTCGCGATGGTAAAGCTGTCGCATGCGATACACAAAAAACCAAGCGAACTTTCCGGAGGTATGCGGCAACGCGTCTCGCTGGCTCGAACGTTGGCGACGCAACCGAAAGTGCTGCTCATGGACGAGCCTCTCTCAGCACTGGATGCGTTAACTCGTGCAACGCTACAGAAAGAGATTGTAAGTATTTGGGAACGAGACCGACGAACGGTGGTACTGATCACCAATGACGTCGACGAAGCAATTCTCGTGGCCGACCGCGTCATTCCGCTTCTTCCTGGTAATCGCGCGGGTTCCACTCTCGGCGACCCATTCCTCGTGGATATGGGGCGTCCCCGAACACGCGAGTCGGTAGCGCATCATCCTTCGTACAAGCCATTGAAAAAGGCGATCATTCACTTGCTCCTCGGCGCTCGTCGCGAATCGCAGGAACTTGCCACCGTCTCGTAAGCGCCAGAACCCATGAACACCAACGTAACCCTCCAACAAAAGTATCTCGAATGCTGGCGACTTCGCAAAGAATTCAAGACCGAAAAAGGCTTATTCGTGGCGGTCCGCGATTTCACCTTGAATATGGCCGAGGGTGAATTCGTATCGATTATTGGACACAGCGGCTGCGGCAAAAGTACGGTTCTTTCCATGGTCGCCGGATTGCACGAACTCAATGGCGGTGGCATGGTCCTCGACAACCAAGAAATCGTTGGCGCTGGTCCTGACCGTGCCGTTGTCTTCCAGTCACCCAATCTGCTTCCGTGGCTGACAGCCCTCGAAAACGTCACGCTCGGTTTAGAACAAGTGCAACCGAAAGCCACGGATGCTCAGCGTGCCGAGATCGCTCAGGAATGGTTAAAGCGAGTGGGGCTTGGTCGAGCCGCCAGCAAAAAGCCAGCCGAACTGAGCCAAGGGATGCAGCAGCGGGTAGGCATCGCACGAGCCTTTGCGTTGCAGCCCAAGATGCTCCTGATGGATGAACCTTTTGGAATGCTCGACTCATTGACACGCTTAGAACTTCAAGACGTTTTGCTCGACGTCTGGAGCACGCATCAAACCACCACGCTGATGGTTACCCACGACGTGGATGAGGCCGTCATGCTGAGTGATCGAATCGTGATGATGACCAATGGGCCGGCAGCTACCATCGGTGACATTCTCTCGATCCCGTTCGAGCGGCCTCGCAAACGGGAAACGGTGATGGAGACAGAAGAATACCTGCACTATCGCGACTCGGTCATTCGTTTTCTCGAACATCCAGAGGAAAGGGCTTCGTAGTCAAAACGCAGAGTGCCTTGCACGCTTACCTCAACCATAGATCTCATCCATGTCCATCTCACTCGTCCCAACCAAAAAAAAAGCTGAGCCGACACTGCTCGAATTGCTTCTCCTAGAACAGGGGGAGCTGAGCGCCGTCGACCGCTTCGCAGATTGGCATGAATCGCATTCGATCGCGGCTGCAACCTACCAAGCGTTGATGCCTGCGACCGCCCTCAAAAGCGGTCAGCAGTACGCCTTCGAAGTCGACTTGGACGCCTGCAGTGGCTGCAAAGCATGCGTGGTCGCCTGCCACACTTTGAATGGCCTCGAGGAGACGGAGACGTGGCGGAAAGTCGGTGCACTTTCCAGCCAGAGCGTAACCTCTCTACCCATCGTTCAACACGTAACTACTGCCTGTCACCATTGTATCGATCCGGCTTGCCTCAACGGATGTCCTGTCCAAGCCTACGAAAAGGACCTCATCACCGGTATCGTCCGGCATCTGGATGACCAATGCTTTGGATGCAAGTACTGCATCATGATGTGCCCGTATGAAGTGCCCCAATACAGCAGCTCTTTGGGGATCGTTCGCAAATGCGATATGTGTTCGCAAAGGTTGGGTGTCGACGAAGCCCCAGCCTGCGTTCAAGCGTGTCCGAACCGAGCAATCCGCATCTCTATTGTGGATGTCGCTAAGGTGGTTGCTAGTTCGCTGAACTTAGGATTGGATGCTAGTGTGCAACCTCGGCTCGTGGCTACGGCACCACTCAGCCATATCACGATGCCGACGACGCGATATCTCTCGAAACACGCGGATGACGCGAGGGCGAATCTACTTTCCCTTGAATCGGTTGCGGATCGCCCCCACGACGGGCATCTGCCTCTCGTCGTCATGATCGTATTGACGCAATCCAGCGTCGGTATATGGATCATCCTAGCTCTGCTGGCCATGACGAGTGCATCTTCCTCCAATGCATTTCCAGCCGTATTCGCAACCACATTAGGAATTGCCGGTGTGCATGCAGCACTGCTACACCTGGGCAGACCTTGGCTTGCCTTTCGTGCTTTCCTGGGTTGGCGCAGCAGTTGGCTGAGCAGGGAAGCGATCGGCTTTGGCATCTTCATGGGGGCCGCTTCCTCAGCTACGGCTGTTCAGTTGTTGCTTCCAAACCAATCGCTGCTGGCGGCTGTAACGGGTACCTTCGCGGCAGTTTCAGGCTCTCTGGCCGTCCTGTGCACTAGCATGATTTACATCGCAACCCGCAGAGAGTTATGGGGATGTATAAGATCCGGCACCGATTTCGCACTGTCGATGACCGGTCTGGGATTGGTCGGCGCCGTCGCTTGCGTGGATGGGCTTGCGTTCAGTCTGTTGGCCGTGGGTGTGGGGGCAAGTATGACAGCAGCCTTTGCTAAGATTGTAGATTATCGTAGAAGCAAACTCGGCATCGACCGATGGGAAAATTTTTCTGCGAGAAGCGGTCTTATCCTCCGACGAGAACTTGCCACGCTCTGGCAAGCCATGTGGGTGCTTCATTTTACAGCACTTGTTCTAACTCTCGTGGTTTGTGCATGCGATTTATCTGATTCGAAGCCATTCTTGCTCTATACGATTTTTGGCCTTTGCTTAGCCGCGCAAGCCGTTCATCGTTGGCTGTATTTTGCATCGGTCGTCTATCGACGTATGCCAGGGTCGAACACATGATTCCAATCCTCGTTCAAAAAACCGGCCCCCTCACTGAGCAATTGCTACTCGAGCCGAAAACATTCGGACTCGGAGCCTTGCCCATCGACTTGGTTCCAGATTCGACCACGAATGTGGTGTGTGGTTACTGCTCAACCGGCTGCGGACTCAAAATCCATCTCAAAGATGGACAAGCAATCAGTCTGACGCCGACCGCAGAGTATCCGGTCAACTTGGGTATGGCATGCCCAAAGGGTTGGGAATCGCTGCGAGTCTTGCAGTCCGAAGATCGAGCGACCATTCCTTTGGTTCGCGACCGAGCCAACGGATCGATTCGCGATACTCCGTGGCCAGAAGCGATCCGTCTTCTGTGCGATCGATTTAAAGGAATTCAAGCGGAACATGGGAACGATTCAGTTGCCTTCTTAAGCACGGGCCAAATTCCAACGGAAGAAATGGCTTTCCTCGGTTCGTTGGCCAAGTTTGGGATGGGTATGCGGCATGGCGATGGCAACACTCGCCAATGCATGGCAACCTCCGTTGTAGCCTACAAGCAATCGTTTGGCTTCGACGCCCCACCTTTCACCTACGCCGATTTTGAACAATCGGATGCATTGGTCTTTGTTGGAGCCAATCCTTGTATTGGACATCCGATCCTGTGGCAACGCGTTTTGAGGAATAATAACAAGCCCGCTTTGATCGTCATCGACCCCCGAAAGACCGAGACCGCCATGGCGGCCACCGAGCATTTAGCGATCCAACCGAAAAGCGATATGAGCTTGCTCTATGGGCTAGCAAAACTATTGTGCGAATTGGGTGCCGTGGACACCACATTTGTTCAAAACCATACCGAAGGATTCGACGCTTTTCGACGGCACTTCGATAACTTCCCAATCCAGCGAGTTTCTGCCGAGACCGGGATAACAGCTGAGCAATTGACTCGCGTTGCCAAGACTATCGCCAACGCCAAACGCACTTCCTTTTGGTGGACGATGGGGGTGAACCAGTCGTATCAAGGAGTGCGAACCGCTCAAGCAATTATCAACTTGGCGCTCATGACAGGTAATATCGGCAGGCCGGGAACGGGTGCCAATAGTATTACAGGCCAATGCAATGCCATGGGCTCACGTCTGTTTAGCAACACCACCAATTTGCTCGGTCACCATGATTTCACCAACCCGGAGCATCGCTCCAAGGTGGCATCGGTATTGAACATCTCCGTGGAAAAAATCCCAACACAAAACAGTTGGGCCTACGATCAGATCATGAGCGGTATCGAATCGGGAAAGATTCGCGGACTTTGGATCATCGCGACCAACACGGCCCATTCATGGATCCACAGCTCACTCGCCCGCGAACTGCTCTCGAAGCTCGAGTTCCTAGTGGTGCAGGACATGTACACCACGACGCAAACGGCCCAGATTGCGGACCTCGTTCTACCGGCCGCAGGCTGGGGCGAAAAGGAAGGCACGTTCATCAACAGCGAACGCCGCATCGGAGTGATAAAACGTGTTTCCAAGGCGCCGGGACAAGCACTGGCTGATTTTTCGATTTTTCGATTGGTCGCGGAAACGTGGGGATGTAGTGAGATGTTTTCGAATTGGAGGAAACCAGAAGATGTGTTTCAAACCATGAAGAAACTTTCGCGAGGCCAACCCTGTGACATCAGTGGCATCGACGACTATGCGATGCTAGACAAACATGGCGGGATCCAGTGGCCTTGGACACTCGAACAGGCGCAGCGCGCGAGCGCACCCGAGCAGGAGCGCAGGCTCTTCGAAGATGGAAGATTTTTCCATAGCGATGGAAGAGCTAAGTTTATCTTTGCCGAACCCGAGAAAATGCCGGAACCGGCTTGCGCTGAGTTCCCTTTTGTTTTGTTGACCGGCCGTGGTTCGGTAAGTCAGTGGCATACGGAGACACGAACTTCGAAGAGCCCTGTTCTGCGTTCGCTCTATCCAGCCAAACCCTTTGTGGAGATTCATCCAGCGGATGCGACCCGACTTGCTATCCAAGCGGGGCAGTCGGTCACCGTCCGGAGTCGGCGTGGTGAAATTGTGGTCCAAGCATCGGTGACCTCGACCGTTCAAATCGGCCAGTTGTTTATGCCGATGCACGATGCCAAAACCAATCTTTTGACTCTTGAGCATGTGGACCCCTATTCGCGTCAACCGTCGTACAAGGACTGCGCTGTGGACATTCGATCATGAACCCTTCAGAATCCTTTACACAAGAACAACAGGCATACTTGCAGGGGCTGATGCTCGGTACAGATGTTGCTCGGAAGATCCGCAACCTGCCGGTCCTTAGCGGTTCCGGTGTCGGACTGACCAATGGACTGGCAGGCGGCACTTCCGTGCAAATCGGTGGCAATGGTCATCTCGCCGCGTCGCATCTGCCCGCGATCCATCTGGAGGCCCAACTGCGATTCGAAACTGCAGGCAAAACGCTAGTGGCTGAAGAGAAAGCCAAACGGGAAAAGTGCGGGCTAGGGATGTGGACAGAGATCGGTGAACGAGCCATCAAGGGAGAATTCCCCAAAGGCACCGATGTGTTCATGACCAAATACCATGGTTTGTTTTTTGTCGCTCCAGCCCAAAATTCCTTCATGTGCCGAATGCGGATACCAGGTGGAGTGCTGCGTTCGGATCAGTTGAACGGCTTGGCAGACGTGGCCGACCAGTTCGCAGGAGGTTACGCGGACATAACGACTCGGGCTAATTTTCAACTACGTGAAATCCAAGCTGGGAATGCAGCCAACGTTTTGATGGGGCTGCGCGACTTGGGAATCGTTACCCAGGGAGCGGGCGCAGACAACATTCGCAACGTTACCGCCAGCACTCTGAGCGGTATCGACGAGGCAGAGTTGATCGAGACGTTGCCACTAGCCCGCGAATTGCACTACCACATCATGCATAAGCCCGAGCTTTATGGGCTGCCTCGCAAGTTCAACATTGCGTTTGATGGTTCTGGCCGTATCAGTTCCCTTGCGGAAACGAATGACATTAGTTGGCACGCGGTGGAGGTCGCAGAATCTCGCGATGGTCTGGAAGCGGGTGTTTACTTTCTGCTAGGTCTGGGAGGCATCACGGGTCACGGCGACTTTGCCCGTGCTACCGGTGTCCTGGCCAAACCTGAGGAATGTGTTTCCATCAGCGAAGCGATCCTGCGAGTATTCATTTTGCACGGTGATCGAACCGACCGCAAGAAAGCGAGATTGAAATACCTGTTGGATGCATGGGGTATCTCTAAGTTCTTGCTGGAGGTCGAATTGGGTTGCAAGCAGCCGCTAAGAAGGGTCGCTGCCGATCGCTTCGTTCAGCCGAATAATATCGATCGTTGGGCGCACGTCGATGTGCATTCGCAATCACAACCCGGCCTCAGTTATGTCGGTGTCGTGCTACCGGTCGGACGCATTACGAGTGACCAGTGCCGCGGAATCGCCAACATCGCCTCGACTTACGGGCGAGGCTCGGTTCGTTTGACAGTCTGGCAGAATCTCATTGTTCCGTACATTGTTGATATGGATTTGGAAGCCGTGAAGATGGCGATTGAAGCGTTGGGACTCGAATGGAGCGCATCCAGTTTTCGTGCTGGCCTCGTCGCGTGCACGGGAAGTGCGGGCTGCAAATTCGCAGCCGCCGATACTAAGAAGCATGCGATGGTCCTTGCGGAATATCTAGAGGATCGTTTTGAACTCGACCAGCCGATTAACCTTCACTTTACCGGTTGCCATCATAGCTGCGCCCAGCATGCCATCGGCGATATCGGATTGATCGCCACCAAGGTTGAAATTGGCGAGGAGTCGGTCGAGGGATATCACGTGCTGGTCGGCGGACGAACTGGTCTCGACTCCGCTATTGGACGAATGCTGTTTGAGTCGATTGCGTGGAACCAGGTTTTGTCTGCAGTCGAGTCGATCTTGGACTACTACATGAAGAACCGGAGGGAGCGAGAATCATTCGCGGATTTTTCACAGCGAGTCGACTGGAATGGTTGGCAGCATACTGAATGTGACTCGGGCAATAGTCTACTGGCATTGCAAGCATCATCCCTATCCAAAGAGATGGAGCTCAACCGCTCATGACCTACCAAATCGTGCCAGAATCGGCCCCGTTCAACACCGAACAGCGGGCTTGGCTCAACGGCTTCTTGGCAGGAGTTTTGGGCGTTCTTGACCAGCATTCAGCCCAAGGCGGGAGTGCAATTGCGTTGGCAGCCGCCGCTTCGCAGTTGACCCCGCCTTTGGGCGCTGGATTGCTTTCCGCACCCGAGAACGAAGAATCCTTTCCCTGGCATGATCCCGCTTTATCTCTTGAAGATCGCATGAAGCTTGCTGAAGGGATGTCTAAAGAGCGGCGACTTATGGCGGCCATGGCACAATTGAACTGCGGCTCCTGCGGCTATCTTTGTAGGACGTACTCCGAAGCGATCGCCAACGGAAACGAAAAGAACTTGACGCTCTGTTCACCCGGTGGAAGCGAAACGGC
>Ga0105048_10008522_pt1 | contig 16402 bp, 13 predicted proteins | sample MAT05_FD_78382 | JGI IMG/M metagenome (GOLD analysis project Ga0105048, IMG submission 78382) | Freshwater microbial communities from Lake Fryxell liftoff mats and glacier meltwater in Antarctica - MAT-05 | ecosystem: Environmental > Aquatic > Freshwater > Ice > Liftoff microbial mat | place...
CGAGGTCGAGTTCGACGTCATCGTCGGCTCCTACGGCGACTGCTTCGACCGGTACGCGATCCGGCTCAACGAGATCCGCGAGTCGATCCGCATCATCCACCAGATTCTCGACAAGATGCCGTCGGGCGACTACCGGATCCAGAACAAGAAGGTCACTCCACCACCGCGGGGCCGCATCGACGAGTCAATGGAAGCACTGATCCACCACTTCAAGATCTTCACTGAGGGATTCAAGGTTCCCGAGGGCGAGACCTACGTGTCGATCGAGAGCCCGCGTGGCGAGATCGGCTGCTACATCGCGAGCGACGGGTCGGCCAAGCCGTACCGGATGCACGTCCGTGGGCCGTCGTTCGTCAACCTGCAATGCCTGCCCCACATGATGCGCAATTGCCTCGTCGCCGATGCTGTGGCCATCATTTCCAGTGTGGACCCCGTGCTCGGAGAAGTGGATCGCTAGTGAGTCGGCTGACTGAAGACAACATTCGTGTTGCGCACGAGCTCATCGGCCGCTACCCAAAGGCCCGTTCGGCGACGATCCCGTTGCTGCACCTCGCCCAACAGCAAGACGGCTACGTCACCAACGACGCGATCCGCCACATCGGCGAACTCGTCGGCGCGACGTCGGCCGAGGTGCTCGGCACCGCAACGTTCTACGAGATGTTCAAGTTCGAGCCGGTCGGCAAGTACCTCGTCAACATCTGCGGCACCATGTCGTGCGCGCTGATGGGTTCGGAAGCGTTGATGCACCACGCCGAGCAAACCCTCGGCATCAAGTCCGGCAGCACCACGCCCGATGGCTTGTTCACGCTCGAACACGCCGAGTGCCAGGCCGCCTGTACCGAGGCGCCGACGCTGCAGGTCAACTACCGCTACCGGTTCAAGGTGACCAACGAGTCGTTCGACCAACTGATCCACGACCTGCGGTCGGGCAAGCTCGGCGACGAGATCCCGCCCCATGGCACGGTGGCCCGAATTCGCCAGCGGATCCCCGCCGATCGTGGCGTGGGCCCCAAGGCTCCCGACGACGTCACCACCGCACCGGACTGGATGCCGGCTCCCGTTGCAGAAGGGGCGTCGACATGAGTTCCGCCACCACCTATGCCCACACGCCCGGCTTCTATTCCGGCGACCGGCCCGAGATCGTCACCTCGCGGTTCAAGTACGAGGACAGCCACACGATCGAGCGCTCGCTTGCGACCGAAGGTTACGACGGGCTCAAGGCTGCGTTGACCAAACCGGCGCCCGACATCCACGAAGAGGTCAAGAAGGCCACCGTGCTCGGTCGCGGTGGCGCCGGCTTCCCAGCCGGAACCAAGTGGGGGCTGACGCCGCCTGGTGTGTTCCCGCGCTACCTCGTCGTCAACGGCGACGAGAGCGAGCCCGGCACCTACAAGGACCGGCTGCTGATGGAACGAGATCCGCACCAGCTGATCGAGGGCTGCCTGATCGCCTGTTACGCAGCGGGACTGTCGCAGTGCTTCCTCTACGTCCGTGGCGAGATGGCACTGGCTCAAGAGCGGGTCGCCACCGCGCTCAACGAGGCCTACGCGGCCGGGTACGTCGGTCGTAACATCTGCGGCACCGAGTTCTCTGTCGACATCGTCCTGCACTGGGGTGCGGGCGCCTACGTGGTCGGCGAAGAGACGGCGTTGATCGAGAGTCTCGAAGGCAACCGAGGGATGCCGCGCCTCAAGCCGCCGTTCTTCCCGGCTGCGATCGGGCTGTACGGCAAGCCGACCATCGTCAACAATGTCGAGACACTCGCCAACCTGCCGTGGCTGATGGTCAACGGTGCCGACGCCTATCTCGCGATCGGAACCGCCACCTCGCCTGGCACTCGCATGGTCGCGATTTCGGGTCACGTCAACCGACCGGGTGTGTTCGAGATCGTCAATGGCACGACCACGTTCCGCGATCTGATCTACGGCGACGAGTTCTGTCAGGGCATCCGCAATGGCAACGAACTCAAGGCATTCGTGCCGGGTGGCGGTTCCGCGCCCTGGTTCATCGCCGATCAACTCGACCTGCCGTTCGAAGGCCGCCTCGTCGGAGCGGCTGGTTCCATGCTCGGCTCCGGAGCGATCATGGTGATGGACGAAACCACCGATGTTCCATCGGCAGCGCTCACGCTCACCCGGTTCTACGCTCACGAGTCGTGCGGCAAGTGCAGCCCGTGCCGCGAAGGTGGCACCTGGCTGATGCGCATCCTCGAACGCGTCGTCGCCGGTAAGGCCACTGCCCGAGATCTCGACCAACTGTACGAAGTCGGTGAGATCATCTGCCCCGGCGCCTTCCCGCATGCGTCCAGTGCTGCGCTCGACATCCCAGCGGTGCCGTTCCCCTACAAGATGACCACGATCTGCTTCGTCGGCCCGTCGGCCTACGCCCCGGTGCACTCTGCACTGACGCTGTTCCGTGACGAGTTCGAAGCGAAGCTGATGAAGAGAATGTTCATTCCCGTCTCGTCGGCTCCGGTGATGGCCGACGTCGCCGCCGTTCCAGCAGGGGCGCACTGATGACCACCGTGGAAACCGAAGCGGTCGACGAGACGCCGGAGCCGATCGTGGATCCGAACGCCGTCGCGATCACCATCAACGGGCGCGCCGTAACCGCTCGCAAGGGCGACCTGATCATCAAGGCTGCCGAAGACGCGGGTGAGTACATCCCTCGGTTCTGCTACCACGACCGAATGAGCAGCGTCGGCATGTGCCGCCAGTGCATTGTCGAAGTCGACACCGGTCGCGGCCCTCAGCTGATGGTGTCGTGCATGTTCCCGGTGTCTCCCGACATGAAGGTGATGACCGATTCGCCGATCGCCAAGGGCGCCCAAGAGGGTGTGCTCGAGATGCTGCTCGCCCAGCACCCGCTCGATTGCCCCGTGTGCGACAAGGGTGGCGAGTGCCCGCTGCAGGACCAGGCGTTCAGCCACGGTCCCGGCGAGAGCCGCTACATCGAAGAGAAGCGCCACTACGCCAAGCCGCTGCCGATCAGCGATCTCGTGTTTCTCGATCGCGAGCGTTGCGTGTTGTGCGATCGCTGCACCCGCTTCGCCGACGAGGTCGCCGGCGACGCGCTGATCCAATTCACCCACCGCGGCAACGCGACTCAGATCAACACGTTCCCGGACGAGCCCTTCTCGAGCTACTTCAGCGGCAACACCGTCCAGATCTGCCCGGTCGGCGCGCTGACCGCCAAGCCGTACCGGTTCAAGGCCCGCCCGTGGGATCTCGACGAAGCCGAGAGCACGTGCACGGCGTGCTCGGTTGGTTGCCACATCGCCGTCCAGGCAACACGTGACGAGGTCGTTCGGTTCCAGGGCGTGGATTCCGAAGCCGTCAACTGGGGTTGGCTGTGTGATCGCGGACGGTTCAACTTCGAGGCCATCGCCAACGGCGAGCGGATCGGCACACCGCTCGTGCTCACCGCCGAAGGCCACGCTCCGACGTCGTGGAACTCCGCGATCGGCTCGGTCAAGCAACTGATCGATGATGCGCTTGCAGCCGGCGGTCCGAACAGCATCGCCGTGCTCGGTGGCGCTCGCGGCACCAATGAAGATGCATTCGCATGGGCTCGTCTCGCCCACGATGTGATCGGTACGCCGAACGTGTCGGCGCAACTCGCCGATGGTCTGCCGGTCGGGGTACTCGGTCTGAATCGGGCAACGATCGCCGAGGCCGCCAACGCCACGACCATCATCCTGCTCGGCCCCGACCTCAAGGAAGAGTTGCCGGTGCTCTACCTGCGGCTGCGTGATGCGTCGGAGAAGAAGCGCAGCAAGATCATCGAGTTCACTCCAAAGGCGTCGGGTCTCACCCGCTACGCATGGCGCACCTCGCTCTACGAGCCGGGCACCCAGGCCGACGTCGTCGCCGCTGCGCTGCTGCAGCCCGACATCGCCGAGCAGATCGCCAAGGGTGATGTGGTCATTGTCGCTGGTCGAGCCAACCTCGCCGAGTCCTGCGCCGCGACGGTCGCTGCATTGCTTGCGCTGACCGCCGCCGTGCCTGGCGCCAAGGTGCTGCCGGCTCTGCGCCGCGGCAACGTGGTCGGTGCGCTCCAGGTCGGCTTGCGACCTGGTGTGAACGGGCTCGACAGCAAGGGCATCCTCGCCGCTGCCGCCGACGGCAAGATCGAGTGCTTGGTGCTGCTCGGTGCCGATCCGCTCAGCGATGTCCCCGATGCCGATCTCGCCCGGCGCGCGCTCGCCAATGCCCGTCGCGTGATTTCGATCGACACGTTCGTCACGGACTCGTCGAAACTGGCCCACGTCGTGCTGCCCGCAGCGGGCTTCGCCGAAAAGGCTGGCACCACCACCAACCTGGAAGGCCGCGTGACCCGCGTCGCCCAGAAGGTCACGATGTACGGCACCTCTCGCCCGGACTGGATGATCGCCGCCGAGATCGCCGGCAGGCTCGGCACCGATCTCGGCTTCACCTGTCTCGAAGACGTCACGACGGCGATCAGCCAATACGTCGACGGCTACGAGGGCGTCACCGAAGCTGCGCTGTTAGCCGACACCGAAGGCATCGTCGCGATCTCGCCGGCCATCGACCCGATCAACGCTGCGACGATCAGCCTTGGCGACCGCAACGCCTACGACTTCCGTCTCGTTGTGAGCCGCAAGCTGTACGACGCGGCCGTCATCACGAGCCATGCGCCGTCGCTGGCCCCGCTCGCCATCGGCACCGCGCTGTACGTCCACCCGCTCGATGTCAGCCGGATCGGCACGGCAGTCGGTAACGAGGTCAAGGTCACCAGTCCAAAGGCAATGATGGTCCTTCAGTTGCTCACCGACGAATCCGTGCAGCGAGGCACCGCATGGGTGCCGTTCAACCAGCCTGGCACTGCCCGCATCGGTGACCTCATCGACATCAACGCCTCCGTCACCGACGTCCGGATCGAGACCCTCTGATGCACTCGTTGGCCACTCTCGGTCTCGATCGCCTGTTCTTCGACCTCGATCTCGCCTCGATCCTCGTGATGGCGCTCAAGGTGCTGATCATCTTCGTGATCGGCTTGGTCGGGACGATGTTCATGGTCTGGTTCGAGCGCAAGATCGTTGCCGGTATGCAGAACCGGGTCGGCCCCAACAAGGCTGGCCCGTACGGCATCCTGCAAACCCTTGCTGACGGCATGAAACTGATCTTCAAGGAAGATCTCATGCCGAACCGCGCCGACCGCATCGTCTACCGGATCGCGCCGTTCCTCGCCTTCGTCCCGGCGTTCCTCGTCTGGTGCGTGATCCCGCTGGGCGGAGACTTCCGCGACGGCAACGGCGGGGTGATCAAGATCTTCGGCAAGGAGACCCTTGCCCAGTTGGCTGACCCGCCGATCGGCGTGCTGCTGCTGCTGGTCCTCAGCGGCATCGCTGTCTACGGCATCATGCTCGCGGGCTGGTCGTCGGGCTCGAAGTACCCGCTGCTTGGTTCGGTTCGGGCCTCGGCTCAGATGGTGTCCTACGAAGCATCGCTCGGACTGAGCGTCGGCGCCGTCATCCTCGTGGCCGGCACCTTGAGCACGAACGCGATCGTCGCCGGCCAGAGTGGCATCAGCAACTGGATGGTGGTCTCCACCGGCGTCGTGCCGTTCCTGATCTTCATGGTGTCGGCCACCGCCGAGCTCAACCGACCTCCGTTCGACCTCGTCGAGGCCGAACAAGAACTCGTCGGCGGTTTCAACACCGAGTACTCGGCGTTCATGTTCGCGCTTTTCTACCTGGCCGAGTTCATGAACACCGTGACGATGAGCGGGGTGATCGTGACCCTTTTCTTCGGCGGACCACAGCCGCTGTCGTTCAAGTTCGGTGCCTTCGAGTACGGCGGTTGGCTGCCGTTCGGACCGCTCAGCGGCACCGTCTGGTTCGTCGCCAAACTGCTCGTGTTCCTCTACGTCTACGTCTGGCTGCGCGGCACGTTGCCCCGCCTGCGCTACGACCAGTTGATGAACCTCGGCTGGAAGGTGATGATCCCTGCGTCGCTCGGTTGGTTCATCGTCTTGGCTGCTGTGCGCGTTGGCGACGACAATGGTTGGAACAAGCCGGTCGTCATCGTCGCGACGATGACGATCATGGGCCTGTGCACCGCACTGCTGATCGCTGCCATCAAGGTCAGTGCGAAGAACCGAGAGCGAGAGGGGGCGATGTTCTGATGGGCTACTTCGAGGGTTTCGGCGTCGTCATCAAGCAGCACCGTCTGTTCGGTGGCAAGCGCGTCACGAAGAACTATTCCGGTGGACGGGTCAACAAGAAGAGTGTGGCCAAGGGGCTCAAGGGTGACGAGAAGGCGCCCAAGCCCGAGCGTCTCCACGGCCGCCACGTGCTGAACAAGTACGAGGACGGGATGGAGAAGTGCATCGGCTGCGAGTTGTGTGCCGGTGTCTGCCCGGCCAAGTGCATCTACGTACGCGGCGCCGACAACGACCCCACCGACCCGACCTCTCCCGGCGAGCGGTTCGGCTTCGTCTACGAGATCAACTATCTACGCTGCATCCACTGCGACCTGTGCGTCGAGGCCTGCCCGACCGAGGCAATCACCGAGACCAAGCTGTTCGAATTCAGCTTCACCAACCGCCAGGACGCGATCTACACCAAGAACGAACTGCTTGTCGGTGACGATGGCAAGCCGCAGCATCTGCCGTGGGAAGACTGGCGTCCCGGCGAGGATGAGCACACCAGTGGCTGGATGCGCGCCACCGCGCCGAGCGGCGACGCCGACTTCGAAGGCATTCCCGGCTGGAGCAGTGAGCTCGGCTATGGCACCCGGCCGCCGGAGCCGATCCAGGGCACGAGGGACCAGTAAGCATGGAGTTGTTCGTCTTCATCTGTGCTGCGATCATGATCCTCGGCGGCGCCGTCGGGGTCGTGACCCGGTCACATCCTGTCCATTGCGCGCTCAGCTTGGTGGCTACGCTGTTCGGCGTCGCCGTGCTGTTCGTCGCGATGGAAGCACACTTTCTGGCCGCGGTGCAGACCATCGTCTATGCCGGCGCGATCGTCGTGCTGTTCCTGTTCGTGATCATGCTGCTCGGCATCGACCGCTCCGAATCGATCCGGATCGACCCGATCAAGGTGCAGCGACCCCTCGCCGGCATCGTCGGCGTGGGACTGATCGGCATCATCGGCGGAGCGATTCTGCAGAGTCGAGATGCCATCAAGGCTCGGGGAGAGGGACTCGCCGTGGCCAATGCTGACAACCCGGTGCACGACAGCAACATCAAGCAGCTCGCCAACGACTTGTTCAGCAACCACGTTTTCGCATTCGAGCTCACCTCAGTGCTGCTCGTCGTCGCCGTCGTCGGCACCGTGACGCTGGCCCGCCGGCCGACCAAGCGGGGCGCTTCCGACCAATCGGAAGAGTCTCCCGATGACTCCGGCCAAAAGGTTTCCGAGTGACTGCCGCCATCGCCGTTCCCACGACGACGTGGTATCTGTTGCTTGCTGCCGTGTTGTTCGGCATCGGCGTCGTTGGGGTGCTCGTGCGTCGCAACCCGTTGATCATGTTCATGTGCATCGAGCTCATGCTCAATGCCGTCAACCTCAGCTTTGTCGCCCTCGCCAAGGCGCTCGGCGACATCGGCGGCCAGACAACGGTGGTCTTCGTGATGGTCGTCGCCGCAGCCGAAGTCGTCGTCGGCCTCGGCATCATCGTCTCCATCCTCCGCAAGCGGCCGACGGCCACTGCTGACGACCTCGCTGAGTTGAAGGGCTAGGCCGCACCCCATGATCGATATCGCCTGGCTCATCCCTGCCCTGCCACTGGCAGGATTTCTCACCATCTTGGTCCTCGGTCGCAAACTCGGCGAACCAAAGGCCGGGTTCCTCGCCACGGGCGCCGTTGCGGGTGCTTTCGTCGTCGCGGTCGGCGTGTTCTTCGACTTGATGTCGAAAGGCGGCGAGGACCGCAACCACATCATCACGCTGTTCGAGTGGGTGCCGGTCGGCGACTTGAGCATCGATCTCGCGTTCAAGATCGACCCGCTGTCGATCACGATGATCCTGTTCATCACCGGCATTGGTTCGCTGATCCATCTGTACGCGATCGGGTACATGCACGGTGACCCCAAGTTCAGCAAGTTCTTCCTGTACCTGAACCTGTTCGTGCTCAGCATGCTGGTGCTGGTGATGGGCGAGAACCTGCTCGTCACGTTCCTCGGCTGGGAGGGTGTCGGTACCTGCTCGTACCTGCTGATCAGCTTCTGGCACACCAGCGACGCCAATGCCTCGGCCGGCAAGAAGGCCTTCGTCACCAACCGGGTCGGCGACCTCGGGATGATGATCGCGATGTTCTTCGCGTTCCAGTACGTCGGCTCGCTCAGCTACGACAGCATCAACGGTGCCGCCCATGCCGGAGGCTCGCTGCCCCAGACTGCAGCCACCGCAATGGTTGCGATGCTCTTCGTCGGCGCCTGCGGCAAGAGCGCTCAGCTGCCGTTGTACATCTGGTTGCCCGATGCAATGGCCGGCCCGACGCCGGTGTCAGCGCTCATCCACGCAGCGACGATGGTCACCAGCGGCGTCTTCCTGCTGACCCGGTTCGCACCGTTGCTCGACTACGCGTCGCCGTGGATCATGACCCTGATCGCGATCATCGGCATCACCACGGCGCTGTTCGCAGCAACGATCGCTGTCGCCCAGAACGACATCAAAAAGGTGCTCGCATACTCCACCGTCAGCCAACTCGGGTACATGTTCCTCGCTGTTGGTTCCGGAGCGTATGTCGCGGCGATCTTCCACATGATCACCCATGCGTTCTTCAAGGCGCTGCTGTTCCTCGGCTCCGGATCCGTCATCCACGGGATGCACGATGAACAGGACATGCGCCGGATGGGCGCACTGCGCAAGATGATGCCGATCACCTTCGCGACGTTCATCATTGGTTGGCTCGCGATCGCCGGCGTGCCGCCGTTCGCAGGATTCTGGAGCAAGGACGAGATCCTGCTGTTCGCCTACGACAAGAGCCCGATCCTGTGGGCCCTCGGACTGATCACGGCACTGCTCACCGCGTACTACATGACCCGCCAGGTGATCATGGTGTTCTACGGCAAGGCCCGCTGGAACGACCACGCGGAAGAAAACGGCGCACACGGCGACATCAAGCCCCACGAGAGCCCGGTGCTGATGTGGCTGCCCCTCGTCGCGCTGGCCGGACTCGCAGCTGTCGGCGGCATCATCAACCTGCCCTTCACTGGCATCAAGGAGAAGTTGCTCCACTGGCTGGAGCCGGTGGTGCACAGCGCCGAGCGAGAGCTCAGCCACGGTAGCGAGGACATCAAGTGGGTCCTGGCCGGGATCGCGACGGTCACCGCGCTGGCCGGCATCGGCCTCGCTTACGCGGTCTACTCCCGACACAAGATCAAGGCGATCGAGCCGGAGATCTTGGCCAAGGGTTGGTACTACGACTCCAGCATTTCGGCGTTCATGGGTGGACCGGGCCGTGATGCGTTCGAGGGTGTTGCCTGGTTCGACGCCAACGTGATCGACGGGGCCGTGAACGGCACCGGCAAGGGTGTGCAGGGCGTTGCCGGCATCATCCGCAAGGCTCAGAGCGGCTTCGTCCGCACCTACGCAGCATTGATCGGCATCGGTGTCGTCTTGCTCCTTGCGTGGTTCTTCTACCGAGGGGTGTCGCAATGAGCGGCCTGTCCAGCGCTGTTGCCTCGATCGCGGCGAGCACCGAAGCACAAGCGGGCGGGGGCAAGTTCCCGATCCTGACGATGCTGATTCTCGCGCCTGCGGTTGGATCGCTCGCCGTTGCCGTCCTCAGCAAGCGTCGCCCCGAGTTCGTCAAGCTGGTCGCGATTCTGAGCAGCGTCTTCACCGGAGCCCTCGGCGTCTGGATGCTGGCGTCGTTCCACACCGCGGAGCAGGGTTTCCAGCTCACGAGCAAGCACGAGTGGATCGAGGCGTGGGGCATCAGTTGGCACCTCGGCGTCGACGGGATCTCGCTGTTCCTCGTCGTGCTGACCGGCGTGCTGTTCCCGCTCGCCATCGTCGGCGCAGATCCGCACCACGACGAGAAGCCATACCTCGCCTGGCTGCTGCTGCTCGAAGCCGGCGTGATGGGCAGCTTCCTCAGCCTCGATCTGTTCCTGTTCTTCATCTTCTTCGAGATCGTGCTCGTGCCGATGTACTTCCTCATCGGTGGGTGGGGATACGACAAGCGAATCTACGCAGCCACCAAGTTCTTCCTCTACACGATGTTCGGTTCGGCGTTCATGCTCGTCGGCATCATCGCAACGGTGCTGCTCGCCAAGGACGACCTCGGCAAGATCACGTTCGATCTGGTCGAGCTCGCGGAGGGCGCGAACTTTGCCGCATCCACCGGCCGTTGGCTCTTCTTCGCCTTCGCGATTGCATTTGCGGTGAAGGTGCCGCTGTTCCCGCTGCACACGTGGCTGCCCGATGCCCACACCCAGTCACCGACTGCTGGTTCGGTCGTGCTCGCCGGCGTGATGCTCAAGCTCGGCACCTACGGCCTGCTCCGGTTCGGCGTCTATCTGTTCCCGTCTGCGGCGTACTCCACCCGGGCGATCTTTTTGACCCTCGCGGTGATCGGCATCATCTACGGCGCCATCGCCGCGACGATGCAGAAGGACTTGAAACGCCTCGTCGCCTATTCCTCGATCGCCCACCTCGGGTTCATCGTGCTCGGTGCCTTCGCGTTCACCTCGCAGTCGATCACCGGCAGCGTGCTGCAGATGGTCAACCACGGTGTCTCCACCGGAGCGTTGTTCCTGCTCGTCGGGATGATCTACGAGCGTCGCCACACCCGCCAGATCTCCGAACTCAAGGGCCTCCAGAAGGTGGCCCCGATCTTCGCCGGGGTGTTCACGCTGGTGATGTTGTCGTCCATCGGCGTGCCGGGTCTCAACGGATTCGTCGGCGAGTTCCTGGTGCTGATTGGTTCCTTCACCACGGCCCGGTGGTGGACCGTCGTCGCCGCCAGCGGTGTGATCCTCGCTGCGCTGTATCTGCTCTGGGCCTACCAACGGGTGTTCCACGGCGAGCCCGACGACGCCAACAAGTCGTTCCCCGAGTTGAAGATCAAGGAAGCACTCGTGCTGGCGCCATTCGCCGCCGCGATCATCTTCTGCGGCATCTACCCGAAGCCGATGCTCGACCGCATCGAGCCGAGTGTCGAAGCGCTGCTCGTCCACGTCGAAGCAAAGACCGAAGGCGACTTCGTCCGGGTCGTCACGCCTCGCCAGGACGAGACCGAGAATCACGAAGAAGGGTCCGAGACCGAGAGCCATGAATCCGACGCGGAGACAACGACCACTGAGGTGGAGGCGCCGTGATACTCGCTGAATTCATCCCCCCGGAGATCGACTGGCTCGCCCTCTCGCCGCTGCTGATCCTGCTCGGTGGCGCGCTGCTGCTGCTCGTGGTCGGTGCGCTCACACCCACATGGCCGAAGCGGGCATACTCGTTCGCCACGGTTGCGGTCGGCCTCGGTGCGCTGGTGATGACATTCATCCAGTGGGACAACATCAGCGACGACGGACCGAAGTTCCTCGTCGGCGATGCACTCTCGTTCGACGCATTCTCGATGTTCGCCTCGATCACGATCCTTGTGGCCGTGATCCTCACGGCGCTGATCACCGACGACTACCTGCGCCGCGAGGGCATGGACGGTCCGGAGATCTACGCGCTCTACCTGTTGGCCTCGATCGGCGGCGTCGTGATGGTGATGTCGAACGACCTCATCGTGCTGTTCCTCGGACTCGAGGTTCTCTCGATCGCGCTGTACGTCCTGGCCGCGAGCCACCGTCGCCGCACCGAGAGCCAGGAGAGCGGCATCAAGTACTTCGTGCTCGGCAGCTTCAGTTCCGCGTTCTTCCTGTACGGCGTCGCGCTCATCTACGGCGGCACCGGCAGCACCAACTTCAACGTCATCATCGCTGCGTTCGACAACGTGCCCGCCGATCGCAAGGACACGCTCGTCCTGGTCGGTATCGCGTTGTTGCTGGTCGGGCTGTTCTTCAAGGTCGCAGCGGCGCCGTTCCACTTCTGGGCTCCCGACGTCTACCAGGGTGCACCAACACCGATCACGGCCTTCATGGCCTCGGCCGGCAAGGTCGCTGCGTTCGCGGCGATGCTGCGTGTTCTCGTGGTCGCGTTGCCGACATGGCGCGACGACTGGCGTCCCGTCATCTGGGTCGTTGCTGTCATCACCCTGTGCGTCGGCGCGATCTCGGCGGTCGTCCAGACCAACGTAAAGCGGATGCTCGCTTACTCCTCGATCAGCCACGCCGGGTTCATCTTGATCGGCGTCGAGGCAGCCGGCCACGCCGGCGGCAGCACTGGCCCGGGCATGCCCAGCTCGATGTTGTACCTGCTGCTCTACACCGTGTTGGTGTGCGGCACGTTCGGTGTCGTCGCACTCGTCAGTCGCACGGGCGACAACGCGACCGACCTCGATTCGTTCCGAGGTCTGGCGAAGCGCAAGCCGTTGCTGGCGATGGCGCTGACGGTGTTCCTGCTGGCTCAGGCCGGTGTGCCGTTCACGTCCGGGTTCGTTGCCAAGTTCGGCGTGATCCAGGCTGCGGTCGAGGTCGACAGCTACGCGATCGCGATTATCGCCATGGTGTCATCGGTGATCGGAGCCTACCTCTACCTACGGATCATGATCAGCGTGTGGATGGCCGAGCCAACGGCCGACGACGACAAGCTCGAAGCCGTTCGCGTCCCGCTGTCGTCGGGTATCGCGATCGGCGCGGCAATGCTGTTCACGCTCGCCGTTGGCGTCTTTCCGCAGTGGCTCATCACCGCCAGCGAAAAAGTCACCCAACTCGCCGGTCGCTAGCCGATCGTTCGATCGGCGCCTCCGGGCGCTTCCCGAGACGAGCTATCGAGCGGCAACTCGGACGAACTCCTCGAAGACCGACTGCTGCTCGGCGTCGGATTCAGCGTTGTCTTCGGGGTGCCACTGGGTGGCCACGATCCAGCGCGCGGTCTCCAGTTCGACTGCTTCGAGCATCCCGTCGGCGGATCGTCCGACCACCTTGAGCCCGTCGCCGAGGCGGTCGACGGCCTGGTGGTGGACGTGGTGGCATTGCTCGGGCGTCTCGGTGCCGAACGCTTTCGCCAGCCTCGAGCCAGCGTCCAGGTCGACGGCCACGTACTGCATCCAGTGGGCTTCGGTGCCGATGTCTTGGTGCAGGCTTCCCCCGCAGGCAACGTTGAGCACCTGCATCCCGCGACACAGACCGAGCACCGGCAGATCGAGATCGATCGCGGCCCGCATCAGCGCCAGTTCGACCGTGTCGTGGTCGGGGATGATCCCGTACAGCTGATCGGCGGTCGACTCCTGTCCGTAGTGGCGTGGGTCGATGTCGCCGCCGCCGTGGAACAGTGCGCCATCGACGCGTTGCAGCAGGTCGTGCAGCCGATCGTCGACGAGCGCGGGGATCGGGGGCAGCATCAGGGGAATGCCGCCGGCCCGCTCGATCGCTTTCGCATACCGTTGACCGCTGGCGAACGCCTCACCGCGAACGTTCTTCGCTTCCGGGCTGACCCGACCGACGATGATGATCAGAGGAGCGCGCACAGCTCCCAGTCTGCCCGATCGGACCGGCGCATCGACGCCTGGCGTTCGTTACGGTTGCACGGGTGCGTGCGCTCCTCCTGGCCAATTCCGACGACTGTGATGCCGGCTTCAGCGGCGAGCGGTTCCGCCATCACGGGTACTCGTTCATCGAGAACCATCGCCAGACGCCAGGGGAGTGGGCGTCGCTCGACGGCATCGACCTGGTGATGTTGCTCGGATCCGAATGGTCGGTCTATTGGCCCGACGTCGCCGAGCAGGTCGGGGCGGAACTGGCGCTGATCCGCGCTGCGCACACTCGGGGTGTGCCGATCTATGGCATTTGCTACGGGGCGCAGTCGATCGCGGCCGCGCTCGGTGGTGCCGTCGCGGCGGCCCCTGAGCCGGAGATCGGGTGGTACGACAACATCGACAGCGAACTCGAGGCAATCGCTGCCGGGCCGTGGATGCAGTGGCACTCCGATGCCGTCACGATCCCGCCCGACGCCGTCGAGATCGCCCGCTCGCCGCTGTGCACGCAGGCCTACCGCATCGGGCGCACGTTCGCGACCCAGTTCCACCCCGAAGTGAACGAGGCGATGATTACTCGCTGGGCCACCGACGGCGCCAACACCCTGGCGGCGCGGGGCACGTCGACCGAAGAACTACGAGCCGAGACATCCCGCAACGTGATCGACAGCCGCAAGAATGCCGAGAACATCGTCGACTGGTATGTGGAGCGGGTGGCCAGCAGCTGAGTGTTCGTACGATTGTGCACCGGCAGGTCACGATTGTGATAGACCAACCGCTGTCGAAGGCTGGGGATGCCATCGACAGGGGGGTTTGACGAACATGGCTGACACAGTCGACGAGGACCGGGAGCATCTTCACAGTCTCGGTTATGCGCAGGAACTCCACCGCGGAATGGGGACGTTCAGCAACTTTGCAATCAGCTTCTCGATCATTTCGATCCTTGCAGGCGGTTTCACCAGTTACTGGATCGGTGCCACCTTCGGTGGCCCACTGGTAGTCACCGTAGGGTGGCTGATCGTTGGACTGATGGCGCTGTTCGTCGGCATGTCGATGGGCGAGATCTGTTCGGCCTACCCCACAGCCGGTGGCCTCTACTTCTGGTCGGCGAAACTCGCTACGAAGAACGGGCCGTTGTGGAGTTGGTTCACCGGCTGGTTCAACTTCGTCGGTCAAATCGGCGTGATCGCATCAGTCGATTACGCGCTGGCCAACTACCTGGTTCGCTTCATCAACATGTACGCCGAGACGTCAGTCGTCGACGGCGTCGCGACCGCTGATCCGATCATCACGCCGACGGCGAGGAACCTGTTCGTTGTCTTCGTCCTGATCTTGCTGTCCCATGGCGCGCTCAACACGTTCGGAAGCCGGGTCGTGAAACTCCTCGGTGACATCAGCGTCTGGTGGCACGTCATTGGTGTTGCGATCATCTTCGCCGTGCTCTTCGTCGGGCCCGACCAAAAGCAGGGCGTCGGTTATCTGTTCGAGTACCAGAACAACAGCGCATGGTCGGGAGGAATCAGCACGCTCTACGTGTTCTTCCTCGGCTTCTTGCTCGCTCAGTACACGATCACTGGTTTCGATGCGTCGGCGCACGTCAGCGAAGAGACACGTGGCGCTCGAATCAACGCTCCGAAGGCCATCGTTCGAGCGATTTACGTGTCGGCGATCGCGGCGTTGGTGCTGAATGTCGCGTTTCTGTTGGCGACGCCCGACAGTCTGAAGAAGACCGATGCGAGTGCAATCGGCATCACATTCCCCGTCACGATATTCGAGGCGGTTCTGAGTGGATTCGCGGCGAAACTGTTGGTCTTCATCTCGATTGTCGGTCAGTACTTCTGTGGCATGGCGTCGGTGACGGCGAACAGCCGAATGATCTACGCATTCAGTCGGGATGGAGGTCTTCCCGGGTCCAAGTTCTGGCACAAGATCAACCCAAAGACCCGCACGCCATCGAATGCAGTGTGGCTCGGCGTCGTCACCTCAGCCGTCGTCGGAGCGTTGTCGCTGCTGCAAAGCGACGCTGGTGTATCGGTCGCATTCTTTGCGCTGACGGGCATCTGCGTTGTCGGCCTGTACATCAGCTACGTGATCCCGGTGTTCTTGCGACTCCGTAACAAAGACTTCGTCCAGGGTCCCTGGAACCTCAAGGGCTACAGCAAGATCATCGGATGGATCAGCGTCGTCTGGGTCGTGTTCATCTCGATCCTGTTCTTCTCACCACTTTTCCCAGCCTGGAAGTGGTGGAGCGATGTGAACACCGCCAACTACGCAGGACCATTGATTCTGTTGGCATTCATCGGAGTCGGGCTGTGGTGGGTCGCCTCGGCCCACAAGTGGTTCAAGGGCCCGAAGGTGATGGGCACCCCCGAGGAACTGCTGGCCATCGAGCGCGAGCTCGATGCGCTCGAGAAGGGCGAACTCTGACGGGCTTGCACGCCCGACAGAGATCAGGGTGACGACGTCAGAGCCTGACCGGAGCAGCGCCGAACGCCGCTCAGATCAGGCGACGCTCGTTGGCCCATGCGGTCAGTTGGCGACGGTTCGAGAGTTGCAGCTTGCGGAGTACGGCCGAGACGTGCGTCTCGATCGTCTTGACTGACAGATGCAGTGGGGCAGCGATCTCCGAGAAGCGTCACCGCGGGCGATCAGGCGCAGGTTGGACCGTGGCTGAAGGCTGGTGGAAATCGCGCCCATGTTCCCGAAAACCGCCGTGAGACGGTGGTTCGCGGGAACATGGGCGCAAGAACCACCAGCCTGGTCCGTGGCTGAACCCCCCAGCCCAGGGGACCGCTCGATCGTGCCCGCGCCAGCACGCGCAAACTGCGTCCACGGAGTCCCCCCGTCCG
>Ga0105048_10008524_pt1 | contig 16400 bp, 13 predicted proteins | sample MAT05_FD_78382 | JGI IMG/M metagenome (GOLD analysis project Ga0105048, IMG submission 78382) | Freshwater microbial communities from Lake Fryxell liftoff mats and glacier meltwater in Antarctica - MAT-05 | ecosystem: Environmental > Aquatic > Freshwater > Ice > Liftoff microbial mat | place...
CAGCTGCGCGAGCGTCCGCGCCATCTGATCATCATCGGCGGCAGTTACATCGGCCTCGAAATGGGGCAGATCTTTCGCCGGCTCGGCAGCGAAGTCACCGTGATCGAGACCGGCCCGCGCATCACCGGCCACGAAAACGAAGCGGTCTCGAAGGCCCTTGCCGAGATGCTGCAGGCAGAGGGCATCCACTTCCACACCGGCAACGAAGTCGAGCGGGTGGAGAAGCAGGTACAGAAGAGTGCCGATGCCGGCATCGCCGTGACGGTGGGTGGCCAGCGGGTCGAAGGCTCTCACCTGCTGGTCGCCACCGGGCGCAGCCCCAACACCGAGCGTCTCAACCTGGCTGCGGTCGGGGTCGAGACCGACGAGCGCAATTTCGTGCCCACCAATGGCAGGCTGGAAACCAATGTGCCGGGCATCTGGGCGCTCGGCGACATCAACAAGCGCGGTGCCTTCACCCACACCAGCTACCAGGACGGCCAGATCGTGCTGGCCAATCTGAAGGGCGGCGCACGCTCTGCCGACGGCCGGGTATCGACCTATGCGATGTACACGGATCCGCCGCTGGGCCGGGTTGGCCTGTCGGAGGCCCAGGCCAGAGAGTCGGGCCGCGCCACGCTGGTGACGAATATTCAGATGTCGGACGTCAGCCGGGCCAAGGAGGAGAGCGAGACCGCAGGCCTGATGCAGATCCTGATCGACCAGCAAAGCGAGGAGATCGTCGGTGCGTCGTTGCTGGGGTTCGGGTGCGACGAGGTGATCCAGGTCATCAGCAACTTCATGGCCACCGGCGCCCGCTACCAGGTGCTGCGCGATGCCTTGCCGATCCATCCCACGGTCGCTGAATTCCTGCCCTTCCTGCTGGACAAGGTCGAGCCGCTGAAGTAGCGCCCCCAGGCTTCATTGAGCTCGAAGATGAATCTTTTGCCGTCTGTCACCGACCTGGCCGAACTCGGCGCGCCGCTGTCGTGTTCGGCCAGCAGCAGGCGCATGGATGGGCAGTGACTTCCAATGACAGCCCACACACATCCTGGAGCCGCCACGCGCCGTGCGGGCCCTCGGTTCAGAACAGCTGCCAAGTCGTCGGCCGGCGCACTTCCGAGCACACTCGGCAACGCCTTCAGTGGAGCGTGCCGAGATAGGCTGCGATGTCGCGAGCATCACGTTCGCCGACGCCCATCGCCGGCATCGTCGTCAGCGGGTCGATGCTGCGCGGGTCGCGGATCCACCGCACCAGCATGTCGGGCGTGTTGGCCACGCTGCCGGCGATCAACTGCCGCTTGGCAAAGCCTGCGAGCGGCGGGCTGACGTGAACCTCCGACCCGACGACCCGGGGAATCGAGTGGCAGGCGGCGCACGCGTACTGCGCGAGGGCCAGTCGACCTCGATCGGCATCGACGCGTTGAGTGGCCTCCACGTCGTCCTCGCGGTCGCAGCGCGCCGTCGCCCGCCGTTCGGCCAGCGCCCGGAACTGTGCCGCATCCAGCGCCGGCAATCGCTGCATGAACGCCACCACCACCCAGAGATCGGCGTCGGCCATCGTGAACCGCCACGCCGGCATGCCACTCATCTTGATGCCGTTGCGGGTGATCCAGTACAGATCCTGCGGCCGCCATTTGCCACGCGCGTCGACCAGCGGGCCGGGCAGCGGGTGCCTGCTGCGGCCCAGCGGATCGTGCGCAACGCCGTCGTGATGGCGTTGGTCGCCACCGGCGTCATCAGTTTCGAGCTGGGTCTCACCTCCGGCGCAATGACAGCGGCGACTCTCAGGAGGACTGTCAGCTGATTGCAGAGCACCCGCTGTTGGCGTCGGTCCGCTCAGACCAGGCCATTGCGCTACGGTCACGACACTTCCGCGCTCGATGCACCGACCCCCGCCATGAACCCCTACACCGCCAGCGCAACGGCCGTGATGGTGCTGTTGACCATGGTCCCGCTGTCGCACAGCAAGGCCTGGTGGGTGCGCGTGCTGGACTTTCCGCGCCTGCAACTGTTCGCGCTGACCGCAGCGTTGCTTGCAGTCGATCTCGTCGTGGCGTTTGACGGTGGGTGGGCGGCGTGGCTGGTGCCCTTGGCTGCAGCTGCCTGTCTTCTGTATCACGCGTGGTGGATCACGCCATACATCCGGTTGTTCCCGCTGGAAGTGAAAACCGCGGCGGCAGCAGACGGTGGCGACGTGCTGCGGGTGATGGTGTCCAACGTGCTGATGTCCAACCGCAACGCCCAGGCCCTGCTGCACCTGGTGGCAACGCATCGGCCGCATGTGCTGGTGACGCTGGAGTCGGACGACTGGTGGCAAGAGCAGCTCGACACGCTGAAGGCGGACTATCCCTTCACCATCCAATGTCCGCTGGACAACCAATACGGCATGCATGTTTACGCCCGGTTGCCGCTGGAAGGCAGCCGTGTGGATTTTCTCGTCCAGGACGACGTGCCGTCGATGCACACAGGCATTCGCATGCCCGGCGGGCAGGTCGTGCAGGCGCACTTCGTGCATCCCGCACCACCATCGCCAACGGAAAACGACGCATCCACCGAGCGTGACGCCGAGCTGTTGACGGTGGCCCGTCGCGTGGCCGGTGCAGCGGCGCCGGTCATCGTCACCGGGGACCTCAATGACGTGGCGTGGTCGCGCACCACGCGCCAGTTTCGCAAACTGAGCCATTTGCTGGACCCACGCGTCGGTCGCGGCATGTTCAACACCTTTCATGCCGGTCACTGGTTCTTGCGCTGGCCGCTGGACCACATCTTCCACAGCGACCACTTCACGTTGCGCAGCATCCGCCGCTTGCCGTCGATCGGATCAGACCATTTCCCGCTGCTGACCGAGTTGATGCTGACCCCAAGCGCGTCGAGCGAACAGCAGGCGCTAGGCGCAGGCGGTTGAACAACGGGACTGGCCTGAACAGTACCCGCCCGCCTGCATCACCGGGGAATCATGCCCGGACTGGGGTCACCTTCTGGCACCGCACGCCAAGGGGCGCCCTGACGGCGAACCGCGGGTCGAGCACCAGGTCCGGCGGACAGCGCCGAGGCACGCCCCGCAGACCCGGCGACCACTGCCGGACAGAAGCCGGTATCGGCCGCCGTGCGGGCGGCGTTCATCAGCGGGTCGCCACCGCCGCCTGCCGGAGCGCTGAAGTTTTCGGCGACTTCGCAGGTGGGTGCAAAGCCATCGAAGTAGCGGCCTTCGTTGCGCTGGTTCACGCTTTCGAAGTTGATCACGCTGTAGGTGCGGCCACAGGCCGAGGTGGGCAGTGAACCCACCGGCTTGCCGCAACTGGCCTCGCCGATGGCCACCACCTCGACCCCGGCGCCGCGCAGGCCGTTGATGAGCTGTTCGCTGGCAGAGCAGGTGCGCCGTCCCATCAGCACAAACACACGCGGCAGGTTCAGCGCCGAGAGCTGCACCGTGAAGGGGTAGCTCAGGTTGTTGCTCGCACGTTTGTCGTTGTACAGCAGCGAGGCGTAGTTCACGCCGGTAGCGCGCGAGCCCGCCACGTAGGACGCGAGCGTGGCACCGGTGGACACCAGGCCGCCGCCGTTGTAACGCAGGTCCAGCACCAGGTCCTGCACGGATTCGGCGCGAAAGCGTGCGAAGGCCGTTTCCAGCGGCGCCAGCGCCTGCGAAACCATGTCCTTCACCGCCACATAGCCCAAGCGCCGGCCGCCCGCAGTCGTCACCACCATGGTGCCACTGACCGGCGTCAGGCTGAACACTTCAGCGCGCAGGCTGAAGCTGCGGTCCACCCCGCCCTGGCGCAGGGTCAGGTCCAGGGTGTTGCCCACTTCCGCCGGCGTGAGCGCAGCAAAGTCTTCGGCGGCAATCAATTCGCTGACCGGGCGGCCGTTGACGGTGAGCAAACGGTCGCCACGCTGCATCCCGGCACGCGCTGCGGGCGACAGGGGTTCGATATGGCGCACGAACAGCGGCTTGGTGCCGTCGCGGTCCAGTTCAAGTGCCGCCACCGACAGGCCAAAGCCCAACGTCGCGCCGTCGCCGAAAAAGCGGTTGAAGGACTCGGTGGGCTGGCTGCCGCTGTAGCGGTCACTGGGAAAGTCGGGGCTGCTGCCGGTGTAGAGCAAGGCGTCGAAGTAGCCCTGCACGTCGGCGTAGACGCTGGCGTCGGGGCGCGGTGACAGGCGGTACCAGAAATACCACTCGTTCGTGTAGTCGCCCAGCCAGGCCTGGTGCTCCTGCACCGTGCACACCGTGGGCGCAGGGCTGCTGCCGCCGTCACCGCCGCCGCCGCCGCCACCACCACAGGCTGCCAACAGCAGCGGCATCAGGCAACCGGCCAGCGCATTGCGGCGCAGCGGATTTGATTTCCGGACCATGTCGTGTTCTCCCACTGAAAGCCAGGTGGTCGAGGGAATAGCGCCGAATCAGCGCCGAATCAGCGCCCAAAAAGCGCCCAGACAGCACAGAAAGGTCGCCACCTACAATTCAAACTCGTCCCGCAACGCTTGCGTTGACACGGTCTGCACCCATTGACGGGCCGCCTTTGTATCGCTTTGTCCTGACGCCGACCGGTGGCAGGACTTCTTTGGATCGTCGTTGCCATCATGACCGAGCTTGCCAAGTCCTTCGAACCCGCCGCCATCGAGTCGCGCTGGGGCCCCGTCTGGGCCGCCGCTGGCGCCGCGGCGCCGACGCTGGACCCGGCCAGGCCATCCTTCAGCATCCAGTTGCCGCCACCCAATGTGACAGGCACGCTGCACATGGGCCATGCGTTCAACCAGACCATCATGGACGCGTTGACGCGCTACCACCGCATGCGCGGCTTCAACACCTTGTGGGTGCCGGGCACCGACCATGCCGGTATCGCCACGCAAATCGTGGTGGAACGCCAGTTGCAGGACGCGGGCTTGTCGCGTCACGACCTGGGGCGCAAGAACTTCGTGGCCCAGGTCTGGGACTGGAAACAAACCAGCGGCGCCACCATCACCAACCAGATGCGCCGCATGGGCGACAGCGTGGACTGGAGCCGCGAGTACTTCACGATGGACGAGAAGCTCTCGACCGTCGTCACCGAAACCTTCGTGCGCCTGTTTGACGAAGGCCTCATCTACCGGGGCAAGCGCCTGGTGAGCTGGGACCCGACGCTGAAAAGCGCGGTGTCCGACCTGGAGGTGGAAAGCGAAGAAGAAGACGGCTTCCTGTGGCTGATCCGCTATCCGCTGGAAGACAACGGCGGCAGCGGCAGCGGCAGCGTGGTGGTCGCCACCACCCGGCCCGAGACCATGCTGGGTGACACCGCCGTCATGGTGCACCCAGAAGACGAACGTTATGCCGCGCTGGTGGGACAGCGTGTCATGCTGCCGCTGTGCAACCGGCCGATTCCGGTCATCGCCGACGCCTATGTCGACCGCGAGTTTGGCACCGGCGTCGTCAAGGTCACACCTGCGCACGACGCCAACGACTACGCCGTGGGTCAGCGCCACGGACTGGCCATGATCGGCGTGCTGGACCTGGACGCCAAGATCAACGACCAGGCGCCCGAGGCCTACCGCGGCCTGGACCGCTTCGTGGCGCGCAAAAAAGTCGTGGCTGACCTGGATGCCCTGGGCCTGCTGGTCGAGACCAGGAAGCACCGCCTGCAGGTGCCGCGCTGCGCACGCACCGGCCAGGTGGTGGAACCCATGCTCACCGACCAATGGTTCGTGGCCGTCAACAAGGCCGGCGCCGACGGGGTAAGCATTGCCGAGCGGGCGCGCCGCGCGGTCAGCACGGGCGAAGTGCGCTTCGTGCCCGAACAGTGGGTCAACACCTACAACCACTGGATGGACAACCTGCAGGACTGGTGCATCAGCCGCCAGCTGTGGTGGGGCCACCAGATCCCGGCCTGGTACGGCACAAGCGGTGAACTGTTCGTGGCGCGGTCGGAAGAAGAAGCGCGCGCCCGCGCCACCGCGGCCGGCTACAGCGGCGCGCTGACACGCGACGAAGACGTGCTGGATACCTGGTACTCGTCGGCGCTGGTGCCTTTTTCCACGCTGGGCTGGCCCGAGAAGACCATCGAGCAGCAGCTGTTCCTGCCCAGCACGGTGCTGGTCACCGGCTTCGACATCATCTTCTTCTGGGTCGCCCGGATGATCATGATGACCACGCACTTCACGCGAACCGCCGATTGCCCACAGGGCAAGGTGCCCTTCCAGGACGTCTACATCCACGGCCTGGTGCGCGACGCGCAAGGCCAGAAGATGAGCAAGAGCGAAGGCAATGTGCTGGACCCGGTGGACCTGATCGACGGCATCGAACTCGGGCCGCTGCTGGACAAGCGCACCACCGGCCTGCGCAAGCCCGAGACCGCACCCCGTGTACGCAAGCAGACCGAAAAAGAATTCCCGGCCGGCATACCCGCGTTCGGCGCCGACGCGCTGCGTTTCACCATGGCCAGCTACGCCACGCTGGGCCGCAACATCAACTTCGACGCCAAGCGCTGCGAGGGCTACCGCAACTTCTGCAACAAGCTCTGGAACGCCACCAAGTTTGTGCTGATCAATTGCGAAGGCAAGGACTGCGGGCTGAAAGAACACAGCAAGGCCGAATGTGCCCCGGCTGTCACCGACGGTGACGGCCGGCTCGTCCAAGCTGCCGGACCTTTCCACGGGTACATGAAGTTTTCGATGGCCGACCGCTGGATCAGCGGTGAACTGCAGCGCGTGCAAGCCGCGGTGGCCCAAGGCTTTGCCGACTACCGCCTGGACAACGTGGCCAGCGCGCTCTACAGCTTCGTTTGGGATGAGTACTGCGACTGGTACCTGGAAATCGCCAAGGTGCAGATCGCACAGGGCTCTGAAGCCGAACAGCGTGCCACGCGCCGCACCTTGATCCGCACGCTGGAAACGGTGCTGCGCCTGCTGCACCCGGTGGCTCCCTTCATCACCGCCGAGTTGTGGGAAACGGTGGCCGTGGTGGCCGGCCGCAAGACGGCTGGCTCTGCCGACAGCGTGGTCACCGCCACCTACCCGCAGGCGCAGCTGGAGAAAGTGGACCCGGCGGCTGACGAATGGATGGCGCGCCTGAAATCCGTGGTCGCCGAGATTCGCCGCCTGCGCAGCGAGATGAGCCTGCCGCCGGGCGAACGTGTGCCGCTGCTCACCGTGGGCGACGAGACCTTCGTGCGCAGCGCCACACCCGTGTTGCAGGCCCTGGCGCGGCTGGCCGAGGTGCGGCCTTCACCCGATGAAGCGGCTTTTGCGGCCGCCACCCAGGCCGCGCCCGTGGCCGTTTGCGGCAGCCTGCGCCTGGCGCTGCACGTGCAGGTGGATGTGGCGGCCGAGTCGGCGCGGCTGGACAAGGAAATCACGCGTCTGCAGGCCGAGATCGTGAAGGCCGACGTCAAATTGGGCAACGAGAGCTTCGTCGCCCGTGCACCGGCTGCGGTGGTGGACCAGGAACGTGCGCGCCTGGCCGACTTCAGACAGGCTTTGTCACGCCTGCAGGACCAGCGGGCCCGGCTGGTGGCTGTTGTGACCTGAGACGCGGCGATGGGGCCTGGCGCAATACGGCGTCGATGCGCTCGGCCACCACCCAGGCGCTGCGCAGGCGCGACTCGCGGGTGGTGCTGGCCACGCGTGGCGTGACCTGCAGCGTGTCGATGTGGCACAAGGGCCGGCCTGGGTCCAGCGCACCCGGGGCCAGGCTGTCCAACCAGGCGGCGGCCAGCGGGCCTTCGCGCAACGCCAGGGCCAGCGCCTGTTCGTCGAAGATGGCCGAATGGGCCAGGCTCACGATCACCTGATTGGGCTTGGCCGCCGAGAGCAGTCTTTCGCCGAACAGGCCGCCGAAGCGCGCGTAGTGGGTCAGCAGCACACATACCGCGTCGCTGTCGCGCACCAGGTCCAGCAGGCCCACGGGCCGCAGGCCCGTGCGTGCCCAACCGGGGTCGCTGGCATGCAGGCCCGGGTCGTAACCCAGCACCTGCGCACCGAAGGCCGTGAGCAGCCGCACCAGGCATTCGCTGCTGGGCGTGACACCAACGATGCCCACCACGCTGCCGCCCAGTTCGCGCCCCACCAGCAGGCCATCGTCGCTGACGATGGGCACCCGCCGCAGCAGGGTCAGCAAAGCGCCGATGACAAATTCGGCCTCGGCGGCGGCGCTGGCGCTGCCGGCCCGGGCCACTTCAACCCCCGCTCGGGCACAGGCGTCGAGGTCGATGTCCTCGGCACCGGCTGACACACGACCCAGCACGCGCAGGTGGGGCGCGTGCCACAGCAGGCTGGCATCCACCGTCACCACAGGCGGCAGGATGGCGGCGCGGGCCGTGGACAGCGCAGCCCGAAAGGCCATGGGCTCGCTTGCCAGTTCAGGCGCAAGGCGCACGAGGTGACGCCCGGCCAGCCACTGCTGGACGTCGTCATGCACCGGCTCGACGATCAATACGTCCATCAGTGCGGGCGGCAAGGTGTCATGGAAAGCGCGGGTGTTCACATGCCAGAATCGGCTTGAGTCCACCCATTCTGAAGCCCCATGCCCATCAACAAGGCCATTTTCCCGGTCGCAGGTCTCGGCACCCGCTTTCTTCCTGCCACCAAGGCGCAGCCCAAAGAGATGCTGCCGGTGGTGGACAAACCCCTGATCCAGTACGCCGTGGAAGAGGCCTATGCGGCCGGGGTGCGCGAAATGATCTTCGTCACCGGCCGCCACAAGCGGCCGATCGAAGACCACTTCGACATGACCTACGAGCTGGAAGTGGCCTTGGCCCAGTCCAACAAACAGGACCTGCTGGACGTGGTGCGCAGCGTCAAGCCTGACGACATGGAGTGCATCTACGTGCGCCAGGCGCAGGCCCTGGGCCTGGGCCACGCCGTGCTGTGCGGGCAGAAGCTGGTGGGCAACGAGCCCTTTGCCGTGCTGTTGGCCGACGACCTGATGGTGCACAGCAAGCCCGTGCTGCAACAGATGGTGGAGCAGTACGACGAGTGGCGCGCTTCGATCATCGCGGTGCAGGAAGTGCCGCCCGAGCTCACCCGGCGCTACGGCATCGTGGCCGGCACGGTGGTCAACGAGCGCTTGATGGACGTCAACCGCATCGTCGAAAAACCGGCGCCTGAAGACGCACCTTCGCGTCTGGGCGTGGCCGGGCGCTACATCCTGACGCCGGGTGTATTCCACGAAATCGCCAGTCAGCCGCGCGGCGTGGGAGGTGAGATCCAGCTCACCGACGGCATCGCGTCACTGCTGCGCCGAGAGAAGGTGTTTGCCTTCCGCTACGAAGGCCGTCGCTACGACTGCGGCAGCAAAGAAGGCTTTCTGGAAGCCAATGTCGAACTGGCGTTGGCGCACCCGCAGTTGGGGCCGGGCTTCCGAGACTTCTTGAAGGGCCTGGACCTTTGACGAGTTTCACCTGCGCCCACGCAGGTGATGGTTGCCACCGTTCAGCGCCGCTTCAGCACGTGCATGAAGTCGGCACCAGCGGTGGTCTGCTCGACCAGTTCATTGCCGGTTTGCCGGGCAAAAGCCTGGAAGTCTCGCACCGACCCTGCGTCGGTGGACACCACACGCAGCAGTTCACCACTGAGCATTTCTGACAAGGCTTTTTTGGCCTTCAGGATGGGCAGTGGGCAGTTCAGGCCGCGGGTATCGAGTTCTCGATTGACGTCGTTCATGGCTGCTGATTCTAGGCGCGAGCGGGCGTGTCCGTGAACGGCGTCGCCCGCGCGGGCCCCAAGGCTCATGCCGGAAAAACACCCGTGGACAGGTAGCGGTCACCACGGTCGCAGACGATGAACACGATGGTGGCGTTTTCCACGCTGCGGGCCAGCTGCAGCGCCACCCAGCAGGCCCCGGCAGCCGAGATGCCGGCAAAGAGGCCCTCTTCGCAGGCCAAGCGGCGGGCCATGTCTTCGGCGTCGGCCTGGCTCACCAGCACCAGTTCGTCGACGCCGCTGGGGTCGTAGATCTTGGGCAGGTAGGCCTCGGGCCACTTGCGGATGCCCGGGATGCGTGAGCCCTCGGCTGGCTGGGCGCCGACGACGCGCACGGCCGGGCTTTTTTCCTTCAGGTAGCGCGACACACCCGTGATGGTGCCCGTGGTGCCCATGGCGCTGACAAAGTGCGTCACGCGGCCGGCGGTGTCGGCCCAGATTTCCGGGCCTGTGGTTTCGTAGTGCACCCGCGGGTTGTCGGCGTTGGCAAACTGGTCCAGCACACGGCCTTTGCCTTCGCGCGCCATCTGGTCGGCCAGGTCGCGGGCGTATTCCATGCCGCCAGAACGGGGTGTCAGCACCAGCTCGGCACCGAAGGCCTTCATGGTCTGGGCCCGTTCGATGGACAGGTCCTCCGGCATGATCAACACCATGCGGTAGCCGCGCATGGCTGCGGCCATGGCCAGCGCAATGCCGGTGTTGCCCGAGGTGGCTTCGATCAGCGTGTCGCCCGGCTTGATTTCGCCCCGCTCTTCAGCACGGCGGATCATGCTGATGGCCGGCCGGTCTTTCACCGAGCCCGCCGGGTTGTTGCCCTCCAGCTTGCCCAGGATCACATTGCCACGCTTGGCACCGTGCGCGCCGGGCAGGCGCTGCAACTGCACCAGCGGCGTGCCGCCAATGGCATCTTCCAGGGTCTTGTAGGCCGGCTGCTCCGTCATCGCTTGCTCCTCGATCGGCCGCAATTGTGGCAGCGCGCCCCAGTCCGCGCAGGCGTGCGTGTGATAATCCGGGCTCTTCAAGCGTGCCCCTGGGCACCGCTGCCCTCGTGACGAAATCGGTAGACGTAGCGGATTCAAAATCCGCCGCCGCAAGGCGTGCCAGTTCGAGTCTGGCCGAGGGCACCATCAGGGTTTGGGCAGCGACAGCCGCACCATCCTGCCTCCCGCGTTGATCCCCCGGTGCCTGCATGCCCCCGATCCCGACGATCACCAAAAACCTGATGCTCGCCTGCACGGCGGTGTTCGCCCTTCAGCTCATGCTGCCGCTGGCGGCCTGGTTTGCACTGTTCCCGCTGAACAGCGGCTATTTCATGCCCTGGCAGGTGGTGACCTACGCCTTCCTGCATGGCGGCTTTGGCCACCTGTTTTTCAACATGCTGGGCCTGTGGATGTTTGGCTCGGAACTTGAACGCCTGTGGGGCGGCAAACGCTACATGCAGTTCTTGCTGGCCGGTGTGCTGGCCGCGGCGGTGGCGCAGATGGTCGTCACCTACCTCGCCGGCTCGCGCGTGCCGACGGTAGGCGCATCGGGCGCCCTGTTTGCCCTGCTGCTGGCATTTGGCATGTTGTTTCCCAACCGCGTGATCATGCCGCTGTTCCCGCCCATCCCCATGAAGGCGCGCACATTTGTCATGTTGTTCGGCGGCATCGAACTGCTGCTGGGTTCGGGCCTTCTGGATTCTTTGTTCGGCCTGGGCGGCGGCAACATCGCGCACTTTGCGCACCTGGGTGGCATGGTGGGGGGCTTCCTGATGATCCGCTACTGGCGCAAGCAGCCGCCCTTCGGATCGAACCGACGGCGCTGACTTGCTAAGCCCTCTCGACAAGAGGGCGCAAAAAGCTTGGCATGCTGCTGCCCATGGGAGGCACACCATGGTCCGCTGTTCGACGCCCTCATTCGGTCGATTGTTTGCAGGGCTGGCCCTTGCCGGGGTGACGTTGGTCGTGACGCCTCTCGCGCAGGCACAGCCCAGCGATGCCCGGGTGCTGGCGCTGGAGCGCGCTAGTGCGGCCGTGCTGGGGCTGGAAGTGCGGGCCGTGGAAGGCGCCAATTCCGCCGCCACACTGGGTGCTGTTCGCCAGGGCTCAGGCGTCGTGATTGGCAAAGACGGCCTGGTGCTGACCATCGGCTACCTGGTGCTCGAAGCCGAGACCATCGAACTCGTGCATGACGACGGACGCCGCGTCCCGGCGCGGCGCCTGGCCTACGACCTGGCCACCGGATTTGGCCTGGTGCAGGCGCTGGCGCCCTTGAAGCTGGAGCCGGTGCCGCTGGGGGATTCCAATGCGCTGGCCGATGACGAGCCGTTGGTGGCTGTCAGCGGCGGCCGGCAAGGCGCGCTGAGCGTCACGCAGCTGATGTCGCGCCGTGAATTTGCCGGCTACTGGGAATACCACATCGAAGGTGCCTTGTTCACCAGCCCGCCGCGCGGCGACCATAGCGGCGCCGGGCTCTTCAATGGCCAGGGTGAACTGGTGGGCATCGGCTCGCTGGTGCTGCCCAACGCCGCCCCTGCGGGTCAGGCCCGACGGCCCGGCAACATGTTCGTGCCGGTCGCCCTGCTCAAACCGGTGTTGGCCGAGCTGCTGGAACGTGGTGCATCTGGCGCCAGCACACGGGCTTGGCTGGGCGTGAATTGCATCGAACACGAGGGCCGGATCTTTGTGCTGCGCGTCAGCGACGACAGTCCGGCAGCAGGGGTCGGGCTGCGCGCGGGCGACCGCATCCTGCAAATAGACGGCACTTCGGTGATGGGGCTTTCGCAGCTGTGGAAGTTGCTGTGGGCCGGTGGTGCGCCCGAGCGCACCGTGCGCTTGGACATCGAGCGGAGCGGCCTGGCGCAGACGCTGGTGCTGCAATCGGTCGACCGCTCACAGGTGCTGCGCCGACCGCGCGGCATCTAGTAGTCCGGTCAACCCTGGCGCAGGCCCTGCTCGACCGTGGGGTGGCGGAGTTTCAGCCGCAGTTCCTTCTTCAGACGTGTGTTGTCCAGCCTTCGCGATTCGCTCATGAAGCTCATCTGCATCGCACCCAGGGTCTGCTGCGCTTCGCTGCGGCTGATGCGTGGCGGCGGCGGCAGGCCGCACAACTCGGCGGCCAGGTCGAAGTACTGGCCCATCTTCAGTTCGGTGTTGTCGCTGACGTGGTAGATGCGCTGCGGCGCGCCACGCAACAGCGCCGCCACGCAGGCACGCGCCAGGTCGTCGGCATGGATGTGGTTGGTGTAGACGTCGTCTTCGTTCACCAGCACCGGCGTGCCGCGCAGCAGTCGTTCGCGCGGGTGGCCACCGGGCCTGTCGGTGGCATAGATGCCAGGGATGCGCAGGATGCCCACCCGCGAGCCGCTGCGGCGGCCGAACCAGCGCACACACGCTTCGGCGTCCACGCGCCGGCGGCCGCGGTCGGTGGCCGGCTGCACGGCACGCGTTTCGTCCAGACGCTCGCCGCCGCAGTCGCCGTAGACACCGCTGGTGCTGGCATACACCAGACGTTGCACGCCACCGCCGCGCGCCAGCGCTGCCAGCAATGCGCGTGTGCGCGGGTCGGTGCTGCCTTGCAAGGGCGGTGGTGCCAGGTGCAGCACCGCGTCGGCCAATCCGCCCAGGCGACCCAGGGTGGCCGGTTCGTCCAGGTTGCCCAGCAGCGGCACCGCGCCCCGGGCGCGCAGCAGCGCGCAACGATCCGGCGACGAGGTCAGCGCCAGCACACGCCAGCGCGGCTGCAGCAGGCGCAACACCCGCAGGCCGACGTCACCGCAGCCCACGATCAACAGGGTGGGACGGCGCAGGCGGGCGGCGGGCGTGGGCATGGCGGCTTCAGTGGGGGGACAGGGGCCTTGAATGGCCGGCAGGCTCGGGCGCATGGTGCACGGGCACAATGGCGGCCGCAGTTTACGTGCCTCCTCTCGCTGCGGGCATGAGCCAGGAAACACCCACTTCCATGACCTTCCAGATCACCCTTCAGCCCGCCGGCCGCAGCTTTGAAGTGCAGCGCGACGAAGCCATCCTGCCAGCGGCCATTCGTCAGGGCGTGGGGCTGCCCTATGGCTGCCGCGACGGCGCTTGTGGATCGTGCAAGAGCAAGCTGGTCGAAGGCCGCGTCATCCACGGCGCGCATCAATTGAAGGCACTGTCGGTGGACGAAGAGGAGGCCGGCTTCATCCTCACCTGCTGCGCCACGCCGCAGACCGACTGCGTGGTGGAAGCGCGCAGCGTGCCGGGCGCCGGCGAGTACCCGGTGCTGAAGATGCCCAGCCGCGTCATCAGCATCGACAAGCCCGCGCCCGATGTGGCCGTGCTGCGTCTGCAGCTGCCGGCCAACCAGAACCTTCAGTACCGCGCGGGCCAATACGTCGAATTCATCCTGCGCGACGGTGCACGCCGCAGCTACAGCATGGCCAACGCGCCGCACGAATTGGGCAGCCCGCCGGCCATCGAACTGCATCTGCGCCACATGCCCGGCGGCAAGTTCACCGACCATGTGTTCTCGGCCATGAAGGAAAAGGACATCCTGCGCATGGAAGGGCCATTTGGCAGCTTCTTCCTGCGTGAGGCGTCCGACAAACCCATGGTGCTGCTGGCCAGCGGCACTGGCTTTGCGCCCATCAAGTCGCTGATCCAGCAGCTGCAGCACAAGAGCTCGCAGCGACCCATGGTGCTGTACTGGGGCTGCCGCAGAAAGTCCGATCTGTACCAGCACGACTGGTGCCAGCAAGCCGCCGCCGAAATGCCGCAACTGCGCTACGTGCCGGTGTTGTCCGAACCCACGGCCGACGACCACTGGACCGGCCGCACGGGCTTTGTGCACCAGGCGGTGATGGCTGACTTTCCCGACCTGTCGGCCCACCAGGTCTACGCCTGCGGCGCGCCGGTGATGGTGGAATCGGCGCAGCATGACTTCGTGCAGCACTGTGGCCTGCCGGCCGACGAGTTCTACGCTGATGCCTTCACCTCGGAAGCCGACAAACACGGCTGAACCGGCGGGCGCGGCCCCCGGCTGTCAGGGCCACCGACCCTTCACTCGAAAGGCGTCGGCCGGTTGGACCACTGCGCGCTGGGTCTCGGCGTGAAGTTCACGCGCCGCAACTCGTCGATGGACTCGCCCAGAAAACCGCTGCGCAGACGGCCCTCCACCAGTTCGTAGCCCATCAACGCCAGCACGCGGTCACCGATGAAAATAGGCCTGGCGTTGCCGTACCAGTCCACGCACGAGGCCTTGCAGCGGTCGTCCAGGCGGCGGCCGGGGCGGGCTTCAAGTTGGCCCAGTGCGGTGAACGACAAGCTGCGCTGGCGCAGCACCACCACCGATGCCGCCACGGCATGTCGACCGTCAGCACGGTCGCTGCGCAGGCCATCCGCGGCCACCACGGGCAGGCCCAGCAGCCCTTCGTCAGCGCCGGTGCTGCGGTAGAAAAAGCCGTGGCTGCGTGTTTCGCCCTGGCGCGCACCGGCCTGGCTGTGGCGGCCGGCGATGCGCGCCTTGCCGCGCGCCAGGCGCACGGCGCTGAAGTTCAGCTCGCTGCCGTCGTTGCCCACTAGCAGCGCATGGTCGCCCAGCGCTTCGATGCGCTCGACGGCGTGGCCCGGGTCCAGGGCCACGGCTTCGGCGTCCGACGCGTGGCGTGTCGCCCAAGCCTGCTGGCCGGCGCCCCACAACAGCCAGTCGCCGACAAAGCGGTTGTGCAACGCGCTGTGGGCCGGGCCGGGCAAACGGCGGTAATGGTCACGCGCAGCAGCCGTGTGGCCGTCGCCAAAGGCCGACAGCGGCACCCGCAGCAGTGCCGTGCGCCCGCGGCTGCGGTCTGCGCCCCACAGGCCTTCGCCGCTGCCTTGTTCACGGAGCAGCACGTTCAGGTGGCCCTGACGATCTTCCAGGAACGACATCTGGTCGGTGGGCACGCCTGCGGTCTTCAGGCCCGTGGGCATGGCGCCGTCCAGCGGCAGGCGAAAGACGGCGGCCGACGACATCGCCGCATCGTGGCGGCCGCCTTCTGCGCCGGTGGCGCGACGCGAGGCCTGCGTCCAGACATAGACCGAACCCTGCGAGACGTAGAACACACGGCCCACCGGGCCCAGCACGGCCGAAGATGCGCAGTCCAGCGTGGCGGTGCCCAGATCACAGCGTGTCACGGTGTGCAGCGCCAGCGGCTGGCCGGGGTCGAAGTCGTCGTCGGTGCGGAACACCCGTGTGGCCGGCAGGATGCGCTCAAAGTCACCCGGCACCGCCTGCCCGCCCCAGCGCCGCTGCGCCGGCATCATCTGCGCCCAGGGCTGGCCCCAGGGCTGCAGCACGGTGGGCGAGTAGAAGATGAGCTGATGGCCCACCAACCGGCTGGCGTAGTTGCGCGCCGAGTAGTAGTCGAAGCTGCGCAGGTGGTGGGTGGACTTGTAGGCCAGCGAGCCATCGTCGCCCAGCTCGAAGAGGCCGATCTCGGTGCCGCCGCGGGCCACGCTGTAGCCCACGACCACCACCGTACGGCCCGACACCAGCAGTTCGTCGTACCAGGCGCCGCGCGGGTCACTGCCTGGCGCGTAGGCGTCGGCCATGGCCGCAGGCTGCAGTTGATCACCACCCACGCGCACGGTGAACAAGCGGCCACGGCGCAGGATGATGAGGTGGTCGCCCGCGCGTTTAACGATGCCACCTTCGTCCACGCCGGCGGTCTGCAGGTTGGTGATGCTGTCGGCGACGCCGGTTTCGGCACGCGCGCTGTCGGCCTTGTTGCCCTGGGCCGCGGCTGC
>Ga0105048_10008525_pt1 | contig 16399 bp, 11 predicted proteins | sample MAT05_FD_78382 | JGI IMG/M metagenome (GOLD analysis project Ga0105048, IMG submission 78382) | Freshwater microbial communities from Lake Fryxell liftoff mats and glacier meltwater in Antarctica - MAT-05 | ecosystem: Environmental > Aquatic > Freshwater > Ice > Liftoff microbial mat | place...
AGCGTGTGCTGATGCTGCGCCAATGCCAGAGCTGGCGCCGGTGATGAGGATGACTTTGCCGGAGAGGGGATGATTCATGTTGGGGTTTATGACTTTGCAACCTTTTAGACAGGATGAACAGGATATACCAGATCGGATTTACGCGGCCACGGAACTCAGACCCTTCGGGTGGCGCATTTACGCACAAATTAGCCCAGATTCGAAGTGCGCCACCCGAAGGGTCTTGCGCTCGCGTTAGCTATTTGTGTAAATCATCGTTAATCGGGAATAAGTGATGACTGGGTTCTAGTTCTTGATCTGGCTCAACCGTTCGACCACGACGCGCACAATTTGCTTCTGCCCTTCGAGCGAGGGATGCAGGCCGTCGGCCAGCAACGAGCGCGGATTGGCCGGCATCCCAAACACGCGCTGCAAATCAACCACCGGCTCGGGTTGCTGCCGCACCATGTCAGCCATTGACGCCATCTCACTGTTGAGCCACATCAACTGGTGGGGTGCCAGCCACCAATCGCACGGAATGGCTTGCTCGATGACTGTGGCCGGCGTGAGCCAGATGAGTTTGGCGTGGGTCTGGGTGGCTGTGAACTGTCGAATGGCCTGCAAATTGCGGGCGGTTTCCTGCGGGCTGACCAGCGTTTTGTAGGGCTGGATGCCGTGTGTGCGCGCATCGTTGGTGCCGATGAAGCAGAAAATCCAATTGGGCTGATCCTGGGTCGCCACTAGAAAACGGGTGATGAGGTGAGTGGAGGTGTCGCCGGACACGGCTCGATTAATGAGCGTGAGATTGTCCTGTGGCCGCTGCATGGCCAGGGCGTGCCGCAGAATTTCGAACCAGCTTTGCAGGTCATCGGTAATGCTATCGCCCACGGCCACAATCGTTTCGTTGGGCTGGAACGGCAACTGATCGAGCTGATGGGCAAAGGCCGCATCGTCCAACAATTCCTCGGCGGCCCGCGCCGCGTGCATGGCAAATTGCTCTTTGATGCGTAGATAGGTGATGAGGTCTATGCCGAACAGCGCCGCGCAAATGTCGTCGTTGACAACGGGTGTGCCGAGCGTTTTCTCTGGGTGGGCAAACTGAATGCGCTGAGTGATGAACTCGTCAAATGGCGGGGTGGGGTGAATTGCTGGAGAAGTCATTGAAGGGAGGGGGCGGGCTGTTTGGGTAAGGGTCTGGCTCATGGTTCTTCCTGGAAATGAGTTTTAGGGTTTCATAAACGGCAATGTGGGGTGCTGCCGTTGGGTTCTCGCTGAGCTACTTCTGGTGCAAATCCTGCTGCGATTGGAGATGGAACCTTGCTCACATCTCTGTTCTATTCTCTGATCTATTTGATGATTGTAGTGCGGCAGGTGTTCACAGCGTGGCGGTATAACACTTCAAAATGATAGAATGCTGCCGCTTTCATACAGCGCATTCAAACCCATATTTGGAGACTTGCTTGCACTGGCTTTCTCGATTTTTCTGCTGAAGTTTGGTTGTGATAACCGATCGCGATTTTTGATCCATGTCCGGCTTCTCAGATATCCCAAACTTTAGCAACTTCCTAACTACTTAAACAACATGTCTGAATCACAACAGGTTATATATTCGATGGTCAAGGTCGGCAAAGTGGTGCCGCCCAATAAGCAAATTCTTCGCGACATTACGCTCGGGTTTTACTACGGGGCCAAGATCGGCGTGCTGGGTTTGAACGGCGCCGGCAAGAGCACGTTGCTCAAAATCATGAGTGGCATCGACGACAACTACCTCGGCGATACCGTGCTCAGCAAGGGTTACACCCGCGGCATGCTGGTGCAGGAGCCGGTGCTGGACGAGAACAAGACTGTGAAGCAGGTGGTTGAGGAAGCCGTGACACCACTGCTGGACTTGCAACACAAATATGACGCAGTCAGCGCCAGATTCTCTGAGCCAGATGCCGATTTTGACAAGCTCATCGAAGAGCAGGGCAAGCTGCAAGAGGAAATGGACAAACACGATGTGTGGACGCTGGACAGCCGGCTCGAGTTGGCCATGGACGCCCTGCGCTGCCCGCCAGCCGATGCCCCTGTCGTTAATCTTTCGGGCGGCGAGCGACGGCGGGTGGCGTTGTGCCGGCTGTTGCTGACCGAGCCCGACATTTTGCTGCTCGACGAACCGACCAACCATCTGGACGCCGAGAGTGTGGCCTGGCTGGAAACCCATCTGCGCGATTACAAAGGCACCGTCATTGCCGTCACCCACGACCGCTACTTTTTGGACAATGCGGCTTCGTGGATTCTGGAGCTCGATCGCGGCTACGGCATTCCGTATCGCGGCAATTACACTAGTTGGCTGGAGCAGAAGTCCGAGCGCCTGCGCGTGGAGGAAAAGTCCGAGGACAAGCGCCAGAAAACGCTGGATCGCGAGCTGGAATGGATTCGCATGTCGCCCCGCGCGCGCCAGGCCAAGAGCTCGGCTCGCGTAGCTGCCTACGAAAAACTGCTGGATCAGGACGGCGAGAAGCGGCGCGAAAGCATGGAGATCTACATTCCGCCCGGCCCGCGCCTGGGTGGGATCGTCCTTGAAGCCAAGGGCATCAGCAAAAGCTATGGCGACCGACTCCTGTATGAAAACCTGAGTTTCTCGGTGCCGCCGGGTGCCATCGTCGGCATCATCGGCCCCAACGGCGTGGGTAAGACCACCCTGTTCCGCATGATCATGGGTCAGGAGAAGCCGGACACCGGCACCTTTACTGTCGGTGAAACGGTGAAGCTGGGCTATGCCGATCAAGACCGCACCCTCGACCCAAACAAAAACGTGTGGGAAGAAATCAGCAGCGGCGACGATTGGATTACGCTGGGCACCCACAAGATGAACAGCCGCGCCTACGTCGCCAGCTTTAACTTCCTGGGAAGTGACCAGCAGCAGAAAGTGAGCTCGCTGTCGGGCGGCCAGCGCAACCGGGTGCATCTGGCCAAGACCCTGCGTGAGGGGGCGAACGTGTTGCTGTTGGACGAGCCGACCAACGACATTGATATCAACACTATGCGCGCGCTGGAAGATGCGATTGGCGAATTCGCCGGCACGGCCATGATCATCAGCCACGACCGTTGGTTTTTGGACCGCGTGTGCACGAACGTGCTGGCGTTCGAGGATGACGGCAACGTGCGCTGGTTTGTAGGCAATGTGAGCGAATATGAAGCGCAATATCCACGCGCGATCAAGCGAAAATCTCAGCGCAAGTTGCAGCGGTGAGGGGAGAGGGTGTCAAAGTGTCGGCCGTGTCAAAGGTGTCGCGGACACTGCCGACACTTTGACACTCCTGACACCCTCCCCCTCACCCGTCTTACTGCACCGTAATCTCGGCCTGTCCGGTCATTCCCGGCAACAGCATTTTGTCGGTGGGATCGAGGTCGATGATGGCAGTAAACAAAGCCGTGCCACTTTGGGTGCCGCTGGATTGCGCCAGCACTGTGTTGACCTTGCCCGAAAATGTTTCCTCATGCGCTTTGAAGCGCAGGGTGACTGGTGCGCCGGCCTTGATTTGGGCCACATCACTTTCGATCAGATTTGTGGTCTTGAATTGCAGGTTGGTGAGATCGACCAGGGCAAATGCCGCGCTCGGCGCAGCCACCCCTTCGGCCACATTCACCTGCTGCACAATGCAATTGCATGGCGACAGCAATTTTGTCTTGCTTAAATTATTTCGCGCCCGTTCCAGCGCCGATTTGGCCTGGCTGTATTGGGTCTCGGCCAGTTTCCTGGCCTGATCGGTCACCGTGGTGTTGAGTGAAGCAATTTTGGCGTTGGCCGATGCCACCGATGAGTAGGCCTGGGTCAGTGTCTCCTGCGGCACCGGCTCCAACAGCTTGTTATAGCTGTCCAGCGCGGCCACCCAGTTCTCAAACGCGGTGCCGTAAGACGCCTCCTGGAGCTTGCACTCAGTCGCATCCAGACCGGCCGGGGTGCCGCAATGGGTATCTCGCGAGCTTTGCGCACCCAGATAGCCGAGCCAGGCGGCATCCAATGAGCGTTTGGCAATATCGATTTCGTTCTGCCGTGTGCCGGCCTTGGTCTGGTTGTAATTGGCCTGGGCCGCTGTGAGCGAGGCGCGGGCGGCCGCCAATTCTTCCTTGGTCGTGGTCGACGCCTGTGTGCGAATTTGCGCTTCCACCAGGCTGACTTGCAGCTCGGCATCGGCCACCGCATCTTTCAGGCTCGTGCTGTCGGTGCTGGCCAGCATGTCGCCCTTTTTCACAGACTGCCCCGCGGTCACATTCACGGCCACCACTTTGCCGGTTTGCTCGAAGCCCAGCGTCGTGGTCGGCACCGACAGCGCCAGAACGCCATCCACCGACACAGTGGTGCTGGTGACCACGACCCGGGTGGGCAACGGTGCCGTGGTGGCCTGCGCTTGTTGCGTATTGGTGCGCGCGGCAGGTTGCTGCTGTGTCGTGGTGGCTGCTTCATTGGACGAACACGCCGCCAATACCCCGGCCAGAATGCCAGCCAACAGCACCGCTCGTGCCGGTTTAAGCGCCGCTTTGAGCGATGTGTGCGTAAGTTTTTTGAGTTGAGAGTTGAACATGGAAATCATCCGCCCTGGCTCAGGCTTGTTATTGAAGTTGAATCTCGGCCTGCCCGGTCATGCCCGGCAACAAAGTGACGTCGGCCGCGTCGACATCGATGATGGCGGTGTAGAGCGCGACGCCGCCCTCGGTTCCCGACGACATGGGCAGAATGGTGCCGACTTTGCCGGCAAAGGTCTGTTCAAACGCCTTGAGCCGGATGGTGGCGGCCTGGCCGGTCTTCAAGTTCACCACATCCCGTTCGTTCAAGTTGGTGGTCTGGAACTTCACCTGAGAGGTGTCCAGCAGGGTGATGGTGCCCTCGGTGTTGCCACCCAGGCTCAGGCCGACGGATTGCACCACACACGTGCACGGCGACAGCAATTTGGACTTGCTCAAATTGCGCTCGGCCCGCTGAACCGCAATTTGCGCCTGTTGTATTTGAAGGTCATATACCTTGTTTTGATCCTCACTGACGCCTTTTTGCAAAGTAGACAGACTGGCCCTGGCCTGGGCTACGCTGGAATAGGCCTGGGCCAATGCGGCTTCTGTGGGCGGCAGTTGCGCATCCTGATATTGTTGATTGGAATTGGACACGCGCAGTTCCGCCGCTTGCGTGTCAATGTCGGCGTGCTTGCACTCCTGGTTGCTGGCCAGCGCGCGCTGAAAATCTTCCATGGTGCTCTTGCCCGGCGCCAACCCGCACACCGCATCGCGATTGAGCTGCGTGGAATACAAAGAGTTTTTGGCCGTGTTCCAGCTCAGCCGTGCCTGCTCCACATCGTGCGGCGATGCGCCCTTTTTCAACTCATCGTAGGCAGCCTGGGCCGAAGCCAGGGCAGCCTTCGCGCTGGAGATTTCGGCTGAACTGGCGGGTGTATCACTGTTGTCAATCTCGGCCTGCTTGAGCGCCAGTTGTTCCTGTGCCAGCGCCAGCGCCTCGTTCAACGCAATCCCGTCCAGCTCGGCCAGCACCTCACCTTTTTGCACCGCCTGGCCGGGTGCAACATGGATCACCGCGACATTGCCAGTGCTTTCAAACGACGCGGCAATGAGCGGCCGTGCCAGCGCCAGCGCGCCATCGACCGCGACATTGGTGCTGGACGCGACCACACGAGTGGGTAGTGCAGTGGGGGCAGCCGCGTTGCCGCGTTGGCCCAATGTCGTGCTTTGTCCTGTGTTTTGCGTCGTGGTCGGCGTGTCCTGACACGCGGCCAAAACCAGTGCCAAAGCCATCAGGCCCATCCATTTCAATTTCATTGTTTGCATGATTCTTGTGCTCGTGTATCAGCCTGGCGATTCAAAGCCGCGCCAGGCCGATGTTGTCTTGTGAGTGCCGTCAGGCTGTGATTCATCTCTGCAAAAACACAAGCTGACCGGATGCCATATGCGTCGTAAAGAATTACGAACTGACGTTACGCATTATGACGAAATCTCACGCAAAGACGCTAAGGCACAAAGTTTATTTCTTAGCGTCCTTGCGCCTTTGCGTGAGATGACTGCGTAACATCAATTACAAAGCCTCGGCCGAATGGTCGCACCGCATCTGTGAATTTTGCCGCAAAAATTTTAGGCCCGCCGTGTCTTAACCCTTATCTTTCGCGCAGAATTTTGATGGCTTTCTGGCTGATCACCGGCTGAGTCCCTGCGAAATCACTGCTGTGTTGGTGTCGGTCAGGATGCGACTCAGCGCCGTGGCATTGCCATTGGCCTCGGCAATGCCGTTGCCAGGAATTGCTACAGGCACAGCTTGGGCTGGCAGTGCAGCGGGCATGACTGCTTGGGGCGCTGCCGAGCGGTTAATCTCGGCCAGCACCTCCTCGGTGGTGCGTTGTGGATTGATCTTCTCGCCATCCAGTTTGCCATCGCGCATGTAGATGACGCGAGTGGCGAAGTTGCTCATGCGCGGGTCGTGGGTGACGAAGACGATGGTGGTGCCGCGCTCGCGATTGAGCTTGATCAGCAGATCCATGATCTCGTACGAAGTTTGGGTGTCCAGGTCGCCGGTCATTTCGTCGCCGATGAGAAGCGGCGGGTCGTTGGCCAGCGCGCGCGCAATGGCGACGCGTTGTTGCTGACCACCGGACAGTTCGCTGGGATAGTGCCCAACCCGGTCACCCAGGCCTACGAGACGCAACAACTCTTTGGCTCGGGCCGGGTTGCGCTGGCCGACCAGCACCATCGGCACCTGCACATTCTCCAGCGCCGTAAAGCTGCTCAGCAAGTTGAAGTTCTGGAATACAAAGCCCATCTTGCGCAGGCGCAACGCAGCCAGTTTCTCTTCATTCATCGACACCACGTTCTGGTCATCGACGATGACGTGGCCGCGGCTCGGTGTATCCAGGCCCCCAATGATGTTGAGCAGGGTGGTTTTGCCGCTGCCGCTGGGGCCCATGAGGCACAAAAACTCGCCGCGCTTCACATCAATGCTGACACCGCGCAGGGCCGGGACTGCTTCCTTGCCCATCACAAAGCTCTTGTGCACGTCTTCAATTTGTACAATGTAGTCTTTGGGATCTTTGGCAGATCCAGAGCCGCCGTTTGCACTCAGCTCTGTTGAATTGTCTTCCTTGCGCTTTTTCTTGCCAAACATTGCTTGCCTACCTCGCTAAAAATAAGGGTGATCGGGTTGGGCTGATCTGCCGACGCCAGCCGACATTAATGGAAAGTTATAAAGAAGTTGTTTAGATTTGTTGGAGGGGTATTCACAAGTCTACCGCTCCGGTCTTAGTCTGGGCCGTTTCGTGTAGGTTGCTGCTCGATCACCTGCAAGGCAATACCTATGAAGGGGCCGGCCGAACCATCGATGTTCACATTCGCAACCTGCGCAAAAAGATTGAACTGGACGCGGAGGTGGTGTCCCTTTAATGAGGCACGACGGTTTTGCCACTTGCAAAGCGCTTGTTTTCCAGTGCTTGCTAACGCAGAAAATGGCCGTGCCTCATTACAGGGACACCACCGGGGGTTCTTACAGATTGAAAATCACGCCACGGCCTCGATCAACAAAAACTCTGAGGTGAGAGGACCAGCCAGGCGCACCGTAATACCTTGCTGCATCAGCGTGAAGCCGTCCACCTCACACGTCTGGCCGGCGTTGTCGAAGGTGACGTTGTAGCGTTTGCCCACATCGAGCCCACGCAGCCGCAGCACGTATTCGGCTGATTGCGGCGAGGCCAGTTGGAAGACGCCGCAGATGGCGCGAGTGCGATCCTGTGAGGCCAGCTCCAACACGCCCCAGCCCTGCGGCTCCGGCCCCGCCAGCGAGGGTGTGTGATGATAGATGCGGCCGGTGGACATAAACGGCCGGATGAAATCCTTGTAGAGCGAGACGTAGTGCCTGGTGCGCTCCAAAACCAGGGGGTTCCAATCTGTGCCCAGCGGGTGAAAGAAGCCGAGGGTGGGACGGACGAACATCAGCAGGCGCAATTGAAAATCCAGCTCGGCTGCCGAGTGCCCGGCCTGCCCACCCATCAGCCGATCCACATACTCAGGCGGCAGTGCCATCGTCATGCCGTTGGTGATGGTGAACGCGCGCGGTGCGATCTGCCAGTCCGTAACCCAGGTGTGGCTGAAGCGGCGCACCAGCCCCACATCGGTGCGGCCACCGCCGCCGGCACAGTTCTCGAAGATCACATCGGGGAAGCGCGCACGCAGCCGGTCATACACGGCATAGAGTGCCTCGTAGTAGCGCCAGTAGCCGTTCTCGACATAGCCCTCGCGCTCGGTGCGTAAGCCCTCTTTCACGTTGGCTACGTTGTAGTCGAGCCGAAAAAACTCGCATTGATATTCAGTGATGACGTAGGCGATTTGATCTTCCATCCACTGCGCGGCAGCGGGGTTGGTCAGGTCCAACACATCGCTCAGGCGTTTCTCGCCATCATAGGCAGTGCCGACCCACTCAGGATGCGCCTGAGCCACAGCGCTGTTTTTGCCGATGCGCTCGGCATCCATCCACAAACCCCACAACATGCCGCGCTCGTGCACGCGATCGCGCAACGGCCCGAAGCCTTCTGGGAAGCGCTGCAAGTCCACCTGCCAATCGCCGACGGTCGTCCACCAATGACTCTTGGGTGCGCCGTACCAGCTTGCATCGACGAAGAACACCTCGCAGCCAATATCGGCCGCGGCATCGATGTTGTGCAACACATACTCGGGCGTGATCTCGACCTCGGGGCCGATACCCGATTCCACCCAGTTGCCACGGCCGCGCGCCTGTGTCCGCACAGCCGGCTCCATCACGCTGTGTCGCAAATGGTCGTGCATGGCTTGAACGGCAGTGTCCAAATCACCAAACACGAGGCCGAGATGCACAGCCGGCGTTTGCACGGTTTCGCCCGCGGCAATCAGGCGTTGCGGCGCAGGTGCATCGGGGCCGGCCCGAAACCATACCCGTGCAGCCTGGTCGGTGGTGCCACCATCGGCATCGAGATCGAACTCGAAGCTATAGCCGCCGGTCCATTCGAGCTGGCCGATAAAGTGCTCGCCGGTGCCATTGTTGCGCAACACAAACATGGGATGGCGATGCCGGTCGCGGCGATAGCGGCCATCCACGCGGTAGCCGGCTTGAGGCAGATCGTGCCACTGAAAATCGCCCTCGTTGCCCCAGTGCGGGTTGGTCATGTAGCCGATGGAGTAGAGCGGCGCATGTTTGTTCGGCACCAGCATGTGCCAGCGGCTCGTCTTTTGCAGCACGCCGCTCCACGAGAACGCGGCCGAGAGCGCGGCTGTGTGCGCGCCGGTGTTTTGCACCTCCAACCAGCGTGTGAGGATGGGCGTGCCATCCAGCCGCGTATGCACCTTGACGGTGACGGGTCGCAGCTTGTGCTTGAGCGTGACCGTGACGAGTTTGCTGCCGTTGGCCTCGGCCTGCTGCTCCCATCCCTGCCACTCCCAATCCGAGGCAAGCAGTTGACCATCCACCTCGACCCAAAACGCTTGCGGCGCAAAGTGCTGAGCCGGGTCGAGCCGGCCCTCATAGAAGTTGAGGAAGCCGGCACCGTTCCAACAGCGGCCGACGAAGCGGCCTTTGATGAACGATTCTTCGTAGACGGTCAGGGCGCTGCGATAGCTGAGTGTGGGTTCAGGCTCGGGGGTGAAATGGACGTCGCAATAGGGTTGAGTCATGGATATGGGAGCGTCTCTATGACTTGGAATGGAGGCTTCAGCCGACTCTGAAAAGCGGGGAGTCGGCTGAAGCCTCCATTCCATCAAATTCGAAACGAGTGATTAGCCGCGCGCCGGCTCGCTCATCGTCTCGCGGGCTTTGCGCGAGAGCTCGGGCAGCTCGTAGTCGTTGTCCATCACCTGTTGCATGTGCTTCAGGCGATCGGGTGTGGCGGTGCGCAGCATGGCCGGGCCGTAGGCCTCTTCGATCCAGAAACGGGCACCGCCGGCCAGATACTTGCGCAGGTCTTCCAGCTTGTCCTCGGGGTAGCGCTGGCACAGGTTGATCGTGAACATGCGGCGATGGTCGTTGCCGCCGAAGGTCGCGTGTTTGCAGTTGTGGTTGAACACCAGCACATCGCCGGGGACGACCTCAAGCGGAATAGCCGGCACCTGATTGCCCGCCACGCCCCAGACTTCCTCGCTCTTGCGAATGTTGCTCTGGAGCTTCAACGCATACTGATCCTCGATGAGGTGACTGCCGGGGATGACGCGCAGGCAGCCGGTGTCCTTGGTGAGGGTGTCGAGATACAGGGCGATTTTGATGTGGCGGATTTGGGGGTGCCAGCCGTCGGAGTGCCATTGCGTGTCACCGACATAGTAGTTGCCGTCGCTGCCCATGTAGTTGAAGTCCTCGCCGAGCAGGGCATTGGCGATGCCGAGAATGCGCGAGTCGTCCAACAGGCCGGCCAGCTTGTCGCGCTGATCGATGAACGGCACCACGCACGAGCGGGCTTTGCCATCGTGAACCAGGCCGTTGTGGCCGCCGCCGCGATCCACCCACACCTGCTCGAACTCGTAGATGATTTCCTTGATCTTGTCGGCCAGCATACCGGGAAAACCAAGGTAGCCAAAGGTGTTGAAGTAGTTGATCTGTTGTTCGGTCAGTTTGAAGTTTTCGTTTGCCATTGTGTTTACTCTCAAGTTGTTAGTCGTTAGTTTTTAGTGGTTAGTCAAAGCCAGGAATATTAAGTCGTCATTCCCGCGGAGGCGGGAATCCAGGCGTAACCCCGACATGACCGTAATTGGGACGTCTGGATTCCCGCCTCCGCGGGAATGACGTTGTAACGTAAAGACTCACCTTTGTATAGAACCTCAAGCCATGCGTGTGTAGCTTAATAGTGCGGAGCCGGGTTGATCGGCCAGCGTCACCAGAAAGCCCTTGCTCATCAGTTCATGCCCCAACAATGTGTCAGTTTGCCCGCTGTCCAGGTTGCTGACAGCATAGCGCGCATCTGGCTCCAGGCCGCGCAAACGCAAGCGTGCGGATTCATAGATGCAGTCGGCGCGGCGAAAGGCCTGCACAAGGCCGCCGGCCTCCACCCCCAAATCACGGGCGCACTCCACCGGCGCGTTGAACTGCCAGGCCATCCACACATCGCTCTCCAGACTATACGGCGTGAGCGGGTAATAGTCGGCCAGGTAATACGGGGCCGTGTCGCGCCACTGGTTCATCAGCCGGCGCAGCTCGGCAAAATTCACCTCGCCTTTGGCACTCGTCGGCAAATCCCAGCCATAGCCAATGGCCGAGCAACTGTGGCTGCGGAAGATGTAGGCATCGGGAAAGGTCTGGTCGGTGCCGGTGCCGTGATAGGGCATCCAAAAGCTGACGCCGAAGTTGTGGCACTGTTGACTAATCGGCTCGAAGCGATAGTCGCTTTGCAGCAGCGGCACCGAGCGGCGCAGGGTTTCGATGTCGTTGCGCCGGCCACCGCTGGAGCACGAGTCAATGAGCATGTCCGGGTGTTGCTCCCGCAGGCTGTCCCAAAACGCCAGGTAGCCATCGACGTATTGGTTCTCGCTAAAACCGATGCGATTTCTCTCAACCCCATCTTGCGCCTGCCAATATTCCAGCGGATCGAAGTTGAAATCCTGGCGATACAGGTCGATGGCTTCGGAATCCATGAGCTGATTGATGCGTTGTGTCATCCACTGGCGCGCCTGCGGATTGCCTAGATCGAATAGCCGGTTTTGGCGGCCCTCCAACTTCACCAGCCATTCGCCGTGCTCCAGATCGATCTCGCTGCCGGGGCGCACGCGCTCGGGCTCGAACCACAGCACGGTCTGGAAACCGTTGGCGTGGGCGGTGTTGAATACTTCGTGGATGCCTTTGGGGTAGCGTGCGCGATCCACCTGCCAGGTGCCGATCTGGGTCCAGTTCTCGCAGGGATACCAGCCGGCATCGATCCACCAGTGAGTGAGATGCAGATCCTCGCGAATGTATTCACGCATGGCGTTGAGTTGGTCGCTGGCGGCGCTGCGGTAGCCGGGAAACTGACCGTCGATGCAGGCGCTGGCGATGGGTTGAGGTGGCTGGCCGTGCGGCCGCGGCATATTGTGAACCACCATCCAACGCCGCCAAATGTTCTGGCCGTCGATCCAATCGCCATCGTAAAACTGCACCACGATGCTGGGACTGCGCGCACTCTCGCCGGCGTGCAACACGAAGCAGGTGGTCTCCTGGCCGGCGCGCACACGCAAGCTCACGTCGCCATCGCGCTCAAAGTTGGCCGCCCATTGGCCGGGCCAACCCACCACAACAATGATTCCCTCGCTGGGTAGGGCAAGGTTGAAGTAGGGTAGGTCGCTGTTGGATGAGCGGCCGCCCTTGGTGGCAATCCGCTTTTCGGCGTTGGGGCCGAGCACGGTTTCGAAGGGCTGGTAATCGGTGGCCAGACAGGGGCTGCCGGTTTGGTGGTGCAGCACAAACTCGTGCGGTTGCTGTTTGCCGAGGTCTTCGCCTTGCAGCACACCCATGATGATTTTGCGTTCGGCCGATATGGCCGGCGTGGGCGTGCGCTCAAAGGTGGTGTCAATGGCCTGGATATCGGCCAACACCAGCGAGTCTTGCGCCCCATGATTCTGGAAGTGCACCACCCATTCTACGGATGGGAAATCGCAGTATTCGATGGCCGTGCACTGCACTTGTAGATGGGTGGCCGGGTCGGTCCAGGTCTGGGTGTGCTCGATGCGCGCATCGTCCAGCACGCGCACGTTGTGTTGCATGGGCCAGCGCGACAGCAACTTGGCAGAGGGTTGACCGTCGTAGGTGAATGAAAACGGCGCAGTGATCTCGGACTGGCCGCGGGTGAAATGTTGGGCCAGCCACTGGGCGACGCGGGTGGAAGCAGTGTCGAGGTTAGTTGCCGTCATGTGCAATAAGGATTAAGAGTCAAGAGTCTTAAGTCAGCTTGCCTAGCCGCGAATACCCGTCATGGCAACGCCTTGAATGAAGTGCCGCGACGCGAAGATATACAGCGTCATCACTGGCAAAATCGTCAACATGGAACCAGCCGTCCACAAATCGTAGCGCGACCAATATAGGCTGCGCAGGCCGGCCAGCAACAGCGGTAACGTTTGCTTGTCGGGGCTGTTGATGACGACGAGCGGCCACAGATAGTTGTCCCACTGCGCCAGGAAAGTGAACACGGCCAATGCGGCCAGTGGTGCGGCCGAGAGCGGGACGATGATCTGCGAGAAAATCCGAAACTCGGATGAGCCATCGATGCGGGCCGCGTCGATGAGCTCGCTGGGAATGCTCTCCATAAACTGGCGCATCATGAACATGCCGAAGGTCGACCACACGCCGGTGACGATGATGCCGGCCAGCTGATTTTGCAGCCCCAATGACACGATGGTGATATAGAGCGGCACCAGCACCACCGCAAACGGCAGCATCAACGTGGACAGCAGCGCCGCGAAGAGCTTCTCTTTGCCGGGAAAGCGATATTTGGAGAAGACGTAGCCGAGCGCCGACGAGGTGAGCAACACACATACCGTAACGACCACGGCCACGATGATGCTGTTGCGCATGGCATCGGTGAAGCCGACGCGAGTGATGATCTCTTCGTAGTTGCGCAAGGTCCAGACCTTGGGAAAGAACTCGCGCGAGGTGTTCAATTCCTTGAAGAACTTGAATGACGCCATCACCGCCCACAGGAACGGCATGACCGCGGCAACACACAACAGTATCAAAAGGCCGTGCATGAAACCCTGTGACAGGATGGATGCCAGTGGCGGCCCCTGCCGCTTTGTCCGGGGTGACGCTTGAGAGATGGTAGTTGCGGCCATTGTTATTTTGTGCCAGACATTCGCTTTTTCTAGTAAGACCACTTGGGCGTAATCAACCGGATGAGCACACGGGTGATGAACAGGATCAGGAACAACTGCAGCACGGCCATGGCTGTCGCCGGGCCGAAGCGAAGATTGGTGAAGGCTTCGCTGTAGATCAGCATGTTCGCCATCAGCGTCGACACACCGGGACCGCCACCGGTGAGCAGGGAGGGCAGGGTGAAGTCTTGCAAGCTGCCAATCACCAGCATGGTCGTAACCAGGGTGAGCGTGTGACCGAGCAACGGAAACGTGATGAACCAGAACAAGCGCCAGTCGTTTGCGCCGTCGACCTTGGCCGCGTCATATAACTCACCTGGAATATTGAGCAACCCGGCCGTCAGAATCACGATGAAGGTGCCCATGCTTTTCCACACGGCGATGCCGCCCATGGTCAGCATGGCCGTGGATTCATTGCGCAGCCAGGTTGATCCTGGCAACCCAATCGCCTTGAGCAGCGCGTTAAACTGCCCCACCTCGGGGTCCATCAACATGCGAAACAACAGGGTGATGGCGACCAGCGACATGACCACGGGCAGATAAATAATGGTCTGGTAGATGTTGCGGCCATAGCGAATCTTGGTCAGGAACACCGACACGGCTAAACAGATCGGCAACATCAATACAAAGTTCAGCAACGCCCACTTGAGCGTGTTCGACACCGCCGGCACGAAAAACTGGTTCTGTGAAATCTGCCGGAAGTTGTCCAACCCCACGAAGGGGCTGTTCCACGGGTCCATGATCTGGTAGCCGACGAGCGAGGTGTGAAACGAGCGCAACATCGGCCATAGCTGAAACATGACATACCAGGTGATGGTGGGAATAAGCACGACCGCGCCAAAGAAAAACTGTGGGTTGCGCACCGCCCGACGGATGCTGCGCCGCCAGTCGCGAGCCTGCGAATCAGCGCCTGCGCCAGTTTTAGAACTTGGTATCGCTACTCTAGACATGGAGAAATCCTTTGCAGAAAGTCAGAAGTCAGAAGTCAGAAGTCAGATGCCAGATATCAGAAGTCAGATATCGGATAACAGACCCGTGTGGGGTGAATCTGTTATTGACCTTCTGAAGTCTGATATCTGACTTCTGATATCTCTCAATCTCTCTTACGAGCTTCCCAACTTCTTGATGTCGTCCTCGTACTGTTTGTACTGGGCCTCGAAGCGGGTCTGAAGTTCCTTGGCACCCTGGGCGGCCGTGAACTTGCCCTGGCGCACTTCGCCAGCCACGGCCGCAACCGCCGCGTCAATTTCCGAGGCATAGCCAAACTGCTCGGCGTAGTAGATCGTGTTGGGCAGCAATGCATCCAGCATGATCTTACCGGCTTTCACATTCGGACTGTCCGGGCTGGGATCCTTGAACCAGTCGAACTGGCCGGCCAGCGACCGGGTCGAGGAGATGATGCCGCCGTAGATCTTGGAGTATTCCTTCTGACCTTCGGGTGTCGCCATCATCTGCAGGAAGGCCACGCTGATGTCCTGGTTCTTGGCGTTCTTGGGAGCCGAGAAGCCCCAGCCACCCTCACCGATGAACAACGGGTCCTTGCCGTTGACCTTGGGTGCGCCGGTCAGCTCGTAGTTGTAGCCGAGGTCCTTGCCCTGCACCGTCGGCGTGCCGTTGCCGCGCACGATCGCGACCTTGCCCTGCAACGCCGCATCCACGCCGGTCTGGTCCAGCTGGGTCTCGATGCCCATCTTCACCGGCTTCTCGATCAGATACTCGAAGGCTTGCACACCCGCTTCGGAGTCGATGTTGAACTTCTTGGCCGTGTTGTCCCACCACTCGACGCCGAGGCTGCGAATGATGCCGAGCAGGCTGGTCGAATCCCAACCCTGGCTGCTCAGGCCCCATCGGCTGACGTTCTCGCCCTCTTTGGTTTGCAACGCGCCAGCCAGTGCATACAGGTCTTCGTAGCTCTCGAAGAATACCTTGCCGTTGGTGGGTGGATATTTGTCACTCAGGTTGGCCGCCTTTACATCGTCAATCGGAATGTTGACCATGCTGCCGACCTGGCTCACTTCCACCGGCACGCCCCAGATCTCGTTGTCCCAGGTGTAGGCACCCGAGGCATCGGTGAAGTAATCCTTGTAGGGGTCGATGCCGATGGGCTTGTAGACCAGATCGCTGATCGGCAACAACGCCTTTTGCAGGTGCAGCGGCGGCAACACCTTACCCATGATGCACACTGCGTCCGGCGGCGCGCCGGCCGAAAGGGCTGTAATCAGCTTGGTTTCAATCGGCCAGTCCTGGGGCTCCACTTTCAAGGTGGCGCCGGTTTTGGTCTTGAAGAGCGCGGCCAGCCGGTTATAGGCTTCCACGTGCGGGTCGTACTTCAAGCCCCACAGGGTGCCGGTTTTGCCTTCCAGCCCAGCGCTGGATGCGGCCGCAGCGGCTGCGGTGGGTTGAGCCTCGGCTGCGGGTGCAGCAGGAGCGGCTGCGCCAGGTTGAGCGGCAGGTGCGGCCGCCGGAGCTGCACAGGAGGCTGCCAGGAATCCGGCAGAGCCAATCGCCGCGACACCGGTTGCCGTCTGGAGGAATTTGCGTCGGGAGAATACGTTCTTACTCATGATTTGGGTCTCTCTCTTTCTCTTTGAATTGGGAA
>Ga0105048_10008527_pt1 | contig 16397 bp, 8 predicted proteins | sample MAT05_FD_78382 | JGI IMG/M metagenome (GOLD analysis project Ga0105048, IMG submission 78382) | Freshwater microbial communities from Lake Fryxell liftoff mats and glacier meltwater in Antarctica - MAT-05 | ecosystem: Environmental > Aquatic > Freshwater > Ice > Liftoff microbial mat | place...
CATGCCCGACACGGCGGCCTCGCTGAAGCCGCTCTTCACGAGGCCTGGCTCGACGAGCACGACGTCGATGCCGAAGCCGCGCACCTCGAATCGCAGCGCGTCACCGAGCGCCTCGATCGCATGCTTCGTCGCGTGATAGTAGCCACCGCCCGGAAACACGAGCTTGCCGCCCATCGAGCTGAGGTTGACGATGCGGCCGAAGCGAGCGCGGCGCATGCCCGGCAGCACCATCTGCGTCAGCGCGATCACGCCGAACACGTTCGTTTCGAACTGCTTGCGTACGAGGTCGAGGGGCACGGCTTCGAACGCGCCCGACTGTGAGTAGCCCGCGTTGTTCACCAGCGCGGCGATGCTGCCGTGCTCGGCCACTTCGACGACAAGGACGCGGTGTTCGTCGCCGTGTGTCGTGCGGTCGTCGATCGGATCGACGCCGAGGCGCACGCGGCGGTCGGAATCCTCGATCCGATCGACCGGATCATCGCGATGCTGTCGGCGAAGTTCACGACGGTGTTCGAGCTGGTCGACTCCTCACCACACGCCCGCGAGCTACTCGAGTCGAGCGACGCACGTGCGCACGCCGTGATCGAAGCGGGCGATCGGGCGTTCGTCGATCTGCTCGTCGCGACACTCCGCAAGGCGGCGCGCAATCGCGAGATCGCGCTCGATCGCTTCGGTGGCAAGCCGGCCGCGCTCGCGGAGCTGCTCATGCAAGCGGCTCACGGCGCGAGCTGGGGCGCAACGACGGTCGCGAAGCAGCGCGAGCAGCTCGCGGCACTCGTGCGCGCGATCTTGGGCCCGCGGCGCTAGCGGGCTAGGGGCCCGACGCGCAAGGGCGGCGCGGCGAGATAGCCGAGCACCGCGTTTCGCAGCGCCGACGGATCGCGCTCGGCACTGATCGCGTCCGGCGTGCGCGACGGATCGCGCAGATCCGCGAGCCCCCAAGCGTTGCGCGTGATGTCGAAGACGACCGCGAGCTCGCCGTCGGTCGCGCCGGCGTGATCGAACAGCAGCGCGCCATCGAAGCGGCGATGCCAGGTGTCGACCAGCACGATGCGATCAGTGAGCGCGGGCTCCCGGAGATCCCGGCCGTCGAGCCACGGCGGCAGCGGCGTCTCGGTGACGCCGAGGATCGTCGGCACGATGTCGAGCGTGCTCACCACGCCCGCCTCGCGCCCCACTGGCAACGTCGTGCCGCCGAGCACGAGCGGCACGCGGATCACCTCCGGGCTGAGGTCGAGCCCGTGCATCCGATCGTTGTCGAGCACCACCTCGCCATGATCGGCCGTCACGATCCAGACGAGCCCGGGATCGCGTGCGGTCGCGCCGTCGAGCAAGCGTCCGACCTGCGCGTCGACGAAGCGGATCTCGTGATCGTAGCCGTCGACGAGCGCGTCACCGAACTGCGGTACTCCGTCGTGCACGGTGTTCGGCGAGTGGGGCCCGAACAGGTGCACCCACAGGAAGAACGGCCGATCGCGCGGCAGATCGGCGAGGGTCCGCAGCGCGAGGTCGACGACCTGGTCGTCGGGATCGCGACCGACGATCACATCCGCATCGATGAAGACCTGGAACCCTTCGTCGGTGCCGACCGACGGATCGAGCAGCTCCGAGAATCGATCGTCCACCACCGCGGCGGTCGTCATGCCGCGGCGATGCAGCCAGCTCGCGATCGTCGGCACGCCGAGCGTCGGCAGCATGAAGGTCTGCACGCCGCGTTCATCCCGCTCGAGCAGCCGCGCATCGCCGGCCGGGACGAGCCGGCCCTTGTCGGTCTCGGCGAACGGCGCCCAGACGATTCGCCGCGCATTCACACCACGCATCAGCGAGCCGATCGCGATGCTCGTCCACGCGCCCGGCGTGAACGCCCGCTCGTAGACCCGCGCTCCGCGACTCCAACCATCGAGCACCGGTGTCGTGTCGCGCGCGTAGCCGTAGATCCCCATGTGATCGGCGCGCAGCGTCTCGATCGTCACGAGCAACACGCTGCGTTGCGAGGGTTCGGTCGGGATCGGCGCGTCGTCGAGCGTGGCGAGCGGCGCGGTGCCGTCGCCGTCGATGCAGTTCTCGTCGCGACCATTGTCGGCGATCTCGATCGCCCCGGGATGCACCTCGGGATCGAACGCATCGCAGTCGCCACCGCCGAGCAGCCCCGAGACGCCGTCGCCGTCCACGTCGGAGAGCCCCCGCAGCGTCTCGAGCGCGTGGCCAGCCATCGTGTTCCCCCAGATCGCCGACGGCATCACCATGCCGTGGAGCGTGACGAACGGGACGATGGTGAGCGCGAGCGAAGCGAGCAATGCGTGAGTGTCTCGCGGCGGCGTCGGTCGCCAGCGCACGATGTGCAGCAACGCGAGCACCAGCCCGCCCAACGCGGCGGCACGCAGCGCAGTGTGAGCGGGCCGATGCAGCCCGACGAACATCGTGGCATCCACGATCGTCGCCGCGATCGCGCCGGACACCAGGACCGCCACGACGACGCGAGGTGATCGCACCGGTGACGCGCCGGCGGTGAATCGTCGGCTCACGAGGAACACGAGCACCGCAACGGCAGCGCTCGCACCGAGGGCCCCCAGCGCGAGCCCGTGATTGCGTGTGCCGAGCTTCGCGAAGCCACCGAGCGATGCGGCGAGCCACAGTCCGATGCCGATGCCGACCGCGGCCCGTGCGAGATCGGGCCCCACGCCACGTGCCCGCGGCGGCCCGTAGATTACCGCGGTCCAGACCAGCCCATGGAGCAGCCCGAGCCCGGCACCGAGGCCGAGCGACGTGAGCGCGAACGTCCACGACGGCACGACCACGAACATCTCGATCATCGACCACGCGCTGGCGACCGCGACGAACGCGAGCACCAGCGAGCTCGCGCCGCGCGGATCGCCGACCGCAGAGGCGCGGTCAGGCATGATCGGACTCGCCGGTCCCCATCGTGTCGTCGAACAGCTGTACGGTCGCCTCGCTCGCGACGCGGTCGCGTGTGCCGTCGCCGGGCTCGCGCGTGCCGAGCGGACGCCCCCGCGCGATCAACACGGGGTTGCGAGTCGTCGCGAACACCAGCGCGGCCTGGTCCGCATGGCTGCGCTCGGCATCCACGTCGCCCTGGGCGCGGGCCAGCAACGCGAGTGCCTCGTGCACGATCCCGCACAGCAACGGACTGCCGGTGCTCTCCGCCTCACCGAGCGTACGCAGTAGCACCGCGGATGCCTCGCTGCCGCGACCACTCGCTGCGAGCGCGCGACCGCGTGCGCAGTCGATGCGGATCGCGATCGAGCGGCTGCGCTCGGCGGACACCGCGTCGATCCACCGCCGCGCGACCGCGATCGCCTCGCCGTGTTGATCGTCTTCGAAGAGCGCGTCGACGAGACCGGCAGTCGTCGATCCGACGAGCAACAGCTCGTCCGCGCTGAGCCTCGCGAGCAGCGCCCGGAAGATCGCGATCGCAGCGGGCGCATCTCTGCGCGCGCGCGCGTACTCGCCACGCGCGAGCTGCAGCCACGGATCGAGACCGGGGATGTCCACGGCGCGACGCTCGAGATCGTCGACGGCGCGCTTGAGCCCGAGCACATCGCCGGTCATCCCCAACGCCATCGGCGTCATCCACACCAGCTGCGCCGAGAACACCCAAGCATTGCCGAGCTGCACGAGTCCCACGTCGGTGCGCGCCTCGTGCTCGCGGACCAGCGTCTCCTCGCCGCGCAAGCGATGGAACACGACGTGGGCGACGCCGGCCGCGACGGAGAAGAACTGCAGGCCGATCTCATCGAGCTTTGCAATGCTCTCGCGATACGTCGGATCCTGCTCGAGCGCACGTCCCGACCCTTGCATGTAGTGCGCGGCACCGGTGGCTAACCGGCGATCGAGCTCGGCGAGCGGCGTCGTGTGGTCGCGCCTGAAAATGTCGTCGATCTCGCGCACGTTGCGCTCGAGAGCGCGCCAGCGACCCTCGGAAATGAACAAGAAGTTCTCGATGAGCAGATATGCGCCTCGCGGAATGAGACCATGCATCGCTCGCAGCGGCGCGATCCGGCGCAGCAACGCGTGGACCTCGGCGCGGGCGAAGCCGAGCGAGTGCACGCTCGCGGCGTAGTTGGTGACCGCAAGCATGCGAACGAGCGCACGGATCGGACGCTCGCGCTCGCGCCGATTGCGTAGCCAGCGAAACCACGCCCACGCGAGACCGCACGCGAGACCAATCCGACCGCCGAGGACCGGCGCTAGCTTGCGCGCGAGGGGGAGGCCGCAGTCTTCCTCCAATGCGTCGAGCGTCACGTCGGCGTGGCGGAGCACGACGTCCCGATCGCACAGCACACCCGCGCGCATCAGCATCTGCTGCAGATCGATACAGCGCAGGCGCATCGCGGGCTTGCTGCGGAGCACCTGCAACGCCGCTTCGAGCGGGCCGATCGCGTCGTGGAAGGAGTGCGCCTCGTACAGGCGCCGCCCGGCTCGCTCGAGCAGTGCAGCGGCGCGATCCTCCTCGCCCGCGCCGAGCCAGTGTCGACCGATGCGGACCTCGAGATCCGGTCGCTCGGCGCCGTCTTCATCGAGCAAGCGCGCCGCTTCGAGATGCAGGTCCCGCGCGCGTCGCTCGTCGATCCCGCGCCCGATGGTGTCGCGGATCCCGTCGTGCGCGAACGCGAGACCGCGATCGTCACCGACGAGGACCTGCGCGAACACCAGCTCGTCGACGGCGGCGAACACCGCCGGCTCGCGGTCGCCCTCGCCTGCGGGCACGCACCACTCGAGCGGCACGCGGCCACCGACGATCGCGATGAGCTCGGCGATCGCCCGCGCGTCGGTCGACAGCGCCGCAGCCCGCTGCGCGAGCGCCTCGACCATGCCCGGCGGATCTGCTTCGGCGAGCAGGTCGCCCGCGACCCAGATGCCCTCCGCGTAGCGCACGACGCCGCGATCGACGAGCCAGCGGATGAGCTCCATCGTGTGCGTCGCGTGGCCACCCGCGCGCTGGTGCAGCCACGTCGCGAGGCGATCGCCGCCCGAAAGCTCGCCGAACACCGCGTCGACGAGGAACCGCACCCCGATCGCGTCGAGCCCCGCGAGCTTCACCCGCGTCGATGCTTCGCCGAATGTCGCGATCGCGTCGCGGGCGATCGGCGCGGCATCGGTGCGCACCGCAGCGACGATCGCGAGCCGATGACGACCGCTCGCGTGGGCGAGCGCTGCGAGCGTGGCCGCCGACGCTTCGTCGCACAGATGCAGATCATCGACGAGGATCGCGGTCGGACGCGCTCGCGCGACGTCGAGCAGGTACGCCTGCAGCTCGCGCTGCTGACGAAGGCGGTGCTCCGCAGGATCACCGGCGTTCGGCGCCCACGGCCACGAGTCGGACGATCCACCGCCCGGCGGCAGGATGCGCCCGAGCAGACTCTCGTGCGCCGCACCGATTCGCTCGGCCTCGCTGGGATCGACGGCCGCGAACTGGCGCGCGATCGATCGCACCACCGCATACGGCTCACCGGTATCGGCATCGGGTCGCGCGCGCAGCACGAGCATGCCGGCGAGCTGGGCATGCCACGCCGTCTCGCGCAGCAACCTCGACTTGCCCTGTCCAGCCGCAGCCTCGATCAGCGCGGCACCGCCTTTACCCGCGACGGCGTGGTCGAGGATCTCGCGGAGGCTCGCGAGCTCGCGCTCGCGGCCGACGAGCGCCGCGCTGCGCAGCCATCCCTGCGCGACGTCGACCTCGGGCGGTGGGGTCGTGCCGGTGATCGCATCGAGGCGATCGATCACCTCGGCCGCCGAGCCGGGCCGCCGATCCGCGTCGATCGACACGAGCGCCATCACCAGCTCTTCGAGGCCGACCGGCAGTGCGGGACGCAGCTCGCGCAGCGGCGGCGGTGCAGCGCGCCACGCCTGCTCGAGCCGATCGACCGAGTCGGCGATGTACGGATAGCGACCGGTCAACATCCAGTACGCGAGCGTACCGAGCGAGTAGAGGTCGGCGCGCCCATCGAGCGGCAGCCCGCGCAGCGACTCGGGTGCGAGCGACGTCGGCGTGCCCGCGACATCGCCGAGCGTGCCCATCGCCGCGAGGATCCCGAAGTCGATCAGCTTCGCACGACCGACGCTCGTGCACCGCACGTTGCGCGGCTTCACGTCGCGATGCACGAGCCGACGCGCGTGCAAGAACGCGAGCGCAGACGCGACGTCGCGGAGGATACGTACACCATCCTCGAGACCGACCTCGCCGATATCGCGGAGATCCTGGCCGTCGAGCAGCTCCATCGTGTAATACGGCACGCCGTGATCGATCCCGTAGTCGTGCACGAGCACGATGCAGGGATGGCGCAGGCCTGCGACGACGTGGAACTCGCGACGAAACCACAGCTCGGCGCGCTGGCGGCGGAGCCCGCTGCCGGCCGGCACGTGCAGCGATTTCAGCGCGAGCGTCTGCCCCGTGGTGCCGTCGAGCACGCGATAGACGCGACCCATCGCGCCGCGGCCGATCTCCTCGAGGGCGCGGTAGCGCCCGTGGATCGTGCGCGGGAGCGCAGTGGCTTCATCGGCGCCGACCTCCGGGCTGGGCGTCACTACAGTCGACCGTAACAGCCCGCGCGAGTGCTGGCCATCGTCGGTCAACCAGTCGAGTTGTCAGTCGAGTTGTCAGTCGAGTTGTCAGTCGAGTTGTCAGTCGAGTTGTCAGTCGTCTGCGAGCACGATGACCTTGTCGCCGGGCACGAGGCGCATTCGTGAGCTCTTTGCCGGATTGATGACGACTCCGAACGCGCGGGTATCGTCGCGGGACTGGGCGCCGATCCGCACGCCGAGGGCGACCTCGCCGCGTCGCAGCGCGGCCTCGACGACGGTCGCGAACGGCATCTCGACGTCGGCCGCGACATAGTCCGCGGCGGGCTTGAGGTAGATCTCGAAGCCGCCCGCGCTGAACAGATCGTCGAAGACGCGCACCAGGTGGCGATTCTCGGCGACCTGCGAGATGAGAAGCGACACCAGCGTGTTGCTGACGATGAAGTCGTCGGCCTCCGCGATGGTCGCGAGATCGCGATTCTCGATCTCGAGGATCTCGCTCGTGATCGGCACCTTCTTGCCGAGCCGCTGCAGCATGTCGCGCAAGTGGAGCAGCGTGATCATCGTGCGCGCGTCGGCGATGCCCTGCTCGCGACCCTGGGTCTCCGACAAGAGCAAGATGTGGTCGAACTCGCCGATCGCGAGATCGTCGAGGAGCTCGCGCTTGGTCACGTCGCCGGGGCGGCGCGTGGTGGTCATGTGATCGTTCGTGATCGTCGTGTCCTCGACGTCGATCCACGGCGACTCGCCGACGACCAGCGTGTCGCTGCCCGGAGCGACATACGCCGCGAGCTCGGCGAGCACCAGATTCAGCCGATCGCTCGCGCCGAGCACGAGCGTCCGCTCGCGATGACGCAGCGACTCACGCTTCGCCGCGACGATCTGATCCGACGCGATCGGTGCCTGCTTCGGGCTGATGACGACCGTATCGTCGTCCTCGCTGATCGCGATTACGTTGTCGCCCGCCACGAACGGGCGGTCGAACGCGGGCGGCAGCAGGATCTCGTCTTTTTCCGTCATCACGCCGATGAGCGTCGAGTCCTCGTAGCCGAACACCGCGTCGCGGAATGTCTTGCCGACGAGCGCGGGCTCGGGCTGGATGTAGATCTCGACGCCGCCGAAATCGAGCAGCTCGGTGTAGATGACCGACAGTCCCGACTGACGTCCGGTCTGGACCAACAGGCGACTGATGAGCGGCGGCGATACGACGAGCGCAGCGCCCGGGCCCGCAACCATGCGAGCGACACGCTCGGTCGCAGCGCTCTGCAGCTCGGCGACGACGTGCAACGGATGGGTGCTGCGCGCCTTCGCGATTGCGAGCAGCGTCTTGAGCACCATCGCGTCGGCCTGCGCCGCATCGGCGTCGTCCGGCGGCAGCACGACGACGGCCTTCGAGCTCGGCAGGCACGTCAGCGCGAGATCGGCGAGGTCCATCGGATTGCCGCGGCGGGTGACGACTCGCAGACCGCGAGCGACGCTGCCGCGCAGCTCTTCGTCCATCTCGACCTTGTCGCGATCGGCGAGGATTACTGCGCACGCGTCGCGGCGGTTCGCACCCGCGACCGCGAGCTCGCCGAGCAGCGTGTGGATCTTCGCCGACCAGCCGAGGATCACGGTGTGGTTGCGCTCGATGACCGGCGAGCGGCCGCGGCGGAGGCTCTCGATCACGTTCGTGAAGCCGTTGTTGAGCACGCCGATCAGCGCCGAGAAGATGAAGATGCCGCCGAACGTGACGAACAGCATGATGAACAGGAATGTCCACGCGCCCGTGTCACCTGCCACCGCGCCGGCATCGACCGCGTGCATCAGCGAGTACCAGATGAGCCAGCCGAACGATTCTTCGGTGCCTGCGTCGTCGGGCAAGCCGCCGTAGAGCGCGAGGGCGATTCCGGTGATGGTGATGAGCACCGCCGTCGCCGCGGCGAGCAGCAGGATCTGGGCCCCGGCTCCGCGCGCCATCAGATTGTCGAAGCGATAGCGAAGAAGCTGCCGAGTACCCGAGGCCATGGGCGGCGAACATACAGAACGTCGGCGGTCATGGGGTAGCGGCGGCGGTCGCTTTGATCCGCGTCGCGCGTGCGGCCAGCTGCGCCGCAAGGTCGGTGTGACCGAGCGCTCGTTCCACGGCGGCCGTCACCTCGAGCATCGCCGCCAGCTTGATGTGCTCCGTGCCGTAGTGCGCCTCGCCGAGCGCCAGTCCGCGCAGCGCATGCGTGTGCGCGACGTCGAGCCTACCGAGGGCGAGCTCGAGCTCGGCAGCACCGAGGAGCACATCGAGGAGCAGCGGATGATCGGGCCGAAGCGCCCGCTCGCCCAGCGCGAGCGCATCGGTGTAGTACGGCATGGCCTCGGCGGTGCGACCCAGACGTGCGAGCGCGGCCCCGATCGCCTCGAGCGCGCTGACAACATCGGGATGCTCGGGGCCTTGCACGCGACGGCGGGTCGCGAGCACGTCTTGCCCGACCGCGAGCGCCTCCTCGGCGAGGCCGGCCTCGGACAGGAACGACGCGAGATTCTCGCGGATCACGAGCGTGTCCACGTGATCGGGCCCGCGTGTGCGCACCGCGAGCACGACCGCGCGGCGCTGGAACGCGACGGCGCGCGCGTATTCTTCGCGATAGTAGTACGCGCTCGCGATCGCGTTCAGGTTCTGACCGAGCGAGGGATGGTCCGATCCGAGGCTCGCCTCGCGCAGCTCGAGCACCGCGAGATGCTCGGAGAGGGCCTCGTCGGTGCGACGCAGCTGATTGAGGACGTTCGCGGCGTTCGATCGGGCGGACAACGTGTTCGGATGCAGCGGACCCAGCGCGGCAGCGAACCCGGCTTCGGCCTCGCGCATCGCGACCAACGATTCCTGCCAGCGACCGGCCTCGTAGAGCAGCTCGCCGACGGTGAGTTGCGCTGCGGCGACGCGGAAGGGACCAGCGTCGGCGCGCACGAGCTCGTCGACGGCGGCGCGGGCGAGCGGCTCGGCTTCATCGAAGCGACCGCGCAAGCCGAGGATCGCTGCGCGAATCTTCATCACCGTGCCGCGCTGATCGGCAGGCCGGCCGAGCGCCTCGATCTCGCTCTCGCCGAGCATCAATGCGCGGTCGGCTGCATCGAGGTTGCCGACCGACCACGCCTCGACGTAGGCGAGATCCATCCATGCGCGCGCGGACACGTCGTCGGCGCCGCCGGCCTCGGCAGCAGCGATCGCCGCGTCGAGCTCGCGCCGCGCACCTTCGGTGTCGCCGAGCTCGTCGTTCGCGTCGCCGAGCACGAGCCGCGCCTCCGCCTCGGTCGGCCGATGACCGAGAAGGACTGCATCGGCGACGGCCGGGGTCGCGAGCTCCTTCGCACGTGCGTACGCGCCGGTGTCGTAGGCCGCACGCGCGATGGCGACACGATCCACGAGCGCATCGTAGGCCGCGCGCGCCGCGGGATCGGTCGGTACCGGTGAGCGCCGACCGAGCGCATCGACCTCCGCGCAGCCCTCGGGGCGGGGCAGCTTCTCGATCGCCTGCGGGCCGCGCTCGATCGCGATCGCGTCGGGATCCGCGAACACCCGCAGCAGCGCGTCGAGCTGCCGCCGACGTCCGTCGAGACATGCGACGCGACGATCGAGCAGCTCGACCGATTGCGTGCGCTGGATCTCGGTCGCGAGACAGGCCGCGGTCGCCTCGGTCGACCACGCGGTCGTCCACGCGTCCGTGCGCTCGGCAATCGCCGCCCAGGCATCGCCCGCGTACGCCCGACCGCTGTCCGCGAACGCCTGCGCGAGCGTGGCCTTGCGATCGTCGTTCCACAGCGCGCGGATCGGCGCGTCGAGATCGCTGCACGGCTCGGGCCGCTGCGACTGCCACACGATCGCCGACGTGGTGATCGCACCGAGCACCGTCACCGCGCCCCATCGCCGCAGCTTCGCGCGATCGCGGCCGAGCACCGCGAGCAGATCGGCCATCGTCGCGAAGCGCACCGCCGGATCGCGCGAGAGCCCGCGCAACACCGCGGCGCGCACGGCCGACGGCACGCGCAGCGTCGCCGGCGGACGCGGGAGTTCGGCCCCCTGCAGCACGACCTTCGCCGCAGACGTCGGCGAGTCGCCGAACGGCCGCGTGCTCCACAGCGCCTCGTACAGCGCGACGCAGAACGAAAACTGATCGCTCGCCGCCGTGCCCGGACGCCCGAGCAAGCACTCGGGTGCCATGTACGCCGGCGTTCCCGCGATGCCCGACTTGCTGCGCGAGGCGTCGTCGACATCGGGATCCTCGTCGATCGTCGGCAGCATCGCATCGGGCATCGCAGCATGATCGGTGCGCGCGAGCCCGAAGTCGGTGACGAGCACGCGACCATCTTCGCCGACCAGCACGTTGTCCGGCTTGAAGTCGCGGTGCACGAGCCCGGCGTCGTGCGCCGCCGCGAGACCACGACCTGCCGCGACCAACGCAGTGACGATCGCGGCGACGGTGCGCGTCTCAGCAGCGAGCCACGCGCGCAGCGTCGACCCGTGCACGTACTCCATCGCGACGAACATTCCACCGTCGTGCTCGCCGACCTCGTGCACGACGACGACGTTCGGATGGCGCAGCTTCGCCATCATCTGCGCCTCGGCGCGCATGCGCCCGCGATCGCGCTCCGACTGCAGCGTGCCGTCGCCGATGCCGCCGTGCAGCACCTTGATCGCGATCTCGCGCTCGAGCTCCGGAACGTAGCCGAGATACACGACGCCCATGCCGCCCGCGCCGAGCCGACGCACGACCGTAAAGCGACCGATGCGGTACGGCGCCGCGTCGAACAGTCGCGCGCCGACCGTCGCCCGCAGGATCGCGCTGTCGAGGCCTTCACCCGCCAACGGCGGACCGCGCGGTGCTGCTGGCTCGGGCCACTGCGAATCCGCGGTCACGGGCGATCCTCGGCAGGCGCCAGGCTATCCCACACACTGCGTCTGCGAACGGGCATCTTCGGGATGTCTGTGGCGCGAGGCGAGCCGATCGATTCCCGTCATGACGACACTCGTCGCAATCGCAGTCTGTGGGGCCGCATCGCGTGGGCGGCGACGTTCGTACTGCTCGCCGCGGTGATCTACCTGCTCGTCGCACCGACAGGTGTGGAACCCGTCTCGTGGCCGAAGCCGGACGCGACGCCGCTCGAGGGGCCGTGGGCGCCGAACGAATCGCTCCGGGAGCATCGTAGGATCACGACGGGGGCCGGACCCGAGGACGTCGCGGTCGCGGCGGATGGTCGCATGTTCACCGGGCTCGCCGACGGGCGCGTGCTGGTGATCGAGGGCGACGCTGCGCCGCGCACGTGGTGCACAACCGGTGGTCGACCGCTCGGCCTCGCATTCGCGCCGGACGGCGCGCTGTGGATCGCCGATGCGCGACGCGGTCTCTTGCGCACCGACGAGACCGGCGCGATCGTCGAGACGATCGACCACGCCGACGACGGCAGCCGCATCGCGCTCGCCGACGAGCTCGTGTTCACCAAGGCCGGCACGATCTGGTTCACGGATGCGTCGAGTCGCTGGGACGTCGAGGACAGCGTGCTCGATGCGCTCGAGAACCAAGCGACCGGTCGCGTGCTGCACCATGATCCGCACGCCGGTACGACGCAGGTCGTGTTCGACGAGCTGCGCTTCGCGAACGGCATCGTGCTCGCGGCCGACGAGCAATCGCTGCTCGTGTCCGAGACGTTCGCGTATCGCGTGACGCGGCTGTGGATCGACGGCCCGCGCAAGGGCCAGCGCGAGCCGTTCACCGAGGTGCTGCCCGGCTTCGTCGACAATCTCGATCTCGATGCCGACGGCACGCTGTGGATCGGCATCCCGTCGCTGCGCAGCGGCTTGCTCGACGCGCTGCTGCCCCACCCGTGGGTGCGGCGGGTGCTGTCGCGGATTCCGCTCGCACTGCAGCCGACGCCACCACCGTATGGCTTGATCCTCGGGGTCGGGCCCGATGGCGCCCCGCGGTTTGCTCTTCACGATCCGCAAGGCGACGTGTTCGCGATCACGAGCGCGACTCCGATCACAACCCGTTTCGGCGACGAGCTGGTGCTCGGCAGCCTGCACGCGGACGCGCTCGTGCGGATTACAAGACCGCGGCCGTAGTCAGCGCCTGCGTCGACGCATCACGAGCGGCGCGAGTAACCACCACGCGTTGCGCGGCGCCGCATCGTTCGTGCAGCCGCAGCCGCGGCTCAGCAGATCGCCGTCCTGCTCACCGCCACCGCTGCTGCTCGAGCCGTCGGTGTCGACGGGTTTCGGTAGCGGCTCGGGCGTCGGCTCCGGCAGCGGCTCGGGGACCGGCGGCGGCTCGCCCGACGGATCGGTCGTGGTGAAGCTTGGATCGGGTGGCTCGCCCGTCGTGTCGCCCTCGGTCGGATCAGGCGGCTCACCGGTCGTGTCGCCCTCGGTCGGGTCCGGCTCGATCGGCCCGCCGAACGGATCGCACACCTCGTCACCACCGCCCAGCGCACCACCGACGCAGCCCGCGTTCCAGTCGCCGCCGCCGAGGTGGATGTCCTGCGGAAAATTGCCGCAGCTCGCTCCGCCGGTGAAGGTGCCCGTCGCGTCGTGACACGGTGTGAGATCGAAGCCGAGCGTCGTCTCCATCCAATCGGCGACGAGCGGCGCGTTGCCGTACGCCGCACCGACACCGCACGCGTTGTTCGGCTGATCGGGCGGTGGGAAGCCGCCGGGATCGAACACCGTCGAGCCGGTGCCGAATACCCGCCACGTGCCGTCCTGCATACGCACGAACGCGGGCCCACCCGAGTCGCCGAAGCACGCCGATTGCGAGCCGTTCGGACCGACGAGGTTGACGACGCCGATCTCGTCGTCGATCGAGTGGATCGTCTGCGTCGTGTAGCGCTTGGTGCCGACGCCCTCGATCGTGAGAATGTTGCCCTCGTCGTCGACGGTCGCGAACGTGCTGCCGAAGCCTGCGATGACGACCTCTTGCCCCGGCGCGAGCACGTTGGTCTCGCAGCCGCGCAACAGCGGCGTGATCTGCAGGCTGACCGGCACCTGCAGCACGCAGAACGCGACGTCGTGCGCACCGAAGCTCGCGTAGTCGGGATGCGCGGTGCAGAACGCGACGTCGGAGACACCGACCGCGACGCCGGCATCGGGCGCTTGTTCGCCGAACGACACCGACTGTATCGGCGCCTCGGGGATCAAGCAGTGCGCCGCGGTCAACACGACCTGTGGATGGATCAGCGTGCCGGAGCACAGTGTGTTCTCGCCGCCGGTGAGCATCGAGACGACGGTCGGCCACTGGCATTGCCCGGCCTCGGTGCCGCCGACGATGTGCAGCGGCTCGGGCGCATCGGGGGCGAGCGCGGGATCGAGGAGCCACACGAGCAACGGCAGCGGCAACATGGGATGTCTAGTGTATGGTCAACGGCGGGCGGATCCTTGATCGGGCACCGATGAGACCGTCCCTCGTGCTCGCTGTGGCCCTGGTCGCCTGCGGTGATCCGTACGCGACGCCACGGCCCGAGGCCGCAACGCCGCCGCCCGCCGATGTGGCGGCAGTCCCCGCAGGCCGCCCGCCTGCAGAGGTTCGCGCCGCGGGCAATCACCTCGTCGACGCGCCGAGCCCGTATCTGCAGCAGCACGCGAGAAATCCGATCGACTGGTACCCGTGGTCTGCCGAGGCGCTCGCGCTCGCGAAGGCGCACGGCAAACCGATCTTCGTGAGCATCGGCTACTCGACGTGCCACTGGTGTCACGTGATGGAGAAGGAGTCGTTCGAGGACGACACGGTCGCGGCGTTCCTCAACGCGCACTTTGTCGCGATCAAGGTCGACCGCGAGCAACGACCGGACATCGACGCCCTGTACCTCGCCGCGGTCGCGGCGATGGGCGGTGACACCGGCTGGCCGCTCAACGTGTTCCTCACGCCCGCGGGCGTACCGATCACCGGTGGCACGTACTTTCCACGCGAGCCCGATGGGCGGCGGCCGGGATTTCTCGCGCTCGCCGAGTCGGTCCACCAGGACTGGGCCGCGCGCGGCGAGGCGATCGCGAGCGATGGGCAGAAGATCCTCGATGCGCTGGCGAAGCAAGGCGCGGACGGGCCCGGCAGCGCGCCGACGCGTGACGACGTCGATGGCGCGATGCAGAGCTTCGCGCGCGCGCGCGACGATGTGCGCGGTGGGTTCGGCGCGCGCCAGAAGTTCCCGAACGCCCCGGCGCTCGTCGCCGCACTGCGGTGGTCGGTACGCGGCACGACACCGCTGCACGCCGAGACGCGCGAGCACGTCGTGACCACGCTCGAGCGCATGCACGCTGGTGGTCTGCGCGATGCGGTTGCGGGCTCGTTCCATCGCTACTGCGTCGATCCCGACTGGCGGATCCCGCACTTCGAGAAGACGCTGTACGACAACGCCCAGCTCGCGTCGCTGTATCTCGAGGCGTCGCAGCGACTACAGCGTCCGGACTTCGCCGAGGTCGCGCGGCGCGTGCTCGACGATTTGCTCGAAGCGTGGCAGGCACCCGACGGCGGCTTCATCGTTGGCTTCGATGCGGACGACGCGAACGGCGAGGGTCGGTTCTACACGTGGACGCGCGCGGAGCTCGATGCCGCGCTCGACGCTGCGGCGGCGCAGGCGGTCGTGACGGCGTACGGCGTCGAAGGTGATCCGGAGCTCGAGGGTCGCAGCGTGTTGCGGCTCGTGCGTGGCGTCGATGCGGCGACGGTGGGTGCTGCGAACGCCGCCCTGCCCCAGCTCGCACGTGTGCGGGCGAGCAGACCGGCACCCGCACGCGACGACAAGGTGCTCGTCGCCTGGAACGCGCTCGCGATCGAGGCGCTGATCGACGGCGCGCGGATCCTCGACGAGCCGCGCTATCTCGACGCCGCGATCGCGACCGCGAAGTTCATCGAGACGCACGCGGTCCGTGGCGACGCGGTGCGCCGCGGCGTGAGAGCCGGCGTCGATCTCGGTGATGGCTTCGCCGACGACCTCGCGCTGTTCGCCCGCGCGCTGCTACGCCTGCACGCCGCGACCGGCGATCTCGCGCACCTGCGTCGCGCGCACGCGCTCGCGAAGGCGCTGCTGGGCGACTTCTGGGATCCGCAGCGCGGCGGGGTGCAGCGAGCGCGCAACGCCGACGATCTCCCGGTCGTCACACTCGACATGCACGACCAAGCGGTGCCAGCCGCGGGTGCGATCGCAGCCGCGCTGTGGCTCGAGGTCGGCCTGCTGACCGGCGACGACGCGCTCGTGCGCGCGGGCGACGAGGTGCTCGCGCGGTGGAAGCAGGACGCCGTCGACAATCCCGTGTCGTCCGGCACGCTGCTCGGGGTCATGGACGCGGCGACGCTCGGGATGCACGAGCTGGTGATCGCGGGCGCGATCGACGATCCGCGCACGACAGCGCTGCTCGACGCGGCGCGCGAGGTCGAGGTCGATCGATCGCGGATCTCGATCGCGCGCATCGGTGCGGCCGGGATCGACACAGCCGACCGCGCGATGTGGCCGGCACTCGAAGGCAAGCGCGCGCAGGCCGACAAGCCGACCGCGTATCTGTGCACGCGCGGAAGCTGCAAGATGCCGACCTCCGATCCCGCGGTTCTGCGCACCCAACTCGCCGCGATCGTTCCCCCGGCCTTCCCGTTGCGGTAGCTTTCTCGCGCAGGGCCACGCCCGATCCATCTGCGTTGGTGTCGGCGCTGGGGCGAGCATCAGGGCGAGCAAGTCGACAGTGGCGCGACCTACCGACTTCTCCGAACTCACACCGCCGCGGCCAGCCGAGACAGCACGTCGGCGCGCTCGACGTCGCGCACCCACTCTTCGGGCAGTCCCGCGAGCCCGGCGCGTGCGCCGACCAGCGCACCGGCGAGCGTGGCGATGCTGTCGCTGTCGCCCGG
>Ga0105048_10008528_pt1 | contig 16396 bp, 12 predicted proteins | sample MAT05_FD_78382 | JGI IMG/M metagenome (GOLD analysis project Ga0105048, IMG submission 78382) | Freshwater microbial communities from Lake Fryxell liftoff mats and glacier meltwater in Antarctica - MAT-05 | ecosystem: Environmental > Aquatic > Freshwater > Ice > Liftoff microbial mat | place...
CATTCCACATTCCACATTCGACATTGGCTTAGTGGTTCACCGCGAACTCGGGGCTGTTCAGCAACACCCAGAACACGTCGGCCAGGGCTTGGGCGCGGTCGGCGGGCTTGGTGCCCGCACGGTCGATCAGGCTCAGGTATTTCTGCTGTTCACCCGTCGTGGGCAGGCGGGTATAGGCGGCGAGAAAGAGGGTTTCGAGCCGCTGTTCGTCGGTCAGGAATGGGGCGTCGATCACGGCACCCAGCGTGGTGGCGGTCTTCGGGTCGGTCTGCTCGGAGACCTGCTTGCCGTTCATCAGCATCAGGGATTGCAGGATTGAGGTTCGGCTTTCGGTCGGCTTGGGCAGCAGGCTGCCGAACATCACGGTGAACTGTAGCCTGCCTTGCGAGGCGTTGCGACTGAAGAAGTCCTCATTACGCAGTGATGTGTCCCGACGGCCGGTCGCGGCGAGGAAGCTGTCATACACCTGGTGGCCGGTCAGGCCGCGAAGGTTCGCCCCGGCAATCTTCCTCGGGTCGGCTTGGCTCGGATCGGTCTGCTTGCTCGATAGCTGGTAAGCGCGGGTCATCGCGATCGCACGGATCAGGGCGTGGCGGTCGAAGCCGAGCTGAGCATAACCCTGGGCGAGCAGGTCCAACAGTTCCGGATGGCTGGGAAGATTGTCGGAGCCGGGTTCGTCGATGGGGTCGATGATGCCGATGCCGATCAGTTGGGCCCACAGGCGGTTGGCCATATTCTTCGCGAAGTAGGCGTTGCGGGGCGCGAGCAGCCAGTCGGCCAGTTCCTGACGGGGCGTCGCATCCCGGCTCCATTCCGGCTCGGTTCCGTCCAGAAACTGAGCGGTCACGGTTCGCGGGGTGTTCGGGATGTCGATCTGATTCAGATCGGACTGGGGATAAAGCGGGCCGACGAAGCTCGGCGAAATCGGCGACAGCGCGGTGAACTCGCCGAAGAAGGCAGCGAACTGCCAGAACTGATCGCGGGTGTACGGAGCAAACGGATGGTCGTGGCACTGGGCACATTCGAGCTTGATGCCCAGGAACGTGCGGCTGACGGTCGCGGCGATCGTTTCGGGCTTACCGTCGTTGGCTTGGTAAAAGGCAGCGAGGAAGGGCGTTTCCTCATCTTCGCTGCGTTCGAAGGCCCGGCCGCGCTGGCCGACCGCGACCTTGGCCGTCAGCAGCTTGCGGACCAACTCGTCCTGCGGTGTATTGGCGGCATACTCGCGTCGAAGCCAAATTTCCATTGAGTTCGCGGCGGCGAAGCGGCGGAAGTCGTCCATGCCGAGGTTGAACCAGTCGCCGCGCGTCAGCGAGGCGGAGTGCTGCGCATGGGCCGGCGTCTGCAGGAGTTTCGCCACGATCGCCGCCCGTTTGTCCGGGTTGGCGTCGGCCAGAAAGTCGCGGGCTTCGGCCACCCGCGGCGTCCGGCCGATGAGATCGAGAGTGACCCGCCGCAGGTATTCGCCGTCGTCTGCCGTCGCGGCGGGGATGACGCCCTGTTCCTTCCAGGTCGATTCCAACGAGCGGTCGAGCGCGGCGGCGAGCTTGCGGATTTTGGCGAGCTTGGGGTCGGGATCGTCCAAACCCCGCAGTTGAGCCGCTGCTGGGGCGACGCAGACCGCCGAGACGATCAGGGTGAACAGGCAGGATCGAAGCATCGCAAGCACCTCGGGAAGCACGCGAACAAGACGACCGTCACGCCGGGCCGTTTCACGGATTCGTTGCCCTACGTTACGGTACGGGATACAGTGCCGGTAACACAAGCATCGAGTTTCCGCACGAGACGCAATCATGCAACGCATCTTGGCTACGACCGGCGTCGCCCTGCTTCTCACCGGCCTGTTTCTTGCGGTCGGTGCCGCCCAGAAGCCTGCGCCGCCCGCCAAGCCCAACCCCGCGCTCGTCGAAGCCCGACAACGACTGTTGAAGGGCAATCTCGACGAAGCCCGCGCGGCCTACGACAAGCTCGCCAAGGTCGAGGCGACCCGCGCGCCGGCGACCATCGGCTTGGCCCGGGTGCTCATCGCCGAAGGCAGAATCGGCGAAGCCGAAGCGTTCCTGCAGGCCGCCGTGAAGACCGCGCCCACCGACCCGATGCTGCTCGGAGCACTCGCCGAGGTTCAGTATGCCCAAGGGAACTGGGACGACGCCGAGAAGACCGCCGCCGCCGCCCTCGCGAAGAACCCGGACCAGTTGCAGGCCAAATGGACGCTCGCGCAAATCCACTCCGATCGCGGCAAAACCGACGAGGCCGACAAGCTCACCCGGGCCATCGTCCGCTACTACACCGCCCGCAGCAATGCGGACAACGACATCGTCGACCCCGATGAGCTGCTCGTCGTCGCCGAGGCTGGGGCCGAGAATGCCCGCCGCAACAACCTCGCCAAACAGTTCAGCTTCATTCTCAACGAAGTCCTGGCCGATGCCCTGAAGGCCGAGCCTGCCTTCTGGCCCGCCGAGGTTCTGGCCGGGACCATGCTCCTGGAAAAGTACAACCGCCCCTCGGCCATCGAAGCTTTCGCCAAGGCCCTGACCATCAACCCCAAATGCACCGAGGCCCTCGTGGGCAAGGGCCTCGCGGCGCTGACCCGCTTCGACATGAAGGACGTCGATGCCTTCGCCGAGCAGGCGTTGACGATCAATCCGAAGTGCCTTGGGGCGCTGCACCTCAAGGCCGTCATCGACCTGACCGCCGGCGACTGGACCGCCGCCGAGGGGAAGCTCGAAGGCGCCCGCAAGCTCAACCCGCGCAGCGCGGTCACCCTCGGCCGGCTTGCAGCGGTGTATCAGCTGCAGCGGAAAACGCCGGCCTTCGATGCGATCGTCAAGGAAGCCGAGGGCTACGACACCAAGCCCGCGCAGTTTTACACCGAACTCGCGCAGACGCTCGAAGAACGCAAGCGCTTCCTGCCCGCCGAGGCCTACTACAAGAAGGCGGCAGCCCTGCGGCCGAACAACGCGACCGCCCGCAACGCCCTCGGCATGCTGCAGCTTCGCCTCGGCAATGAAGCTGAAGGCCGCGTCATCCTCAACGACGCCATCAAGGTCGACCCCTTCAACGTCCGCACCGCCAACACGCTGAAAGTGCTCAAGCACCTCGATTCCTACACCACCCTTGAGACGGCCCACTACATCCTGAAGTACGACCGCGAGAAAGACCGCATCCTCGCGGACTGGCTGGCCGAGTACCTCGAAGAGATGCATGCCGAGTTGAAGGCCGAGTTCGCCTACGAACCGCCGACCAAGACGCTCGTGGAACTCTTCAGCAACCACGACATGTTCAGCGGCCGCACCATCGGTCTGCCGGATCTGCACACGATCGGTGCCTGCACCGGCCGCGTGCTGGTCATGGCGTCCCCGCGGGCCAAGGGCGTCAACAAGCCGTTCCATTGGGGCCGCGTCATCCGCCACGAGTTGACGCACATCTTCAACCTCGCCCAAACCGACTTCACCTGCCCCCACTGGTTCACCGAAGGCCTGGCCGTCGGCAACGAACGCATGGCCCGCCCACCGAGCTGGACGCTGGTCCTGCGCGACCGCTTCGAAGCGGACACGCTCTTCAACCTGGACACGGTCCTGTTCGGCTTCGTCCGCCCCAAGTCCGGCGACGAATGGGCGCTGGCGTACTGCCAGAGCAAGCTCTACATCGAATACCTCGTCAAGACCCACGGCCAAGGGTCGATCGCCAAACTCCTCAACGCCTACCGGGACGGCCAAGAGACGGCCGAGGCCATCCGCACCGCGTGCGGGGTGGACAAGGCGACCTTCGAGAAGGGCTATCGCGCCTACGTCGCTGAGGTCGTCAAGCCGTTCAAGCGCACGGACAAGGCGGAGAAGCCGATGAAGCCGATGACCTTCGACGAGTTGGAAAAAGCCAATCGGGACGACCCGGGCGATGCCGACATCGCGGCCCAACTGGCCGAGGCGCTCGTCCGCCGCGACAGCCCCAAGGAAGCCAAGAAGCTGATCGAACGCATCCTCGAAGCCGACCCCACGCACCCCGGGGCCACGATGGTCCGCGCTCGGCTCTTGCTCCGCTCCGGCGAGAACGAGGCCGCGAAGGCGACCTTGGAGAAGCTTCGCAAGGCCAAGCCGAACGACGCCCGTCTGCTCATGATGTTGGCGCGGGTCCATCTCGAATCCAAGGAATACGACGATGCCGCCGACGTGCTGGAACAGGGCCGAAAAGTCGCTCCGATCGACGGCGACTGGCTCGAACAGTTGGCCCGCCTCTACCGCGCGACCGAGAACAACGAGAAACTCACCGGCGTCCTGACCGAGTTGACCAGCCTCGACCCCGACGAACTCCTCGGCCGCATCGAACTGGCCAAGGTCCACGCGGTCGCCAAGAACCATCCGCGGGCCGAGTACTATGCCCGCGAGGCCCTGTTCATCGACGTCCTCAACGACGAAGCCCGCGAACTGCTGCTCGCCGCCCTCAAGGCCCAGGGCAAAGACGCCGAAGCCGCGAAGATCGTCAAGCGCTACGCGGTGGATTAAAGCAGGCGCGGACCAGCAACAACAGATACTCTTCCAGAGATTGATGACCAATACTGCCGAAAGCACAATGAAACTCGAACAGTTGAAGCTCACGAACTTCAAGGCTTTCCGAAATGCCGAACTTCGGGACATTCCGCCGATGTGCGTGCTGGTCGGCGCGAACGGGACCGGGAAATCGACCATCTTCAGCGTCTTCGGCTTCCTCAAGGATGCGCTGACCGAGGACGTTCACGTTGCGCTCACCCGGCTCGGTGGGAGCCGAGGATTTCAGGAAGTCCGCAGTCGCGAAGGTGACGGACCCATCGAGATCGAGTTGAAGTTTCGCGAGGAACGCGATTCTCCGCTGATCACGTACACGCTGGCCATCGACGAGGTGGATGGCTCGCCGATCATCGAGCGTGAGATTCTTCAATATCGCCGCGGGCAACATGGTCGTCCGTGGCGATTCCTGAACTTCAGTCGTGGCGAGGGTGAAGCCGTCACCAACGAGCCGGCCAAGGTTCTGAAGGAGAAAGACCTCGTCCGCGAACGTCAGGTGTTGAAGTCACCCGATACCTTGGCGATCAAGGGCTTAGCGCAGTTCAAGAAATTCCCGGCTGCGGTCGCACTGGGTGAACTCATCACCAATTGGCACGTCTCGGATTTCCATATTCAACGCGCTCGACCCGAGCAGGAAGCCGGGTTGGCCGAACATCTTTCGACTCAGGGTGAAAACCTTTCCTTGGTCACGGAGTTCCTGGTCAAACGTCATCCGGAGGTGTTCAAAAAGATCCTGGCGGCGCTGAAGGATCGCGTGCCGGGCATCAGCAACGTCGAATCGAAGACGACCGAGGAAGGTCGCGTGCTGCTGAAATTTCAGGATGGTGCCTTCAAGGATCCGTTTCTCGCCAGGCATGTATCGGACGGCACCATCAAGATGCTGGCCTATCTGGTATTGCTGTATGATCCGAAAGCCCATCCGCTCTTGTGCGTTGAGGAACCAGAGAATCAACTGTACCCCACGTTGCTCGCTGAACTGGCGGAGGAATTTCGTGCTTACGGCAAACGCGGCGGTCAGGTGTTCGTGTCGACGCATTCGCCCGACTTCCTGAACGCCTGCAAGCTCGAAGAAGTCTTTTGGATCGTCAAAAGCAACGGCTATTCCGAAATCCGACGGGCAGCCGATAACGAACAGGTCAGCAGCTACATGGCTCAAGGCGACCAGATGGGATACCTCTGGAAGCAAGGCTTCTTTGCGGATGCCGATCCCCGATGACCGAACTCGTCTTTCTGCTGGAGGAATCCTCCACCCGCGCGATGCTCGAGGGCGTCATTCCGAGGCTTTTTCCGGAAGGCGTTGCCGTGCGGTATATCGTCTTCGAAGGTAAACAGGACTTGGAAAAACAGATGGTCCTAAAGCTCAAGGGATACTTGGTTCCCGGTGCGGCTTTCGTGGTGCTGCGCGATCAGGATGCGGAGGAATGCGTTGCCGTCAAACGACGACTCGAGAAGTCGTGCCGCGACGGCGGAAAACCGAACGCACTGGTGAGAATCGCCTGCCGTGAACTGGAAAGCTGGTACTTGGCAGATTTGAAAGCTGTCGAAAAGGGTTTGGGGATCGAGAAACTTTCGGACCAGCAGAATAAGGCAAAGTTCCGCATGCCCGACCGGCTTGCCAATGCTTCAGAGGAACTCGAGAAGCTGACCGACGATGCCTACCAAAAAGTCGCTGGGTGCCGTGCCATCGGCATGTATCTCGATCTGACCAACCAGCGATCGCCCAGCTTTGCAACGTTGATCAAGGGGTTGAAGAAGTTGGTTCCGGTTCATCCAGCGGCAACAGGAGAACCGGAATCCGACGAGGAATCGGTCGATCGACTCCATGAACGGTGACCGAAATCCATCGCGAATGTTGTAGGGTCGTCGTTTTCACCTGCGGGAGGAATCGTCGGCCCGTGGACGCAAAGCCGCTCGCCGTGAGTGGATTGTGGTGGGCAACCAGGCCGCGCTGAAAAACCGTAAACTATCGGCAGTCGCAGCAGCCGGTAGCGGTGCTGAGTTTCCACCGTGGAAGCTCGAACGCTGACGCAGTGGCAGGCAATGATCGATGCCTTGTTCGGCGGGCATGCGCGGCGGCCGCATCGAAGCCTCATCCATCACTGATGTCATGGACATGCCGGACGAATACCTCGGCCGGCAGACGTGGATTAGTCGGAGACTGACGCGCTCACGCCGCTTCGCTCGAAACTTTGATCCATGGGACACCCACCGATGACCCCACCCCTGCTCGCCGTTGTCGATGTCCACAAGGCCTACGGCCGCACGCAGGCGTTGCGTGGGGTGTCGCTGCAGGTCAACCGCGGTGAACTGTTCGGCCTGCTCGGGCCGAACGGAGCGGGCAAGACGACCCTTCTCGGCATCCTCGCCGGGTTGGCCGATGCGGACGCCGGCACGGTCACACTGGACGGCAAGCCGTTCACGAGCCGGGACCACGATCTGCGTCGACGCGTCGGCTTGGCAACGCAGGACTTGGCGATCTACCCGGAACTGACCGCGGCCGAGAACCTGCGTTTCTTCGGCTCGTTGTACGGGCTTCGCGGAGCCGACCTCAAGGCGCGAGCCGCCACGATGCTGCGGCTCGCCGCGTTGGACGACCGGGCCGACCATCGGGCGGGCACCTTCTCCGGCGGCATGAAGCGGCGGCTGAACCTCGCCGCGGCGCTGATGCACCGTCCCGAGATTCTGCTGCTCGACGAGCCGACCACCGGCGTCGATCCGCAATCGCGCCATCACATTTTTGAAGCCATCAAGACACTCAACGCCGACGGGCTGACGGTCGTCTACACCAGCCACTACATGGAGGAAGTCCAGGCACTCTGCCCGCGGCTGGCGATCGTCGATCACGGCCGCGTGATTGCGCAGGATTCACTCTCGTCTATGATGAAGCATCTGCCGACGACGGTGAAAGCCACGCCGGCGGCCGGGACGCCCTTACCGCAGGGAGTGGCCGTGCGGGCGGTGCGGACCACACCGGCGGGCTGGGAAATCGACACCGACGACCTCGGCGCGTTGCTCGGCTCACTGCCCGCCGGATTGACCCAGGTAACGGTCGAGCCGCCGACGCTGGAACGGGTATTCCTCACACTGACCGGCACGGCCCTGCGGGATTGACTGAACCCCAGGCGCCCATCCCGCCTCCTTCCCCCATCGCACACCCCAACACCGCACCATGCCCATGCAGCAACAGATCCTCGAAGCCGTCGCCAGGCCGAGTTACACCGCGGTCAAACCGAAGGTTCTCGCCAAGCGGATGAACATCATCGGCGATGAGGCCTACGCCGAGTTCAAGACCGCTCTCAAGGCCCTGATCCGCGCCGGCCGGCTGCAGGTCGGCGGCAGTTCCGTCATTCAACCGGTCGATCCGTTGGGCACGGTGACCGGCCTGTTCCGCCGCACCAATGCCGGGGCCTCCTTCGTGCGGCCGAGCGCGCCCACGGCGGAGACCGGCAGCGACATCCGCATCCGCGACGGCCACGGACTCGATGCCGCCAACGGCGACGAGGTGCAGGTGAAGCTGACGCGGCAGGCGAGCCTCGTCGGCCATGCCTCGGGCGAAGTCGTTCGGGTGCTGCAGCGTGCGACCCGGACGTTCGTCGGCACCTATTTCGAGCGCGATGGGGAAGCCTTCGTCCGCATCGACGGCACCGGCTTCGCGCACTCGATCGGCGTCGGCGATCCGGGGGCCAAGGGCGCGAAGCCGCAGGATAAAGTCGTCGTGGAGATGCTGCGCTTCCCGGAGGGGGAGGACGCGCGGGGCGAGGGCGTCATCGCCGAAGTGCTGGGGCCGTTGGGCCAGCCCGGCGTCGACGCGCTGACCATCATTCGCGCCTTCGGCCTGCCGGAAGCCTTCCCCGAGGATGTGCTGGATGAGGCCCGCATGCAGGCCGACGCCTTCCGCGAAGGCGATCTGCTCGGCCGCACCGACTTCACGCACGACACGATCATCACCATCGACCCCGTCGATGCCCGCGACTTCGACGATGCCGTCTCGGTCGTCATCGATCCGAAGTCGGGCCACTGGGTGCTGACCGTCCACATCGCGGACGTCTCCCACTTCGCCAAGCCCGGCAGCCGACTGGACGCCGAAGCCCGCAAGCGCAGCACGAGTGTGTATCTGCCGGGGCAGGTCATTCCGATGTTCCCGGAACTCATCTCGAACGGCTTGGCGAGCCTGCAGGAAGGCAAGCCGCGCTACGTGAAGTCCGTCCGCATCGAGTTCACGCCGGGCCTGCGGAAGGCGAGCGTCGAGTTCTTCAACGGCGTCATCCGCACCGCCAAGCGCTTCAGCTACGAGCAGGTCTCGGATGCCTACGCCGACCCGGTCGAGATGGGGAAACAGCCGCCCGAAGTCGCGTCGCTGTTGAAGCGGATGAAGGACTTGGCGCTGATGCTGCGCAAGAAGCGGATGAAGCGGGGAGCCTTGGAACTGTCGATGCCCGAGGCGGTGCTGGAGTACGACGCGGACGGCCGCGTCAACGGCGCCCATTTCGCGGTGAACGATCTCAGCCATCAGGTGATTGAGGAGTTCATGCTCGCGGCCAACGAGGCGGTCGCCGAGCATTTCGCGGTACTGGATGTTCCCTTCCTGCGGCGAGTTCACCCGGCGCCGAACGACGAGAAACTGGTCGCCTTCGCCCAGTTCGCCGACAGCCTCGGCTACCCGTTGTCGCACGCCACGGACCGCTTCGAGATTCAACGGGTGTTGAATGCGAGTGCGAACAAACCGGAACGGGCAGCGCTGCACTTCGCGCTGCTGCGCAGCCTCAAGCAGGCAACCTACTCGCCGATTCAGGACGACCACTACGCCTTGGCGAGCACGCACTATTGCCACTTCACCAGCCCGATTCGGCGCTACCCGGATCTGGTCGTCCATCGCCAACTCGATCGCTTCATCCGCACCGGCCGCACGGCCGGGCAACTCGACGAACTGAAAGTCCTCGGCGATCACTGCTCGAAGCTGGAACGCCGGGCGGAGCAGGCCGAGCGCGAACTGGTGAAGCTGAAACTGCTGCAATACCTGAGCACCCGCATCGGCCTGAAGCTCGATGCCGTCATCACCGGGGTCGCGGATTACGGCTTCTTCGCGCAGGCCGAGCAGTTTCCCGCCGAAGGCTTGGTCCACGTCTCGAGTCTCAACGACGATTTCTACCGCTTCGACGAATCCGCCCGGAGCCTCTTCGGCAGCCGGACCCGCAAGCGCTTCCGCCTCGGCGACCGCGTCCGCGTGATCGTCGCCCGGATCGACATCCAAAAGCGGATGCTCGACTTCCGCCTGTCCCCGGATCAGCCCGAGCCGCCGGCCGAGGAGCCGGGACGCGAGCGGAAGAAGAAGCGGGGGAAGTGAGCACGGGATGGAAAGTCACGAGCCTCCGGGCTTGCCCCGGAGGAAGGAACCCCAATTCCCTGAATAGGCCACGTCAGGACCGGTACGCGATCGCGGACCTCCGGGATGAACCCGGAGGCTCGTCGGTCGACCCTTCGGGGAATCTCGGCTACTCCGCCGCGGGCGGCGCGACCGCGGCGGCCTTGCCGCGCTTGCGGCCGTTGGTCGACGCCGGGGCGGCTTCCGCCAGCGCTTCCTTATCGACGTCCTCGTCCTCGGGGTCCGCGAGGTAGCCCGGCATCGTGGTGGCGACGTGGGCGAAGTGCTTCGCCAGCACCTCGGCAATGATCGTGTCCCGGATCGTCGGGTTCTCGCGCAGGAAGGTCTTGGAGTTGTCCTTGCCCTGGCCGAGCCGTTGTTCCTTGTAGCTGAAGAAGGCGCCGGCCTTGGTGACGATGTCCTGCTCGACGGCGACCTTGAGGACGTCGTCCTCCAGATCGATGCCGCGGTTGTGCATCAGGCTGAACTCGGCCGTCTTGAAGGGTGGTGCGATCTTGTTCTTGACCACCTTCACCTTGATCTCCGAGCCGACCGGTTCGTCGCCGTCCTTGATGACCGTCGCCTTGCGGACCTCGAGCCGCACCGAGGCGTAGAACTTCAGCGCCAAACCGCCCGAGGTCGTTTCCGGGTTGCCGTACATCACGCCGATCTTCTGGCGGATCTGATTGATGAAAACCATGCAGGTCCGCGTCTTGCAGATGGCCGGATTGAGCACCCGGAGCGCCTGGCTCATGAGCCGCGCCTGCATCCCGACCGACGGGTCGCCGATCTCGTTGTTGAGTTCGTTCTTGGGAACCAAGGCCGCGACCGAGTCGATGACGATGATGTCCACCGCGTTCGACTTCACGAGCATTTCCGCGATGCGGAGGGCTTCCTCGCCGTAACTCGGCTGGCTCACCAGAAGCGATTCCAGGTCGACCCCGATGCGCTTGGCCCAAGTGGGATCGAGCGCATGCTCGGCGTCGATGAACGCGGCCACCCCGCCCATCTTCTGCACGTTGGCAATGGCATGCAGGGCGATGGTCGTTTTGCCGGACGATTCATTCCCGTAAATCTCGACCACGCGGCCGCGCGGGATGCCCTTCCCGCCGAGTGCCAGGTCCAGACTCAACGCCCCGGTGCTGATGCCCTCGACATCCCGGGCGGCATAGTCGCCCAGGTTCATGATCGCCCCTTCGCCGAATTCCTTCGAGATTTGGGAGAGGGCGTTCTTCAGTTCCTTGCTGTCGCGTCCGTGTTCGGCCATGGTGGTATCCGTGAATTGAAGGCTTGGAGAAATCGGTACCACGTCACTGTAACCGACGATCCGGTGGACGGAAGGTCAGTAACGCTTGGAGGCCGCTGGTCGGGAGTCGGTCGCGAGTCCAGCCCGATTCGGCATGCGCTTCGCTACTGAGACCGGTTGGGAACGACAGCAGACCGGGAGAGTCGAGATGCGGACGCGAACACTGGGGAATTCGGACCTGGACATCACCCCGATCGGACTCGGAGCTTGGGCGATCGGCGGCGGCGATTGGAAGTTCGGTTGGGGGCACCAGGACGACGAGCAGAGCGTTCGGGTCATTCACGAGGCCGTGGAAATGGGCGTCAATTGGATCGACACCGCTCCGGTGTACGGGCAAGGTCATTCGGAGGAGGTCGTGGGTCGGGCGCTCGCCGAGATGCCGGAGGAACGGCGGCCGATGGTCTTCACCAAGTGCGGTCACCCGTGGGACGAGAACGGCGATCTGCACTATTCCCTCCGGGCTGCCGATCTTCGCAAGGAGTGCGAGGACAGCCTCCGGCGACTGCGCGTGGAAACCATCGACCTGTATCAATTTCACTGGCCGAAGCCGGAAGAGGAGTTGGAGGAAGGTTGGCGGACGATGCAGGAGTTGAAGGCGGAGGGGAAGGTCCGTTGGGTCGGCGTGTGCAACGCCTCGGTCGATCAGATGAAAAAGCTCATGCCCATCGGTCCGATCACGTCCCATCAGATGCATTACAGTCTGCTGCGGCCGAACGTCGAGCGGGACGAGTTGCCGTTCAGCCGAGAGAACGGCGTCGGGGTGCTGGCGTATTCCCCGATGGGATCCGGGCTGCTCACCGGCACCGTCACCCGGGACTACATCGCCGAACTGCCGGAAAACGATTGGCGGAAGAAGGGTCACCCGCATTACCAGGAGCCGCTGCTCACGCGGAATCTGAATCTCGTGGAACTGCTACGATCCATTGGGGAGCGTCACGGGAAGATTCCGGGGGCCGTCGCGGTGGCTTGGGTGCTCCGCCATCCGGGCGTCACGGCGGCCATTGTCGGTGCGCGGGCACCGGGACAGTTCCACGAACCGGCCACTGCCGCCGAGTGGCGGTTGACACCATCCGAAGAGGCGGAGTTGACGGCCTTTCTCGAGGCCAACCCGGCGAAAGCCTGGGATGACTGACTATCGGAACGAGTTGCCGTGCCGAAGGTTCTCTACTCCGTCAGTTTCCGGCCGTACTTGTCGTAGGCGGCGCCGGCGGCGACGAGGAGCATCGGGAGCATGTTCAGGGCGAAGCCCAGCAGCACGGCCTTCATGCCGGGGTCGGGGACGCCGTTCATCTGTTTGGTGACCCCGGCGGCGGCGAACAGGATACCGATGAAGAAGGCGACGACGCAGAACCCCGCGACCCAGCCCGCTGCCACGCGAAGACTGGTGCCCAACGCGGGATTATCCAATTCGTCCTGATGCAGACTGAGGCCGTAAAGCAGAGTGGCGAGGATCAGAATCGCCCAGCCGATCAACCCGGCGGTGACGCCGCTGCGGCCGGAGCGGCCGGCGGGCGTGGGGATCGGATCGTAGTAAATGCTGCGCAACACCGAGGCGGACTCCGTTCCTAGATTGTCAACTTACGGCCGGGTTTGGCGGCCTTCCAATCGCGGGCCGACTTCGCGGGCACCTTGGTGCCGCGCAGGTCCAGTTCCATCAGCGTGTCCATCGGCTCGATGTGTTCCTTGAAGCCGGCTTCCGTGATCTTCGTGCGGGCCAGCCGGAGGATTTCCAGCTTGGGCATATCTTCGAGCACGTGCAGTGCCTCGTCGGTGATGGCCGTGTCGTTGAGGTCGAGTTCGCGCAGCTTGACCATGCCGTGCAGCAGTTCGGAATCGTCGTCGGTAACGTCCTTGTTGGCCCACTGGATGACGGCGAAGCTCTTGTTGGACTTCAGTTGGGCGTAGTCCTCGCGCTTGGCCGCGGTGAGGGTCAGGCGCAGTTCGGGCTCGTCGGCACCGGGAGCGGCGTTCGTCTTCGCGGGCACACTCTGGATGACCGCATCCTTGGAGACTTCCTTGCCCTTGAGGAACAGGAACACGGCGGGAGCCGCGATGAGGCACATCCCGAGCAGCATCAACAGCGTCGGCCAGATCGCCTTTTTGAAGTGGGCAAAGAAGAAGACGACATGCCCGAAGACGGGAACGAGCAACACCGCCAAGCCCCAGCCGATGCCCGCACCGAACGCGCGGACCAGCAGCCAGATCGAGGCGATCGCCCCAAGCAACAGCCCGATGCCCATGGGGATGAGCAGCGGCAGGTCGTCGATGTTTGCGGGCAAGGCTCCGTCGATCGGCTGCATGGCGTCACTCGCGGTATATGTCATGGGTCGATGCCGACATCTTAGGGATTTCCCGTTCCGTTCGCGAAGCGCGGGATCAGCATCGTCGCCACAGGCGGAATCCGCATCAATTTGGTATCGACAACAGCGGCCTCGATGAGGTATACGACTTGCTTCGCTGCGTCGGGAGCGTCACGGATGATGCGACTTTGGATCTTGCTGTGTTGCGCCGTGCCTTCGGCGATCGCCTTCGGTTGTGCCGGTCCGCGCTCGGAGCAGCCGCCGCACGTCACCAAGCATTTGTCGAAGGAACTGCCCGCGCCCAATTATCCGCGGACCGAACGCGATGCAGCGACCGCGCTGACGATCCGCTCGGCCAAGGACGCGACCGAACCCGTAAAGAATCGCCCGCTCAATGTGCTGGTGCTCTCCGCGGGTGGGCAGTATACCGCATTCGCCGCGGGCATTCTGCACGGTTGGCGCGACCTCGGTACGCGACCTGATTTCGACGTCTATACCGGCGTGAGCGGCGGGGCTTTGGCGGCCGTCGTGCTCTTTGCCGGGCCGGACTACGACCCGCTGCTGACGCGTCTGTTCACGGAAACCAAAACCAGCGATCTGATCCGCTCGCGGCCGGTGATCGGTCTCATCCGCACGCAATCGGTCGCCTCGGCCGAACCGATGCGGAAAAAAATCGAGACCGTAATCGACGCCGACTTCATCGCAGCCATGCGGAAGTCCCATGCCGCGGGCAAGCGTTGCTTCGTGGCCACCTCGAACCAGAATTCGCGGCGACTGGTCGTATGGGACTTGGGAGCCATCGCCTCGCTCGACCGGCCCGACGCGCCCGATATGCTCCGCAAAATTCTGCTCGCCACCGCGGCCTTCCCCGGGGTGCTTCCCGCCGTCGAGATCGACGTCACCATCGACGGCAAGCGCTACCAGGAGTACCACGTCGACGGCGGCACCTGCACCGAAGCCTTCATCCGGCTCGGCGAGAATCACCCCCGGCCCGATCCGTCCGACCCGTCCGCCAAGTGGCTCGCCGGCTCGAATCTCTACGTCATCGGCAACGGCAAACTCTATGCGGACACACTGGAAGACCGGACGCCGGGCGCTCTCACACGCGCCCGCAGCGCGGCCTCGGTTCTGCTCGCATCCATGTACCGGCTCGACTTGTGGAAGATGTACACGCTGTGTCACGCGTCCGGCATGAAGTTCCAGCACTGCGCCTTGCCCGCCGACGTGCCGATCCCGTCCAGTGCCTTGGAGTTCGATCCGCCCTCGATGCGGCGAATGTATACCCTCGGCTACGACCTCGTGAAGTGCGGCGAACTCTGGCGGACCACACCGCCCGGCTTCAACGACGACGAGGAAGAACTTCCTCGCGGCGGCTTCGACTTCGCCAAATAGAGCGGCCGAAGCGCTCGAGGAACACCGCCTCATGGAATTCGCGTTTCTTGAAGCGTTCTGATTCTTCCTCGATTCCTGAACATCGCCGGGATCACCGCCGATGCGTTCGCATGGGTCAAGGCGAAGCCGAATCGGACGGCGCGTCAAACGGCCGTCGCATACGGGGCGCCACCGCCGCCGCGGGACTGGTGGAGTTATGCGGTGATCGCCCTTACGCTCTTCTGCGTGGTGGTCGGCGTCGCGTCGGCGATCCGCTGGTGGCTCTGGTTCGCGCGCTGAGGACTCGTGAAGCACCCGATTCACAGCCGGAACCGGAGTTTCGGTGGGACGGGCGATCGGCTGAAACGACGAAAGTGTCTTGGGTTGGGTGCACCAGTACAACCGGGGCGGACCGGCCGCCCTGACCTACCGCTCCACGGGTGGCCGCGCCCCTTTTTTACGGCCGTTCCTACCAGCGACTCGTTGATTCGCTCAACCGCTGGGCCGGCGTCTTCCTGCAATACAAAAACGGCTGGTGGGACAACGAGCGGAAGGCGTGGCTCGACGTGTCGTTCCACGTCCTCGACACCGTCATCGTGACCAAACCGCGGAAGGACGAGAACGGCGGTCTGGTGCAGGTGCAGTGGAACAGTGTGACCTTCAGAAGCTTTCAGGCGAACTACCTCAAGCAACTCGACCTTGCCTTCTACCAATCGCTCGGCTCCGCAGTGTCGAAGCGGCTGTTCCGCTACCTCGACAAGCACTTCTATCATCGCGCGCGGCTCGAATACGACCTCCTGACTTCCACGTCCCCAAGTCCGTCTCGGTCCTCTTCGGCCTGACCGGCTCGGCCGAAATTCCGGACGCCTTTCGTTGTGCGGTTGAAGACACCCTTCGCGAACTCGAAGCCCTCGCCCGAACGCGAGTGCGGTCCGGTGGTCGGGACGAGCTGCGTTCGACCGGCGAACTTCTCTGGGCCTCGTTCGTCCACACGACAAGCCGTCCGGTCGGCGGAATTCCGGACCCGCATCTTCACCTGCACGCCGTCGTAATGAACGCAACGTTCGATGCCGTCGAGGGGAAGTGGAAAGCTGTCGAGTTGGGCGAAGCCAAGTTTTCGGCTCGTTATTTCGAAGCGGCGTTTCATGCGCGGCTGGCCGACCGACTCACGCGGCTCGGCTACGACGTGGTGCGGACGGGGAAGGGGTGGGAACTGGCCGGCGTTCCGGAGCGGGTCATTCGCGAGTTCTCGCGCCGAACGCGGGACATCGAGAAGGCAGCGGCGGAGCAGGGCATCACGGATGCGAAGGCGAAGGACAAGCTCGGCGCGATCACCCGCGAGCGGAAGCGAACCGAACTGTCTCCCGATGAACTCCGGGCCGCGTGGCTGGCCCGCATCACGGCCGACGAGCGGCATGCCCTCGGCCTGGTCGCCGGCAAGGCGCTTGACGTGCCGGCTCGTGACCAGGACGCCGACCGCGACGCTGTCGCCTACGCCGTGAGCCACTGCTTCGAG
>Ga0105048_10008530_pt1 | contig 16396 bp, 19 predicted proteins | sample MAT05_FD_78382 | JGI IMG/M metagenome (GOLD analysis project Ga0105048, IMG submission 78382) | Freshwater microbial communities from Lake Fryxell liftoff mats and glacier meltwater in Antarctica - MAT-05 | ecosystem: Environmental > Aquatic > Freshwater > Ice > Liftoff microbial mat | place...
GAAACTGGGTTCGCGCACAACGTGAATCGAGATTACGACCCGGCGACGGGAAGATATCTGCAGAGTGATACGATTGGGTTGGCGGGCGGGTTGGATACTTATGGGTATGTGGGTGGGAATCCAGTTTCACTGGTTGATCCGCTTGGCTTGTGGGGGTTCGGTGTTTTGGGTGGTGGTGCTGCCGAAGTTGGAGCTGGATTCTTGGGAGCAGGCGCAACTGGATCGATAGGAGGCGGCTTCTTTGCTGACGGCATTTCAGATGCGCATCTTGGCGGATTCGCTGGTGGAGGTGTTTTTTCTGCTGGGCCTACGGGGGCAACCACTTGGTCAAACCCTCAAAAGCCGAGCCAGTATTCAGATGTCGGAGCTTTGGGCGCTTTCGCCGGATTTGGGGGTGGTTTTTTTGCGACTAATGCTACCTGCGTTGATCAGATAGGTGGGGTCGGAGATACCACAACACTTAATATAGGCATCGGTCCATTGAGGCTCTCAATACAACACACTTCGGCTTATGTGAATTACGTCCGCGTTTGGACGACGTCAATTACTTTTGGCCCTGCTGCAGGGCTTAGCGGTAGCAACTACCCAACAAACACAACTGTCACTGGCCCTATTAGGGTTAATTAATGAGAACATCATTCGCACTTCTGATTGTATCATTCTTGGTGGTATTACTACTGTCGAGAAGAATGTACTTGTATGCTTACACTCAAGATGACGGAGCGATAAGCGTTAAGATTTTCAGTGTATTCACGATTTTTAGAATTCGTTACGATAATATCTTAGATGCGCGGGCGTGTCCCTGGTGGGAGGTTTGGTCAACCGGTTTTATCCCACTTGTACTAAAGAATAGATTCGCGACGCGCTTTGTTGCCATCCGACTGAAATCTGGTTTTTTTCGATTTGTGATTCTTACTCCAACGAGTCCAGATAACTTTGCCAAATCCGTAACTGAAAAGGTTCTTGCCCTGCGTTGAAGCGGTTTGGCTTTTTGGTTCCCCATGGGGCAGTTTGAAAAACCGTAGCGAGCGAGCTGAGGGCAAGGTGCACCGCGCGCAGGAACCGCAGCGGACTTGGAGTCTCGTTTGGATTCCGAGCACGGAGCAACGCGGCACTTGGCTTGCGCAGAAGGTTTTTTAAACTGCCCCATAGCTTAATTTACAGGCGGGAGCGCCCTCGCCGACGGGTGGAATCGCCGCCACCGGTCAGTTAGATTGAACCCTCCGGTCTTGCTGCCTTTGAAGTACCTTATTTTCAATTTCAGTCCACAAACCCAAGCCCGTCTGCAACAGACAACCGAGCGGGCGTGCGAACCGGGCACAGCCTTTAAGGGATCGGCCTTTGGTCGTGCTGGGCGGTCGCAAATCGCGAACTTCTTCAAAGAATTACAAAATCCGCGTGCCGCGTTCGGGGGCTTCTAGATCTTCTGGCGCGCAGATATACACGTTCGCTACGCCGTCGCTGCGCGCGGCAAATGCGTTTTCGAGCTTGGCGATCATGCCGTCGCGGATCCAGCCTTCGCGTTGCCCTTGCGCAAAGCTCAAGCGATCGACTTCGGCAATGCGCGCAGAAGTCGGGTCGGCGCTTTGCCGCAGCCCGCCGGATTCGGCTAGAAAAATCAGGCTTTGCGCGTTGAGGGCCAAACTCAAATGCGCCGCTACCGAGTCGGCATTGACGTTGTACAAAAGTCCAGCGCGATCTACCCCCAGCGGGGCCACGATTGGCATCGTGGAGCGCTCGAGCAGCGTCGTTAATAGCGTGGGCTCAACCCGCATGATGTCGCCGACCCAGCCGAAATCGATAGTTTCGCCGTTGATCAGGCGCGGCGCGCGGCGCACCACTTCAAGCATGCCACCGCTCGCGCCGCTGATGCCGCTGGCGCTCAGCCCGCTCGCAAAAGCTGCGGCTGCTAGGCGGGCATTCAACTCGCCAACGGCAATCCACAAATGAATGTCCAAGTCCAAATCGGTCGTCACGCGACGCCCGTTGACCATGCGCGGGGTGTGGCCCATGCGCTTGGCTAAGGCGCTTGCTTGCGCGCCACCGCCGTGGATCAACACCACGCCGCGCGCGGCCATCAGCGGCTTTAGGCGCTGCATCAAGCTAATCCGTGCGAAATCGCTTTCGATCAGCGCACCGCCCACTTTTACGACCACCGTCATAGCTGCCAAACCCATTCAAGAATGGCCTTCTGCGCGTGCAGGCGGTTCATGGCTTGCGCTTGGGTCAGTGAGCGCGGCGCGTCGATCACCGCATCGTCGACCTCCACGTTGCGCCGCACCGGCAGGCAGTGCATGAAATACGGATCGTCGCCCAGCGCCAAATCGCGCGTGCTCAATCGCCAGCTGCGCTGCGCTTCGCGCGCGGCTTGCTCGCGCGCCGGATCGTCGTATGCGCCGACGCCACCCCACGCTTTGGCGTACACCACATTCGCACCCGCAAGGCTTGCATCGCGGTCTGAACTTATCCTCAGAGAGCCGCCTTGCGCGTGCGCCAGCTCTCGGGAGTAATCCATCACCTGCGCATCCAGATCAAACCCTTCCGGCCGCAAAACGGTGATATCAAAGCCCATCCGCGCGGCGGTGGTCAACGCGGAATTTGGCACCGCCATCGGCAACGCTTTGGGGTGATAGCACCACGCCAAAACGAACTTCTTTTGCTGACACTGCGCTCCAAACTGCTGCTGCAATGCCAGCCCGTCGGCCAGCGCTTGGCACGGGTGCCAGAACGCCGATTCGAGATTGATCAGCGGTACGCGAGAAGCGCGCAATAACGCGCTAAATACCGCTTCGTCGCGGTCTTCAGCATAGTTTTTCAACGACGCAAACACGCGCACGCCGATCGCGTCTACATACGAGCTCAACACGCCAAACGCGTCGCGAACGTGCTCGACAAAAGCGCCGTCCATGACCGCCCCATCGCGCCATTCAAAACTCCACGTGCCCTGCCCTGGATTCAGGGTCAAACAGCGTGCGCCAAGCTCGGCAGCCGCGAGCTCCATCGACGCGCGCGTGCGCAAACTGGGATTGAAAAACACCATGCCGAGAGCGCGCCCGGCAGCGCGTTGATCCAGACGCTCGCGAGCGCTTGCGTGCACTTGTGCGCGCTCAAGGCACGCCGTCCAGTCGCTCAACGGCAGCTGCCGCCAGTCCACAAAATGGCGCGTCATAACAGGCCCTTGGCGTCGTCAAAGTTGAACAGTCGATTGAAATTTTGCAGCGCTTGCGAGGCAGCGCCTTTGAGCAAATTGTCGAGCGCAAACCCCAGCAGCGCGCGTCGCCCGCGCGCCAGCAAACCAATGTCGATAAACGGCGTTGAAACCGCAAAGCGCAGCTCCGGCAGCGTGGCTGAATGCAGGCGCAGCAGACGTCTGCCTTGATAGAAATCGCGATAGATTTGATCGAGCTCCGCTTGCTCGACAGCGCGGCACAGCGACACGCTCAATGTGCCCCAAATGCCGCGGCTAAACGGCCCTGAAATCGGCACAAAATCGAGCTCAAGGCTTTCGCCCAGGCACTGTTTGATTTCCGCCAAATGCTGATGCGCAAACACTTTGTAGGCGCGCAGATTGCCCTCGCGACGCGGGAAATGGGTCGCTTCCGACGGTTTGATGCCCGAGCCGGTGGCGCCGGTAATCGCGTTGATCGAGGCGTGTTCGAGCAGATTCAAACGCGCAAGCGGCAACAGTGTGAGATTGATGCCACTGGCGAAACAGCCCGGATTGGCGACATAGCGCGTGCGCTCGGTATTCGGCAGCGCGTCTGCCAGCCCGTAGACAAACTGCTCAAGTCGGCCGGGCGCTGGATGCGCAGCGCCATACCAGCGCGGGTAATCTAAAGCGTTGCGCAGGCGAAAATCAGCGCTTAAATCGATCACTGCACCTTGGTAGCCGCGCTCGAGCAGCGCCTCGACCAGCAGCGCCGCCTGGCCATGCTCGGCGCACACAAACACGCAGTCGAGTGCGGCCACATCGAGCGCATCGGGTGCAATAAACCGCAGCGTAGAGCGCCCAGCCAGGCGCGGTTCCACTTGATCCAGCGTCAAACCTGCCTGCGAGCGCGAAGTCAGCGCCGTAATCTGCACTTCGGGATGGCGCAGCAGCAGCTCAACGAGCGCCAATCCGGTGTAGCCGGACGCCTGCAATACCGCAGTTTTGATCATGCGCACGCCCTCAACGCAGCTTGTAACAGCGGCTCGATCGTGGCGGATAGCGCGGCGGCGCGAGTGCTTGAATAGCGTGTCTGTTGAGCGTCCATATAGCTGTCTTGATTAAGTTCAAGTTGCACGGCGTGGATGCCGCGCGCGGGTTCTCCGTAGTGGCGCGTGATGTAGCCGCCTTTGAAACGTCCATTAAAGACGTGACTGAAGTGCGCGTGCAGAGCGCACTCCTCAAACAACGCATCCTCAATCTCGGCGCTGGCGCTTGAACCGCCAAATGTGCCGAAATTCAGATCAGGCAAGCGCCCCGCAAAAAAGCGCGGCACGCGTGCCGGAATCGAGTGCGCGTCCCACAGCAGCACGTAACCATGCAGCGCGTGCAGACGCGCTAGTTCAGTGCGCAAAGCCGTGTGATAGGGCTGCCAGTAACCGCATATGCGCTCAGCAACCTCGGTTTGATCAGGCTCGCAGCCCGGGCGATACAGCGGCTCATCGTTAAAGCTGGACAGCGGGCACAGGCCGGTTTCGCTGCGCCCCGGATACAGCGTCGCGCCATCCGGCGCGCGGTTCAGATCAACCACGTAGCGCGAGAAAGTAGGCACCAAAATCGATGCGCCTAAGCGCTCAGCCAGCGGTGCGTAGAGGTCGGCCACAAACCAATCAGTATCGGCAAGCGCATGCGCCACTGGCGTCATTCGCGCAGCGATCGCCTCCGGCAGCTGCACGCCATGGTGCGGCACGCTGATGAGCAGCGCGCAATGTCCTCGGTTGAGCTCGAAGGTCGTCATCGCTGAAGTTTACACAGCATGCCGTTCGGCCTATTCCCGAACCGGGGATCGTTGGTGTTATAGTTGACCAACACACCAAGACATCTAACCCACTAGGCCCCGCACATGAACCTCTCCTCCCCCACTTCCCGCCTCGTTTTTGGTTTCCTAGCCTTTAACCTGGTGCTGTGTTTTGCAGTTGGCAAACGCGCTGAGCCCAGTGCGATTGTCACCGTCAAGCCAACCGAGCGCGTCGAGCTGGTCGTGGCGGTCGAGGAAGACATCGTCGATTTCATCACCATGCCGCTGTTCAGCTTTGCGGGCCTCACCAGCGCCCGCAAAGCTCCGACCCTGTGATTTAAGCCGATCGATATGGCCGTGACTTGGAATAGCGAAACGCCGATTTATCGCCAGCTCAAGGAGCGCGCTGTGGCGATGATCCTTGATGGCGAATGGAAAGAAGGCGACGCGCTGCCATCGGTGCGCCAAGTGGCACAAGATTTTCAGCTCAACCCGCTGACGGTGTCGAAGGCCTGGGGCGAGCTCAGCGATGAGGGCTTGGTCGAGAAGCGCCGCGGTTTAGGGATGTACATCGTTGAAGGTGCGCGCAACGAGCTGCTCAAAGTTGAACGCGAAAAATTTGTGCGCGAGGAGTGGCCAAAACTGCTCGAACGCCTTAAGCGCCTCGGCCTTGAGCCGACGCAATTGCTCGCGCTAACCGCCACCCACACTACGTTTCAATGAGGTAACCCTGTGTCAGAACTTAAGTTTGAACCCGCACTTGGCCACGAGCACCATTTCGTCGATGCGCTTGCCAAAGCATTGCTGCCAATGATGAGCGAGGCTTTTAAGCCGGCGCGCAGCGTCAAGCCGATTACAGCACTTGAGTTGCCGTGGGTGCCGACGCAGTCATGAGCGTGATCGAAGCAAAAGCCTTGAGCAAACGCTACGGTACGAAAATAGCGCTCGATGCGGTCAACTTAAGCGTGCCTGCCGGGCGCATTGTCGGCTTGATTGGCCCCAACGGTGCCGGCAAAACCACGGCATTAAAAGCCATTCTCGGTTTGACCGATTTTTTAGGCGAACTCAAAGTGCTGGGCCTCAATCCGCACAGCCAGCGCGATGAGCTGATGCAGAACGTGTCGTTTATTGCCGATGTGGCCATCCTGCCGCGCTGGATTCGGGTCGCTGACTTGGTCGCATTTACCCAAAGCGTGCATCCGAAGTTTGATCGCGCGCGCTTTGATGCGCTGATCAACAAAACCGAAGTGAAATCGAAGGCCCGTGTGCGCGAGCTATCCAAAGGCATGGTCGCGCAGCTGCATTTATCGCTGGTCATGGCGATCGACGCAAAGCTGCTGGTTCTGGATGAGCCGACGCTGGGGCTCGACATCATTTATCGCAAGCGCTTCTACGACACGCTGCTCAACGACTATTTTGACCAGGAAAAAACCATCATCGTGACCACGCACCAAGTGGAGGAAATCCAGCACATCCTGACCGATTTGATCTTTATCCAACACGGCCGCATCGTGCTGGATGCCTCAATGGACGCGGTCGCCGAGCGCTTTACCGAGGTGATGGTGCCCGCCGCAAAAGCCGATTTGGCGCGTGCGCTCAAACCTCTGAACGAACGCCAAGTGTTCGGCAAGCATGTGTTTTTATTTGATTCGGTGGACCGCCACACGCTGGGCGAGCTCGGCGAGATCAACGTGCCTGGCGTCGCTGATTTATTTGTCGCCACGATGAGCGAGCAAGCCGCATGAACCACCTATTGCCTTTGTTAAAGCGCGAAATGAATGAGCACCGCGGCGGCCTGCTGTTAACGCCGTTTATTGTCGGCGGCGTGCTGGTCCTTTTTCTCATATTGGGCCTGATTACCAGCCTGACGCTCAAAATTCAAACCAGCTTCGGCGGTGAAATTGCGCGCTATGCGCTGCAAAGCAATCCTGAGTTACTGGTAATCACCGCAAAAAAAGCGCTGCAAGCTTTCGGACTTGCCGCTGCCGCGATTATTAATTTGACCTGCGCGATAGTCGTGTTTTTCTATTGTTTAGGCACTCTGTATGACGATCGCCGTGACCGCAGCATTTTGTTTTGGCGCTCGCTGCCGGTCTCCGACGCGCTGACCGTTTGGTCCAAAGTGCTGATCGCGGCGGTTGTCGCGCCATCGATCGCTTTTGTGGCGGTGATTGCCACGCAGGTGTTGATGTGGATTGCCGGATCGGTTGTGGTGCTGTCGATGGGCGGGTCGCTGAAGGCTATGTTTACGGGCGACCTTGCGGGCCTAACCAGTGTGGCGCGCCATCTGGTCGCGCTGCCGCTGCACGCACTGTGGGTGTTGCCGCTGGTCGGTTGGCTGCTGCTAGCTTCGGCGTTTGCCAAATCCAAACCGTTTTTGTGGGCGGTGCTGCCACCGCTGGGCGTCGCGATTGCCGACAGTTGGTTTGACGTGACCAGCACGCTAAGCCTGCCGAAAAATACCGTTTTCAAGCTGATCGGGGAGCGGATTTTCAATGATCCGCTGCCGATGGCGGCCAATTTGTCGCAAGAAGGCGTGAGATTGGCCGGCAGCCTGATTCCCTTCGCGGCTGCGCCATCTAGCGTGTTTAGCGATTGGCCGGTTTATTTACAGATGTCCAGCCTGTGGATCGGCGCTCTGCTCGGCGTCGCGATGATTGTGGCGTCGGTGTATCTGCGCCGCAAGAGTGAAGATGCGTATTAAACCGGGCTAACACCCAAGCGCGCTCCTAGGCGATCTCCGCTGGAAAGCTAATCACCTGATCCAGCGCGTTTAGACCCAGCAGTTTCATCAATAGCCGATCGACGCCCATGGCCACGCCCGCACACGCGGGCAGGCTGCTTGCTAATGCCGCAAGCAGGCGTTCATCGTACTGAACGCACGGCTTGCCGCGCTCAGCGCGCACGCGCAGATCTGCCTCGAATCGCGCGCGCTGCTCAACGCAGTCGGATAGCTCGAAGTAGCCATTCGCTAACTCGATAGCACCCCAATAAAGCTCAAAGCGCTCAGCCACCGGAACAGGATCTAAGCGAATTCGCGCCAGCGCGCACTGGCTAGCAGGAAAATCGTAGACCACCAGCAGCTGATCACTGGCAAATTGCGGTTCGATCAAATGGGTCAAGGTCAGCTGCTGCCAGCCGTCGCGGTCTAACTCGCCTTTAAAGCCGGGGTTGATGCGCGCAAATTCCTCGAGTGGCGCGTGAAACGGGTCGAGACCGACGTAGCGCTCAAACAGCGCGCGGTAGCTGAAAGTGATCGGCTCGCGCAGTGGCACTGAAAATTCAAGCGCACACAGAGTCACCAGTTCGAGCAGCTCGGCAATCAGCGCGTTGAGGCTCATGCCGGGCCGATACCACTCCAGCAGCGTGAATTCCAGATTGTGGCGTGACGAGCACTCGCCTGCGCGAAACACGCGCCCCAGCTCGTAGATGGCGCCTAATCCAGACGCTAGCAGGCGCTTCATCGGAAACTCAGGACTGGTGCGCAACCAGCGCGTGGGGCCGCTGGTCGTGGTCACAAAACTCTCGATCTGCGGATCGCTGGTGGCTGCCGCGCTCAGCAGCGGCGTTTCAACCTCAAGGATCTCGCGATCGTTCATAAAAGCACGGATCAGCGCGTTCAAATCGGCACGCGCGCGCAGCGCAGCGGCGCTTGTCGTCGGTCGAAATTCGAGTGGGAATGGCGGCAAATTCATGGCTTTGGCACGAGATTTTGGGAGGTGGCGTTTGGCTGTCATCTTGCTTTCGTCAAGCGCGATGCAATATAAGCGGGATCTCCTACGAGTTAACCCGAGTGACCCACGATAATCGGCCAGAGGTGCTGCGCACGGACGTGTCCGGCATGCCGCTGGAGTGGATTGACTTCCAGCAAGCAACCAAACTCATTTGCCTTGATCAAGTGAGCTACGCCTTAGGCCCGGTGCTGTACCGCATCCTCGGGGGCATGAGCGCGCGCACTGGCTTGCAAAGCTTTGTCGACGTCAATGCGATTATTGCCACCCACGGCACCAATCCAGAGCTCGCCGGCCACCACGAACGCTACACGCCGCCGCTATCGAATTTCGCGCTGTTTCGCCGCGATCACAACGTGTGCTTGTACTGCGGCAATCAGTTTCAGGCCCACCAGCTATCGCGCGACCACGTGCGCCCGCTCAGCCGCGGCGGCGTGGACGCTTGGGGCAATGTGGTGAGCGCCTGCAAAAGCTGCAACAACTTCAAAGGCGGTCGCATGCCGGAAGAAGCCGGCTTGCAGCTGCTCGCCATTCCCTTTGCACCGACCCACGCCGAGTACGTGTATCTGCAAGGCAAACGCATCCTTGCTGACCAGATGGATTTTTTGCTAGCGCACTTCCCGCGCAATTCGCCACTGCTTAAGCGCGTAATGGCCACGCGCGCTGCTTAACGACACCCAACCGCGCGCACGGCGCAGCTGCGAGCGGTTAGCATCGGCGTTTTCACGGTTGAAGGTGCGCTCATGCTGTATCTGATCGACGCCAGCATCTATGTTTTTCGAGCGTACTTTTCGGTTCGCGATGAGTTTCTCGACCGCGACGGCCAAGCGTGCCACGCGGTCTTTGGCTTCGCGCGATTTTTAAGCGAACTGCTTGAGCAGACCAGGCCGCAGCACATTGCGGTGTGTTTTGACGAATCGCTGACCAGCTCGTGGCGCAACACCATTTACCCGCCGTACAAGGCCAACCGCGAGCTGCCGCCGGCTGATCTGAAGTATCAGTTCATTGGCTGTCGCGCGGTGACCGAGGCGCTTGGCATCGCGTGCTTCGCCGACCACTCGCTGGAAGCCGATGATTTGATCGGCGCGCTGATGCATACCGCGCGCGAGGCCCGCATGCGCTCGGTGATCGTCACTGCTGATAAAGACCTAACCCAGCTGATCGAGCCGGATGACGTGTGGTGGGATTTCGCACGCCGCGAAAAGCTCGATGTGGAAGGCGTGCGCGCCAAATTCGGCGTGCCGCCGGCGCAAATTGCCGAGTTTCTAGCGCTGACCGGCGACCCGGTTGACAACATTCCCGGCGTGCCAGGCGTGGGCCCTAAAACCGCCGCGCAACTGCTGCAACATTTCGGCGGGCTTGAAGCCATTCTTGATCGCGCGGCTGAAATCGAGTTTTTACGCGTGCGCAACGGTCGAGCGATTGCCGAGTTCATCGCCCATCATCGCGCTGGAATTGAACTTGCCCTCAGACTCACGCAAATTCGCGTGGATCTAAGCCCGGTCAGTGAAATGGCGCAGCTTAGGCGCCGAATCCCGAAACTCGACGACGTGCTTAAACTCTGCGAGCACTACCAATTTGGCCCGCTCACCCGCTCGCGGCTGCTAGCGGCTTGAGCCTAGCGGGGCGATTTTTGAAACCGCCCCTTAGGTGTAGGCCGAGCCTAAGCCCGGCTCAAATTACCAAATTGCGATAAGCGACTTGCCACTGCGTACCATCGGATCGGTTGGCTTGCAGTTAAACGCAGCCGCAAACGCCGGCATGTTTTTCGGCGCGCCGTTGGCACGGAAGCGAGCCGGCGCGTGCGAATCGGTAACCAAGCGCACGGTCATTTCTTTGTCGGTGTAATTGCGCCGCCAAACGGTGGCCCAGTTCATGAAAAAGCGCTGGTCTTGGCTGATGCCATCCTTGCTTGAGGCCGCTTGCTCGGGATGCGCGCTTTTCAGCGCATCGTAGGACACCGTTAGGCCGCCGAGATCGGCAATGTTCTCGCCCAAGGTCAGCAAACCGTTGACCTTTTTGCCGGCCGCTGCTTCATATGCGTTGAACTGCTCGACTAGCTGCTGCGTGCGTTTCTTGAAACCGGTCGCGTCGGTTGGCTGCCACCAGTTGGCGAAACTACCCTGCGCGTTGAAGCGGCTGCCCTGATCGTCGTAGCCGTGCAGCATTTCGTGGCCGATCACCGCGCCAATACCGCCATAGTTTTCAGCGGGATCGGCTTTCGGATCAAAAAACGGCGGCTGCAAGATGGCCGCCGGGAAGGTGATGTCATTTTGCAGCGGGTTGTATTGGGCGTTCACCGTCTGCGGCATCATGCCCCACTCGCCACGGTTTTTAGGCTTGCCCACTTTGGCCATTTCATAGGCAAAGTTATAAGCCAACGCGCGGCGCACGTTCCCGACGTAATTATCGGGCGTGCTGCTCAATCCAGACCAATCGCGCCAAGCGTCTGGGTAGCCAATTTTCGACACAAAGCTGCCCCACTTTTCGAGCGCTTTGCTGCGCGTTTCAGGCGACATCCACTCGAGTTTTTCCAAGCGAATTTTCAGAGCGCCTTTGAGTGAGGTGACCAGCGCTTCCATTTGCGCTTTCGATTCAGGCGGGAAAGCCACTTCGACATACAGCTCGCCCATCGCTTCGCCGACTTGGCCATTAACGGTATCGAGCACGCGCTTGAAGCGCGGCTTTTGCTCTTTTTGGCCGCGCAACGCTTGCCCGTAGAAGGCGAAGTTCTGGTCGGCAAACGGCTTGGCCAAATAAGGCGCCGCGCTGTCAATCATGTGGAAGCGCAGATAGGCCTGCCAGTCAACCAGCGGCGTGGACTCAAGCATTTCGCTCAATTGCTTGAAATACGCCGGGTTGGCCAATGAGATTGTGCCGGGGGCGGCTAAGCCTGAGTCGGCAAAGTAGCTGGTCCAGCCAAACGTCGGCGCCAGCGCTTCGGCATCTGCAACGCTGATGGGGTTGTAGTATTTGGACACATCGCGCGAGAGCTCTTCGCTTGAATACGACTTGTCCGCCAAAGCGACTTCGATGGCCAAAACCGCCGTTGCCTGCGCGCTTGCATCCGCATCGGTCGCGCCCGCTAGCTTGAGCGTGGCTGCGATGTGCTGTTGATAGGCCTCGCGCTCGGCTTTGTGCGCATCGCCGACGTAGTAGGTTTTATCCGGCAAACCCAAGCCGCCGGGGCCGACGTAGGCAATCACCAGGTTGGGATCTTTGAAATCTGATTCAGCGCCCAAGCCAAACAGCATCGGTTGCCCAAGCGCCTGCTGTGCGCGCAAAAAAGCCACAATCGCCGGGGTGGAATCGAGCTTGGCAATTTGATCAAGCTCCGCTTGGATGGGCTGCAATAAAGCCGCGTCGATCGCCGCTTCGTTCATGCCGGATGCGTAAATATCACCGACCAGCTTGCCGATGCCGGTGCGCGCCGGATTGGCTGCAAGCTGCTCGGCGAGCTGCTTTTGCACCGCCAGCGAGCGCTCGGCGAGCATCTCGAAACTGCCCCAAGTGGTGCGATCAGACGGCACCGGATTGGCCGCCAACCAGCGTCCATTGACATGCGCGTTGAGGTCCGCACACGCGGGAGCGGCTGGATCTAAATCGGCCGGATTAAAAGCAGCCAGCGCGGGCAAAGTGCTGCTATCGAGCGTCAGTGGCGCGGCTACCGGCGCGCTGGTCGCGACCGTTGCGTTCGGTACTTCGACTTGATCTGCGGGTTGAGATGCTTTCTGGCAGGCGCTAAGCGCGAGGCAAGCAGCGATGGCGATGGCTAACGACGAGCGAATTGGGGTCATGGTTTGAGAGTGCGCTGGGCTAAAAAAAGTGCGCGAGGCTAGCGCGGAGCTGCGCACTTTTGCATGTGCTGATGGTATGGAATGCAATGCGCAACGCTCCTCACCGGTCTATGAGTGACCCCACCTTCGATTTGAGCTTTTTATGCGCGCCGTCGCCGCCAGCTTTTTCCTTGCGTTCATTGCCGCCACCGCGCACGCAGCCTCAATGTGCGAGACCGAAAGCGCGCAGCTGCGCCGCCCGCTGCTTGAGCTGTACACCTCGCAAGGCTGCTCAAGCTGCCCGCCTGCAGACCGCTGGCTGGCGGGATTAGCTCCAGAAGTCAGCGCCGGTCGCTTGAGCGCGGTGACCTGGCATGTCGACTACTGGGATTATTTGGGCTGGAAAGATCCGCTATCGATGCCTGAAGCCAGCGTGCGCCAGCGCTGGTCGGCGCGCCTGGCGAATGCCGTCGTGTACACGCCCGGCGTTTTTCTCAACGGCCGCGAGCACCGCGCGTGGCAGCAAAGCCGTTTAAGCGCCTTCCAGCCAGGCCCGACAACCATCAGCTTGAAGCTCGTCGCCGAGCGAATTGGCGGCGAGCTCAAGATCGACGCCCGCAGCCAGCGCGCGACGCCTGATTCGAATATCGTGCTGGTGCTCGTGCAATTGGCCCACTCCAACACCGCCGCTAAGGGCGAAAATGCGGGCCGCAAACTCGACCATCAATTCAGCGCGCGCGCCCTGCTCAGCGCCCCATCCGGCAGCCCACAGCCCATTCAAACGAACATCCCGTGGCCGCCCTACCCCGCCGCCCTCGTTGCCTGGGTTCAATCGCCCAGTGGCGACGTGTTGCAAAGCGCGCAGTTAAATCTCGATGAGTGCACGCAGGCACGGTAATGCTTTGGCCAAATGCTCAAGCAGAGTTGAGATTCACGCCGAAACGCGCGCCGCGCAGCGTGAACGCGCTGGCGATAAAGCGCGTGCCGTCGAACGCCCCGTCGGCGGCAATCCATTCAGGCCCGCCGCCGTCGGGTTGATAGGTGTACCAGGACACCACCAGCCGATCCGGGGCAATCAGCGCGAGGTTGAAGCCCTCGCCGCTGGTGGTGGGGTCTGCATGCCGGCCAAGTGCCTTTGACAACGCTGGGATACGTTCCAGTGGCTGCGCCCGACCGGCTGCAACAAGCGATACCGCGCCAGCGCAGGTCAGCGAAAACCGCTTGCAACACTCGCCAATGCGCTGAAGCTTACGGCGTATGACAAAACCGGATTACGCAAGGCTCCCGCCAACGCACGCATCAACGCGCGCATCGACCGGGTCGCGGAAGAGCAGTTGCGCTACGTCAGCGAGCACACCCAGATAAACGTCACCGAAGCCCTGCGCGCATCGATTGCGCTGATGTACGACAATCTTGAGCTAGAGCCGATGCACGATCTCATCGAGCGGTGCATCGTCAGGGAGGCGCTCAATGGCGCTGATGGCTTCCTGTTTGGCGGAGTGGGCGCATAGGCATATTGCTTATCCGTCTCCTTGCCTGCGCCGCTCGGCGCTACACACGCCAAGCTGCTGAAAGAACGCCTTGCCATCATGGCTTTCCCGCCAAAGCGCCACGTCAATACTTACGCACTGAACACCGTCTAGCCCTTTATAGAAAGCTGCAATGGATGCTCTGTTCATCCTCGGGATTTAAGGCTTCGGCGCCGACAGCCTTCGCACCAGAAACGTGACCAGACGGCGCGGGGTGAAGCGGATCGATTGGGCGAATAGCCAATTGACCACACCGGGAATGTAGACGCGCTGGCCGCGCTGCATCGCTTTGAATGCGGCCTGTGCCACTTCGGCCGAAGTGGGCAGCTGCTTGCCCTTCACCAGCGCGGAATCGTGCATTGCGGCGCGATGCTGAAATCCTGACGCGGTCGGGCCTGGGCATAGCGCGGTGACGGTCACGCCGGTGTCGGTCAACTCTTCGGCCAGCGCTTCGGAAAAACTCAACACAAACGCTTTGCTTGCGTAGTACACCGCCATGTACGGCCCGGGTTGAAACGCAGCCGTGGAGGCAACGTTCATGATCTTGCCGCGCGCTTGCAAGATGGTGGGCAGCAGGCGTTTGCAGAGCACCATTGGGCTGACCATATTGAGCGTCATCATGCGCTGCTCGTCGTCCAGGTTTGACGAGACAAACTCGCCAAACAGGCCGTAACCAGCGTTGTTGATCAAGTGCGTGACGTGCAAACCGCGGGCGTGGATGGCGTCCACCAGATCGAAGGCGCCGCTGGCGGTGCTTAGATCGGCTGCAATGACGTGCGCTTCAGTTTGATGCGCGGTGCGCAACTCGGCTGCAAGCGCTTCAAGTTCCGGCAGCCCGCGCGCGCTCAACACCAGCGAAAAGCCGTTCAGGGCAAATTCGCGGGCCAATTCGCGACCGATGCCACTGCTGGCACCGGTGATTAAGGCAGTGGGTGTGTGCACAAGTTCACCTTTCAAAACACGCCGCGCCCTTGGCGCAGCAGATTGGGCTCGTCGGTGAGAAGCTCAATTACGGTCGTCGGGTCTGAATCAGCGTGCCCGCCGTCGATGATTAAATCGACATGATGGCCGATCAAATCGAACAGCTCTTCGTGCTCCAGCCCGCTTAAATCCTCGCTCGGAATCAGCAAACTGGAGGTCATCAGCGGCTCGCTCAGCGCGTCGGCCAAGGCCAGCGCAATCGGATGATCGGGCACGCGGATGCCGATGGATTTGCGCTTTTCGTTGTGCAACCGACGCGGCAATTCTTTGGTGGCGGGCAGGATAAAAGTGTACGGCCCTGGCGTCAGCGAGCGCATCAGTCGGTAATTTGGGTCGCTCACTTTCGCGTACAGCGCGATCGCGCGCAGATCGCGGCAAATCACCGTGAAATTGTGCTTGCTATCCAGCTTGCGCACGCGCTCGACACGTTCCTGCGCCAGCTTATTGCCCGCCGCCCAGCCAAAGGCGTAGCCCGAATCAGTCGGATACAGCGCCAACGCACCGCCCATCACGCTTTCTGCGGCGCGACTGATTAGGCGAGCCTGTGGATCTTTCGGGTGAATGGTTAAGCGCGTGGTCATGCGCGAATGATAGCGGCCCGCTGCAAGCAAAACCCGCTTGCGAAGGTCTGTAAACTTCGGACACGCAGAAGGGGGCATTCCGTTGTTGAGATATTCGCCGTTACTTGCACTAACTAGCCTGTGCAGCGCGCAGCTTTACGCGCAAACGCAGATCAGCGGCTACAGCGAGCTGCGCGCTGCAACTTCTAGCGCCGCGCAAAGCTGGCAAAGTGGCGGCAGTGGCGCGTTGGGCACTGGTGACGGGCTGCATGCGGAAACCCGCTTGGGGCTCTCGTTTGCGCCCGCTTCATCACGCTGGTTCTTCTCGCTCAGCGCTCTCGCGCGCGCCGACCAAGATGGCAACAATGGTCGAAATATCGGCTTGCTCGACGCGTTCGTAGACTACGGTGATCTCGGCTCCGACGGCTTTCGGGTGCGAGCGGGCCAAGCGTTTGCGGGCACCAGCCGCGAGAACATCGAAGCATTTTGGCAAACGCCGTATATGCTTGACCTGTCGGCGCTCAACAGCTGGATTGGCGAGGAATTTCGGCCGATCGGGGTTGAATTTAGCAAGCGCTTCACGAACAAAGATTCCGGCCAATTCGACCTGAGCGCAAGCTTCTATGGCGGCAACGACTCAGGCCCGGCACTGCTGGCGTGGCGCGGCTTCGCGATCCACAACCGCTTAAGCGTTTATGGCGAAACCCTGCCGCTGCTGCCGCTGCCCTCGTTGCGCGCAGCAGATCAGTTTGGCGCCCAGCGCCGCGACGGGACCCAGCCGTTTTCCGCCGATCTCGATGGCCGGGTCGGCTACGCCTTACGCGGACGCTATGCCAGCGGCAGCGACACGAACTTAAGCGTGCTACTCAGCGA
>Ga0105048_10008532_pt1 | contig 16393 bp, 13 predicted proteins | sample MAT05_FD_78382 | JGI IMG/M metagenome (GOLD analysis project Ga0105048, IMG submission 78382) | Freshwater microbial communities from Lake Fryxell liftoff mats and glacier meltwater in Antarctica - MAT-05 | ecosystem: Environmental > Aquatic > Freshwater > Ice > Liftoff microbial mat | place...
CCCAGCCGCCTGGGCACACCGGCCGACTTTGCCAAATTGGTGAAGCACATCGTCGAGAACGAGATGCTCAACGGTGAGGTGATTCGGCTGGACGGGGCGATACGGTTGGCGCCGAAGTAGCGGCGGATAACGTCGTTCCTGCCCTCTAAATGCCCCAGTTACCGACACCACCACGCTGTCGTTCGATGGACTCGAACAGCGCGCTGACGTAGGCCCGTTCACTTGCGGTGAATTCAGGCCGCCACACCTCGAACAACAGCACCACCCTGGTCTGCTGGCTCGAATTCCAGGCCTCGTGTTCGATCGTGTCATCGAACGACCAGGCCTTGCCCTTCACCCATTCACGGGTCTCGTTGCCGACACGGAAACGGCAGCCGGGCGGAGCGATTAACGGCAGGTGCACGATCAAGCGCGTGTTCACGAAACCATGATGCGCGGGTATGTGCGCGCCAGGCCGCAGCAGCGAAAAAAGCACTGAAGGCGACCGGCCCGGCACCTGCACCAAGGGGACTTTCGCCAGCGCTGCCTCGGTGGCTGGACAGCGGTCGGCATGGGCAGCGATGCGTTGACCGTTCTTCCAGAGGAAACAGGCGCTCCAGTCCGGGTTGTCCAGGATGCCCACCTTGTTAAGCGCGGGGCGCGAAGCATCGCTTTGCAGATAGGGGCGAAAGACGTCTGGTCCATCCATCAAGGCCTGCAACTCACCGCTGATGGCGTCGGTCGCCGCCTCCAGCGCTTCCAGCCAGGGAAACGCCTTGGGGTCGAAAAACTGCACCGTAGGCAGCTCGGGGAACAGGTAAAGCAGCGGCGCAGAAGGGTAGAGCTGTCGGCGTCCGACCAGCAGGTCCAGGGACTGCGCGAAACGTGGTGACGGTTCGCCCGCTTGCGGCACCACCGTCTGGATGTGGCTGCGCAGCGTCTGCTCGAAGCGCTCAGCGTAGCGCGCGCACATGGCCTGGGCATGTGCGGCAGCAGCCGCCCACTCGCTTGGCAAGGCGTCGAGCCTAGCCGCGCACTTTGTCGCCGCCTGGTAGAACGACGCGGCCGTGACGTTGCCGGCGGCGTCCAGCCAATCGCCCTTCAGGACCAAGGCACCGATATGCCTGGGCTGCAAGGCTAGGGCCGCATCCAGCGCCGCCGTCGCCAGCCCATGCTGGTCGAGGCGCTTGTGCGCATGCGCCAGACCCAGGTGCGCGTCTGCGTTGTCGCTGCCCTCGAGGATCAGCCGTGCGAAGGTGTCACGCGCGGCGGCCGCTTGTCCGGCTCGCAACTGCATCACGCCGCGTTCGGTCAGGGCCCGCAACTCGGTGGTCGTCAGCGGCACAGCCCGGACCACCTCGCACAGCGCAACCCGCCGCTACGCGCGGACTGAGGACGCCGACCGCCGCACCCAGCCGGCTGAATGCTTGAAGCTGTGGCGACGCCTGGGCAACGCACGAAGCTCATGGTAGGCGCCGGACCTTTGGCGATCGGTTCGTGCCGTCGATCTCCATATAGAAGCTTCCGAGGGCGCCGCGGCGTATCTTCACCTTCGGATCAGACACAACAACCACGCCTCGACTGTCGTCGCTGACTTGCCAGCGCTGGCCATTGGCCAGCAGGATGGTGTCACCCGGAACCCAGCCCGTGAAGCGGCCGGGGATGCTGCTTTCGATGGACTGCAGTGCCAGCTGGGGCGCCTTGCTCTCCAGTCCGAACTGCACATCACCTGGCGCTGGGGCGGTGGGCGGCCGGACAGGCGCCAAGGCTGGGGCCCTTACAACAATCGATTCATAGCACGCGAAGCGTTCGGCCGGCGCAGCCAACTCGCGGCAACGCAACAGCGCAGCCTCGTCAGCCCAGGTCGAACCCGAAGCCATGAGGAACAGGGCTGCCGCCGCGCCAAAGCGGGCACGCGCCGTGGGGGACTGTCCAAGAACTCGCATGTGTTTCTTCATCCGGAAATGATGTGTGGGGCAACCGTCGGAGGTCTAGACGTCGTAAGCGCCGGCGTCGCCATCACCGAAGCTCTTCAATGCCGCGTTCAGCGCCGTGATCATGCGCCGTTCCTCAGCACTCAGCAGCGGATGCCAGGTATCGAAGATCAGCACCACGCGCAGCTGATCACTGTCGTTGCGGGCTTCGTGCTCGATCGTGTCGTCGAACACCCAGGCCTTTCCGGGCACCCATTCGCGCGTCGTGTTGCCCACGCGGAAGCCGCAGCCCGGGGGCACGATCAGCGGCAAGTGGGTGACCAGACGGCAATTGCTGGCACCCACGTGGGGCGGGATGTGCGTGCGCGGCTTGAGCAGCGAGAACATCGCCACCGGCGTTCGGCCCGTCTGCTCGGGCCAGGGTGTGGCCTGCCAGATGGCCATGGTCTGCGGGCAGCGTGCTGCGTTCTCGGCCACGGGCAGGCCATCCTTCACCAGGTGCAGCGCGCTCCAGCGCGGCGAATGGTTCAGCTCCTTCCACTGCGCCACGGGTTGATCGGCGTCGTAGGTGATGTACGGCACGAAACCGGCGCCCTTTCGGTCGTCGCGCAGCACAGCCAGGAACTCGTCGCGGATCGTCTCGGTGGCCGCCTCGACTTCGTCCAGCCAGGGGAAACTGCTGCGATCGAAGAACTCCACAACTGGCAGCTGCGGCATGAAGTAGCGCATGGGTTGCGACTCGAAGCGGCGCTTGCGGCCCAGCAGGATGTCGACCGACAGCCGGAACCGTTCCAGCCCGTCTTGGCCGCAATCCTTGAAGTGCGGTTCGAGTTGGCTGTCAACGAAGCGGCCGAGCGACTGGTAATGCTGCTCGCGGAAGTTCATGGCGTGGCTGACGGCCGGGCGCAACTCGGGGCTCAGGCGCTCAAGCGGTGGCGACACACTGGCGGCTGCACCATAAGCTGTCGCGGCCTGCTGGGCCTTGCCTTGCCGCTCGAACATGGCACCGCGCAAAACCAGCGCCAGCAGGTCGTAGGGGTCGACCGCCAAGGCCTTGAATAGAGCCGCCTCTTCGGCGGCGGCGTCCCCGAGTTGCTGGCTGGCCAGCGCGACGTTGATCCACTGGCGCGGTTTGCTGCCGTCGGCAGCGGCAGCACGCTGGAAGGCGAGGCGCGCAGCTCCGAAGTCACCTTGCTTGAAGGCGGCTTGCCCCAGTTGGGTCAGCCCGACAACGTGGTCGGGTTGCAGAGACACCAGACGCGCCCAGGCATTGAGCGCTTCCTGTTGCCGGCCGGCTTGCATCGCATCGATGGCCAGCCGTTCGATAGTGGCCAGCTCGATCGCCAGTGAAGTGGTCATCATGAGTCAATGAAAAACGGCGAGCCTGAGCTCGCCGTTGGGACAGTCAGGAACCGAAGTCGTTTAGAACTTGTACGTTCCGTTCAGGAAGACTTTACGGCCCAGCGCGTCGTACACACCCGGGAAGGTGTTGCCGTTGCCCTGTCCGGTGCCCACAACGACGATCGGCGGGCTCCTGTCCAGGATGTTGTTAATCCCGAAGCCGAGGGTCAGGCCCTTCGTCGCTTTCCAGCTGCCGGCCAAGTCGAGGTAGTTTTGAGCGGCAAGCGTCTTGTTGACAGGCTGGAAAGAGCCCTTCAGCAGAGCCTGGTCGGAAGTCTCCTGAATCTCCACCTTGCTCAGGTAACGCCAAGTGAGGGCAAGGTCGACGTCCCAAGGCGTCGTCCAGTTTGCCCGCACCTTGTGGCGCCATTCCGGGTTCGGCGAGCCGCACTTGTTCAGGCCGTAGAAGCCCACGCAGTCGTAAGTGCCGAGCCCCTTGATTTCTTCGGTGACAAGACTGGACAGTCGAGTGGCCAGCACGCTCACGCCGAGCTTGCCCATGCCACCCAATGCCATCCCGTAGTTGAAACCGAAATCAAAGCCCTTGGTCGAGGTGCCACCGATATTCTGGTTGGTGGCGACGATCTGCGACTCGGGCAGCAGCCAGAGGGTACCGGCACGGTCGCGGGTGATGAGACTGCAGAAGGTCGGATTGCCGGTCGTCAAGCACTGGTCCAGCGTCGTCGCCGGCTCAACGATGCCGATCGTGTTCGTGACCTTGATGTCGAAGTAGTCGACGCTGACGCTGATGTCCCGGGTCGGCTGCAGCACGATGCCGAAGGTAAGGCTCTTCGACGACTCGGGCTGCAGTTGCGGGTTACCGCCCTGCAGGAAGTTGTACTGCCCAGCCGGGCTGTTCAGGTTGGTGCCGTATTGCAGCGGCGTGACGCCAGTGCGTTGGCATTGGGCCAGCGTGGCGGTAGGCGGCAACCGAGGACCCCCCGGAGTCACCGGATCGTTGTCGCTGCAGGGGTCTGCATTCAGGTCGTAAAGATTGGCGCCCTGCGCGGTGAACAGTTCGATCAGGTTCGGCGCCCGAGCCGCAGACTGGTAACTGGCGCGCAACTTGGCCGCCTTCACCGGCGCCCACTCAACGCCCACACCATAAGTATTGGTCGAGACGTCAGTGTTGTAAGTCGCCCGGCGGTAGCTTGCGCTCAAGTTCAGTTGCTCGGCCAAAGGCATGCCTTGCAGGATAGGGACACGCACCTCGGTGAAGAACTCGTTCACCGAGAATCCGCCGTTCAGGCCCGGAGTAGGGCCACCCGAACCGGACAGATCGCCGGCTTGGGTAGCGGCATCCGTCGCCAAGGCCAGAGCCTCTTTACGGTGCTCCAGGCCGAATACGACGCCCACGCCTTCTTTGGCGCCCGGCAGCTTGAGCCCATATTCAGCCAGGTCTGTCGACAGGGTCAGGCCCTGCATTTCGAGCGAGGTTGAACCCCGGCGGAAACCAGGCGCCTGCAGGTAGGCAAGCTGGTCCGGCGTCACGCCGCCCAATTTCCAGATGTTGTAGGGAACGCAAGCAGGGTCAGACCCGTTCACCACCGACTGGCAAGTGGCCACACCACCAACGCTCACCACATCCATGGCGTTCCTGATGCGCCCAGCCAGGAAGTAGTTTTCCTCGTTCTGGCTGTAAATCACCCGGGAGGCAATGGCATAGGCGTCGTAGCTCCACTTGCCGACGTCGCCCTTGACGCCGATCAGCGTGCGGAACGAGGTGTTGCGAAAGTCAGACTGACGGCCACCGCCTTCGACGTTGCGTCGGCCCATCGTGAAATCGACGGACTGTCCCGGCGCAGTCAGGCCCAGCGCGGTCTTCCAGGCGGGCGAGAGCAGCGGGTTTTCGAAGGTGGTGCTGTAGAGATCGATGAACGCGCCGCCCGGTGCGATCTGGGCGACCGTGCGGTCGTCGTGGAAGGAAAGTTCACTGTAGACATTGGCTTTTTCGGCAACCTGGTAGTTGGCGAAGGCATTGAAGCCATAACGCTCCGACGGGCGCTGAAAGTAGTTGACTGGGCCGAAGTTGTACTGGTCCAGCGCATTGTTGAAGCGCCTGGGTGTGCCTTGGGCATCGGCGTTGGTCCAGAGCGTGGTGAAACCGGCGCCAACGCCAATGCGTCCGGTGGCGTTGGTACCCGACCCACCGCAGGAAAACCCCGCTGCGCTGGCGCCCAGGGAACAGGCGCTGAAGTCGCGCTCGGACTGCAGCAGCGCGTCGGTCTTCTTGTAATTGATGAAGATGGTGGCGTTGCCCTTGTCGCCTGCAAAGTTACCGCCCAGTAGCACGCTGAGGTTGGTTTCCTTGCCGTCAGCGCTCTTGTCGCCTGGCACCTTGAACTGCGACGGGTTCGTTGCAGCCCGAGCCGCCACGATGTCACCAATGCCGGCCGGGTTCTGCTGCTTGGTATTGAAAAAGCTGTGGTTGAGTTCGACCTGAACGCCTTCGAACCGGTCGTTCATGATGAAGTTCACGACGCCTGAAATGGCATCGGAACCGTAAACGGCAGACGCCCCGCCGGTCAGCACCTCGATGCGCTTGATCAGGCCCGCAGGGATCTGATTCAAGTCAGGCGATATGGTGTTCGCGCTGCCGGCGGGCAAGCGCCGACCGTTCACAAGCACGAGGGTACGTTCGGAACCCAGGCCGCGCAGGTTGACGGCAGCCGTGCCTGAAGCGCCGTTGACGACGTTGCCGCCTTGGTCGGCGAACACCTGCGGCAGGTTGTTCAAGAGGCTTTCGACGTTGCGCACGCCGTCGATCTTGATGTCGGCAGAGCCGAGCACCGCGACGGGGCTGGCGCCTTCGGCAGCGATGGACTTGATGCGCGAGCCGGTGATCTCGATACGCTCAGCGGTCTGCGCCTGGGCTGTTGCCGGCAGCAGGATGGCGCTGCCGAGGGCAACAAGAACGCCACTGCAGACTTTCGTTTTTTTGAACATGAACATTCGCTCCTACATATGAAGGTCAAAAGGCCAGTTGATGGCAACGCACAGGGGCCACTTTGAGCCCTGCCGCCAGCGAGGGCGCCGTCACGTACACGTCACACAACCTCTGGCACCACTTTGCTACTGGCAAGTTGTACCTCTTGCGTCACATTCTTGGCACCCTCGGCTTCCGCATGTTGCAAGACTTAGTTGCTGAACAACAACAAGCCAGCGACTGACGGGCGCCCTTTGTAACGAACAATCGATCACGTCTGATCAGATATGTCGGTTTGACGAACATGCCGGCCACTGACCGGCCGGACGCCTGCGCTTCCTGGGCCGAGGGAAGGGGCGGACGCAGAAAGGAAAGGTGTGCCGGCGCTAGGCCGCCCCCACCCGAAGTGCTGCGATGAGGGACAGATATGCGCTCACGCGAGGCACGGCACCCAAAGAAAAAGCGGAACCGACTTTCGTCAGTCCCGCTTCGTCGAAGTTGGTGCCCGAGACCGGATTCGAACTGGTGACCTTCGCATTACGAATGCGCTGCTCTACCAACTGAGCTACACGGGCTTTGCCAGCAGCGCGGAAAATCTGTGCCATTCGCGACTGCTGAACAGCCTCGGATCATAACGCACTGGCCGTGCGGCGCCTCCGCTGACACTTCACGATGCTCAAGCAACTTCGAACCGTCTTGCATGAACCCGGCATGCGCCGCAGATGGGGCTGGCTCTGGGCTGCCCTGTGTGTCGCCGTGGCTGTGGCGGCGTTGGCGCCCGGCGATGTGGCGCCCACAGTCACTGCCAGTGACAAGGTGGACCACCTGCTCAGCTTCGCCGCGTTGGCCGCCGCCGGCCTTCTGGCGCTGGCGCCCGGGCGGCGCGGCAGCGTCCTGGCCGCCAGCAGCATGCTGGCTTACGGCGTCCTGATCGAACTGCTGCAGACGCAGATTCCCGGCCGCTATGGCGACGTGCAGGACGCCGTTGCTGACGCTGTCGGTGTGGCTTTGGGCGTAGCGCTGATCACCGCGCTGCGCTGGCTGGTTCGCTTGCATAAGCAATAAGTTCGCTACCGTCTGCGTGTTGCAGACGCTGAACAAAGTGCGCGCGCGAGGGTCACGCCCTTTCCGCGGTCAGCCGTTCACTGGCTCACGCTTTGAGCCACCGCCGTCTGACACTGCCTCCATACCCGGGCAAGGGGCCCGGTTTTCCGATGGAGATCGAGATGCAGACGAACCAGGCCACGCTTGAACTGATTGCCCGCCCCGATGCGTGTGCCGCGCCGAACATCACCACCGCTGCCGACGCCACCGGCTTCGACATCGGCTGGGACCACGCCCACCACGGGCTGGTGCCGCCGGCCGAACTGCTGCTGGACGGCACGCCGATCGGCCAAGGCTGGCGAGCCGGCCGCGCTGTTTTCGGCCGCCGCACGCTGAGCACCGGCCGCGCTACGCGCCAATGGCTGGCGCTGCGCACGCTGGCCTGGCGCCAGGGCATCCCCTTCGAAGGTCAGCAGGTCAGCGCGCACTACCTGGCGCAGTTGCATTCACCCCAGCATGCCCCCCACTGCCCGGTATTGCGTTGCCCGCTGGGCGGGCCCGCCGGGCATGCCGATGCGCTGGTGGTCGAACGCCTGAACCCGCAGGCGGGCTATGCCGCCGGCAACCTGGCGGTGATGAGCCACGCTGCGGCGCAGGCCCGCGCCGGCGTCGACGTGCTGGAAGCCCTGCGCCGCGCTATGCGTGCACAGCTGTGCGGCGAACCCGTGGCAGGCCTGAACGCTGCTGCCTGGTGGCGCCTGGCCGCGCTGCGTGCCTTTGCAACGCCCCTGCCCTTTCACGAAGCAGCGCGCCTGCCACTGGCCGTGCTGCCACCCAACCGCGTGCACCTGCTCAACGCAGCCCAGGGCCTGCAGGCGCTGGTGACGCGCCTGTTCCTGACGCCCGGCTGGGCCGCGCGCACACGCGCACTGGCCCAGCTGCTGCCGGCGCATACCTGGCGGCAAGACTTCAACCTCTTCGTCGGCGCACTGGCCCCGCGCGTGCTGGAGGCCGGCACCGAGCCCATGGCGCTGCGCCGCGCGTTGGAAGACGCCTGGCTGCTTGAGCGTGTGCAGCGCCGCTGGCAGCATTTCGTGCTGAGCCTGGGCGAAGCCGCCACCGAAGCGCTGCTGCAAGCCGCGACAGCTCAAGGTGTGGCCGGCGTGCGCACTCTGCACCAGGCGCCCGAGACCGCCACCGAGGGCTGGCGACTGCCCGAACCTGGCAAGCCCGAAGTTGGCCAGCCTGCAGCGCCTTCGCGCCAGCGCCCCATCGCAAGGTGCTCGCAGGGACCGGCCAGCAAGCCTTCCCTCGTGACAATGGCAGCGCCCGCCGTCAGCGGACCAGCGGCGGCATGACGGCGGGCAACGCCGCCCCGCCCCGCCTGGGACAATTCCCGGCATGCAACCCATGCCGCGCCTCATCTTGCTGGCCCCGATGGAAGGTGTGCTCGACCACGACCTGCGCGATGTTCTGACGCGCGTGGGCGGCATCGATCGGTGTGTCTCGGAATTCATCCGCATCACCGACCAGCTGCTGCCCAGACGCGTCTTCACGCGCTTGATGCCCGAGCTGCACCACGGAAGCCGCACGCCCGCCGGCACGCCTGTGCGCGCGCAGTTGCTGGGCAGCGACCCCGTTTGTCTGGCCGAAAACGCCGCGCGCCTGGCTGAACTGGCGCCCGAGGGCATTGACCTGAACTTCGGCTGCCCGGCCAAGATCGTCAACCGCCACCGCGGCGGCGCGGTGCTGCTGGACGAGCCCGAGCTCGTGCACGAGATCGTCGCCGCTGTACGGCGCGCGGTGCCGGCGCACATCCCTGTCTCGGCCAAGATGCGACTGGGCCACCGTGACGACGCGCGCATGCTCGACAACGCGCTGGCCATCGAAGCCGCAGGCGCGAGTGAACTGGTGGTGCATGCGCGCACCAAGTTGCACGGCTACAAGCCGCCGGCTTACTGGGACCGCATCGCGCACATCCGGCAGGCCGTGCGTTTGCAGGTGGTGGCCAATGGCGAGGTGTGGACGGTGGACGATGCCGCACGCTGCCTGCGTGAAAGTGGCTGCGATGCGCTGATGCTGGGCCGCGGCCTGGTCAGCAGCCCTGGCCTGGCCTTGGCCCTGCGCGGCGATGCAGAGCCGCTATGGGAAGACTTGCTGCCGCTGGTGCGCCGGTATGGCCGGCTGATCACACCGCGCGTGGCACCACGCCACTGCGGTGGGCGCATCAAGCAGTGGCTGAACATGCTGCGCCGCCAGCATGCGGGTGCACAAGCGGCCTACGAAGCCGTGCGTGAACTGAACGACGCCACGGCCATCGACGCCTGCCTGGCGAAGCTGGAAGCAGCACTGCCACAACGCGAAGTGGCCCTGAGCTGACGCGCGAAGGTGCGCGGAATCAATGCCCGAGAACAACGCTCGAAAATAACGCGCGGAAGTAAAGAAGCCCCCGGTGTAGGCCGAGGGCTTGTGAATTGGGTACCTCAGGCGACGGTCACGGGTTCCTTGGTTCCGCCCAGTGGTGCGGTCGGTTCTCGCCTTCAGTGGCCGTACTGTCGCATGGGTGCGTGACGGTGTCGTGACGAAGAGACGCCAAAAACACCGCCAGTTCGCGTGCAGATGCCGATCAAACCACGCCGAAGCGCGCTTCCAGGTGCGCCAGCAGCGTGCGCAGGGTCTGCGCCTCGCCGCCCACCGGCCGGCCGGGTCGGCCTTCGCTGTTCCAGGCGAAGAGGTCGATGTGCAGCCAGTCGATGCTCTCGGGCACGAAGTCGTCGAGAAACAGCGCCGCCGTCACTGCGCCCGCCATCGGGCCCTTGCCGGTGTTCACGATGTCGGCGATGTCGCTCTCGATGCCGCCGTGATAGTCGCGCCACAGCGGCATGTGCCACAGCGGGTCGTGCAGGGCCAGCCCGCTGTCCACCAGTTCACGCGCCAGCTCCGTGCGCCGCGTGAAAAGCGCCGGCAGCTGCGGGCCCAGGGCGACACGTGCCGCGCCGGTGAGTGTGGCCAGGTCGATCATCAGCGCCGGCTTGCCCTCGGCGCCATAGACCAGCGCATCGCACAGCACGACACGGCCTTCGGCATCGGTGTTGCCGATCTCGATGTGCAGGCCCTGGCGCGTCTTGAAGACGTCACCAGGACGGTAGGCGTTCCCGGCAATGGCGTTCTCCACCGCTGGGATCAGCAACTGCAGCTGCACCGGCAGCTTCAGCGCCATCACCAGCTGCGCCAGGCCCAGTGCGTTGGCGGCACCGCCCATGTCCTTCTTCATCTGGCGCATGCCTTCGGCGCCCTTGATGTCGAGGCCGCCGGTGTCGAAGCACACGCCCTTGCCCACGATGCACAGCTTCGGGTGCCTGGCCGAACCCCAGTTCAGCTCGATGAGGCGCGGCGCTCGGTCTTCAGCCGCCGCACGGCCCACGGCGTGGATGGCCGGGAAGTTGGCCGCCAGCAGCTTGTCGCCCACCAGCTGCTTGAACTTCGCGCCGTGCTGCTTGGCCACCAGCCGCACGGCCTCGGCCAGGTGGGCCGGGCCCATATCTTCGGCCGGCGTGTTGACGAGGTCGCGCGTGCTGCTGGCCGCTGCCGCGACGATCAACGCACGCTGCGTGGCCTCGGTGGACGGCAACGTCAGCTGCGCCGGCTCACGCTTGGCGGCCTTGTAGGTGTCGAAGGTGTAGCTTCCCATCTCCCAGGAAAACGCGGCGGCCGCAGCGTCCATCGTCAGGCCGGCATCACCCAGGTGGTAGTGCCCGGCCGGCAGCGCTTTCGGCAAGGCGGCCAGCGCCCAGGGGTGACTGGCACTGCGCACACCGGCCCACACGGCCTGCAGCGTGCCATCGGCGCCGGGCAACAGGGCATGGGTGTCGGGTGCACCGCTGAAGCCCACCGTCTGCAGCCAGCGGCGGTCGGCGGCGTCCAGCGGCTCCATCAGCGAAGTGAACTTTGCGCGGTCGACCACATGCACGGGCACGCTGCCCTTCACGAGCTTGGCAGCGGGTTTGGCGAGATGAACGGTCATGGACTACTTTTGATGGCGTGGAAGGCAGGCATTGTCTCGCGATGGGCTCGTTGCCATCTGGCGCCCGCCGTCGTCCATTCACACCCGCCGGCGGCGCTCTGTCGCAGCGCACTGGCCCTGCGGCGGGCACACGCTCAGCATCCGTTCATTCCCAGCCACACCCCAACGAGAGGCCCCGACATGAACCCCTTCAGCACCATCACCCGCCCCGTGAAAAACCTCACGGACGCCATCGCGATGCCTTTCCGCGCGGCGTTCGTCATCGGCCTCACGGGCTTCATCAACTACGCCACCTTCAGCGGCGTTTGGTGGTTCAAGTGGGTGGCCTTCGGCATGGGCATTGCCGTGCTGGTGGCCTGGGCACGCGCTGCCAAGACGCTGCTGCTGCTGACCGTGGTGGGCTTCGTCGGCTGGAAGATCTACCAGCGCTACGGTGCGCAAGCGCGCCAGCGCTTCGACGACTGGGTGGCCAGCACCCAGCCGCAGGCGGCGCAGGTGCTGCAGGCGTTGCGCGCGCCTGCTACCCCGGCCGCTGGGCCCGCACGCTGAGCTTCAGCCTGAACTTCGGCATGAACTTCGGCCTGAACTTCAGGCAGCAGCCACCGGCTCGGCTGCCGAGCGTTCGACATGCCAGTCCACCAGGCGGCGCATGTTGCCCATCGAGACCCAGTGCAAATGCACGAGGCCGAGCACGCCGGAGCGGTGCAGTTCGCCGATCACCGCATCGGGCAGGTCGGTCATCTTCTTGTCGTCCACCGTCAGGAAGCCGTCCACCGTGTGCTGGCGGCCGTCGGGCATGGTGGCGTCGAAGCGCATCTCTGTCAGCACGCCAAGTTCCAGCAGCTTCTTGCCCACCAGGCGGGTACGCTGGATCTCGGCTTCCAGCTGTTCCAGGTAAGGCGTCATTTCCTTCAGCAGCTGCGCCTGCTCGCCAGTCTCGGTGAACAGCGGCTGGCCTTCGGTGCCCAGAGCACCGGTCCAGGCCATGTCGACGCAGATGGCGAACCGGTCAGCATCGATTCGCGCGATGCAGAACGGGTAGGCACGCAGCACGGCGGGCATGTACTGGGCGCGCCAGCGTTCACCTGTGACGTAGAGGTTCTGGTTCTGCACCAGGCCGAACACGGCGATGGGGGCGATGGCATCGGTGCCGTCGTCTTCCTTGCCCGCCTTCACGAAAACGATGGGGAATTCGCGGCACACGTCGCCGAACTCGGCCGCGGCCACGAACATCGCGTTCAGCTTGTCGGCCACACGCCAGTCGGTCACCGGCATCTGCAGCTTCAGCTGGCGGTGGGTGACGCTGTCCAGCGCGGTGGGCTGGCGGTGCAGGTTGGGATTGATCAAGTTTCTTCTCCGGGGGTTTCGATGCGGCTCACCAGCACCTTGTCGACTCGTTTGCCGTCGAGGTCCACGACCTCGAAGCGCCAGCCCTCCCACTCCACCGTGTCGGTGGTGCGAGGCAGGCGGCCGAGCAAGAGCATGATCATGCCAGCCAGCGTGTTGTAGCGGCCGCGGTCTTCCTCAGGGAGTTCCTTGAGGTCCAGGCGGTCCTTGAATTCGGGCACCGGGATCAGGCCGTCCAGCAGCCAACTGCCGTCTTCGCGCTGCACGGCCCAGGCATCTTCATCGCTGGGCGCGCCGAACTCGCCGGTAATGGCCTCCAGCAAATCGCGCTCGGTGATGACGCCCTGCACCGCGCCATATTCGTCGACGACAAAGACCAGGTCGGTGCGCGACACGCGAAAGTGCTCCAGCAGTTCCATCCCCGAGAGTGTTTCGGGCACGAACACGGGCGGCTCCATGTGCTGCGCAATGTCCAGCGGCTGGCCGCCGGCCAGCGGCTGCAGCAGCTTGGCCGCGTTCAGCACGCCCTGCACATCGTCCAGCGAACCACGACACACCGGAAACCGCGTGTGCCCGCTGGTCGCGATGGTGGCCAGCTGTGCTTCAGCCGGATCAGCGGCGTCGAGCCAGACGATTTCCGCGCGCGGAATCATCATCGAGCCGATCTGGCGCTCGTCCAGGCGGAACACGTTGCGCACCATCTGGTGTTCTTGCGCCTCGATCACCCCTGATTCCACGCCCTCTTCCAGGCTGGCGGCGATCTCTTCTTCCGTCACGCTGCGGGTCGGCCCGCCGCTGATGCCCATCAAACGCAACACCGCATTCGTGCAGATGCTGAGCAGCGCCACCAGCGGTCGTGTGGCGGTGCTCAGAATGTTCATCGGCCTGGCCACCAGGCGCGCAATGGTTTCGGGGAACATCTGCCCCAGGCGCTTGGGCACGAGCTCGCCGAAGATGATGGTGAGAATGGTGATGATGATCACCACCAGCGCCGTGGCGCCGAGGCTGGCGGTGCCTGTAGCGACGTTGAAGTCCTCGACCAGCCAGGCGGCCAGCGGCGCGGCAAAGGCTGCCTCGCCGACGATGCCGTTGAGAATGCCGATGGAGGTGATGCCAATCTGCACCGTCGACAGGAACTTGGTCGGGTTCTCGTGCAGGTCGATCGCGGCCTGTGCGCCGGGCTGGGAGCTTTCCACCATCACTTGCAGACGCGCCTTGCGCGCCGCTGTGAGGGCCATCTCGGACATGGCGAAAACGCCGTTGAGCAGGATCAGAAAAACAAGAAGGGTAAGGTCCATGCGCGCCGCAGCATTTGCTGCGGTGGCCGTTGCGTCGGGGACGAGCGTAGCAGAATCACCCCATGCTTCATCTCATCGGCGACGTGCAGGGCTGTGCACCGGCCCTGATCCGGCTGCTGGCCAAGATCGGCTTTTCGCCCTCACGCGACCGCCTGGTGATGCTCGGTGACCTGGTCAACCGCGGCCCCGATTCGCTCGGCGTACTGAAACTGCTGGCCGGCTTCGAAGGCGCGGCAACCTGCCTGCTGGGCAACCATGACCTGCATCTGCTGGCCGTGGCCCATGGCGCGCGCAACCTGCGCAAAGGCGACACCTTCCAGGACGTGCTGAATGCGCCCGAGCGCGACGCCTGGTTGCAGTGGCTGCGCCAACAGCCGCTGGCACATCTGGAAGGCGGCTGGCTGTGTGTGCACGCCGGCCTGGTGCCGCAGTGGACTGCCTCACAGACCCTGGCCCTGGCCGCCGAGGTGCAGACCTTGCTGCGCGGCCCCGACCTGCCCGCGTTCCTGCAGGTGATGTACAGGGACGAGCCACGCCGCTGGCGCAGTGAACTGGCCAGCGACGAACGAATGCGGTTCGTCATCAACACACTCACACGCATCCGCTTCTGCAGCGCCGACGGCACGCTCGATTTCAAGACCAAGGAAGGCGCTGGTGCCGCACCCGAGGGCCTGCTGCCTTGGTTCGACGTCCCCGGCCGGCGCAGCACCGGCCAGCCCATCGCATTCGGTCACTGGAGCACGCTGGGCCTCGTGAACCGGCCCGAGCTGTTGGCCATCGACACCGGCTGTGTCTGGGGCGGCGCGCTCACCGCCGTGCGTGTGGACGGCGGCCGCCGCGAGGTGATGCAGGTCGAATGCGAAGCCGCGCAACTGCCAGACGCCTAGAATCTGCGCGGAAGCTGGAGGCGTGCCAGAGTGGCTTAATGGATCAGTCTTGAAAACTGACGACGGTGCAAGCCGTCCGTGAGTTCGAATCTCACCGCCTCCGCCAGCATCCCCTTTGGACAGGCCCCCTGATGGGAATCACGGGGCCTGTTTTCATAGGCAAATTGGCGCCAATGCAGTCCCGCCCACTCCCACCAAGTCCCGCTGAATCTCACGATTTTTAAGGGGGTACTTAACGGGCAGGACGCAGAGCGCCGCCTACTCAAGACCTCCAGGACAGCTGCCGAGGAATACATCCATCAGTACGAAAAGTCCTGTAAGAACGCCAGGCATGCAGGCCAGTGGACGGCAACGCTCCAGACCACGTGTACCCGTTGATGGGCGGGATGATCGTGCGCGACATCACACCGGCGCACGTCATTCAAATCCTGGAACCTATCTGGCCTACCAAAACTGAGACGGCTTCGCGGGTGCGGTTCCGCATTGAGCTGGTGCTCGACTACGCTGGCGCAAAAGGATTGCGGCAAGGCCCCAACCCGGCTCGCTGGCGTAGCAACCTGGATGCCGCGTTATCCAAAGCCTCTAAGGTCGCCAAATTAGCGCACCACGCCGCCGTGCCGGTATCGAGCGCCAATGCCTTTTTTTCCAGGCTGCGATCGCAGCCGGGCATGGGCGCCAGGGCCGTGGAGTTTGTCGTCCTGACTGCTGCGCGGTCTGGCGAAGTGCGTGGCGTGGCTTGGGCGGAAATCAACCTCGACGCAGAGGTCTGGACCATACCCGCGCAGCGGATGAAGGCCGGGCGCGAGCACCGGGTTGCGCTCAGTACCCAAGCCATGGAACTGCTCAAACATTTGGGGCCTGGTGTGCCAGAAGCGCTTGTCTTCGCTGGTCGGCGCGGCCCGCTGTCGGACATGAGCCTGACGGCCGTGATGCGAAGGATGAAAGACAACGCCACTGTCCACGGCTTTAGAAACACTTTCCGCGACTGGGTGTCAGATCACACGGACTATCCGCACGATGCGGCGGAAATAGCTTTAGCTCATGCGGTCGGCGACAAAGTGGAGGCCGCAGCCCATCACCAGCATCGCCAAGGCGACCCGACCCCAACGCCAGGCGGTGAACCTCCAACAGCGGTGATTCTCGGACCCGCTCAGGTGAACTGCAAGTGTTAGATCTTGAACCACTCGGATAACTGCTCGACATAGTCCTTTGGCAACAGGTGCCCTGATTCGAAGCGCAGGTGCTTCTTGTATTGGCTGGGTATGGCATCGAAGAGGGCCTGGTTTTGCTTCGGGCTGGCCTCGTCATCCTCGTCACCCGTCAGCAGCCATACGCGCTTGCCTTGCAGCCCTGCAACCAGATTGATGGGAGCCACGGCCGCGACGTTGTCGCCCAGATGAGGTGGCACCATGGCCGCGACGGCATGCACGCGGGCGTCCAGCCCGGCCAGCAGCAGCGCGCCCTGTGCGCCCATGCTGTAGCCGGCCGCCTTGATGCGCTTGGCGTCCAGATGGGGTTGCGTGACCAACCAGTCGAGCAGCACGCGGTGATCG
>Ga0105048_10008534_pt1 | contig 16392 bp, 12 predicted proteins | sample MAT05_FD_78382 | JGI IMG/M metagenome (GOLD analysis project Ga0105048, IMG submission 78382) | Freshwater microbial communities from Lake Fryxell liftoff mats and glacier meltwater in Antarctica - MAT-05 | ecosystem: Environmental > Aquatic > Freshwater > Ice > Liftoff microbial mat | place...
CCGCCGCGTCCGCCGCGTCCGCCGCCGCCACCATCGTCATCCCCAGCAAGCGCCGACTCCGCAGCGTGTCGGCCGCTTCCGGACCCAGCTCGCGCGTGCGAATCTCAACTGCCTTCATCAAATGCTCGCGCGCCTTGATCGGGTCGCCCACCGCAAGCGCTGCCCCACCCAAAAAGTGCCGCGCACCCGCCTGCTGCAGCGGCTCCTTCGTCAGTGAATAGTTCGCCCGCCGATCCGCCAGCGCCAGCGTCTCCAGCAGCGTCACCGGCCGCTCCAGGTTCATCTTGAGTGCAGCGCCCGTCACCTCAGCCGTGAAGCGATTGAGCGTGAGCGCCACGTCCCGCTGCCGCGCCGCCTCCACCAGCGCCGCCTTCGCCTGCTCTTCCGCCAGCCTCGCTCGATCGCGCTCATCAGCAATCCGCGACACCGATCGCACCGTGCCCGCCATGATCACCACTAGCGCCACCACCCCCACCAGCACCGGCGAGGCATGCCGCCGCGCCCACATCCGCACCGCTCGCGCCGTCCCCGCCGGCCGCGCCAGCGTGGGCCGACGGCCCAGAAACGCCCGCAAGTCCGCAGCAAACTGATCCGCCGACGTATACCGCTCGCTCGGCAGGCTGGCCGTCGCCCGGTTCACTATCGCGCGCAGGTCCGGGTGAATTTTCCCCTTCGATTCATCAAGCGCCACCCGCTCGCCCAGCCGCGCCTGGGCCAGCACATCCAGGCGCGCATCTGAACTGTGTCTGCCCGATGGCTCGTACGTCGGCCGCCCGGTCAAAATAAACCGCAGTGTCGCCCCCAGTCCAAACACATCAGAGAGCGGCGTCGCCGCCTCGCCCCGCGCTTGCTCTGGCGCCATGTATCCCGGTGTCCCCACCAGCCGGCCCACGCGCCCAGGTGCATCGCCAACCCGCACGCCCACCGCCTCCTTGATCGCCCCGCCCATCGCCGCCAGCCCGAAGTCCGCCACCATCGGCTTGCCCGACGGTGTCACCAGCACGTTGCTCGGTTTCAAATCCCGGTGCAGCACACCCCGCGCGTGCGCTGCCGCCACCGCCCGCGCCACCGGTTCCATCAGCGCCGCGGCACGTCGATCACTCATCCGCTCGCCATGCCGCTTCACCTCGTCATGCAGCGACCAGCCCACCCGCACGGCGCGACCACCATCACCATTCAACCCCTCCGCCGTCGGCAGTGCATCCCCCACCAGCGCCGTGTCAATACACGCCCGCCCTTCGATCATCCCCGCATCATGCACCGTCACGGCGTGCTCGTGCGACACCGCCGCTGCGGCTCGAGCCTCCGCCAGCAGCGCCACCGCCGCGCCCGCGTCTTCCTCTGCAAACAGCACCTTGAGCGCAACCGACCGCCGCAACTCCGTATCGTCCGCCCGCCACACTTCACCAAAGCTCCCCGCTCCCAACCGCTCGCGCAGTTCGTACTTCCCCAGCCGCGCGCCGGCCTCCAGCGGCTCGTCCTTCCCCATGCTCTCGCCCGCGAACGACATAAACCCCATCACCGTCTCCACCTCCGGCCCAAGCTGCGGGAATCGCGCCCTCAGCTCACGCCCCAGCGCTTCCTGATCCTCATCACCCCGGCTCGCCGCTTCACACATCAAAATCGCACGGCAGATCGACGGGCTACGCAGCACTTGCGGCACCACCGCCGCGTAGTCCTCCAGCCGCGCCCGCTGCCCCCGCGCCAGCCGCTGCTCGGCATCATATATGAACGAGCGACGCGCACCCTCCGCCGGGCCCAGTGCTCCCAGCAGCGGCCCAACCATGGCCAGTTCCGGCACCACATCCCGCCCCGCACTCCAGCATGCCACTACCAGCGCATCCACGCCCACGGTCGAAGCCGAAGTTTCAAAGCCCGACGATCCCACAGATGATGCTCGCAAATGACTGAAACAGGATACCAGCCGCAACCGCCGGGCGAGAGCCAGCCATTCCGCACTCGGCGGCAATCCACTCTTAACAGTGCGCTCGCCACCCCATTGTGACGCACCACGCACAATCTCGCTAAACTATCTCGATCTCTCCGGACCCCTCCCGCGTCTTCAGGCAGCGCCCCCATGCCGCCCGAGAACAACCTCGCCACCCTCTTCCGTGCCGCCTGCAGCCAGAGCGACCCCGCTTCTCGCGAGGCCGCCTTCGCTGAGATTCTCGACCTCCTCCTCATCTACGTCCGCGCCGGCATGGGCCGCGCCCTGCGGAACCATCGCGAATCCGCCGACGTCTGCCAGTCCATCGCCCGCTCACTGGTCGAAGATGTTGACGCCGGTCGTCTCCACTTTGAAACTGAACCCGAACTCCGCGCTTATCTCCGCCAGGTCGTTCGCTCGCGCCTCGCTTTCCTCGCCCGGAGTGATTCCGCCCAAAAGCGCGGCGGCGGAGCCCGACCGACTTCTCTCGCTCCCGGCGGTCCGGAAGACTCGCTCAAACGCGACCCGCCCGATCCCGGAGCCTCGCCCAGCGAAAACGTCGCCGCTGATGAAGCCCGCGAGAACGCCGAAGCGACCCTGAGCGAAACCGCACTCACCGTTGCCCAGCTCCGCAGCCGCGGCATGTCGTGGGACGAAATTGCCAAGCTCACCGGCCAGTCAGCCGAGGCCCTCCGTCAGGAGTGGAGCCGCCTGCAGCGACGAATGACCGACACGGCAAACGACAGCGAGAAGTGAGACTGAGTTTCAGTCAGACCGTCAGTCCGTCCGTCAGCAACCAGCAAAGAACGCCCCGATATAGTCCGCCAGATCATCAGGATCCGTCAAACCATCGCCGTTGTAGTCGCTTCCGCTCGAGGGCGGAACCGAAAAATACGCGCTGATGTAATCCGCCAGGTCGTCTGGGTCGAGCGTGCCGTCGCCGTTGAAGTCCGGCGCACACGTAGCTGTGCCCCCGACTGAAACAAACAAGGAAGGTGCCGTTGCGTTCGGAAATGACGGGCTCACGCCTTCCCGCGTGTAGAACGTCGGGTATGAGCCAAGTGCCTCCTGCTGCGCAAAGAACATGCTCGTCACCATCAGCGCGACGCGGCCCGCGGCCAGTCCCTCCTGCACGTACTGGCGCACGCCCGGTTGTGAAAGGTCGAGCGTAAACGTCACCACCGCGCCGTCCACCGGGAAATCGCCCGCCACCGCACCGGCGATCGTCCCTATCGCCAGCGGGCTCACCTCAACCCGCTCCTTCACATGATTCGACGCATCGACGATCCCGCCCGTGCTGCCAAAGAACACCGGATAGGCATTGCGCGTCAGATACCACGGCGGCGTGAACGCGCTCCCCGGCTTGAACGGCGACGACTCAAGATAGCTGGTCGCCGTAAATCCGTTGCGGAACGCCACCGCGAACAACTCGATCGGCCGGCCCGCATCCGCATCGGCCACTAACGCCGGATCGGCCGCACACGGGGTCACGACATCGCCGGGCGCGAAGTATGTCGCCACCGCGTCATACGTCGGGTCGTATTGGAACGGCGTCCCAAAGCTCACATCGGTATCCACCGACACCGAAAGCCGGACCACTGCAACGTCGTAGCTCGCCGGTGGCTGCCCCGGCGCAAACGCGCCCGAGGTGTTGAAGATCACCAGAAACTGCGCATCGCGATCGTCAAACCGATCATCGGTGCCGCACGTGCCCAGCGAGGCGAACGTCGGTGCCGTCGGCCGTGATCCCGCCTGGCTTGCAAACGGATACATCCAGCGGTCGTTTACGGGTGGCCCGATCGAGGCATCCTGTGCCATCGCCATCCGGCCCCCCCAGACAGTGAACCCGCCAGCCGTGCAGCAGGCAGCCAGCAGAATCGCACCCTCGCCAATATTTTTTTGCTTGTGCATACGTGAAACTCGTTTCGAAGCCCGCCTCATGATTGTTTGCTCATCGCGCAAAGACGTGACAATCCGCGCCAATTTGAAGGTAGTTGAGAATAAGTCTCAATTAGTTTTACTGTCAAGCTTGCTTTTTTACGATTTAACAGCAATACTGTCCCCTGAAAGCTCCGTTCCGTCAATCAAAATACTGTTCGTGACCGTACAAAGGGCACGTTGCCCGATTTTTCGCCCGGTCCCGTCCAAAAACCGAATCAGTCGGATTCACTTGAACGAAGTCGGAAAATGAAGTCTGATTCTGCGATAATGAACCGCCTCCCATGCCCAGCCAACTGAAGCCATCTTCATCGCAAGCACCCGCCCAGCGCGTCCGCCGCTGCCCGCTCCGGCGTTTCATCCCCTACCGCGTCCAGTCCGCGTTCACGCTCATCGAGCTGCTTGTCGTGATCTCCATCATCGCGCTGCTCGTCTCGATCGTGCTCCCCGGTCTCAGCCGCTGCCGGATTCTCGCCAAGCGCTCCCGCGAGTTTGCCGCCGCGCAGCAGCTCGTGGCCGCTTTCACGGTCTACAGCAACGACAACAAGTCCGGCATCCTCCCCGGCTACGCAACCGCCGCCAGCACTTCGGCCACACCGCCCCCCGGCGTGCGGCCGCTCGTGGTTGTCGACAACAAGGGCGACCGGGTTTACGGCCAGACGGCCCGCCGTTACCCCTGGCGCATCGCGCCCTACATTGACTACAACTTCCGTGGCCTGTATGACGATGACAAAATCCTCGAGCGCTACCAGGAACGCGCCGATGTGCAGTACGCCGTCAGCATCTCACCCGCCCTGGGCATAAACGCCGAGTTCGTCGGCGGCAAGAGCCAGCCCGGGCTGGGCTTCAACGACAACTCGATCCGCGCCTACGGCCAGTTCTACGTGACTCGTCTTGACCAGGTCCGCTCCGCCAACAAGCTCATGGCCTTTGTCAGTGCCCGCGGCGTTGATGTTGAAAGCGGCCAAGGCGGCTCCGGCGTGATCGCCGGTTTCCACACCGTTGATGCCCCCAGCGTCACCGCCCCCGTCTGGTCAACCGCCGCATACGCCGACGATGCACCGCCCGATCAGTTCGGTCAAGTGCACCCTCGCTTCTTCTCCAAAGCCACCGCCGCCCATCTCGACGGCCACGTCGAGGGGTTCTCTATCGACGAACTCCGCGACATGCGGCGTTGGTCCAACAACGCCACTCGGGCCGATTGGGTGCTCGGCGGTCCGAACTGACCTCCCGGTTTGTGCCTCACCGAAGGGAGCATAAACCATCGCGATACTGCGGAACGCGAAGTTTTTGGCTTGCCCAGCTTGCCAAACGTCGGGAATGCTCCAGACCTGGCTTGCTCACCGGCAACTGCGTCCATTCGATTGCGTGTCGTGGTGTCCATGTGTGTGGGATCAAGAAGGAGTTTAGAGATGAAGATGTATACTTTGGCGGCTTCGGCTGCGCTCGCGCTGTCACTCGCCGCTTCGGCCGGTGCTGTCACTGTTCCGTTCACCGAGACGTTCAGCTCGGCCGCCAACAACTGGAGCACCGCCTCCGTGCTCTCGCCCGTCAACCTCGTCGCCACCGGCGGGCCCGACGGTTCGCAGTTCGCCAACCGCACGTTTTCGTTCAGTGCTGCCAACACCGGCGACCAGGCCATCCTGTTCCGCGGCCAGACCAACTTCGGTTCATCCGGCGGCAACCTCCATGGCAACTACCTGACCTCCGGCGTCACCGATCTGTCGCTCTTTGTCCGCAACGATTCCCCCGTCGCGCTCGACTTCTTCGTGCGCTTCGGCACCCCCAACCCGGGTGCTGGCGTGGTGTTCCTTGCAAGCGCGGTCCCCGCCAACTCGTGGACCATGATCAACGTGCCCATCAGCATGTCCACCCCGTTCATCTACGAGGGCGCCCCGACGCTGTTTAGCACAGTCTTCGCCAACGTGGGCCGCATCCAGGTCGGCGTGGTTGTGCCCGCCTCCCTCGCGCTCTCAACCCCGTCGTACAACTTCGACCTTGACAGCGTCAGCATCGTTCCCGCACCCTCGGCCGCCGTCGCCCTGCTCGGCGCGGGCGCCGTCGCTCTGCGTCGCCGCCGCCGCTGATCAGACTTCGTCGTCACGGTTCACTCGTCGCCCCACCGCCACACCGGTGGGGCGACTTCGTTTTTGGTCACCGCGATAACAACCCCTCACGCCCGCAGCGAGTCGGCAATCGAAATCTCATGCAGCCGCATGCTGGCACGATCCAGCCGCTCCTTGGCCGCGTGGAACGCGTCACCGTTCACGCTCCGCCAATCCTTCGCCGCCTGCGCCGTCATGCTCTTCAGTGTGCCAATCGCTTCGGCCAAATCCGCGCGCTCCGTCGTCTCCAGCCGCCCCGCAAACTTCTCAAACTGCCGCTCAATCCAGTTGAGATCGAGCGTGCTGTTGGCCACCAGGTCCACCAGCCGGTGCTGCTGCATGTCCTCGCGCGCATTGGCAAAGCTCTCCCGCTCAATCCGCTCAATCTCGGCCGGTGAAAGCCCGTGCGTCGCCACCACCTGAATCGCCGCCCGCTTGCCCGAGCGCCGCTCCATCGCGCTCACCGCCAGAATCCCGCTCGCATCCACGTTGAACGTCACCTCCACCTGCGGAATTCCCGCCGGCATCGCCGGCAGGCCGCGCAAGTGAAACAGCCCCAGCGACCGGCAATCGGCCGCCATCTCGCGCTCACCCTGCAGCACATGCAGCTTGATCGCCGTCTGATTATCGACCTGCGTCGAGAACATCTCACTCGCCGCCGCCGGAATCGTCGCGTTGCGCATAATCACCTTGGCAAACGCACCCCCCGCCGTCTCAATCCCCAGCGAGAGCGGGATCACATCCAGCAAGAGCGCCGCGCTCGACGTCCCCGCCACGATCGAGCCCTGCACCGCCGCACCCAGCGCGATCACCTTGTCGGGGTCAAGCGCCACGTACGGCTCCAGCCCGAAGAACTCCTTCACCGCCCGCCGCACCAGCGGAATCCGCGTTGACCCGCCCACCAGCACCACCGCCGCAATCTTCTCGGTGCCCAAGGCCCGCTTCGCATCCCGCAGAGCCCGCTTGCAGCACTCGATCGTCCGGGCCACCAGCAGCGCGATCATCCCCTCAAACTCACCCCGAGAAAACACCCGCCGCGCCAGCACCGCGCCGCTCGCCGGATCGTTCACAACCGCCTCGGCGCTCTCGTGCTCAGAAAGCCTGATCTTCGTCCCCTCCGCTGCCTCCGCCAGCACCCGCCGCAGCCCCGGGTCATGCTCGCGCCCCGGATCGGCCATCCGCACCGACTCCGCCAGCGCCTCCGCCATCACCCGATCAACATCGTCGCCCCCCAGATGCGTGTCCCCCGCCGTCGCCAGCACTTCAAAGAAGTCCGCATCACCCGGCTTCCCCACCGATGCGCCATCGGTCAGTCGCAGAATCGACACATCAAACGTGCCCCCGCCAAAGTCATACACCACCACATGCCGCGCCGCCTCTTTCGCGCCCAGGCCTGCACCCAGCCCCAGCCCATACGCCAGCGCCGCCGCCGTCGGCTCGGCCACGATCCGCACCACATCCAGCCCCGCCAGCCGGCCCGCATCCCGCGTCGCCTGCCGCTGCGCATCATCGAAGTACGCCGGCACCGTTACCACCGCCCGCGTCACCGGCACCCCCAGCACCCGCGTCGCCTGCGCCTTCAATCGCGCCAGCACATGAGCCGCCACTTCCTGCGGCGAAATCAGCCGCCCATCCGGCAACTTGATCCGTGCCGATCCCCCGGCCGAGCCGCCACTCCCGGCCCCCCCGCCCGAATCCTCACCCGACGCGTCCACCACCTCATACGGCAAAAACCCCTTGTCGCCCACCGCCTCCGCTCCCCGCCGACCCATCAACCGCTTGGCGCTCGACACCGTCTCGCGCGGGAACGCCGCCGCGCCGTCCTTCGCCTCATAGCCCACCACCGTCCCACCACCAGAAACAAACCTCACCACACTCGGGCACAATGCCCGCCCTTGCTCATCGGGCAGAATCCGCGGCGCCGCCACATCCGCCGTCGCCCCCGGTGGCCAGTTCGCCACCGCCACGAGCGAATACGTCGTGCCAAGGTCAATCCCAACAATCGGGGATTCACCCGGTGCGCCAGCCGAAACCGGCGAAACCTCAATAGATGACAATGAGCCGCTCACAACGCGTGAAGGTAGGTAACTCAAGCCCCGCTTCGCGCAAAAGTGTGCCCAAAACCCCCGCCCACTCGATAATCTCCGCTGGCTCGCGGCCTATTTCGGCGGCTCGGTGTACATTGATCATGCGGGGCGACCTGCGCGCGGCCGGGCAGTTCATCCCGGCACCGCCCACCCCACACCCCTCCACCCCGCCCGGGATGGTGCCCGCCAGCGGAGTCAACGCGCATGCGGCTCAGCGAACTCATCTCGAACCTGCCTATCCAGGTCGCTCCCACGCCCCTCCGCTCAAGCGCGCCAGATCCCGCCTCCATCCGCATCACCGACATCACCGAAGACTCCCGCACCGTCCTCCCCGGCTCGCTCTTCGTCGCCCGCCGCGGCGAAAAGTCCGACGGCCGCCTCTTCATCGCCGCCGCCCTCAAAGCCGGCGCCTCCGCCATCTTGAGCGAGTCACCCGCCGCCGACACTGCCGCCACCAGCGCCGTCGCGCTCACCACCGACAACCTCGCCCTCGTCTCCGCCCAACTCGCCGAGCGCTTTTACGGCAACGCCTCTTCGCAACTCACGCTCATCGGCATCACCGGCACCAACGGCAAAACCACCACCGCCTACCTCGCCCACCAACTCCTCAACCGCGCCACCCGCCGCACCGGCCTCATCGGTACCGTCTGCATCGACGACGGCCGCGAAATCGCCGCCGCCATGCTCACCACGCCACCCGCCATGGAGCTCTCGCGCACCTTTGCCATCATGGTCGAGTCCGGCTGCATCGCTGCCGTCATGGAAACCAGCAGCCACGCCCTCCACCAGCACCGTACCGGCGGCCTCGCGTTCAAAGTTGCCGTCTTCACCAACCTCACCCACGACCACCTCGATTATCACGGCACCATGGAGCACTACGCCGCCGCCAAGGCCATGCTCTTTGAGCGCCTCGCCCCCGATGCCACCGCCATCGTCAACGCCGACGACCCCGCCGCCCCGCGCATGCTCCTCAACTGCCCCGCCCAAGTCCTCCGCTGCCGCGTGTTCCGCGCTGGCGCGCCCCAGTTGCCCGCCGACGCCTCCGCCACCATCACCCGCATCAGCGCCTCGGGCATGTCACTCTCACTCCGCGGCCCGTGGGGCGAGTTCGATGTCCTGCTTCCCCTCATCGGCACCTACAACGCCATGAACGCCCTTCAGGCCACCACCGCTGCGTTCGTTGCCGGTGTCTCGCTTGAAGATCTTCACACCGGCCTCGCCCGCGCCGTCGCGCCCCCCGGCCGCCTGCAACCAGTCACTGCCGCCCACAGCCCCATCGCCGTCTACGTCGACTACGCCCACACCGACGATGCCCTCGCCCGCGTCCTCGCCGTGGGCCGAGACGTCCTCATTGAGGGTGCCCAAGGCACCTCCGCCCCGCCCGCTCGCCTGCACGCCGTCTTCGGCTGCGGCGGTGATCGCGACGCCACCAAGCGCCCCAAGATGGGCCGCATCGCCGCGACCATGGCCGACCGCATCACCATCACCAGCGACAACCCCCGCACCGAACGCCAAGTCGCCATCATCGATGCCATCCTCGCCGGCGTCCCCGCCGCCGATCGCTCCAAAGTCTTCGTGCAGCCCGACCGTGACCTCGCCATCCGCCACGCCATCGCCCAAATGACGGACGGCGACCTCCTCATCATCGCCGGCAAAGGTCATGAAGACTACCAGATCCTCCCCGATCCTGACCGCCCCGGCCAAACCATCAAGCGCGACTTCGACGATCGCCTCGTCGCCCAAGGCGCCCTCGCCGATCGCGACATCGCTACCCCCCCACTCCCCACCGGCCCCGCCAAACTTCTGGGCTTTGAACTCCCCGCCAGGCCCGCCGCCGCACGCATCATCTCGCGCTCGGGCGCACTCCACGCAAAGGGCCCGTCTTGAACTTCTGGACTCCCGATTCCATCAAGAGCGCCTCTGGCGGCATCTTCGTCACCCGCCCCGAGGTCACCAGCGGCGCCGCCGCCTTCGGCGGCGCACCCATGCTGGGCGTCAGCATCGACTCGCGCACCCTCATGCCCGGTCAGGTCTTCATCGCCATCCATGGCGATCGCTTCGACGGTCACGACTTCATCGCCGGCGCCATCGAGCGAGGCGCTTCTATGCTCATCGTCGATCGCGAATCGCCACCCACGCTCTCTGGCCAGCCCCCAACCACCTGGGCCGAACTCGGCCGCCGCATCAGCATCGTCAAGGTCGCCGACACCCGCAAAGCCCTCTCGCGTCTCGCCGCCGCCTACCGCGAGTCCCTCAAGTCCACCAAGGTCATCGCCGTCTGCGGCTCCAACGGCAAAACCACCACCACCGCCCTCATCGCCTCGGTCCTCTCCACCAAGTTCCGCGGCACCGCCTCCGCCAAAAGCTTCAACAACGACATCGGCGTTCCCCTCACCATTCTCTCGGCTAAACCCGGCGACCAGTTCCTCATCTGCGAAGTCGGCAGCAACGCACCCGGTGAGATCGCGACCCTCGGCGAGGTCGTTCTCCCCGATATCGCCGTCATCACCTCCATCGGTCGCGAGCACCTCGCCGGCTTCGGCTCGCTCGAAGGTGTCGCCCGCGAAGAAGCTTCCATCCTCCGCTTCCTTCGCCCGCCTCCCGGCGGCACCGCCATCCTCACCGCCGATGCACCGCTCCTTGAAGCTTTCGTCAAATCTTCCGCCAGCGTTCTCACCTTCGGCCACCGCCAAGGCGCCGGCCTCCGCCTCACGGCCTTCGAACACTTCGCCTCCCCCACCGCCATCGCCGCCGCCGAGCGCGAAGCCTCGGGTGCCGCCCCCATCGCCGATTCCATCCGCTTCGTCGTCAACTCGCGCTGGACGTTCACCGTCCCCACCGTCGGCGAGCACAACGCCCTCAACGCCATGGCCGCCCTCGCCGTCGGCCGCCGCATGGGCATGACCGAAGACGAAATCGCCGCCGGCCTCGCCGCCGCCCGCCCGCCCGAAATGCGCCTCGCCCAGACCACCATCAAGGGCATCCGCCTCATCAACGACGCCTACAACGCCAACCCCGATTCCACCCTCGCCGCCCTCCGCACCTTCGCCGCCGTTCACGCCGGGGCCGATCGCCGCATCGTTATCCTCGGCGACAATCTCGAGCAGGGCGACTCGGCCGCCGAATCCCACCGCGAGTTTGGCCGCGTCATCCTCGAACTCGGCTGCATCGACGCCCTCATCACTGTCGGCCCTCTCGCCGCCCTCGCGGCTGAAACCCTCGCTCTCGACTGGGATGCCTCGCGCCTCTCCACCTTTGAAAACCTCACCGACGGACGCGATGCCCGCATCGCCGCCCTCCTCAAACCCGGCGATGCCGTCCTCCTCAAAGGCTCCCGTGGCATGGGCCTCGAACGCATCGTTAAAGCTCTCTCAGCCGCCCGCGCACCTTCCGCGACGAAACCCGCTCCCTCCATCACCACCACCACCGCCTCCAAGAAATCCTTCCCGCGCTGACGACCGCTCTCGCGCTCCTCAAGGTCGCCCGCCCCCATCATGCCCTACTTCCTCTTTGACATTCTCCGCAACTGGTTCGAGACTCACGGCCTCTTTCCCTACGTGCGCATCTTCGGCGAGGTGCAGTTCCGTGTCTTCGCCGCCGCTGTGCTCTCCTTCGCCATCGTGCTCGTCGCCGGCAAGCCCGTCATCAAATGGCTCCGCGCCAAAAAAATCGGCGATGCCGGCCTCTCCGACAGTTCCGCCCTCGCCGCCCATGCCACCTCCAAGGCCAGCACGCCCACCATGGGCGGAATCCTCATCATCGGCTCCATTCTCATCAGCACCGTCCTGCTCGCCGACATCGCCAGCAAGTACGTCATCCTCGCCCTCATCGTTATGCTCTGGCTCGCCGTCCTCGGCGGCATCGACGACTGGCTCAAACTCACCGCCGCCTCGCGTCAAAGCGGCAGCCGTCAGGGCCTTTACGCCTGGGAGAAACTCGTCTTCCAACTCGGCCTCGGCCTGCTCGTGGGCTACTTCGTGTATAACTTCGGTGAGGTCGAAGGCCAGCGGAACACCCTCGCACACGTCCTCAACCTTCCCTTCCAGAGAACCTACATCCCCGAAGACCGCGTCATCAACCCCAGCCTGTGGTACCTGCCCATGGGCCTCTTCGTCCTCGTCGCCGTCCTCATGGTCACCGGCATGAGCAACGCCGTGAACATCACCGACGGCATGGACGGCCTCGCCGCCGGCATCTCAACGGCCGTCTCCCTCGGCCTCGTCATCTTCGCCCTCATCGCCGGCCGCGAGAACTACGCCCAGTACCTTCTCGTCCCCCACGTCCCCAACGCCGACGAACTCGCCGTTATGGCCGGCGCCACCGCCGGCGCGTGCCTGGGCTTCCTCTGGTTCAACTGCTCTCCCGCTCAGGTCTTCATGGGCGACACCGGCTCGCTCGCCCTGGGCGGGCTCCTCGGCTTCATCTCGATCGTCATCCGCCAGGAACTCCTTCTCCTCATCATGAGCGCCGTCTTCCTCATCGAGATCGGCTCCGTCACCCTGCAGGTAGGCTATTTCAAACTCAGCAAGGGCAAACGCATCTTCCGCTGCGCCCCCTACCACCACCACCTCCACCTCGGCGGCTGGACCGAGCAGCAAGTCGTCGCCCGCTTCTGGATCATCAGCATCCTCCTCGTCCTCGCCGCCATCGCCCTTGTCAAAGTCCGCTGATCCGGCGTTCAAGGCCTTCGCCCGATTCCGAAAATCTTCATTTGCTTTCGTCAGTCGGCTCGCACACACTCCAGCAGGAGGCGACGAACCCGATGGCCGTGCGAATGGAACTGGCTCGCATCCTGATCAAGGAACTCCAAGACTACCAGCTCATCGAGCTGCGCGAAGTCGCGCCCTCTGATGATGACCAGGGCAAGCCCACCTTCTCACAGGTCGAAGGCGGACGCGCCTTTCCCATAGTCATTGGCCTTCCCGAGGCCCAAGCCATCGAGCGCCGCCTCAAAGGCATCCAGATTAAGCGCCCGCAAACCCACGACCTCCTTGCCAACACCATCGCCGCCCTCGGCGGCACCCTCGAATCCATCACCATCAACGACCTCTCCGAGCACACCTTCTACGCCCAGCTCAACGTCCGCAATAAAGATGGCAAACTGGTCAATATCGACTCCCGCCCCAGTGACGCCATCGCCATCGGCGTCGCCGGCAACGTCCCCATCTTCGTTGCCGAGCATGTCCTCGATTCCGCCCAGAACGGCCAAAGTTAAACTGTCCGGCACATCAGACCCGCACCTGCGCCACCGACTCCACAACCAAACATCCACCGCATTCCGGGCTTCTCCGCCCTGATCTCGCGCGCCGTTTTCGCCGCCAGACCGAATAGTCGCACCCATCTGCCCTTCACAATCGAATAGCTCCCGCCGCGGCCCGTGCACCGCTCCAACAATCACCCGCCGCTCCAATAATCACCCGCAATGTTCGCCCACTTCCTCATAACCCGGTGCTCTGCGCCCGCTTTGGCTCTCCTCTGCGCCGGACTCCTCACCCTCAGCGCCCGCGCCGACGACCCCGTCCCGCCCGCCGCACCCGCCGCCCAGCTACCAGCCGCCCAGCCGCCACTTGCTCCCACCACCGCCCCCGCAACCACCCCGCCCGCAGCGACGCCCACCAACCCGCCCACCGCCGCCGCTCCCAAAGCCGTCAAGCCCAAGTCCGACGCGCCCGAAGCCCTCCTGCTGATGAAGGACGGCTCGCAATACCAAGGCTTCCTCGTCCTGCGTGACGAACGCCAATACGTCCTCCGCATCGCTGGCATCGATACCCGCTTTGAAGGCGATGCCGTTGACCGCTGCGAAGTCCTCCCCCCCATCGCCGACCGCTACCGCGAACTCCGCGCCGCCATCGCCGATGACGACATCGAACAACTCTCCCGCATGATGGACTGGCTCCTCGCCCGCGAGCAGACCGAGTTCGCCCGCAGCGAGGCCGCGCAGCTCGCCATGCGCATGCCCGACGATGTCCTCGCCCGCCGCGCTGCCGAGCGCATCCTCCGCCAGGTCATCCTCCAGGAATCCGTCGCCAAGGCCGCCGCGCCCGGTGCCGCCGCCAACCGCGCCGCCGCCCCGGCCCCCGCGCCCTCCACCGGCCCGCAGCCCTTCGAACCCTTCCCGCTCCTCACCCAGGACCAAATCAACCTCCTCAAGGTCTTTGAGATCGACCTCGCCAAGCCCCCGCGCCTCGATATCCCCCGCGAAGTCATCACCAAAGTCATCGAGCAGTACGCCGGCCACCCCCTCGTGCCCTCCAGCAAAGAAGGCCGCGACGCCCTCTACCGCAAGTCCGCCCCCGAGCAGCTCGACATCCTCTTCCGTCTCAAGGCCCGCGAGTTCTACCCTCGCATCAAAGTCCTCGACCCGCCCGAAGCCCTCCGCATCTTCCGCGATGACGTGCAGCGAAGCTGGCTCGCCAACACCTGCGCCACCAACGCCTGTCATGGCGGCACCGATGCCGGCCGCCTCGTCCTCACCAACCGCAAAACCTCCAGCGACGCCGCCCTCTACACCAACTTCCTCATCCTCGACCGCTTCCGCACCGCCGACGGCAAACCGCTGATCGACTACGCCGTTCCCGAAAACTCCGTCCTCCTGCAGTTGGCCCTCCCGCGCGATCAAACCGCCGTCCGCCACCCCGTCGTCTTCAAGGCCGATGCCACCGGTGACCAGTGGCGGCCAATCTTCCGCAAGACCGACGATAAACGCTACCAGCAGGCCATCGCCTGGATCAAAGGTATGTACCGCCCCCGCCCCGAATACCCCATCGACTACATACCCGCTCGCCCCTTCGTCGTCACCAAGCCCGGCCCCGCCGCTGGCGATCGGTAACGCTGACGAAAGGGAACGGTCTTCGCCGCCGCCCTCCTCACCTGCATGCGCACGGCGTCACGCCGCGTCTGAGCACGCCGGATCACGGGTCCCGGCTCCGAAATGACTCATTTGGTGCCGCGCCTCATTTCTGGCCGCGCCTTATTTCTTGCCGCGCTTGGTTGCAGCGGGTCTCTTCTTCGCGACTGGCTTGACGCTCCGCTTCACCGCCTTTCGCTTCTTCGCCGCCCCGCTGTTCTTCGCCGCCGCCTTGTCGGCTTCCAACACCCGCCGCACCGCGCGCTTTGCAGCGGCGAGTATTGCAAAGCCGTCATGGATGGCGTCGTACTCACGCTTCATCATCTGTGTCGATTCGATCATGTGATGCTCGCAGAATTATAAAAATTAACGCCTCCCCCTCACCGCGCCCTGTACGAAAACTTCTGCCCCCCCACCGATGCCTCCGCCATCAGCCCCCCCCGCGGCTCAACCAGCACAATCACCCCCTTGGCATAATCCGCCTTCGAGGCCGCACCCGCCGCCAGCGCCACCGCCGACCAGTTGGCCGCAAACTCGTAGTTGCCGCTCTTAAAAGCCGCAACCTCGGACTTCTTCAGGAACAACACCACCTCCGCATACGACTGCGCGCCGACCTGGAACCCGATCGACCCCTGCGAAATATCGCAGTAGCCCGTCCGCACCCCACCCTCAAAGAATTCACCCTTCCCATAGCCCCCGCCCACAATAAACCCCGCCTTGCCCACATCCGGAAACACCGCATACCCAACCGCCGCGTTCAGCAGCGGCCGCAGCGACGGGTCCGCCTGCTCAAACCGCACCAGCGTCGCATCCACATCCGCCGACAGCGAAAGCCGATCTCCCTCCGTCCTCGGCGCCGTCTCGCACCCGCCCAGCACGCCCGCCGCGCCCAGCGCACTCACAACACCCGCCCCACCAAGAACCATCCTCACCATCATCCCCCCCACCCCCGCCCAACCCGTCGTCCATGATCCATGCTTCATTTCCAGTTCTCCATGAACCCCGCTTCGCGCTACACCACGCGCCCGCAAGTTCGTCAAGTAGCATAAGCCGCCCCCCCGCCCCCCGCGCCTTCGCCCCCAAACGGGGTCCAACGACGGTTGCCACTGCCTGCCCGCCCGTGTCGAATCGCAGAGCCGCCGTGTCGAAGACTCGCCGTGTCGAATCGCAGATCCGCCGTGGCGGAGACTCGCCGTGGCGAGGCGAGGCGGGAGCGGCGGGAGCGGCTCTCCACCCACGGAAGCGAACAGTATTTTTGCGTGGCACCTCCGCCCGCCAACCCGCCCCGCCCCGCGATCGCCCCCGCCGACCTTGAAGGCGATCTCATCTCACCGGGAAATCCCCTCTTCGGCACCGTCTGGGTGAACCCCAACCGAATGAGCAACGCGCCCTGCTTCTACGGCACCCGCGTGCCCGTGCGCCATCTCTTTGACTACCTCCGCACCGGCCACACACTCGCTGAGTTCCTTGACGACTTCCCCGGCATCA
>Ga0105048_10008535_pt1 | contig 16391 bp, 14 predicted proteins | sample MAT05_FD_78382 | JGI IMG/M metagenome (GOLD analysis project Ga0105048, IMG submission 78382) | Freshwater microbial communities from Lake Fryxell liftoff mats and glacier meltwater in Antarctica - MAT-05 | ecosystem: Environmental > Aquatic > Freshwater > Ice > Liftoff microbial mat | place...
CAAAATAATGGGCATCGGTAGCTTTGCGCTAGTTCGGGTTGGCGATAGCGAACAGTCACTGCGGTGCAAAATCACAGCTTTCGCCATCTTTGGGTGCCAAAACTCGCTTCGCAAGTCCAAGTGCGCGCGCGGCGGTCAAAACTTCAGTGCGCGTGCCGGGGCAGTGATCCAATGCCTCCAAGTGATTTGCGATGACGATACCGCTAAAAAGCTGCGCGGCTTCGATGACGGCTTTGCTGTCCATAATGATTTCACCGCCGACATCAAAGCGTGCGCCGCCGGCCGGTAGAACCGCAACATCAGGTTGCAAGCTGGCCAAGCATGCGCGCACGGGCTTGGATAAAATCGTGTCGCCTGCCAAATAAAGCCTCGGTTCGCCAGGAAAATCAATAACATAACCGGATCCATGCGCCATAAAGCGCCCGATTAAGCCCTCCCCATGCAGGCAAGGAATTGCGCTTACGCGGCCTTCCAGTAATGCGCCGCTCGCCAAGCCCGTACTGGCATCAAATTGGGTGTCTAAGGGCACGACGTTAAGCCGCAGCTGGCGCAAATATGCCGCGTCGTCCGGCATGCAAAGCACCGGCGTATTGCGTGCGCGCAGCCAACGTACGGCCGCGCGATCTAAATGGTCAAAATGACCTTTTTGGCAATGCGTAATTAGGCAATGGCTAACGCTGTCTAGCAATGCCTCGGTGCCCCGTGGTAGCTCGACCGTTGGATTGCGTCTTCGCTTGTGCGTGAAGTATTTCAGTGTCGGCAAAGCGCCCTGAGCACTCAGCATTGGATCGACCAAAATGCGATGTGCGCCCAGCTGTACCAAAATGGTGGCGTTTCGAATTTGCGTAATACGCATAAAGTAGCTCCGCTTTGAATGAGCGCTAGCGTGCGCGGCTGTGCGCGTGATAAATATGGCGTAATTAGCCACATATAGGACATTTTGTGCCAAGCCAGAAAATCGCGCTCTTGCTTTACCCAGGCTGTTTACCCGCCGGGCTATTGGCCTCGCAAGATTTGTTTATGGCGGCAAATTTACGGGCACAGCAGCGCTTGTTTGAGGTGACGCTAGTGGCGCATGCCAACGCACCAGTGCGCTGCGCGCATGGCTTGATGCTTAGTCCTGCAGCAACTTTGACAGCTGAGGACTTTGATTCGTTGATCGTTCCCGGCTTTTGGGCCGATGGCGCAACGCAACTGATCGCCGCTTTAGGCGTGCACAAAGCATTGATCGCAGCCCTTGCAAAGTTACCGGTACGAACGCAGATTTTGAGCTATTGCACCGGCGTCAGCTTAGTCGCTAAAGCCGGTTTGTTACGTGGACACAGTGCGACGGCAACGTGGTGGTTATCGGCGTATTTGCAGCAGCAATTTCCAGACGCTGATTGGCAGCTGCAGCGTGAAATCGTAAAAAGCGGACGTTTTGATACCGCCGCCGGGGTGCATGGGCATTTGCTATTGGCGCAATCGCTGGTGCGTGCTGCGCTGACGCCGAACCGTTACTTTGAACTCAAACAATTGATGGTGCTCGCGCGGCCCGAGCCGGTATTGCCCGCATTGCAAGCGCTAGATCTGATTGAGCAGTCCGCGCCATTGCTTCGTTCATTGACGCAATTGATTGAGCGTGCACCCATGCGGGGCAAGAACATCGAATCGTTGGCGGCAGGTTTGAATCTGTCGTCGCGCACGTTGGCGCGCAAAGTTCGCGCGGAAAGTGGCTATAGCCCGGGCGCATTCGTGCGGCTGGTCAAGCTCAAACAAGCAAGCGCTGAATTGATCAACTCACGCGCGAGCGTCGCGCAAATTGCCGCCAAATTAGGCTTTGCCGACGAATCTAGCTTTAGGCGAGCGTTCACCCTCGTGCTGGGCATTGCGCCTGCCAAGTATCGCGAGCGCTTTCGAAATAAAGATTGAGGTGAAAGCACTCAGTCCAAACGCGCAATTTTTAGCCCCTTGCGCACTTGTTATATTTGATCGTGCTGGCTATGCAGCACTTGCCGCGCTTGCCCCTTAAGTTTTAAGGTTCCGCACTTCCTAAAGAACTGGCATCTGCACTATGCGCACCCCAATTTTGACGATCTCAATCGCGTTTGCTCTCGTTTCAATGGTTATCGCCAAGCCTGCGTTCGCCGAGCGTACCGACCCGGAGGCGCGTTGGGCGGCGTGGGAGCGTCAGCAGGCGATGACCAAGGCGAGTGCTTTAACGGCGCTGCCGTGGCGTTCAATTGGGCCTTCGATTCAGGGCGGTCGTGTGGTCGATATTGAATCGGTGCCAAATCAGCCGTTTAGCTTTTACGTGGCCTTTGCCTCTGGCGGCATCTGGAAAAGCACGAATAACGGCCAGAGCTTTATTCCGCTCAGCGATGGCTTGCCGAGCATGATATCCGGTGATATCGCGGTGGATCCGAATGCTCCGGAAACGCTTTGGGTTGGCACCGGGGAGCCGAATGCATCACGCTCATCATATTCGGGTTTAGGCGTATTTCGCAGCATTGATGGCGGCAAGAGCTTTGAATCTAAAGGCCTGTTGGGCGCAGACCGGATCGCACGCATTTTGATTGATCCACGTAATTCCAAACGCATCTTGGTGGCGGTGCAGGGGCCGCTTTATTCGAAGGGCGGGATGCGCGGCGTTTATATCAGCGAGGACGCAGGTTTAAGCTGGAAGCAAACTTTAAAGACCGATAATGCGTGGAGCGGTGCAACTGAACTGGTATTTCACCCGACTAACCCGGACGTGGTTTACGCCGCCACCTGGGATAAATATCGCAGCGCTTGGGATTTTCGCGAATCGGGCGCGGGTTCGGCGGTTTATAAAAGTAGCGATGGCGGGTTAACGTTTCAAAAATTGCGGGCTTTTCCGAGCGGTGTTGGGGTAGGCCGCATTGGCTTAGCGGTTAGTGCTGCGAAACCGGATTGGATTTATGCCAGCATCGACCAACATGCGCCGATGCCTGCGGCGCAGCGTGTTTTGGGCGATCAGCCGCTGTCACCGGCGCGCCTGAAAGCGATGACGAAAGCGGAGTTCTTAAGCCAAGACCCGGAGCAAATCGCGCAATTCCTAGAGGGTAGCGATTTCCCGACCACGCTTGATGCCGCTAAGCTGATCGAGTCGTTGAAATCCGGTGCGATCACGATGGATCAGCTGCGTGCGAAAATGCTCGACGGTGATGCATCACTATTTAACACGGACATTACTGGGCTGGAGCTGTATCGCTCGGAAAACGGCGGCGAGGCTTGGGAAAAGCGCCACGCAGAGCCCATTCGGGATTTGACTTATACCTATGGCTATTATTTTTCAAAGTTGGCGGTGGCACCTGACAACGCTGAGCAGGTCACGCTGTTAGGCATGCCGCTGGCGATTAGCGATGATGGCGGTAAAACCTTTTCGGGGCGCTTGAATAACGAAGAAGTACACGTTGATCATCACGCCTGGAAGATCGATCCGAATTTTCCAAATCGCATCTTGAACGGCAATGACGGCGGTGCGGATATTAGCTACGACGGCGGCGTGCATTGGAGCCGCTTTGACCGCCAAGCCGTTGGGCAAAGTTACGCCATCGCTTTTGATATGGCACAACCTTACAACATCTATACCGGGCTGCAGGACAATGGCACGGTCAAAGGCTCAAGCCGCTCAAAGCCTGATGATTTAGCGGCTTGGACTTTCGTAGGCGGTGGCGATGGCATGCAGATTGAAGTCGATCCGCGCGATAACTCGATTTACACTGGCTATCAATTTGGTAATTACAGCTATTCGGGCGGTGGCGAAGTGCGCCCGCGTGCACCAATGACGGAGCCGCTGTACCGTTTCAATTGGCAAACGCCGATTCGCTTGAGTAAGTTCAATGCTGACGTGCTTTATATGGGCGGCAACAAGCTGTTTCGTTCGCTCGACAAGGGCAAAACGTTTGAGCCCATTAGTGGCGACTTGACCCGGTCTAAGCAGCGCGGCAACGTGCCGTATGCAACCATTACCGCGATTGCGGAATCGCCACAGCAATTTGGCTTATTGTGGGCGGGAACGGATGACGGTCAAGTTTGGGTAACAGCTGATAGTGGTGTAAGTTGGCGTGATGTCGGTAAAAACCTTCCGGATGCGTGGGTCACTGGCATTGAACCCAGCAAAAGCGCACGTTTTCGCGCGTATGCGGCTTTTAATGGCTATCGTACGGACGACCAGCGCGCGATGCTGTATGTCACTGAAGATTTAGGCCGCAGCTGGCGCGATATTGCTGCGGGATTACCGAATGTGCCGGTAAATGTGGTGCGCGAAGATCCGCAAAATGCCAACGTTTTATATGTTGGCACTGATCGTGGCGTCTATGCCACGTTAGATCGCGGCAAAAATTGGCAGGTATTGGGCAAAGATTTACCCAATGTGCCGGTGCATGATCTGCAAATACATCCGCGTGACCGTGAATTAATTGCCGGCACGCATGGCCGTAGCATTTGGGTTTTGGATGCGCTGCCAGTGCAGGAGCTGACCGATGCCGTGCGCAACGCCGACATTAGCGGCTTTTACATAGACGAAATCAAGTTTTCCCGCAGCTGGAAATCGGCACCGTCGCAATGGTTTGGTCACATGGCCGACAAGCCAGTGCAAGTGCTTAATTTTTATGCAAAATCGCCCGGAAAGGGCGTAGTCACGATCAAAAAGGCCGCAGGCAAGCGGTTGGTAGAGCAAAGTTTTGACGCGCGCGCTGGTTTAAATCAGGTGAGCTGGGACTTATTGGTCGATCCCGCCAAAGCGCTGGAAGCAGAAGCGTCGGATGTCAAAACGCGTACCGAAAAAGGCGACATCAAACTGGACGAATCGGGCTTCATTAACGCCAAAGAAACGCCCTATGCGCAGGCAAAAAAATACGGCTGGCCACAATACATCCAACCGGGCGACTACATCGCGCGCTTCCAAATGGGCTCGGCAAGTTCAGACGTGAAATTCAGCGTCACCGCACCGAAAGCGTTGGAATCACGCGCGCCAGCGGTGCCCAAGGTTCGGGGAAAGTAGGTTTTTCATCAAAGTCAGCGCAATTTTGCCAAACTCGCAATCAGCTGCTTGATCGTCATCGCGCTGACGCCAACTGCAAGCGCAGTCGTCGCGGGTGTGGAGCGCGTTTCGCTGTGTACTAAGATGGATTGCGTCTGCCTGGGTGCCAGCGCTTTTGCCAGTGCCAACATGGGTTTAGCCATCGCTGGCAACGGGGTGCTGGTATTTTTTACTTCAATCAAATACGTGTTGCCGGCAAAAGGCAGTACAAAATCCACCTCTAGACCCTGCTGATCACGAAAGTAGTAAAGCTCACGCCGTAAACCGCGGTTAATTAATGTTTTTGCAAGTTCTGTAGCGACTATACCTTCGGTGATGGCACCCAAAAAGGGCGAGCGTTTAAGTTCGGATTGCGATTCAATTCCCAGCAGATGGCATATCAATCCAGAATCGGTAAAGTATATTTTAGGTGCCTTGATCAGGCGTTTTCCGGCATTTTCAAAATAGGGTGGCACCAACAAAATCAAGCCAGTCGTTTCCAACACGCTCATCCATTCGCCAATCGTTGGGATTGAAACACCCAAAGGGCTCGCTAAATCGGTGCGATTTAAGCTTTGCGCGTGGCGTGTTGCGAGCAGGCTAATAAAGCGCCGAAAGGTGCTCAAATCGCGCACATTGAGCAACGCACGCACATCACGCTCAAGGTAGGTTTGGATGTAGGAACTAAACCATAGCCTGCGATTGGCAGGTTTTGCCAGCACTTCCGGATAGCCACCGTTTAGCGGTGTCACGAGTTCTGACTCTTCAATTGATAGCGGCAATAGCTGAAATATCGCCGCGCGCCCTGCCATAGATTCAACGACGCCCTGCATCAGCGGTGCCTCTTGAGAGCCGGTGAAAAACCACTGCCCCATTTTGCGCGGCTGCGCATCAATGCGTGTTCTGACGTAGGCAAACAGTTCGGGCGCATTTTGAATTTCATCCAAGATGACGGGAACAGCGAGTGCATCGATAAAAGCGCGTGGATCTGCACGCACGCGGGCAAGAACATCGGGATCTTCCAGTAACACATAGTTCGCTTGCGGCAGTCCGTGCTTTAACAAATACGTTTTTCCACACCGACGCGGCCCCGTCAGAACAATCGCCGGGAAGCCTTTAGCGCCAGATTTTATTTGCTTTAGCAGTAGGCGTGATGTCTTTTTCATTTGAGTAATCTAAAGTGTTGCTTTAGAAAACTCAATATTAACTTTTCAGAATGCTGCTTATTTCGTGCGTTGGATTAGCGTGCGCCAGCCGTGCCTAAGGTGCGGAGCGCAGCAAGTGCCAAGGTGCGGAGCGCAGCAAGTGCCAAGGTGCGGAGCGCAGCAAGTGCGTGAAATTCGTCATTCCCGCGCGCTTTTGCCGGGAATCTAGTTTGCTCAAGGCCTATGGTGCCTGGAATCCCGATAAAAACATTCGGGGGTGACGGTTGTGTTGCAAAATAGGCGCTCATGCCCCAGTAGGGCAATAACGCTTAAACTCCGCAGCAAAACGAATCAATCGAAAACGATCAGGCCAGCGTGCCTATACCGGAGATTTTATGGCCCAACTTCCTATTTTAGAATTCCCCGACGCGCGTTTGCGCAACCAAGCCGTGTCGATCACTGAATTTACCCCGGCGCTACAAACGCTGATTGATGACATGTTTGAAACCATGTATGAAGCCCCCGGCATTGGTTTGGCGGCCTCGCAAGTGGATCGCCACATTCAGCTGGTCGTGATTGATATTTCCGAAGATAAAAGCGCGCCCATGGTGTTTGTCAACCCTGCCTTAAGCGCACCGGTGGGCGAGCAGATTTATAAAGAAGGCTGCTTGTCGGTGCCTACGGTGTATGCCGAGGTCAAGCGTGCGGATCAAATTACTGTTTCGGCGCTAGATCGGCACGGCAAGCCCTTTGAGTTGGTCGCGGATGGCTTATTAGCGGTTTGTATTCAGCACGAATTCGATCATTTGATCGGCAAAATTTTTGTCGATTACTTATCGCCGCTCAAGCGCAGCTTTGCCATCCGCAAACTTGAGCGCGCCAAGCGCGAGCGTATTGCTGAAAAAGCGTCGCGCGACCGCGTTGCTAAAGAGTTAGAAAAAAAACAAGCGCAGGCATTGGGTTAGTAATGGCAAGCCGTATGCGTATTATTTTTGCTGGCACGCCAGAGTTCGCGGTGCCGTGCTTGCAGGCATTGGTTGACATAAGCCAAAGCGATGCGTCGGTCGAAATCATTGCGGTGTATTCCCAGCCGGATCGCCCTTCAGGCCGTGGCCGCAAACTAACGCCAAGTCCAGTTAAGGATTTGGCCTTGCGCGCTGGCTTGCCGGTTTTTACGCCGGAAACATTGCGTGAAAAAGCTGTGCAGGCGCAGTTTACCGCGCTACAGCCAGACTTATTTGTCGTGGTGGCGTTTGGCATGATTTTGCCAAAGAAAATTCTGGCGATACCCAAATATGGCTGCTGGAATGTGCACGCCAGTTTGTTACCACGCTGGCGCGGTGCGGCACCGATTCAGCGTGCGATTGCGGCCGGTGATAGCGAAACAGGCGTGTGTTTAATGCAGATGGATGCCGGTTTGGATACCGGGCCGGTTTATTTGCGTCGCCGAATCGCGATAGCTGCGCTCGATACCGGTGAATCACTCACGCGAAAATTAGCGATAGAGGGCGCTACGGTTTTGCGTGCGGGCGTGGCGTATTTGTCAGCGGGTACGCTGCCAGAAGCGCAAATTCAGGCCGAGCAGGGTGCTAACTATGCGCACAAGCTAGATAAGCAAGAAGCTGCACTTGATTTCACTAAGACTGCGTTAGAACTAGAGCTACAAGTGCGCGCGTTTGTGCCCTTTCCGATTGCTCAAGCCGAAATTGCCGGTGAAACCGTGCAGATTTTAGCAGCGCAAGCTCAGCCTGCCGCGCAAACGCCTGCAGCCGCGCAAACGCCTGCGACAGCATCGCCAGAGGATCTGGGCAAAGTTGTCGCGGCTAATAAGCACGGCATTGATCTGCGTTGCAGCGAAGGCGTTTTGCGTATCACGCAACTCAAGCGCGCGGGCGGTAAGGTTATCCGCGCCGCAGACTATCTAAACGGCCGACCGGAGCTAAAGTCTTGAACAGCCGGGTGATTGCGGCACATGCGTTGAGATTGGTGTTAGAACAGGGCAAAGCCTTGGACGTTGCACTGCTCGACGCGGTGGCGGATAGCCGCATTGAAGCGCGTGACCGGGCTTATGCCCAGGCGCTCTGTTTCGCCGCGTTGCGCCATGGTTACGGCTACCAAGTTGTTATCGCTGAGCTAGTGCCCAAAGCGCCGGCGCCCGCCTTGATGGCGCTGCTAATGATTGGTTTTGCTGATGTCGCAGCGCTCGGCACGGCAGCGTTTGCCGCGGTTAATGAAACGGTCAGCGCGGCGCGCTTATTGGGTTTGCCTTATGCGGCGGGCCTAGTCAATGCGGTAATGCGGCGTTTTGCCCGCGAACACGTGCAGTTATTGTATAACGCAGCCGCTAAAAGCGCGCAAGCGCGCTCGGGACTGCCCGGCTGGCTAGAACAAACGTTGCGCGCGGCTTATCCAGCGCAGATGGATGAACTAACCGAAGCGCTTAAACATCCGGCGCCGATGTGGCTGCGCGTCAATCCCAAGGCCGGCACTGCCGCGCGTTATTGGCAGCGCTTTGATAGCGAACGCGCCGACGATGTCCAGCAATTTTCCAAACTCGGGCAGGCACTGTTGCTGGATTCGACGCCCGTTTCCGAGCTTCCTGGTTTTAGCGAGGGCGACGTGTCCGTGCAAGATGGCGCGGCGCAGTTGGCTGCTCTGTTGATCGCGCCGAAATCCGGTGAATATATTTTGGACGCCTGCGCCGCGCCGGGTGGCAAAACCGCGCACTTGCTGGAATTGGCACCGGACGCCAACGTTGTCGCCGTGGATTCGGATGCGAATCGACTCAAACGTGTGGCCGAAACGCTCAATCGTATCGGGGCATCGGCCGAACTGATCGCTTGCGACGCTGCTCAATTGCCAGAATTCGGTGCTACTTCAAGACTTGATCAGTTTGACGCGATTTTGCTTGATGCACCGTGCACTGCGACTGGCGTGCTGCGTCGGCATCCAGATATTGCCTGGCTGCGCCGCGCATCCGATGTGCGGCAAACCTGCGCGCAACAACAGCGCTTAATCAATGCGCTTTGGCCACGACTAAAACCGGGCGGGCGCTTACTGTATGTGACGTGTTCACTATTGCCAGCCGAGAACGGCCAGCAAATCGCGGCGTTTTTAGCAGCGACGCCAGATGCTGAAATCCAAGAATTTCCACCGGAATTGCGCTGGTTTGGTACTGAAGTAAACGTTGGCGTCGACTTCAATCAGCAATACATAGGTCGACAAAACTTGCCTGGGCAAAATGGAATGGACGGATTTTTTTATGCGCTGGTGCGCAAACGTTGATTCGATGTCTAACAGCGTTCAAAGAACCGTTTACCCTGAGCTTGTTGAAGGGCAGGCATAGGATGTCTAACAGCTTAAACTGCTCCGCTACCGGCGAAGCCCCACGCTTCGTTAGATATTTTGCGGCTCTGCCCTTCGACAGGCGCTGCCCTTCGACGGGCTCAGGGTGAACGGATTTCTCGAGCAAGGCGTGAACGGATTTTTCCGCAAAAATGTCAAACACAGCCGCAGAAAATTAGCGGCGCTCGCGCTTTTGGTGTTAACGAGCGCTAGCCAGGCAGGCACATTAAACATTGAAAGTGCCGAAACCTGGGGCGACACACTGTATTTGCGGCTTAATTTTGCCCCCAATAGCGACGTGCTGGAAGCGTTGGACGCCAGCGTGCCATTAAAGTTTGTGTTGAGTCAGCGCGTATCAGGCTCGATGCTGGCGAAAAATTTGGCAGAGCAAACCGTTGTGCTGACCTATGCGCCGCTACTGGAGCGCTTTGAGCTTATTTCCAATGCAACCGTCAAACCCTACCGTCTGCGGGCTGAGCTTTTAGATGCATTTAGTAATTTACAGCTGGTTGTTAGCCCTGGCGCTAAAGAGGTTCGCTTGAGCTTAGGTATAGGTTCGCTGCCAGCACCTTTACGACTACCCGCGCTGTTGGATTCAGACTGGTGGTTAGATAGCGGCTGGGTCAAGCTTACTCAAGGTGACAATTTAACGAGCGATGCCGCACCCAGTGATGCGAGCAGTGACGACTCCGCTGTATTGGCCACTGAGCGATGAATTTTATCCTGCGCGCGCTACCGGCGGTTGCATTTTTGGTGCTTCTTGCATTTGCCCTATATCTGGCTGGTAGCGGCGATGAAATAGGTCCAGCATTTGTACCCTGGGCGAATACGCTAGTGGTTGCGGCGGGGCTATCTTTTGGGGTGGTGTTGGGGCTGCTCGGTAAGCGCAGCGTGGTGCTATACCGGGACTGGCGCAATGCTGCGCCTGGCGCTGGACTGCGCTTGCGGCTACTTGGGCTGTTGTTGATTTTGACTATACCGCCGTGGATTTTGCTTTATGGCTTTAGCTTAAAGTTTCTAAACTCGACCGTGGACAGCTGGTTTAGGGTCGAGGTTGAACAAGCGCTTTTCGCCGCGCGCGACGTCGTGCGCGAATCGCTACAAGCAGAGCAGAATTTTGCCATCGAACGCACGCGGATATTAAGCGACTCGTTGATGGTGCTGGATTTGGATGCAGAGTTAGACGTTGCGCTGGAAAGTTCTGGCGCACTGCAGCTGAGCGTCTTTGACGAGCGTGGCGACAACCTTGCCAGCGCTAGCGCCGACACGCGCTTTTTGCTGCCCGTTGCACCGACCACTTCAGATCGGGCGCGCGCTTTGAGCGCGCCGTTTTGTGACGTAGAAGGCGAGGGCAATTCGGCGCTGACTTTGCGGGTATTGCGGCCGCTTTCCGGTGCCCGTTGGCTTGAGGCACGCTTTGCCCCAGCGCGCAATTGGGCCGAACGTGCGAATCAGATTGAAGTGCAGCTCAATGACTACAAAAAGCTGAAATATTTGCGGGGCGCTCTCAAAACCACCCTGGTCATTGTGCTGAGTGTTGTGCTTTTACTGGGCGCACTGGTGGCGCTGTATTTGGCATTAGCGATTTCAAAGCGTTTGGTTGCACCTTTGACGAATTTGGTGGCCGCGAATCGGCGGGTCGCAGCCGGTGACTACACGGCTCGCGTCGCTGAAGGTGGTGCCACCGAATTAGCGCTGTTGGCACGCTCGTTCAATCAGATGACCGGCGATTTGGAACGCGCGAACGAGCAAGCTCAGCATAGCGGCATCCAAGCAATGGCGGATCGTAGTTTTTTGGAAACGGTGCTGGAGCGCATTCGCTCAGGCGTACTGATCCTTGACGGTGAAAACTTAAAAGGCGCGAATGCCGCTGCTAGTGAGTTGTTAGAAGTGCCATTGACGCAAATGTTGGGCGAATCCCTAGAATCGTTGGGCCAAAAACATACTCGACTGCGCCCGCTTACTGAAATGTTACTGATGCACGCACGCACCGAAGCGCGTGAATGGCGCGCTGAAATCGCGCTCGATGCCGCGTTAGGAAAACAGCTTATTTTGCTGCGTGGCGCGCGTTTACCTGATGCGTCCGGCTTGTCCGGCACTGGCTCAGGTGGCCAAGTGGTTATTTGTGATGACGAAGGTGACGTTGCGCGCACCCAGCGCGATAGCGCCTGGAGTGAAGTTGCACGTCGGCTTGCGCATGAAATCAAAAACCCGCTGACGCCGATCCAGTTAGCAGCAGAACGGCTGCGTCGAAAATATCTTACGACGCTACCGGAAGCGGATCGCGACGTGATGGATCGCGCGACCCGCACGATTGTTGCTCAAGTTGAATCCTTGAAAACCATGGTGAACGCGTTTAGCGACTATTCGCGGCCGCCGCAATTACAAATGTTGCCGGTCGACGTACCTGGCTTGGCGTATGAAGTCGCCGAGCTTTACGCGAGTGAATCGCAAAAAGTAAGCTTTGAATTTGATTTTGACGCTGTGCGCAACGCATCCAAATTGCGCGCTGATTCCGGCCGCCTGCGCCAGCTGCTGCATAATTTAATCAAAAACGCACAAGAAGCCGCTGACGGCAAACCGGTCACGATCCAAATCAGTGCCCAGCTGCGCGATGAAGGCAATGGACGTTGGTATGAACTGAGCGTTGCCGACAATGGCCCGGGCCTGCCCAGCGCACTGCGCGAACGCTTGTTTGAACCCTATACCACTAGCAAAACCAAAGGTACTGGTCTAGGCCTAGCCATCGTTAAAAAGATCGCTGAGGAACATGGCGGCAGCGTACGCGCGGATGTAAAGCAAGAGGGTGGCGCGGTATTTAGGGTGCGTTTCCCGCTGAACGTTTGAGAAGCGCACGCTGCTTGACTAGATCAATGGCGAAATGTACGGTACGTACAATACGGAGCCTATTATGACGATTTCTTTGAGCGCACTGCGGCAAAAACTTTTCGAGTTGGCGGATCGAGTTGTGGCGAGCGGTGAGCCGTTGTCGATTGAGCGTAAAGGCGTGCAGCTCAAACTAATTCGTGCCGACCGCGCTGAGTCGCAAATGCCTAGCCGATTGGCCCGATTGCAGCCCCAAAGTCTAATGTTAGGCGCACCGCTAGCACCAAATGAGTCGCCTTCAGCGTGGCAACATAAAGACTCGTCTTTGTTCACGCTGGCGGAGCCAGCCGTTGCGTACCGAGCTGAAATTCGGTCAGTGGCCAAGCGGGCGGCAAATCGCCCGCGCAAGCCGAAGGGCAAGCCAAATGCCGAGCCAAAGTCTTGAGCGCGCTATGGTATTGACTGCATTGATGCTCGATACCCACATCGTAGTGGCGCTGTTTGAAGGTAAAACTGCAGGTTTAAGTGCGAAGACGCTGCGTCTATTCGATCAGTTGCCGACCACGATTTCGCCGGCTGTCGTATTGGAGTTGGAAATGCTGTTCGAGATAAAACGCATCAAACGGCGGGCGGACGGTATCGTCAGTTATTTGCAAAATCAGTTGAGCGTCGGTGTCGCGCAAGAGCGTTTTAGTGACATCGTGCGTTTAGCCACGGATATGTCCTTTACACGCGATCCATTTGATCGGCTCATTACCGCACACGCCAAGTTGACAAAAGCCAAATTGGTCACGCTTGATCAAAATATTCACCTGCATTTTGATGCGGCGATTGATTAGTTTCCTGTGAAATTTAGGCTTGCATCCAACCCGTAATGGCTAAACGCACCTCGCGCTGCACTTAAGCCCTGCGCATGAACATCTGCCGAGTCACCTTTCACTGCGCGTTGCCCACCTACATCACGCAGCATCAAATTTAAGTGCATCGACTCGCACTCAAAAAAAGCTGTTTTAATAGCGATTCCTTTACGCCGTAGCGTTTGCGTTGCTAAGTTTTTTAAAGAATTAATTAGCGACTCTAGCGCGTGCGCGCGCAGTTCGCTTACGCGCAATTTTTACGAAATGGTGCGCTGCAGCTACAACTTGTCACATTGACGGCGTAGGCTCCGCCCGTTTTCGAAACGAATAATTGCCGTTGCACTTCCAATTCACCGCCTCAATTAGGGGCGGAACACAAGCTGTAGATTCTCTTTTTGCTATCTAAAACACGTTTTTGATTCGCGCGTTTTGTCTGGCAAAGCTACTGGTTCACACTCTTTTGGATGATCTCGATGCGTTTTAATTTTTTCGCTGCAGTCGTTTTTGGTGCGGCCTTTGCCCCATGCGCGATCGCGCAAACTGTCTTTATTAATGAAATTCATTACGACAATTCTGGTACCGACACCGGTGAACGCGTCGAAGTGATTGCGCCAGCAGGTACGAACTTGACGGGTTGGAAAGTGATCGGCTACGACGGCTCTAGCCGTGCAAGCTACGCCACCTTTACCCTAAGCGGCACGACCGCGAATCAATGTGGCGGCTTTGGTACTGTCGTTGTGACCGCGACCGGCTTGCAAAACGGCGCGCCGGACGGCATCGCGCTCGTCAATGCCAGCGGCGCATTGGTGCAGTTTTTAAGTTATGAAGGTACCTTCGTGGGCAGTGGTGGTGCCGCGAATGGCGTTAGTAGCAGCAATATCGGGGTATTTGAGGACGGCACAGCCGCCGCAGGGCAATCGTTACAGCTTTCTGGCACGGGTACTACGGCCAATAACTTTGTCTGGAATGCACCACGCGCGGCAAGTTTTGGCGCTTGCAATACCGGGCAAACTTTCACTGCCCCCGACGCCGCGCCAACCATTGCGAGTATCAGTCCGGCTGCAGGCGCTAGCGGTGTGGCGTTTGCAAGTAACGTGACGGTAAATTTTTCTGAAAGCGTCACCACCAGCGGCAGCTGGTTTGCTTTGAATTGCTCAATTTCGGGTGCCAAAACGGCAACCGTAAGCGGCACTGGTAGCACGCGCACGATTGATCCAAGCGTCAATTTTGCTGCTTCTGAAACCTGCACTTTGACCGTTACCGCCGCCAATGTCACGGATATTGATGGCGTCGTGTCGCCCATGGCAGCCAATTACAGCGCTAGTTTTACCACTCAAGCCGCCGCCGATGCCGCACCGTTCGTTACCAATCTTGTGCCTGCAGCCGGTTCGGTTACTGTAGCGTTGAATAGCAACATCACAGTCAGTTTTTCTGAGGCCGTCGCCACCACCGGCACTTGGTTTGTGCTGAGCTGCTCGGCATCAGGCAATAAAACCGCTGTGGTTAGCGGCACTGGTGCTACCCGTACGCTGGATCCAAACGTTGATTTCACCTCGTTGGAAACCTGTACTTTTACGGTGAACGCTGCAAATGTGTCTGATATCGATGGCGTAGCGACGCCAATGGCGGCAAATTACAGCGCCACCTTAAAGATGGCGGGTGCCGCGACTGGCTACTACGGCAGTGCTATCACAACGACTGCTGCGGCTTTGCGCACTTCATTGCACAACATCATTGATGATCACACGAAAGTCAGTTATTCCGGCATTTGGTCAGTGATCGCGCAAGCCGAACAAGACCCAATGAACAGCAATAACGTTCTGGAAATCTATAAAAATGCGAGCTATCCAAAAGTACTAGCGGGCAATAATAACTATAACCGCGAACACAGCTGGCCGAAAAGTTTGGGCTTTCCAAATGATGGCTCGACAAACTTCGCCTATTCCGATGGCCATCATTTGATGGCCTCGGACATCACTTATAATTCGGCTCGTGGCAATAAATATTACGGCAACTGCCCCTCCGGCTGCACCGAATACCCGACTCAGGCAAACTTTAATCAAGGCGGCGGCTCCGGCGTTTACCCCGGCAATTCCAACTGGACCAACAGCGTACTTTGGCAAACTTGGAACAAGCGCAAAGGTGAAGCTGCGCGAGCGATGTTCTATATGGATGTTCGCTATGAAGGCGGTAACAACGGCAATACTGGCAGCGCTGAGCCAAATCTGGCGCTGACCGACAACGCAAGTTTGATCGCGCAAAGCAGTGGAAACACCACTGGCACCGCTTACATGGGTTTACTGAGCGTGCTGTTGCAGTGGCATATTGATGACCCGGTTGATGACCGCGAAGTGTTGCGAAATCAAATTGTCTACAACGCTCAGGGCAATCGCAACCCGTTCATTGACCACCCAGAGTGGGTCAAATGTATTTACCAAAACGTCTGTAATTAGCCAAGATTAGTATTTGACTATGTGAACTCGAACCCCGGCAAATGCCGGGGTTTTTTGCAATTCGCAATACAGTTTTGCAAAGTTTGTCGTTGACGTCAGCGCGCAATTTTGCCAGCTTAAGGCGCACTTTAAGAACGGAGATCTTTATGTCCAATACTCGCTATCGCTTGGTAACTCGCAGCGACTTTGACGGCTTGGTTTGCGCCGTGTTGTTGAAAAAACTTGATTTGATCGACGAAATCGCTTTTGTACATCCTAAAGATATGCAGGACGGCAAAATTGCGATTACTGATCGCGACATCACCGCCAACCTTCCCTATGTAGCCGGTGCGCACATGGTTTTTGATCACCATGCGAGCGAGTTGACCCGCCTTGAAGGCCAGGCGCGCGACATTGCGGTTTCAGGCAATCACGTGATTGATGCAACAGCGGCGTCAGCCGCGCGCGTGGTATATCGGCACTTTGGCGGTGCCGATCGTTTCCCGAGTATTTCCAGTGAATTGATGCACGCGGTCGATCAAGCGGACTCAGCGCAGTATTCCCTAGACGAAATTTTGTATCCAGAAAGCTGGGCATTGCTCAACTACTTAATGGACGCGCGCACCGGTTTAGGGCGTTTTCGTAACTTTAGAATTTCAAACTATCAATTGATGATGGATTTGATTGATTGTGTCGGCGATTACGGCATCGAGCGCATTTTAGCGCTGCCTGATGTGGCCGAGCGCGCCGAAGTGTTCGA